>Ga0172367_10000704_pt1 | contig 50916 bp, 59 predicted proteins | sample Lak10m_FD_114542 | JGI IMG/M metagenome (GOLD analysis project Ga0172367, IMG submission 114542) | Freshwater microbial communities from Kabuno Bay, South-Kivu, Congo - kab_022012_10m | ecosystem: Environmental > Aquatic > Freshwater > Lake | place: Democratic Republic of the Congo: South-Kivu...
CCCTGCTCGTTTCCACGACTACTATGACCTCGGCTGACTCCTTGTCTTAACCAACACGTGGTTGACAAGGCCTCCCCAGAGCCTGCCCTGAGTTTTTATCGAAGGGTAAGGGCATTGTCTTTCATTCGATCCCTGTCAGATCTACATGAATGGCCTTTTGTATTCTTGGGACTTCGCATTGCTGTGCATACTCATCCGACCATCCATGCCTCTTATCTGCTTCCTGTTCGTCAGTACCGAATTTTGCAGGCTCGCTTCCTTTAGTGCATGGGTCACCCCAAACCACCTTGCGACTTGCTAATGCTTCGGGCAGTTACACCCGCGCATAAGGGACTTTCAACCCGTAGGATAATGACACCCTACGGGCTTCAACCTCGGTCGGACTTCATCCAACGGGTTCAACCCGTAGGATAAAATCGTCCAACGGGTTAAACCCTCAAGACAATTTCAAAGAACTCACTACATTGCTGTAGTGTTTCTGCCCATGCTGGGCACACACACTTGCTTTGCAAAATGGCGGGTGAAGTGCTAATTGAACCCTTGTAATTCTATTGAACGGCAGTGCTATATTGAAGCTGTGGGGTTTCAAAATCCGCCACTTCGCAAAGCAGATACCGTTAATCCTCTACTCCGTTGCAACCAGTCCTGCGAGGTTTTGAAAAGCTCGAAGGACTTTTCATTTAGAATTGAATTTGTTTCGCCCCTTTGGGCCGAGTGGTGGTTCATCCGCTTTGAGCGGATATGGGGCGGTTAAGGTTTACGTTCTCTTTTCTCTTGCAGCTGTTGAGATTCCGATCAGCTACGCTGAACTTACGTTTCCTCGGCTGCGGTCGGAATGACGCTTCGATGGGTGCGACTTGTAACTCGTGTCTCGTAACTAAAGGTGGGTGGGTCTGAGTATCTGCACAAAGCAGATGTAACGAAGACTGTTGAAAAGGCTCACGCATGCACATTCCGTTACGCCCCGCTTGCGCGTGGCACTCAATGTGACCCACGCCTTACACGAAACTGGTGTGTAGCAACTCGAATACTTACTTGTGGCTTGCGACCTGTAGCTCTAAAAGAATCGCCCGTGTTGTGACTTCAGCTTATAGCTTCGGGCACATATCTTTACAAAATGGACGTCCTGATTGATACCACGTACGTGCGCAAGTGCATTGGCACGCTTGGTAAGGCGTACCGCTTGATCGTAGAAACGGGCGAGAATGACCCGCATTACGACCTGTACCGCTCGGAAGTGGTGAAGGAATATGAGATCATATTGGAGCAGTGCGGCAAATTGCTTCGAAAGGCATTGAAACCATACTTCCATAGCTCCATGGAAGTGGATAGGCTCTATTTCAAGGATGTTTTCAGGCATGCAGTGCTACGGGGCATCATTGCTGATGAAGCATGTGAAAGATGGCTGACATACAGAGACAACAGAAACGACACGGCCCACGATTACGGAGCGCAATTTGCCAATGAAACATTGCAACTCATTCCGCAGTTCATTGTAGATGCCAACGGTTTGGCCGATGCCATAGATGAACTGAACCATGGACCTGAAGCCTAAATACAGAGCCATGTTGCTCGATATATTCATGAAGGTGGAGTACCCGATAGAGGTATGGGCCTATGGCAGCAGAGTGAACGGTGGTGCCCACCTTGGCAGTGACCTTGACCTTGTAATGCGCACCTTGGACGATGCCCCATTGCCCATGGGTGTATATGCGGAAACAGTGGAGCGCATCAGAGAAAGTAACATTCCGATTCTGGTGCAACTGTTTGACCTTAATAGGTTGCCACAGGAATTCCAGCACAACATACGTGGGGCGCACGAGGTCATCTATAGCAATCATTTGGGCATGGCCAGCGAACCACTACCTACTTACGGCTCCTGACGGCCTGCTTTGCCGACATTGGAGGCATGTTGAGTTAGGCTTCAGGTACAAGGTAAAAGGCGAAAGCTCTTGTCTCTCATTGCACATTTCGATTGGCCCCGCTTGCGCGTGGCACTCCATGTGACCCACACCTTGGTTGTTGGTTGTGGCTGGTGGCTCGCAACCATTTGCTTGCAGCTTGTGGCTTGCAGCTATCAACACAATATTGCCAAAACCACCCCGTTTCAGAGAGCAAATTGGTAGTGCATGAAGCGTACATCGACCTTAACCATTAATACCCAAGGTGATGAAGGATAAAGCAACACGCGTAATGAATGCTACTGCAGCCGGACTGGAAGTAATGGACGAGAACACTGCCCTGTGGGACTCCAAAGTGGCCATTACCAGCGTATATAATGCGGTAAAGGCCAAGGCGCTACAGATAACGCAGCTGGAAGACCAAGTAACCAATGGCAGTGGCGTGATAACCGCGAAATACCAGGCCAAGCAGCGTGCGGCCATTCTGGCCGTTACCATAAGCAAACCGATGGCTGTGTTTGCCAAGAACACCGACAACTCGGAGCTATATGGTGAAATTGCGTTTTCGTGGTCTGCCCTGCGCTATGTGAAGGATCAGGACTGCATAGACCGCTGGCAGTTGGTACACGATAGGGCCGTAACCCACGAAACAGCCTTGGTGGCCGACAATTACATGGATGCCGGAGCGCCCGCCCTGCTTGAGACGGCCATCACCGACTTTACAGCACAGCGCGGAAAACCCGTGGCCAAACGCGCCAACGTAAAGGCATTGCACAACAGCATTGACCTGCGTGTGAAAGAACTGGTATTGCTGAACCTAGAACTGATAGACCTTCTGGCGCCTTTTCAGGAGACCGCACCTGCCTTCTACACGGCAGCGAAGGCTGCGTTTACCGTGGTCCGTACAGGCGTGCGCCACTTGGCCCTTCGCCTAAGATATACGGATGAGGCCACTGGTATCCGTCTGTTCGGGGTTAGGGTAACCATACAGGAAACCGGGCAAACGCGCATCAGTAGCAAGAATGGCGTGATTTCCTTCTCTCAGCAGGAACTGGGCACCGGAAACTACACTGTGCGCTCTGAGCTGGTGAACTATGAGGCTGTAGTTATTGAAAACGTGGGCATTGACCACAAGAAGGTGGTGACGCTTACGGTTGTGATGCAGAAGGTGCCTGTTTGACCGTGAAAGGGACAAACGGTGGTGTCTGTAGTATAGAGATACTTGCTTTGAGTGCAGCGCAAAAGAAAAGACCTCCGAGGTTTTACCATCTCGGAGGTCTTTCTACATCTTAACTCCTTTGAGCGAGAGCCTACTTCCTCCCCTTCACGTATTTCATGCTACGGCCAAGGAACTGCGCCTCTTCGCCCAGCATTTCTTCAATGCGAAGCAGTTGGTTGTACTTAGCGATACGATCGGAACGCGAAGCAGAGCCTGTCTTTATCTGTCCTGTGCCCAAGGCAACGGCAAGGTCGGCAATGGTCACGTCTTCGGTCTCACCAGAGCGGTGGCTCATAACAGAAGTATAGCGGTTGCTGGTGGCCAGCTTCACGGCATTGATGGTTTCGGTAAGCGAACCGATCTGATTCACCTTTACCAGAATGGAATTGGCAATGCCGTTGTCGATACCGCGACCCAAACGCTCCACATTGGTTACAAAAAGGTCATCGCCCACCAGCTGCACGCGGTTGCCAATGGTGTCTGTCAGTTGCTTCCAACCGTCCCAGTCGTTCTCATCCAATCCATCTTCAATGGAAACAATGGGGTACTTGCTGATCCAGTCCTTCCACAACGATACCATATCGCTGTTGGTCAGTTTCTCGCCCGATGATTTCTTGAGATGATACACCTTTTCATCCTTGAGGTAGAATTCTGATGAAGCGGCATCCATGGCCAAGAAGATGTCTTCACCGGGACGGTAACCTGCATTCTCAATGGCCTTCAGGATCACCTGCACGGCCTCATCGTTCGATTTGAGGTTAGGGGCAAAACCGCCCTCATCGCCCACGTTGGTGCTGTAACCCTTATCGTGCAGCACCTTCTTCAAATGGTGGAACACCTCTGTGCCCATGCGAAGGCAGTCGGAGAACGAGCTTGCACCCGCAGGCATAATCATGAATTCCTGAAAGTCGATGCTGTTGTCGGCATGCGAACCACCGTTGATGATGTTCATCATTGGCACGGGGAGCAGGTTTGAATTGACACCACCCACGTAACGGAAAAGTGGCTGTCCGGCCTCTTCGGCTGCGGCTTTTGCCACGGCCATAGATACGCCCAGAATGGCATTGGCGCCCAAGTTGCCCTTGTTGCCTGTTCCATCCAATTCGATCATCTTCTTGTCGATAAGCGCTTGGTCGAAGATGTAGGCACCGTTTATCTCATCGGCAATTACTGTGTTTACGTTCTGCACGGCTTTCAGCACCCCTTTTCCGAGGTATTTGCCTTTATCGCCATCGCGTAGTTCAACGGCCTCATGCTCACCTGTGGAAGCGCCTGAAGGCACTGCGGCACGGCCAAGCACTCCGTTCTGGGTTATCACATCAACTTCAACGGTAGGGTTGCCACGTGAGTCAAGAATCTGGCGGGCAACAACTTTGGCTATGTATGTCATTTTCGGTTAAATGTATCAGGCAACACTTACAGCAGCCTTCTTCAGGCTTGCAACAAACTCATCGAAAAGGTAGCGGCTGTCATTCGGTCCGGGCGAAGACTCGGGGTGATACTGCACGCTGAAAACGGGTCTTCCCTTGAGGCGGATGCCGGCCACGGTTCCGTCATTGAGATGCATGTGGGTAATGGCCACATCGGTGTGCTGCTCGCACACGTTCTTGTCGACCACGAAACCGTGATTCTGAGAGGTGATCTCCCCTTTTCCGGTAACCATGTTCTTAATGGGGTGATTGATGCCACGGTGTCCGTTATGCATCTTGTAGGTAGGTATGCCTTGACTTAAAGCAAGAACCTGATGCCCCAAGCAGATGCCGAAAATGGGAATATCCGAATCAACCATCTGTCCTACCAACTTCTGTACTGCTGGCATGGCCGATGGATCGCCAGGGCCGTTGGAGATCATGAAACCGTTAGGGTTCCACCGCATGATCTCGTCAAAGCTGGTGTTCATTGGGAATACCTTGAGGTAGCAACCACGGTCGCTCAGGCAGCGAAGAATGTTCTTCTTCACACCGATGTCCAACACCGCTACTTTAAATTCTGCCAATTCGTTGCCGAAGAAATATGGTTCGGTTGTGGCCACGTATGACGAAAGCTCCAACCCGTCCATGCTCGGCACAACGGCCAGTTTGCTTTTCAGTACCTCAACATCAAGTTCTTCTGAAGAAATTATGGAGTTCATGGCGCCTTTGTTGCGGATGTGTCGTACCAATGCACGTGTATCCACATCGGAGATGCCCACCACGCCCTGCTTTTCAAAATAGTCTTGAATACCTCCTTCGGCACTGGGTCTGCTGTAATTCGGGGAGAAGTATTTGCAAACCAAACCACTTATCTTTATGGAACCTGATTCAGTATCTGCCTCGCATACACCGTAGTTGCCGATGTGAACGTGTGCGGTCACCATTATCTGTCCGTAGTAAGAGGGATCTGTAAAGATCTCCTGATAGCCAGTCATGCCCGTATTGAAGCATATTTCACCTGTGGCCGTTCCGATCTTTCCGATTGCTTTTCCTTTGAAAACAGTGCCATCTTCTAGCAGTAGGATGGCTTCAGAACGTTTCTGATACTTCATGCAATGGTTAGGTTTCGGCAAAGGTACTGTTCATACCGCGAAACCCGTAAAATCATCGTTTGACTTATTCACACGATGTCAACTTGACATCACCACAGCGGGCCCATCTTCACAGAAAGCACCAAGCGCGTTACCAGCACCAACGTGATGGCCAATGCAACCCAAAGCCAAATGCCACCATGCTTCAGTCCGCCTTTCACCACCGTTATGTACTTCGATTGGAAAAATGAAATACCCAAGAGACAGAAGATGAAGAAGGGCAGGTAACTTACCATTCTCACTGCTTGATATCCGAGATCCATTGGAAACGATGCAATGGCAACAAGGGCGCATCCGATCAAAAATGGAATGAATACGACATTCAGAAACACGATGCTCTTACCGTTCGGCCTGGAAGCCAGCAAACGGGAATAGTTGAGTTGCATTACTGGACGCGAATAGACGAAAGAATATGCCAATGCCAATATGGAGAACATGGCAGTGACGCCAATGATGGTTCCTTTGGTCCAATCAAGCCATGCAAAAAAACCGACAAACCCCATAAAGAACTTAGAGGTCCAATTGGCCCATGACATCAACCCTGTGGTTAAATAAGAATAGAACAGAAGGAACCCATTGAGGGAAAGCCAGAAAAGGAAAGTGCGCAAATGAGTACGAAGAGAATCGACCGCATGAAAAGCCCCTAAAGAAAGCGCACTGGTGGCCAGCCCCCAAATTGGTGGTGCCAAAAACACCCAGGCAATTCTAGACACGGACCAACCTACCGTATGCTGTAGGCTATCCATTCCCGAATAGCAGAACAATGGGCGATAGCCATAATCCCAGGCATGGCTTGTACTCCATGCATGAGAAGTGTAGTTAAGAAGAATGAAACTTATTGCGAAATGGAAACCGGAATAAAGCCACTTGAGCCGAAGCTCCAACCGATCATCAACGTCCGAATAAATATCCGGAAACCGTTCAAACATTACTTTTCCACAGGCACAGCTTTCGATTGATTGATCAATCGAACCCCATAGATAAGGGCAGCAATTAACAAAAGAATGACAACTGCATCCAATGGGGCTTCAGCAGTAATCGGGCCACCTGGAGGTGGAACTTGAGCAAAAGCACCACCTACAGCGGCTAAAACCATCCAAACAGAAACAGAAACACGCGACATAATCCTCATTACATTGAATTTGTTGCCAAAACTAATAGTAATTACGAAAAACGCGTAGAAACTGTCGATGAAATTTGTATTAAATCCTACAGAAACCAAAAAAATAAGCCCCGAATTAATTCGGGGCTTATTAGCTTTTAAATTGAATCGGTTTGTTTACCCTTCTGATCCAGCCTCTTCAGCTGTGGTTTCGGTCATGTTCTTTTCCGCAGCTTCAGCAGCCTTTGTTCCACTACCCCTCCTGCTTCTTCTAGCAGCTTTCTTAGGCTTGGCATCCTTCACCAACAGTTCGTTGAAGTCAACCAACTCGATCAACGCCATTTCAGCGCTATCACCCTGACGTGGAGCCAACTTGATGATGCGTGTGTAACCACCCGGTCTGTCAGCAACCTTTGCGCTTACTTCTTTGAAAAGCTCTGTGGTTGCCTCTTTGTCTTGAAGGTAGCTGAACACCACTCTTCTTGAATGTGTTGAATCATCTTTAGACTTGGTGATCAATGGCTCAACGTAGATACGAAGTGCCTTTGCTTTTGCCAAAGTGGTTGTGATTCGCTTGTGAAGTATCAGCGAACAGGCCATGTTAGAAAGCAGCGCTCTTCTGTGGCCGGTCTTTCTTCCTAAGTGGTTAAATCCTTTTCTGTGTCTCATCTCTATTTCATCATCGTCCGAACGAGTGTTCGGATGTCAAACATTAACTTATCAATCCTCGTCCAGTCTGTATTTGACCAAGTTCATTCCGAAGGTCAGATTCTTAGCATGAACAAGATCTTCCAATTCGGTCAATGACTTCTTACCGAAGTTTCTGAATTTCAATAGGTCGTTCTTGTTGTAAGAAACCAAATCGCCAAGAGTCTCAACGTCAGCAGCCTTCAAACAATTGAGGGCACGAACCGATAGATCCATGTCAACAAGCTTGGTCTTCAATAGTTGCCGCATGTAAAGCGCGTTCTCGTCAAACTCTTCGTTGCTCTTCTTCACCTCGGTCTCCAAAGCAATCTTCTCGTCAGAGAAAAGCATGAAGTGGTGGATAAGGATCTTAGCAGCTTCCTTCAACGCTTCCTTCGGATGGATAGAACCATCTGTAGTGATCTCCATCACCAACTTCTCATAGTCGGTCTTCTGCTCAACGCGGAAGTTCTCAACTGCATATTTCACATTCTTGATAGGAGTGAAAATAGCATCGATAGCGATAGTGCCAACCGGAGCTGAACTTGGCTTGTTCTCTTCAGCAGGAACGTATCCACGACCTTTCTCAATGGTAAGATCGAAGCTCAACTTCACGTTCTTCTCCATGTTGCAGATCACGAGCTCTGGATTCAGAACCTGAAAACCTGTAAGGTGCTTGCCAATATCTCCAGCAGTCAATTTCTCTTGACCTGAAACATTCACAGTCACTCTTTCGCTTTCCTGACTATCGATCTGTCTTTTGAAACGTACTTGCTTCAAATTCAGAATCATTTCAGTGACGTCTTCAACTACACCTGAAAGGGTAGAGAATTCGTGCTCCACCCCATCCATACGAAGTGAAGTGATGGCAAATCCCTCCAAAGAGTTGAGAAGAATTCTTCTGAGCGAGTTTCCAATGGTGATGCCATAGCCTGGCTCCAATGGACGGAATTCGAATTCTCCAACACGCTCATCAGAGTTGAGCATGATTACTTTATCGGGTTTCTGAAAATCGAGTATTGCCATGATTATTTGTTGCCTTTTAGCAGTTATTACTTAGAGTACAATTCGACAATGAGCTGCTCATTGATATTCTCTGGAATTTCTTCACGACCAGGATAGTGCATGAATTCACCTTCCATTGCATCGCGGTTCCAGCTCAACCAAGCACTGTTGCAAGAGTTGGCGGCAAGCGATTCGCTGATCGCTTCCAAAGACCGAGACTTGATGCGCACACCTACTTTCTGACCAGGCTTAACTGAACAAGAAGGAATGCTGCAAACACTACCATCAAGCGTAATGTGACCGTGGGTAACCAACTGACGGGCAGCCGCACGGCTTGGAGCTACACCAAGACGGTAAACTACATTATCCAAACGGGCTTCGCACAATTGAAGCAACACCTCACCAGTGATACCCGTTCTGCTAGACGCCTTGTGGAACAGATTCTCGAACTGACGCTCAAGCATTCCGTAAGTGTACTTCGCCTTCTGCTTCTCTTGAAGCTGAACTCCGTAGTCTGACAGTTTTCTTCTACGCTTGTTCACTCCATGTTGACCTGGAGGGTAGTTTCTCTTCTCCAAATGCTTGTCGGCACCGTAGATGGCTTCTCCGAACTTGCGCGCAATCTTTGACTTTGGTCCTGTATATCTGGCCATTTCGTTCTATTCTTCCTTTGACAATTAGATTCTTCTCTTCTTCGGAGGACGGCAACCATTGTGTGGCAATGGAGTGATGTCCACAATCTCTGACACTTCAATGCCCGCAGCATTGATGTAGCGGATAGCTGATTCTCTACCTCCGCCTGGTCCTTTTACAAAAACCTTCACCTTTCTGAGACCGGCCTCAAATGCCACTTTGGCACAATCTCCAGCTGCCATTTGAGCGGCATACGGTGTATTCTTCTTCGAACCTCTGAAGCCCATCTTTCCGGCAGACGACCAAGAGATGACCTCACCTTTGGTGTTTGTAAGAGAGATGATGATATTGTTGAACGTGGCGTTGATGTGTGCTTCGCCAACCGAATCAACATGAACGGTTCTTTTTCTAGTAGTTTTTGATGTCTTAGCCATTTCCTCGAATTATCGAAGTCAATTATTACTTGGTTACCTTCTTCTTGTTGGCAACAGTCTTTCTCTTACCTTTTCTCGTACGAGAGTTGTTTTTGGTCTGCTGACCTCTCAACGGTAGGCCGGCACGGTGACGAACACCACGGTAGCAACCGATGTCCATCAAACGCTTGATGTTCATCTGAGTGAGAGAACGCAGTTCACCTTCGGTCTTCAGTTTACCGATCGCTTCACGGATCGCGTTGATCTCGTCATCGTTCCACTGATCCACCTTCTTATCGCGATGGATACCAGCTCCGTCCAATATCTTTCCTGCTGTTACCCTACCGATTCCGTAGATGTAAGTAAGACCGATCTCGCCTCTTTTGTTCTTAGGAAGATCTATACCTGCAATTCTTGCCATGCTTCTAAATCTGACTTCTGTTAAAATCCGTTATTAACCCTGTCTCTGTTTGAACTTAGGGTTCTTCTTATTGATCACATAGACCCGTCCTTTTCTCTTGACGATCTTGCAATCTTCACTTCTCTTTTTTACTGATGCCCTTACTTTCATCTCGCAAACTATTTGTACCTGTATGTAATACGCCCCTTTGTTAAGTCGTAAGGGCTCATTTCCACTTTTACTTTATCACCAGGCAGGATTTTGATGTAGTGCATCCTCATCTTTCCTGATATATGTGCTGTGATCACATGTCCATTTTCCAATTCGACACGGAACATAGCATTTGACAATGCTTCTATTACCGTACCGTCCTGACCTATGGATGATTGTTTCGACATTAACCTCTTTTCGTTCTACCTTACTTCTTTAGCTGGCCATGCTCATTGAAGACCGGCCTTTGATACGACCTGACTTCATTAAACCATCATAATGACGCATCAACAAATGACTCTCGATCTGTTGGAGTGTATCCAACACAACACCTACAAGAATCAACAACGATGTTCCTCCATAGAACTGCGCAAACTGCCCGTTCACTCCAAAGATCATAGCCACGGAAGGAAGAATCGCAATTATTCCCAAGAAAATGGAACCCGGGAGTGTGATCTTCGACATGATGTTGTCGATATACTCGGCCGTTTTCTTTCCTGGCTTAACACCCGGGATGAAACCACCGCTGCGCTTCATATCCTCTGCCATTTGGTTCGGATTGATGGTAATGGCAGTATAGAAATACGTGAAAATGATGATCAGCGTGAAGAAAGTGAAGTTGTACGCAAAACCCGTGAAATCAGAGAAAGCCGTTACAAACCAAGAACCACTTTCGCCTGCGAATCCACCCAAGGTGATAGGCACGAACATGATCGCCTGAGCAAAGATTATCGGCATTACACCAGCAGCATTCACTTTCAAAGGAATGTACTGACGCGTTCCTCCTTGAGGCAGTGCTTGACGACCAGAGATGGCAGCACGTGCCACTTGAACTGGGATTCTTCTGGTTCCTTGAACCAACAGTATCGAAAAGACAATGACCAAGAACAGGAACACCATTTCAATGAGGAATATCACCAATCCACCGCCAGAAGTTTCGATTCTTGAGAAGAACTCGGCCACGAAAGCGAAAGGCAATCTCGCGATGATACCCACCATGATGATGAGAGAAATGCCATTTCCAATTCCTTTGTCAGTGATGCGCTCACCCAACCACATTACGAATACAGTTCCGGTGATAAGGATCATCCAAGCAGTAAACCAGAACAAAGTCGGGCTCACGAGGAACGCGTCATCCGGAAGCTGAGACTTCAAGTTGGCGATATAACCAGGCGCCTGACCTGCTGTGATAAGAATTGTCAGGTATCTTGTGTACTGGTTGATCTTTCTTCGTCCGCTCTCACCTTCCTTCTGCAACTTTTGCAATGCAGGAACAGCCATTCCGGCCAACTGCAATACGATGGATGCAGAAATGTAAGGCATGATGCCCAGTGCGAAAATGGATGCGTTTGAGAACGCACCACCGGAGAACATGTTTAAAAGACCGAGAATTCCGTCAGACGTCTGCGCTTGAAGTGCATCCAGTTTTGCTGGATCCAATCCTGGCAGAACAACGAAGGAACCGACACGATAAATGAGAATGAACCCCAATGTGTTGAGGATTCTGGTTCTCAGATCTTCGATCTTCCAGATGTTCTGAAGTGTATCTATGAACTTCTTCATCTAATTATTACAGCGTTACCGCGGTTCCACCTGCTGCTTCAATGGCACTGAGGGCCGATTTGGAGAAAGCATGTGCAGAAACTTCCAATTTGGCTTTCAGTTCACCTCTGCCCAACACCTTAACCAACTCATTCCTCTTGGCCAAACCGTTCTCGATAAGAACCTCTGGAGTTACTTTGCTCAATTTCTTGCTATCGGCAAGCTCTTGCAGAGTATCCAGGTTGATACCATTGTATTCCACACGGAATGGGTTCTTGAATCCGAACTTAGGCACACGTCTTTGAAGTGGCATCTGACCACCTTCAAAACCCACTTTACGCTTGTAACCGGATCTTGACTTGGCTCCTTTGTGTCCACGTGTAGAAGTACCACCATGTCCGCTTCCTTCGCCTCGTCCGATACGCTTGCGACTCTTGGTTGAACCTTCAGCTGGTTTAAGATTACTGAGTTCCATTGTAACTTATCTCTTACTATTACTTATCTACGATCTGAACCAAATGCTCCAACGCACTTACCATTCCTCTGATCTGAGGAGTATCCTCGTGCTCAACAACTTGGTTCAATTTCTTCAGGCCAAGAGCCTGCAATGTCTTCTTCTGTCTGGCCGGCCTATTGATGGCGCTTTTTACCTGCTTAACCTTGATCTTTGCCATTGTTCTTTCTACTACAGGTTATCCGTTATAGACAACATCCATTTTAACACCACGATTGTTCGATACTTCCAAAGCATCGCGCATTTGACCAAGTGCGTTGAAAGTAGCCTTTACCACATTGTGTGGGTTTGACGACCCTTTTGACTTTGCCAATACGTTCTTTACACCAACGCTTTCAAGTACCGCACGCATTGCACCACCGGCAATAACACCAGTACCCGGTGCTGCTGGCTTCATGAATACAAGTGCACCGCAGTACTTACTTTCTTGGTTGTGAGGAACAGTACCGTTTATGATTGGAACACGGATGAGGTTCTTCTTAGCATCATCAATACCCTTGGTGATTGCTTCTGTAACCTCTTTTGCTTTCCCAAGACCATGGCCTACTACGCCATTCTCATCACCAACAACCACAATGGCTGAGAAACTGAACGTTCTACCACCCTTGGTCACCTTGGTAACACGCTGAATTCCCACAACGCGGTCTTTCAGTTCAATATCTGTCGATCTTACTTTTTTCATCTCTTGTTCGTTGACCGCTGGTTATTAGAAATTCAATCCTTCAGCGCGAGCACCATCAGCAAGTGCCTTAACTCTTCCGTGATACAAGTATCCATTTCTGTCGAAAACAACAGTCTGAACTCCCGCCTCTTTTGCTCTTTCAGCGATAAGCTTACCAACCAACGTTGCTTTCTCAGACTTGGTGCCTTTCTCAGTAGCAATTCCTTTGTCGGCAGATGATGCAGCAAGCAACGTCTTACCGGCAGCGTCATCGATCAACTGCACATAGATCTCCTTGTTGCTTCTGAAAACCGACATGCGTGGTCTTTCAGCTGTACCCTCGATCTTAGCGCGGATACGGGTTTTAATCGCTGTTCTTCTATTCTTCGTAGCCATTTTAACTCTCTACTTCTTATTTCTTACCTGCAGACTTACCAGCTTTTCTTCTGATCTGTTCACCAACGAAACGGATTCCTTTTCCTTTGTAAGGCTCTGGTTTGCGGAAAGAACGGATCTTAGCTGCAACCTGACCGATCAGTTGTTTATCGTGTGACGTCAAAGTGATAACTGGGTTCTTACCTCTTTCAGTAACCGTCTCAACTTTTACTTCATTTGGAAGCAGGAACACAAGGTTGTGCGAGTAGCCCAACGAGAGTTCCAATTGCTGACCTGTGGCATTGGCTCTGTAACCCACACCCACAAGCTCCATCTTCTTCTCGAAACCTTTAGAAACACCCTCAACCATTCCGCTGATCAAAGCACGGTACAGCCCGTGGTATGCGCGTGTCTGCTTCTCTTCGTTGTTGCGAACAACAGACAGCGTTCCATCTTCCTGTGAAATAGTGATGGCTCCTTCTACTTTCTGAGAAAGTTCTCCTTTCGGTCCTTTCACAGTAACCAGATTATCAGAACCCACCTTCACCTCAACTCCTTGAGGAACCTTGATCGGTGCTTTTCCTATCCTTGACATCTCAATTCTTTTCTTTCAATTCTTAATACACGTAGCAGAGAACCTCTCCACCAACATTCAGTTTGCGAGCCTCTTTATCGGTCATCACTCCTTTTGAAGTTGAAACCAAAGCAACGCCCAAACCATTGATAACACGTGGAAGATCTCCAGAGTGTGAGTACTTTCTAAGACCTGGCTTACTTACACGCTCCAAACCGCGGATAGCGCTTTCTTTCGTGTTGACATTGTACTTCAACGCGATCTTGATGTTCCCTTGTGGACCTTCTTCCTCGACCTTGTAGTTGAGGATATAACCTTTCTCGAAAAGGATCTTGGTGATGCTTTTCTTCAGGTTGGAGGCAGGAATGTCAACCACTTTGTGATTGGCCTTGATGGCATTCCTGAGTCTGGTCAAATAATCTGCTACTGGATCTGTCATTTCTATTCAGATATACGCTTACCAACTTGCCTTTTTCACACCTGGGATAAGCCCGGCATTGGCCATTTCCCTGAACTGGATCCTGCTGATCCCGAAATCTCTCATGTATCCTTTCGGACGACCGGTGATGCTGCAACGGTTGTGCAATCTTGCCGGTGCACTGTTCTTTGGAAGACGCGCCAACGCTTGGAAGTCGCCTTCTTCTTTCAGTTTCTCTCTTTTGGCAGCGAAACGGGCAACCATCTGTGCACGCTTACGCTCTCTTGCCTTCATTGATTCTTTGGCCATGCTACTTGCTTATTTCTTGAATGGCATTCCGAACTCGCTCAAAAGAGCCAATCCTTCTTCATTGGTCTGGGCAGTGGTCACAAACGTGATGTCCATACCAAGGATCTTGTTCACTTTATCGATGTCGATCTCTGGGAAGATGATCTGCTCAGTGATTCCCATGTTGTAATTACCACTGCCATCGAAGCCTTTCGGGCTGATACCGCGGAAATCACGTACACGTGGAAGAGCAACTGATACCAAACGCTCCATGAACTCGTACATCTTGTCACCTCTCAGCGTAACGCGGGCACCTACTGGCATTCCCTTACGCAATTTGAAGTTTGCGATGTCCTTTCTTGAACGTGATGATACGGCCTTCTGACCAGCGATCATTGTCATATCGTTCAATGCTGCTTCAATCATCTTCTTATCAGAAATTGCTTTACCCAAACCTTGGTTCAAGCAGATCTTCTCCAAGCGAGGAACTTGCATTACGCTCTTGTACTGGAACTTCTCTTGAAGCCTCGGTACGATCTCCTCTTTGTACTTGATTTTTAGTGTAGGTTCCTTGCTCATCACTTGATCACTTCACCTGTTTTCTTAGAAACTCTTTGATTCTTGCCATCAACCACCTTGCGGCCTACACGTGTTGGTTGTCCTGTCTTAGGATCGATCAACATCAGGTTTGAAAGGTGAATTGGGGCTTCTTTCTCAACGATACCACCATTAGGGTGTGCAGCGTTCGGTTTGGTGTGTCTCTTCACGATATTGACACCTTCTACCAATGCCTTGTTCTTGTCTGGGAAAACCTCAAGCACCTTTCCTTCGGCACCTTTGTTCTCTCCGGCCAAAACCTTAACAAGGTCATTCTTCTTTATATGCAACTTAGCCATCGCTCTTAAATCCTTACAATATCAAAGCACTTCTGGTGCAAGAGAAACGATCTTCATGTACTGCTTCTCTCTCAGTTCGCGCGCAACTGGCCCGAAAATGCGTGTTCCTCTCATCTCTCCGGCAGCATTCAAAAGAACAACTGCGTTGTCATCGAAACGGATGTACGAACCATCCTGTCTTCTAACTTCTTTCTTGGTGCGAACCACCACTGCTTTAGATACAGCACCTTTCTTAGCGTTTCCAGATGGTACAGCATCTTTCACTGTTACCACAATGGTATCACCAACGCTTGCATAGCGTCTGCGGGTACCACCAAGTACTCTGATGCACAGAACTTCCTTCGCACCGCTGTTGTCAGCAACATTCAATCTTGACTCTGTCTGTATCATGACTTACTTGGCTTTTTCGATGATCTCTACCAATCTCCAGTTCTTTGACTTGCTCAACGGGCGAGTTTCCATGATACGTACAGTATCACCGATGCCGCACTCGTTCTTCTCGTCATGAGCGTGGAACTTGTTCGACTTCTTTACGAACTTACCGTAGATCGGGTGTTTCACTTTACGCTCCACGTTAACGGTAATGGTCTTGTCCATCTTGTCGCTTACGACAACACCGACACGTTCTTTTCTAAGATTCCTTTCCATCGCTTCTCTTACTTGGATGCTTTGCTTCTTGACGTACGCTCAGTCATCAACCGGGCAATAAGTCTACGTGCATGTTTCAACTCTTGCGGGTTCTCGGCTGGAGATACCGCATGGCTCATTCTCAATTTTGCCAACTTCAACCTTTCTTCGGCCAACTTCTCGTTGAGCTCATCGGTCGAAAGTTCTCTTATGACTGAATTTTCCATCTTAACTAATATCCCTATATGATTAGGCTCCTGCGTAATCTCTTCTTACAGTGAACTTGGTGGTTACCGGAAGTTTCTGTGCCGCAAGTCGTAGTGCTTCTTTGGCAGTGGCCATGTCAACTCCATCAATCTCGAACATGATACAACCTGGCTTTACAACAGCTACCCAATATTCTGGTGAGCCCTTACCCTTACCCATACGCACTTCAGCAGGCTTTTTGGTGATCGGCTTGTCAGGGAATATCTTGATCCATACCTGTCCTTCCCTTTTCATGTAACGGGTAACCGCGATACGAGCAGACTCTATCTGACGGGCAGTGACCCAAGCCCCTTCCATCGCCTTGATGCCGAATGAACCGAAGGCAAGCTGACTGCCACGAGTGGCATCTCCCTTCATTTTCATCTTGTGCGTCTTGCGGAACTTCGTCCTTTTTGGCTGTAACATCTCTTACTTCTTAGTAATGTTCTACCTTAAATTACTTCTTTCGGTCTCTTTTTGCCAAACGAGCAGGCTTTTTGCTCTGCACAGCAGCATTCGGAGCAAGATCTCTCTTACCATAAACCTCTCCCAACATGATCCAAACCTTGATGCCAAGACGACCGTATGTTGTGTGCGCTTCTACGTGAGCATAATCAATATCTGCTCTGAAAGTGTGAAGCGGGGTACGACCATCCTTGTACATTTCTGTACGAGCAATCTCAGCTCCACCCAAACGACCACTTACTTGAACCTTAATGCCTTCAGCACCCATTCTCATGGTTGAAGCAACCGCCATTTTCACAGCTCTTCTGAAAGAGATACGGCCTTCCAACTGACGGGCAACGCTTTCTCCTACTAAACGAGCATCCAATTCTGGTCTCTTGATCTCGAAGATGTTGATCTGAACCTCCTTCTTGGTGATCTTCTTCAACTCTTCCTTCAACTTATCAACCTCTTGACCGCCTTTACCGATGATGATGCCTGGGCGGGCAGTGTTCACGGTAACAGTGATCAACTTGAGTGTACGCTCAACAATGATCTTTGAAATGCTTGCCTTGGCAAGACGGGCACGCAGATACTTGCGGATCTTGTAATCCTCCTCAATTTTTGAAGGAGTTTCTTTACCACCATACCAGTTGGAGTCCCAACCTTTGATGATGCCCAATCTATTACCTATCGGATTCGTCTTCTGTCCCATGCGTTAATCAGTTCTTGCTATCCAAAACAAGCGTTACGTGATTTGATCTCTTTCTAATTCTGTGGGCACGGCCCTGTGGTGCAGTCTGCAATCTCTTGAGTGCACGACCTCCATCAACCTGAATGTTCTTCACAACCAATTTTGAAGCATCACCTCCACTGTTCTTCTGCTCGAAGTTTGACAGCGCAGAAAGAAGGAGTTTCTCAATACGACCAGAAGCTTCTTTGGAGCTCAGTTTCAATGTGCTGAGTGCCTTATCAACCTCCATCCCTCTTACCATGTCTGCAACCAATCTCATCTTTCTTGGAGATGTTGGGCAGTTGCGCAACTGAGCAAAGTACTGAGACTTGTTGGCCTCTTTACGCTCGTCTGCTTTGAGTCTTTTTCTCTTTCCCATTGTTATCGAGATTCAGCTGATTCTTACTTCTTACCCTTGGCATGACCACGGAAGGTTCTTGTTGGAGAGAATTCTCCCAACTTGTGTCCTACCATGTTCTCAGTCACATACACTGGAATGAACTTGTTTCCGTTGTGAACAGCGATGGTCAACCCAACGAAATCAGGAGTTATCATCGACCTTCTTGACCAAGTTTTGATCACAGTCTTCTTTCTGTTCTCCTGGGCGTCTACCACGCGCTTCTCCAATTTGAAGTCTACGAATGGTCCTTTTTTAAGTGAACGTGCCATTAACTAATTACTTCTTTCTTCTTTCTACGATGTATTTACCTGAAGCCTTTGTCAAGCTGCGGGTCTTGTATCCTTTTGCTGGGATGCCTTTGCGTGAACGTGGGTGTCCACCTGAAGCGCGACCCTCACCACCACCCATCGGGTGATCAACAGGGTTCATTACAACACCTCTTACACGAGGACGTCTTCCCAACCATCTTGAACGACCGGCTTTACCTGAACGCTCCAAGTTGAAATCGCTGTTCGATACAACTCCGATCGCTACTTTGCAGACGGTCAATACCATTCTGATTTCGCCTGAAGGCAACTTCAACGTTGCGTACTTACCTTCTCTGGCTACCAACTGAGCGTAAGAACCGGCACTGCGGGCCATAATGGCACCTTGCTTTGGTCGCAACTCGATGGCGTGTACTACAGTTCCCATCGGAACGTCTTTCAAATAAAGAGCATTACCTACATCTGGAGTTGCCTCTTTACCTGACATCACTTTCTGTCCTACTTCCAAACCTTTAGGAGCGATGATGTACCGCTTCTCTCCATCTGCGTAAAACACGAGCGCAATGCGAGCATTACGGTTCGGATCGTATTCAATCGTTTTCACCGTGCCTGGAATACCGTCCTTGTCACGCTTGAAGTCGATGTCTCTGTACTTCTTCTTGTGACCACCTCCGATGTAACGCATGGTCATCTTTCCAGAGTTGTTACGTCCTCCAGAATTCTTCTTTCCTTTTACCAACGACTTTTCAGGAGCAGAAGCCGTCACCATTTCAAAGGTGCTGGCAATCTTGTGTCTCTGCCCTGGAGTGATCGGATTTAACTTTCTTACAGCCATGGTCTATCAGATATTGCTATAGAAATCGATGGTCTCACCTTCGGCCAAAGTCACAACAGCTTTCTTAATTGCTGGAGTACGACCTACAATGAACTTGGTTTTTGTGTTGCGGCTTCTTTTCTTACCAGGAAGAATCATGGTGTTCACAGACTGCACAGTTACACCGTACATCTTTTCTACCGCCTCCTTCACTTGGAGTTTATTCGCCTTCTTATTGACCACAAAACCATACTGACCAAGCTTCTCTCCGATGCCTGTCATCTTCTCTGTGATCAACGGTTTTACCAATACGTCCATCGCTCTTATCAGCTTAAACTATTCTCAATTGTTGCAATAGCACTCTCCGAAACTAGAAGGCTATTAGCATTTAAAATCTTGTAAGTGCTTAATTCCGAAGCTGTTACAACTTCTGCACCCTTCAAATTTCGGGAGGACAAATATACATTTTTATCGTACTCATTCAGTACAAGCAATGTTTTTTTGTCGCTCAGCTTCAAGTTGTTCAGAATTTCAACGAAACCCTTGGTCTTTGGAGCATCGAAACTAAGATCCTCGATAACGGTGATCGCGTTCTCTGTTGCCTTGTTTGAAAGCACGCTCTTACGGGCCAATTGCTTAAGCTTCTTATTCAATTTGAAGCTATAGTCCTTAGGACGTGGACCGAATACACGGCCTCCACCACGGAGCAGTGGGCTCTTGATATCCCCGAAACGGGCACCACCAGAACCTTTCTGTTTGCGGATCTTCTTCGTACTACCTCGAACCTCTGAACGCTCACGGGCACTGTGTGTTCCCTGACGTTGGTTGGCCAAATACTGTTTAACATCAAGGTAAACAGCATGCTCATTCGGCTCAATGGCGAATACGCTGTCGCTCAGTGTCACTTTCTTCGAAGTGGCCTTTCCTTTCTTATCTACTACTGCTAATTCCATGATCGATATCCTGATTGGATCACTTTTCTACTACGATGTATGAACCCTTTGCACCTGGTACCGCACCGCTAAGGATCAAGAGATTCTTATCGGCATCAATTGCCAAGATCTGTAGGTTCTGAACCTTAACCCTTCTGTTACCGGTCTGACCAGCCATGCGAAGACCTGGGAATACGCGCGATGGGGTTGAACACGCACCGATAGAACCCGGAGCACGCAATCTGTTGTGCTGACCGTGAGACGCCTCACCAACACCGGCAAATCCGTGGCGCTTGACAACACCTTGGAAACCTTTACCTTTTGAGGTACCGATAACATCAACCCAGTCACCTGCTTGGAAAATGTCATTCAAGCCAATTGTTGACCCAAGTTCTAAGCCATCAGCAAATGCCGTGTAACCATGATTGGTTCTGAATTCAACCACTTTACGCTTAGGAGCGGTGTTGGCCTTCTTGCAGTGACCTTTCATTGCTGCATTGGCGTGCTTATCCTTTCGCTCACCAGTACCCAGCTGAATGGCTTCGTAGCCATCAGTTTCTGACGTTTTCACCTGTGTAACTACACTAGGCTCCACTTCAAGCACTGTGCATGGTATGTTCTTTCCTGCCTCATTGAAAAGGCTGGTCATTCCTACTTTCTTACCGACAAGTCCAGACATGACTTATTGAGTTTACGTTAATTCGTTCTGTTAAACTTTGATCTCTACTTCTACACCGCTTGGAAGCTCCAACTTCATCAGCGAGTCAACGGTTTTGGCCGTGCTGCTGTAGATGTCCAACAGTCTTTTGTAAGAGCTGAATTGGAACTGCTCGCGAGCCTTCTTGTTAACGTGTGTTGACCGAAGTACCGTGTAGATCTTCTTGTGAGTTGGAAGCGGAATTGGTCCATTTACAACTGCACCTGTTGCTTTCACGGTCTTTACGATCTTATCTGCGCTTTTATCAACCAGATTGTGGTCGTACGACTTAAGCTTGATTCTTATTCTCTGTGACATGATTGATTAACAGACTTTTAGCTTACTTTTTCACCTTTTACCTTGGCCACTACCTCCTCTTGAATGTTTCTTGGACACTGAGCGAAGTGGTCGAATTCCATCGTTGACGTTGCACGACCGGAAGTGATGGTTCTTAACTGCGTTACGTAACCGAACATCTCTGAAAGCGGCACCAATGCTTTAACCACCTGTGCACCACCACGAGAGTCCATACCTTGCATCTGACCTCTTCTTCTGTTAAGGTCACCCATCACATCACCCATGTTCTCCTCTGGAGTAACTACTTCAACCTTCATGATCGGCTCAAGTAGAACTGGTTGCGCTTTTCTAACCGCTTCTTTGAACGCCAACTGAGCGCATATCTCGAAAGAAAGAGCATCAGAGTCAACGTTGTGGTAAGAACCGTCAGTAAGGCTCACCTTCAGGCTATCCATTTTGTAGCCGGCCAATACACCATTGTTCATGGCAATACCGAAACCTTTCTCTACAGATGGAATGAATTCCTTAGGAATGTTACCACCGACAACTTTGTTCTCGAAGGTCAGACCTTCCTTACCAGCTTCAGCAGGGCCAACGGTAACTACGATATCAGCGAACTTACCACGACCACCGGTCTGCTTCTTGTAAACTTCGCGGTGTGTAACAGCAAGTGTAATAGCTTCCTTGTAAGTTACCTGAGGAGCTCCTTGGTTACACTCAACCTTGAACTCTCTTCTAAGACGGTCGATGATGATCTCCAAGTGAAGCTCACCCATACCAGAGATAACTGTTTGACCAGAATCCTCATCGGTGTGCACACGGAAGGTTGGATCCTCTTCAGCCAATTTAGAAAGCGCTGTACCCAACTTGTCCATATCGGCCTGAGTTTTAGGTTCAATGGCAAGCCCGATAACAGGCTCTGGGAATTTCATTGATTCTAGAACGATCGGGTGTTTCTCATCGCAAAGCGTGTCACCGGTCTTGATATCCTTGAAACCTACAGCAGCACCGATATCACCAGCTTCGATGAACGGAATAGCGTTCTGCTTGTTGGCGTGCATTTGGAAGATACGTGAGATACGTTCTTTCTTCTCGGTACGCGCATTATAGACGTAAGAACCGGCTTCCAAGCGACCAGCATAGGCACGGAAGAAGCACAGACGACCTACGAATGGGTCTGTAGCGATCTTGAACGCCAAGGCAGTGAATGGCTCAGAAACGTCTGGCTTACGGAAAATCTCCTCATCGGTGTTCGGGTCGATACCCTTGATGTTGTCCATGTCAAGCGGACTTGGCATCAACTCCATCACGTAATCGAGCATGGTCTGAACCCCTTTGTTCTTGAAGGCTGAACCACAAAGCATTGGAATAACCTTGTTGGCAACGCAAGCCTTTCTCAAAGCGGTCAGGATCTCTTGCTCAGAAATGGAGTTTGGATCTTCGAAGTACTTCTCCATCAACGTATCATCGAACTCGGCCACAGACTCGAGCAATTTCTCGCGCCATTCGCGGGCCTCATCAATGATGTCGGCTGGAATCTCCACTTCTTTGAAAGTCATTCCCTGATCAGACTCGTTCCACTCGATACCACGGAAGTTGATCAGGTCGACAACCCCTCTGAAGTGCTCTTCAGCACCAATAGGGATCTGCAACGGAACGGCATTACCACCAAGCATTTGACGAACTTGGTTCACAACCTTCAAGAAATCGGCACCAGAGCGGTCCATCTTGTTCACGAAGCCCAAACGGGTAACGTTGTAGTTGTCGGCCAAGCGCCAGTTGGTCTCAGACTGTGGTTCAACACCATCAACAGCAGAGAAAAGGAACACAAGACCATCCAACACGCGCAATGAACGGTTAACCTCCACTGTGAAGTCAACGTGTCCTGGGGTGTCAATGATATTTACCTTGTACTTATCGCCTCTGTAGTTCCAATGGCATGTAGTGGCAGCTGATGTAATGGTGATACCACGCTCCTGCTCCTGCTCCATCCAGTCCATGGTGGCTGCACCATCGTGCACCTCACCGATCTTGTGATTCACACCTGCATAATACAGGATACGCTCGGTAGTGGTGGTCTTACCTGCATCGATGTGAGCGGCAATACCAATGTTTCTCGTATATCTAAGATCTGCCATTTTAACCCAACTACCTTATTAGAACTTGAAATGTGAGAACGCCTTGTTCGCCTCGGCCATTCTGAGTGTATCTTCCTTCTTTTTGAAAGCAGCACCTTCTTCCTTGGAGGCGGCAATGATCTCAGCAGCCAATTTTCTGGCCATCGATTTGTCGTTACGCTTCTCAGCATACATGATCATCCACTTGATGCCAAGGGCCAATTTGCGCTTAGGACGCACCTCGATCGGAATCTGGAAAGTTGCCCCACCCACTCTGCGGCTCTTCACCTCTACAGGAGGCATGATATTGGTCAATGCACGTTTCCACACACCGATACCGTCCTCTTGGGTTTTTTCGCTTACAATGTCAATGGCATCATAGAACACGCTGAATGCTGTGCTCTTCTTACCATCAAACATCAGACTGTTTACGAAACGGGTCACCAAAGTGTCTTTGTACTTTGGATCTGGAACGAGTTCTTTCTTCTTAGGAACCGACTTTCTCATTGCGTCTTAACTTGTGATCCTTTATTTCTTTTTACCCTTAGCTGCTGGTGCCGGAGCTCCGCCTTTACCTGCCTTAGGTCTCTTGGCACCGTACTTGGAACGACCTTGTTTTCTGTCGTTCACACCGGCCGTGTCCAAAGCACCTCTTACAATGTGGTAACGAACACCTGGAAGGTCTTTCACCCTTCCGCCTCTTACCAACACAATAGAGTGTTCCTGTAGGTTATGGCCTTCTCCACCGATGTAGGAGTTCACCTCCTTACCGTTTGTCAACCTCACCCTTGCCACTTTTCTCATGGCTGAGTTCGGCTTCTTAGGAGTAGTGGTGTAAACCCTTACACAAACTCCTCTTCTCTGCGGACAAGAGTCCAAAGCAGGCGATTTACTCTTATCAATAAGAGTCTTTCTTCCTTTCCTTACAAGCTGCTGTATTGTAGGCATTTCGCGGCTTTCGTTGATTAATGTTCAGTACCCCATTATTTAAGGGTCGGCAAAGGTAGAAACTTGATTTCGAAAAACAAGAGGAAAAAACGCGTTCCGCAAATTCTTTTTTCAGCAGATCGATTTTCGACACCGACAGGCAACAAAAAAGCCCCTCACCGAGGGGCTTTTCCATTGTTGTTCAATGTGGGCTTACTCTTTAATGAGCGTAATGTTGCCAGTAAACTTGTAATCCGTCACGTTATCGCCATCTACCCCTTTGGCGGTAATGGTGTAGAAGTAGGTGCCAGGCTTCAGGTCCTGTCCGCTGGTAGAACGGCCGTCCCATCCTCCCAATGGCTGCGTCCATTCAAACACCTTCTCTCCCCACCTATTATATACCACCCCAACAAAATCGTAGATGTTGCGGATGCGCGATGGGAAGAAATCGTTGCCTGTCGGGTCAATTGGGAATATGTCGTTCAAGCCATCGCCATTAGGTGTGATCACATTCGGAATGATGATCAGCGAAGTTGGTTCCACATAAATTCCGTTCTGCAACACGAGTGTGTCTGAACATCCTGTGACATCGTTGTATGCCACCAACGTCAGTGAGAACGAACCAGAATCGTTGTAGGTGTACTGGAATGAACTTGTATCGTAGGTAGTTACGGTGTTTCCATCACCGAATATCCACTGATAGGCTGTTCCGCCAACCGAAGTGTTTGTAATGGTGATATCCAACGGTTGCAGACCTGTTTCTGGACTTACGCTGAACCCTGCGTTCAGAACATTGACCGGACCATCGATAACCGCTTGCCCCTGCACGGTACATCCGTTGGCATCGGAAACCACCACTAAATAGATGCCTTGCGCCAAGCCAATGGCCGTGCTTGCTGATTGGTTGTCAGGGTCGTTCCAAGTATATGTATATGGCATGGTTCCGCCTGATACCTGCGTTTCCGCCATTCCATCCTCGCCTCCTTCGCAGGTTATAGGCGTGGTCGATGTAACGTCAACCACCAATACGGCTGGCTCGGTGATGTTCACATTCTGCCATAGCGATGTACATCCATTGGCATCCGTTACAGTAACGTTGTATGTTCCCGGTGCCAAGCCTCCAGCCAATGCGGTTGACTGAGCGGTCGGGTCGTTCCACAGATACGTATAAGGAGGAATGCCGCCCAAAGCCGAAATTTCCGCCTGTCCATCTGCTGCACCGTTGCACGACACATTCTGCTGTTGAGCCAACGACAGTACAATAGGAAGTGGTTGCTGAACAATGATGTTCTGGAAGGAAGATTGGCATCCATTGGCATCAGTAACCGTGACCGAATAAGTACCCGCGGCAACGTTTACAAATGGGTTACCAGCTACCGCACCCGGGTTCCACTCATAGGTGTAGCCTGGCGTACCGCCTGCAACGATGGCTTCAATAGAGCCGCTGGCACCTCCGTTGCAATCTGCACTATCAACATTCAGCGCAATGGAAATTGGAAGCGGCTCTGTGATGGTAACGGAAGCATTCTCCACGCAACCGTTGGCATCCGTAACCACAACCGAATAGACTCCGGCATCCAAACCGGTGGCCAATGGGGTGACCTGCAAGTTCGGGTCGTTCCACTGGTAATTGAATGGCGAGGTGCCACCAAGTTGGGTGACAGCTGCGATGCCATCGCTGCCACCCGGACACGAAACAGCTTGGTTTTCAACGGCAATGAGTTGCAATAAGGCAGGTTCATCTATGACAACGGTGATGACCGTATCGCAAGTTTGAGATGACGCAACGGTGCATGTCCAAGTACCTGCTGGCAGATTGCTGGCCGTTGGGTTTGTCTGAGCAAGGGGGTCGTTCCACAGATACGTTAGGCCAATACCGCTGGCCGTAACCGTAGCTTGCCCATCGCTGCCACCGTTACATGAAACGTTCTGATCGATGGTGACCGCTGCGCTGAACGCACCGGGTTGGCCAACCGTAGCCGAACCAGTTGCTGTACATCCGTTCGCATCTGTAACCTGTACATCCCAGTTGCCTGCTGGAAGACCAGTGGCCGTAGCCGTAATTTGCAATGCAGGGTCATTCCAAGCGTAAGAATACGGCATGGTGCCACCAAGTCCTACAGCAGACGCCTCGCCCGTACTGAAACCATAGCAATCGGCATCAACCACTCCGAAAACCTGAGCGGTTAACTGGTCCGGTTCTGGAACGACCACAGTCTGCGTGACCGTACAATTGTTGGAGTCGACCACGGTTACGTCATATGAACCCGCAGGCAAATTAATGGCGGTAGCCGATGTTCCTCCGATGGGCGACCATGAGTAATTGAAAGGAGCTGTACCTCCGTTCACGGTGACAGTAGCCTGTCCGTCTGCTAAACCAAAGCAGCTTGCACTGTCTGCAGAAGTAGATAGCGTTGGCGGAGCGATGTTTCCGAAAACACCCAGATGATACGTTCCCTGAGCTGCTTGTCCGGCATTTCCGCTACCGCCTGCGAGCAAAACACTCGCATTGATATTATTAGTTGCACATGGATTCTGGAAAATCTTGATGCGGCCACCGGAGCCACCTCCACCTAGGTTGCCTGACGCGCCAGCGTTGCCATTACCACTGTTACTTCCACAAAAGAAATTGCTATAGGTGCAACCGCTTGTACCTGCACCACCAGAACCTCCTGAACCACCATTACCACCAATGGTGCGCAACGTGCCAGTAATATTCGCGTCTCCAAAAGCCTGTAGCAGAATACCGCCTCCCGAGCCGCCACCGGCACCGCCACCGCCACCAGCACCGGAAGAGAACGTGCGTTCAGCACAATCGTTGCAAGCATCGGAGCAACAGTCGGTTGTCGTACCTCCATTTCCACCTACTCCACCTGCCGCACCGATTGTTCCATCGGCAGATATGGTTCCTGAAACCGTTAAAGCACCGCTTGAATTGAGATGAATGAGACCTCCACCATTGCCGCCATTTCCGCCTACTGTTCCGTTGGCGGCACTTTTACCACCACCACCACCACCAGCACCACCCGACCCAAGGTCGATATCCGTGCCGGTTGTGGTTCCATATGTACCACCGACAATACCTCCAGTTCCACCGTTTCCGGCTGAAGGAGAAGCACAACCAGCTAATCCCATACCTGAAAAGTTTCCTGAATTGTAGGCTGCCCCAGCACCACCGACACCACCAGCATTGGCAGCACCACCATAGCTACCACCACCTGAACCTCCTGCACCTCCGGCACCGCCCACAAAACCGTACTCGTCTCCAAAATTCTGACACTGTTGTTTGGGTCCCATACCCAAGGAACCTCCGTTTCCTGAAACGCCTGCCCCTGGACCTGAACCAACCGCACCCGCGGCTCCGCCATTCACATCAATAACCAAACAATTGTCCTTGTCTACACAACCGTTCAAAGCCCCAACGTTGTTTCCTGCAGAACCACCTGTACCTCCTGTACCACCGGGATAACCTGCACCATCGGCAATGATATCGCCCAACACTTCAATGGTAGAAGCGTTGATGGTCAGTTCTCCACAGCCACCGGTTGCATAAGGAGACACGGAGCAGACAACCCCAGGTTCCACTCTAAATAATCCAGATATATTATAAGTACCCGATAAACTTGTATTGCTCGAAATGATGAGGTCACCTGTAATTGGTGTGGTTCCGCACTGTGCAAAAGCATCAGTGTTCAGACCGAAAACGAAAGCTGTAAAAAGAATGTACCAGTGTTTCATGAACAATGATGTTGCGTGATGCTTGGTTTACCAAGGAGCAAAGCTATCATTTTATGCGATCTCGGAATTGTACCCTCTTTCCATGATCGAGGTTCAATACATGTTGAGAAAGCATGACGGGTTTTGTAACCAATTGGAATGTATGGCGGGGAACGGTTAACTACATTTGTAAGGATGGAATATTTGAATGAACTGAACAGAGAACAACGCGCAGCAGTTGAATGTACGGATGGTCCGGTCATGATCATTGCAGGTGCGGGATCGGGAAAGACCCGTGTCTTGACGTACAGAGTGGCGCACTTGATCAACAGCGGTGTCGACCCTTTCAACATTCTTGCCCTTACGTTTACGAACAAGGCAGCAAAGGAAATGCGCACACGAATCGAGAACATGGTAGGTGCCGAAGCCAAGAACATCTGGATGGGTACGTTTCACTCGGTATTCGCTAAAATTCTCCGTTTCGAAGCGCCAAGGATCGGTTACCCTTCCAACTTCACCATTTACGACACGGCCGACTCAAAGAATCTGATCAACGCCATTCTGAAGGAAGAAGGCCTGGATGATAAGACCTACAAACCGAGTCTGGTGCTTTCGCGCATTTCGGCTGCCAAAACCAACCTCATCTCTGCTAACGAATACCTGAAGAACGATGAGCTTTTTGCCGAGGATCGCATGAGCGCCAAACCAAAGTTGGGAGTCATTTACAAGAAGTACTCAGACCGCATGTTCAAGTCGGGCGCCATGGATTTTGACGACCTGCTTTATTGGACAAACGTAGTCCTCAGAGATTTTCCCGATGCACTGAACAAGTATCAGAACCGCTTCAAATACATCATGGTAGATGAGTATCAGGATACCAACTACGCACAATATCTCATCGTTAAGCGGTTGGCTGCCAAGTTTGAGAACATCTGCGTGGTAGGCGATGATGCACAGTCCATCTATGCTTTCAGAGGAGCAAACATTGAGAACATCCTCAATTTCCGAAAGGATTACCCTGACGTAAAGACGTACAAGCTTGAACAGAACTACCGTTCCACCAAACACATTGTAGGTGCCGCCAATCACGTCATCGAAAAGAATCAGGACAGACTGAAGAAAACGGTTTGGACAGACAATGCGGATGGCGAACCGATCACGGTGCTGCGCAATTTGACGGACAATGAGGAAGGCATGTCGGTTGCCCGTTCCATTTTTGAAACTAAAATGAACGAGCAGGCCTTGGATAAGGACTTCGCTATTCTTTATCGAACGAACGCGCAATCGCGTGCCATTGAAGAAGCGTTGCGAAAAATGAACCTCCCCTACCGCATTTACGGTGGGCAAAGTTTCTATCAGCGCAAAGAGATCAAGGACATCATTGCGTATTTCCGCGTTGTCATAAACCCGAAAGATGAAGAGGCCCTGAAGCGCATCATCAACTACCCAGCACGTGGAATAGGTAAAACGACCATCGATCGTCTGACCGTACTTGCCAACGATTGGAACAAGGATATTTGGACCATCATGACCGATCAAGTGATGGTCAACTCGCAGTTCAACTCAGGAACAGCCCAAAAGCTCTTCGATTTCTGTACCATGATCTCGAGTTTTCAAGCTCAGCTCAAGTCGGCTGACGCATACACGCTTGGTTCGCAGATTGCCACGTCTTCGGGCTTGGTGAGAGACCTGTATGAAGACCGCACACCCGAAGGGGTAAGCCGCTACGACAACTTGCAGGAATTGCTGAATGGGTTGAAAGAGTTTGTGGAAGACCAGCCCGGGGAAGATGAAGTGATCACCGAGCCGCAATCGAAAACGCTTGACGCATTCACGGCCGACATTTCCTTGCTGACCGATGCCGACACGGAAAAGGGTCCTGAGAATCAGAACAAGGTCACGTTGATGACGGTGCATGCTTCCAAAGGGTTGGAATTCCCCTATATATATATTGTAGGTTTGGAGGAGAACCTTTTTCCTTCGCAGTTGTCGCTCAGCTCAAGACCAGAACTTGAAGAGGAACGAAGGCTCTTCTATGTGGCCCTTACCCGTGCGGAGAAACAGGTAACGTTGAGTTATGCCATCAGCAGATTCCGCTGGGGGAACATGGTTCATAGCGAACCAAGCAGGTTCATTGACGAAATTCCAGAAAAGCATTTGAACCTGACAAGTTCAAAACCAAGCTTTCCCAAAAATCCTTTACCTTCGCCAAGTTGGAAAAAGCCAAGCGAACCTGACAGTAAACCGAAGTACCCGAAAAAAGCATCACCGAAGATGAAAACTCGCAATCTGACCAAATATGATGATAGCCGCCAACCTGGAGAACTTGATACTGGGCGTGGAACTAGCGATCATGTGAACAGAATTGCAGTAGGCACCGAGGTTATACATGACAAGTTCGGTAAAGGAGAGGTGATCGCTCTGGAGGGCATTGCGCCTAATCTGAAAGCTACTGTTTCATTTCAAGGGGCTGGCAACAAACAGTTGCTTCTCAAATTCGCCAAACTCAGAATTGTGGGCAAGGCAAGGCAATGATTGAAGAAAATGATCAATTGGAGGAAGCAAAATCCTCCATTGTCGGCTCTGAAGAATTATCCGCTCCGATAGTTCAGGAGAAAAAGCAGTTGATCTGGTGGGCTGAGCTGATCGGGTCTACGTTTCTCTTTGCCGCTGCATATCTGGTTCTATACATCGTTTACGATTACGTGACAGCACTTGCTGCCGCGCACTTTCAATTGAAACCGGTCCTGTTCTACGACACCATCCGCTATGAGAATAACGCTGGTTGGTATCCGCACTGCGTAAAACGGGTTTTTCTGATTGGGGCAATTGTAATGGGTATAGCCGGTATCTCACTCTACATTCTGTATCTCATCTTCCGCAAGTCATACATCTTCGTAAGGTTGTTTTTGCTTTGGGGAAGCCTCATAGCATTCTCTGTTTTGGCACAACGGATGATGAGTGTGCCGTTTGCCGGAAATTTCGAGTATCGAAGATTGGATGCACTGGGAATGGAGCTGGCGATCTTCACCTCATACATGTACTACAAGGACAGCACCGAATGGGCCATCGGGTTCTTGGGTTTTCTGCTCATCGGCAGCATTGGAATTCTTTACGCCAAACCTTTCTTGCAAACAGCCTGGTCATCAAAGCAGATCGGTTCTGAGTTCGAACGATATAAGTTTCTCCGTTATCAGGTGTTGCTTCCCTGTGTACTAGGGGCATTGGTGGTAACAGTGGTGCTATACCCTCACAACATCATTCCGAACAGTATTGCGTTTGTCGGTTCCCTGTTCTGCCTGCTTATCATGATCATTCATGCCATGCTGATGGGCTCATTCAAAATACCGCGTCAGAAAACGTGGGAGCGTTGGCCGATCGTGCCGACCATAGCGTTCATTCTGATCATCATTCTGATCAAAACAGCATTAACTACAGGAATCGTGGTTCCAGACCCACACATATATGACTGGCTGAATCCTCAGCAATCAGATCTTTAGCGTGTATTGAATGGTGAAGTTGCGCGGAGCTTCCATGATGCCCGGGCGCACAGAATAGAATTCGTTCAGGAAATTCTTGGCAATGAACGTTACCTGAGATGCTTTGGATATCCTGAATCCCAAGCGAGCATCCATTCTCCAAATGCCTTTATCGTTGAGTTCGCGGTAATCTGCAAAACCAGGCAGGAACGTTTCAAACTCGGCATCTATACGATTGATGTAGCTGTTATACTCTGCACTGTAACCCAGCGTGAATTTCCAAAGATCAAACTCGATATCGGCTTTGAAAACGTTGGTGATCCGGTATTTGAGAATACTTTGAGTTTCGGTCAATGAATCGCTGTTGTTGATACTTGTGAAGAAGTTCTGAATGAAGACTTCCACGTTCTTCTGGGTGGTATCCGACTGAAGATCTGCCGGATAATTGAACGTGTATCCCAAGAATACACGCACTGGAATTGGGCCGATGTTGCCATCACCTGTAAGTCCGAGTTCAACTCCTGCAACGCGGGCCTGACTAACGTTGAATGGTTTGAATCCAAGTATCGGCTCCTCTGCCCCAATATCAAAGATCCCGAACTTGTACTCAACCATATCGCGGAACTCCATCCAGTAAAGTGCAAAGTCGAAATAGGCATTCCAATTGGAAACGCGGAAACCCTGCTTCATTGCCAATTCAGCCGACCAACCGTGCTCCGATTTCAGTTCTGAGTTGGGAAGGATCTTCAATGGCCCCAAACTGGCATCGATGTACTTCTCACCAATGCTGGGAAAGCGGTAAGACTGTCCGAACGAAGCCCGGATGTTGGTCTTCTTCGCCACCTTGAAATTGGCGCCTGCCCTGAACATCAATGGAATCTTGGCATTGCCCACTTTGGTGTAGGTATACTCGGTTCCGAGCGTGGCAACGTTGTAGGTCTCATGACGAAGGCCTACCAATAATGAAACCCGATCACCGAAATTCTTTTCCACCTGAGCATATGCTGCTGGATTGTGCGTTACAAGCGTTCCTGCATCTCTATACAGGACGCTGAACGACCATATGTACTGGTACTGAATACCAGCAGTAAAATTGAACCTGTGCTTGAATTGATTCTGAACTCGGTAATCGAAGAACATGACGTTGGATGCGCTTGGATCTTCCCAGTCGGTATCTCTACGTTCAACGCGATAGTAGCGCATTTTCAACGAATGGATGCCCGCGTTCTCGCTAGAATACTGAACCCACGGATCGACATTGACGAACATGTACATATCCTCAGACGATGTACCATCCAACGGTTTGTAGGCGCCATCGGTATTGTTGGCCCACAACGTGAATCTTCCGCTTTGCTGAAATTGGTACGAACCGTTGATGCCGTAGCTCAGTCCTTGCACTTTTTGGTCGATATATCGTGTCTTTATGTTGGCCCGAATGGCCTGACGCTGACCGCGTTGTAAATAGGTTAGGTCTGAGCTGGCGTGAGCCCCTACCACGAGGTCGAAATTCTTAATGATCTTCCTACGGTGAGAAAAGAAAACACCGGTAAATAATGGGCTACTGCTCTTATCCCACCAACGGGCCTCCTTCAGGCTGGGATTCGTATATATGCCTTGATAGATGCGGAATTCCGTTTCGGGTTTTTCGGTTCCCCAACCTGTCCGAACGTGAATAACTCCATTCATGGCCCCAGAACCGTACAGCACACTTGAAGACCCTTTAACGACCTCTATCTGCTCAACCGTCTCCATCGGAATGGCACTCCACTGAATATCCTTCAGGTCGCCTGTGATAAGTGGAATGTCGTCAATTACCAACTGAACCCTGCTGCCTACTCCATAACTGTATCCTCCGCCACCTCTTATGGAGGCCTGACCATCCAGTATCGTCACGCCTGGAACTTTGCCAACTGCGGCCTTGAGGTCTGGTGCAGCGGTGTTCTCAATAAGGTATGGCTTCACCACATCAACAGAAACCATTTCCTCACTTATCTTCTTTTCGTACTGACTGCCAGTAACCACCACAAGGTCCAACGTGGTGCTCTCGGTCGACATTTTGATGTTCATGTCAACCACTTGGTCTTTCTTCAGATCGAACTTCTTCGTTACCGTTTGGTAGCCGATGAACTTGAATGAAACCGTATGAGAACCTTCTGAAAGCTTCAGTTCGTACTGCCCATCAATGTTAGATGACACTCCCACATTGTCCTGATTGAAGATATTGACCCCGATCAAGGTCTCTCCACTCGATTGGTCGGTTATCTTACCCTTGATGGTCTGACCTAAAGAACTTTGAGCAAACAGAAAGATGGCGCAAAGCAGCGTTGCGGTATTTCTCATGGTGGTAGTTTGAGGCGAAATTAGATAACCTCACTTTGTGAGTACTTGACATAAGGCAATATTTATTCACCCGAATTGTTAATACAATGTTCAAACATGGGCGCGCCTTGAACGAGCATTCCTACGGTCGTTTGAAAAAAAATGTAGCTTTGCAACCGTTCAAAAAACTACTGTAATACAAGCTCTATTTCCATGAACGAGATCGGAAAGCTAATCAGCAAATATTTGTTCCCTACGCTGCTCATTCTTGGTGGCCTTACCATCGTCTATTCCGCTCTGTTCGGTGGTCAGAATGGATTCTGGCTCCTTGGTGGCTCACTCATTCTGATCGTTGGTCTGTTTCAGGTGTTGCTTACGCTCGGAATGTTGGCCAGTGGAATTCAGAAGGCACTGTTCTTCATTTTCCTTCCATTGGCGTTTGTTACCGCTTACTTCTCTTACCGCTCTATTCAAGCACCGATCGAATTCAATCAGGAGAAGAAAAGAAGATACGCCAAGGTTGAAGAAAGTCTGAAGACCATCCGTGATTGGCAATTGGCGTACAAATCGGTTTATCGTGTGTATGCAAGCAACTTTGACACGTTGATCGCATTCGTGAATACCGATTCGTTCCCAGTTATTCAAGCCATCGGTACGGTGCCCGATTCTTTGACAGAGCGTAAAGCATTGGAACTCGGAATCGTAAAGCGCGATACCATCATGGTCAGCGTCCGCGATTCGCTGTTCAAAAGCGATGGCGACATCCAGCAGGTCCGCATCATTCCGTACAGCCAGAACGTTCCATTCACCATGGAAGCAGGTTTGATCGAGAAAGGACAAGTTCAGGTTCCAGTGTTCGAGGTTTCTGCCCTGAACGAGCACATTTTTGATGGCATTGTTCCAGAATACTACGATCCGAAGGAGGGTCTTAAAGTTGGTTCGATGACCGATCCTTCTACCAGCGGTAACTGGGAATGACACTAACTTCGGGTTCTACAATGAAACCCGACATCCAATTTCTTCCAGACAAGTCTTCAGACTCGGATGCTGCCGACCTCGAATTGGTGGAAGTCGGTAGAGATGGCGTAAACTTTCTGCTGCTGACCGGCCGATTGAAGGCGATCAGTTTCGAACGTTACAGCTTCCCGTTCAGCAATTCAAATTCAATTTGGAGCCAAAGGTGCCAAGAGGTACTGTCAGCCGTTGATGAAGCTCGACCCACCCAATTACCCCGTCAGTTTCTCGTTAACGACAACGCTGTTTCCATCGTTCCGAAGGTTGTTTTCGATGAATCGAAAGCGGATTCGCTTCACAGCTTCATCAATCAGCCAACCAACTCAAAGCTGATGCACCAACCGATGTCCAACAGTGATTCTGTTGGAATTTTCGCAGTTCCGGAATTCATCTTGTCCGCAGCTGGAAACCAAGTCCGATCATCCAAACTTCAGTGGGTCGATAGTCTTGCCAAACCGAACGCGCGCCATCAAGTGCATCTCCATCTAGGCACCACTGAATTCAGCCTTACGGTAATTGAACCTACGGGAAGAATGTTGTTCCACAACCACTTTCCGTTCCGTTCGGCCGAAGACGTGCTGTATTTCACCTCAGCCACATTCGAATCCATCAAACTGCTGCACACCGAGCTGCAGATAAACCTTTACGGCAACGTTCAGAAAGGTGATGCTGTGTTCGGTTTACTTTCAAAGTATTTCGCCAGAATGAACTTTGGCTTGCGGCCTACAACCTTGGAATACGCGTATTCTTTTCAGGAATTGGAAGGCCATCGTTTTCCAGAGATATTCGTTTCGGCATGCGCATAGTCAGTGGCAAATTCAAAGGCCGGAACATCCTTCCGCCCAAAAACCTTCCGGTAAGGCCGACCACCGATATGGCTAAGGAAGGTCTCTTCAACATACTTCAGAATCGGTTGGAATTTGAAGAACTGGACATCCTCGACCTCTTCTGTGGAACAGGCAACATCAGCATCGAATTTGCCAGTAGAGGTGCACGATCGGTAATGAGCGTGGATGGCAATAACAGATGTGTCGGCTTTGTAAAAAGCACCTTCGAGGCGTTGGGTTGCGATAATTGCCAGGCGGTTCGTTCAGACGCCATCGTTTTCATCAATCATTGCCGTTCGTCCTGGGATGTGATCTTTGCCGACCCTCCGTACGACTTCCCTCAATACCCGTTGCTCGTTCAAAGCATCTTCGAGAAACAACTGCTACGGCCTGCAGGATTGTTGATAGTGGAACACCCTGCAGAGGTCAGCTTTTCTGAACTGCCACAATTTGTGGAAATGAGAAAATATGGCAAGGTTCATTTCAGCTTTCTGAGTTCAGAAGCGTAGAAAGAAATCTTTCGTCAGAGCCTTATACTCTTCCGAATAATCGTGTCGAGTGTCGCTCTGTTCTATGTACAAAGCCTCACGTTTCGGCTTTCCATTGTCAGTGAAAGAGAACTGCACCATCAATCTGATCTCCGGGTAGTTCGGCATTGGATAAACATCTACCACGTTCTCAGGAAAAAACCCGTTCGTTTTTGCCGCTTGGCAGAACAGTTCGTACTCGGTTTTGGGAAAAATGGTGCAGAAAAGCCCAGTTGGCAGCATCAGCTTCTTTACATGACCGAAAAGCTCCATCGGGGTAAGCGTGATGGTATGTTTGGCCAATGCCAATGCATCATCCTTGGGTGGCTGTGCATTCGAAAAGAATGGTGGGTTGCAAACGACCACGTCATACTTCTTTCCAGAGTCGGCCCAAACCGCCAAACTGTGGTTGTAAACATGAACATCACCGAAGGGCGAACGTGCGACATTCTGCTCGGCCTGCTTTGCTGCACACGGATGCAGCTCAATGGCATCGATACATGCCTTGGCACGTTGAGCCAACATCAATGCAATAAGACCGCTGCCAGTGCCAATATCGAGCACTGAGTTACCATCTGAAACCTTGGCCCATGCCCCAAGCAACACACCGTCTGTGCCCACCTTAAAGCCGCAGGCACTATGGTAAACCCTGAATCGTTTGAATTGAAAGAAAGGTTCAGCCATTCAGATACAGATCGATAAGTCCATCGGGAGTTTCCACCTCCACAGTCCGCGCGCTACTATCAATACTCCTGATGATCCCATCGACAAATGGCACCAGTATTTCCTTTCCATTGAATTGCAACTCCAAAACCGCTTGCTGTGGCAGCTGCATAATTCCCGAAACCACCCCGATATGGCCATGATGGATGTCAGTGACCGAGAAACCGATGATCATTTCCGCATCCAACTCGTCCGAAGACTGGAAGCATTCCTCGGGCAGTAATACTTCGGCCCCTATGAAACGGTCCGTTTTGGCGATGTCGTCCACATCATCGAACTTGATAACCAAGTTGTTCTCGTTTGCCTGATGGATCTCTTGAACAAAAAAAGGAACCGGTCCTCCCTGTAAACGGACGAAGACCGGTTCTCCTTTTTCCAGCAGATACTCAGCATCTGCGGTTATGTTCACTTTCAAAGCTCCATTGAGCCCATGAGAACGACCAATTGTTCCAAGGACCCTGAGCTCCACGGCTTACTCAGCAGCTGGCTCTTCTCCTTCTGCGGCCGCTTCCTCTGTAGGAGCATCGGCTACTTCAGCTTCTGCCTCAGCAACCACCTCAGCAGCTTCTTCCACTTCGGCTACTTCTTCGGCAACTGGAGATGTTTTGGCAGCCACTTTCTTAGCAATGGCCACATTCACGGCTTCCTCAGCCTTAAGGGCATCGGAAGCAGCTTTCGCTTTTGCTTTCACAATGGCGTCAGCACCCTTGCTGATGCGGTCTGTCTTATCAGACATCCACTTTTCAAAACGGGCATCTGCTTCCTCTTGTGTGAAAGCGCCTTTCTTTACACCACCCTGTAAGTGGTTCTTGTACAACACGCCTTTGTAGGATAGGATGGCACGACAAGTATCTGAAGGCACAGCTCCGTTCTGCAACCAGTTCAGCGCGCTATCGAAATCGATGTCGATAGTGGCAGGCTGTGTGTTCGGATTGTACACTCCCAACTTCTCAATGAATTTCCCATCCCGTGGGGCTCGTGAATCGGCTGCTACGATATGAAAGAACGCATAGCCTTTTCTTCCGTGTCTCTGCAATCTGATCTTAGTTGGCATTTGACTTTGATAAAAGGTTAAAAATTTGGGGCTGCAAATATGCGACTATTATTTGATAATGAAAACACTTTCAACCACTTAAAAAACAAGGAGGAAATTTCACTGCTTTTACAATAAGCGCCCTGCCTACCCGTTCTCAGGCAAAACAAGTAGAAATGTTGGTAGCATACATCATATTCTCCCTCATGCTGGCAGCGGTGGCTGTTGATATGGCAAGCGAAAGTTGAAGGTTCGAAGCAACCGTTCTTATCTCAACTTCATGGTCATCTTGGTAAAGCTCTGAACAAGTTCCACTTGAACCACCTCGCAATCGAAGTAGGTGTAACGTTCCGTTGCACCGTTTGGAAGTGTGATCTCGTACCGATGCTCACCAAGGTGCTTCAACTTCAAGAATTTACCATACCGCTCGTAGAAAAGTTCGTTGATGTTGACAGGCTCCGAAAAGAATAGGCAGGCCGAACTGTAAGTGACCGATTGGCTGCCCAACTTCTGAAGTTCACCATCTGCTTGGAACAGGTATTCTTTTCCATCCCAGTGAATGACAGAGCTGGACTCAAGTCGCTGGTTGACCCATGTTTTGATGTCTGAAGCCACCAACTTGGTACCATCATAAGAACTGAGCATCGAGAATCTGTGCTCATCAGGTCGGATCAGACCAGCGGTTGTCACTGTTTCAACATGGAAACGCTCTGTACCGTTCAACTCCGTTCGATCTACATTGTAAGAGCCAACTGGCGTTCCATCAATGAACACATCATAAACATACTTTTCGTTGTAAGCCCTTGGACCAAAGGATGGGAACAAGACCAACGCAAATCCCGAAATAACCAATATCCTTTTCATGACACATGTATTTACGTGTTTTACGTAATTGACTTTACGTTAAGTTCGGCTGTTGGTCGGTAAAGTCGAGTCGGTGGTGGAATCTTTATGCTCAAAGCACTTACTATTTCACTTTCAGAATTATTCGCACCTTAGCCAATCAACAAATACAATGCACGCATTGCTTTAACATCGATATATGAGTCATCCTAAATACCCACATCTCCTTGCCCCACTCGATCTGGGATTTACCAAGATCAGAAACAGAACTCTGATGGGCTCCATGCACACGGGTCTTGAGGAAGAAAAAGGTGGCTATGAACGTATGGCAGCATACTTTGGCGAACGTGCGGAAGGAGGCTGTGGCCTGATAGTAACAGGTGGAATTGCACCAGATGTGCATGGTTGGACAAGCCCATTTGCAAGTACCATTTCATCGAAAAGAACAGCCGAGAAGCACCGAATCATTACTGATGCCGTTCACAAGCACGATGGCAAGATCTGCCTTCAGATCCTTCACACTGGCCGATATAGCTATAGCCCGTTGGCGGTGGCACCATCGGCACTCAGATCTCCCATCTCTCCATTCAAGCCTTGGGCTTTGGGCAAGGCAGGTATTGAACGTACGATACGCCATTTTGTGCGTGCGGCAACGTTGGCACAACACGCCAATTACGATGGTGTGGAGATAATGGGTTCTGAAGGTTATCTCATCAATCAGTTCATTGCCACTAAAACAAACAAGCGCACCGATGAATGGGGCGGCAGCTACGAAAACCGGATTCGGTTTGCCTTGGAGATCGTTAAACGCACACGTGCTGCAGTTGGCCCTAACTTCATCATCATTTTCCGTCTATCGATGCTCGACCTTGTGCAAGGTGGAAGCACTTGGCCCGAAGTTGTGCTTTTGGCCAAGGAACTGGAAAAGGCCGGTGTGACCATCATCAACACTGGAATAGGTTGGCATGAGGCCCGAATACCGACCATCGCCACCATGGTTCCGCGTGCAGCCTTTACGTGGGTTACCCGCAAAATGAAAGGCGAGATCAGCATTCCGCTGGTCACAACCAACAGGATAAATGACCCCAAAGTGGCGGAAGATGTCATTGCCCGAGGCGATGCCGACATGGTTTCCATGGCACGCCCTTTCCTGGCCGATTCGCATTTGGTGAAGAAGGCTGCCGAAGGCCGTGAGGATGAGATAAATACATGCATTGCATGCAATCAGGCTTGTCTTGATCACGTTTTCCAACGCAAGATCGTAAGCTGCCTCGTGAATCCAAGGGCTTGCCACGAAACGGAACTGAATTATCGGGTTTCTTCTATCAAAAAGAAAGTGGCTGTGGTGGGTGCAGGTCCTGCGGGATTGGCAGCGGCCACGGTAGCCGCTGAGCGTGGACATTCAGTGACACTTTTTGAAGCCGACAACAAGATCGGTGGGCAGTTCAACGTTGCCAAGCAGATACCGGGAAAGGAAGAATTCAACGAAACGATACGCTACTTCAATACGCTCATCAAGAAATATAGTGTTGATCTGAAGCTGAATATCAAAGTCGGCTTGAACGACCTATCGGGTTTTGATGAAGTGCTTCTGGCCACAGGAATTATCCCGCGAAAGCCGAACATTCCCGGAATTGACCATCCGAAGGTCTTGGGTTATCTCGATGTGTTACGTGACAAGAAGGAGGTTGGCAAACGTGTGGCGATCATTGGTGCTGGCGGAATCGGATTCGATGTGGCGGAGTACATTACTCACACGGGAGAACCAACATCACAGAATCTGTCTGCATTCCTTGCCGAATGGGGCATTGATGCCACAAACGAAGTTCGTGGTGGTGTTGAAGGAATGCAACCCAACCCCGAACCATCGCCAAGAGAGGTGTTTCTCCTTCAGCGAAAAGAAACCAAAGTGGGTGCCGGACTTGGAAAAACCACTGGCTGGATTCATCGCCTCTCGCTGAAGAACAAGAATGTGCAGATGATAAGCAATGTGCAATACGACCGCATTGACGATAGTGGACTGCACGTGACCATTAAGGGTACACCCGAACTTTTGGAGGTGGACACGGTGATCATCTGTGCTGGACAGGTAAGTGCCAATGAGCTGTTCGAGCCGCTGAAGGCCAAAGGAGTTAACGTGCACCTGATAGGTGGAGCAGATGTAGCATCCGAACTTGATGCCAAGCGCGCCATCGATCAAGGAAGTAGATTGGCGGCAACGCTCTGATAAAGTTTACCTTTCGCTGCTGAATGGAAATGCAAAAGCAGCACCGACTTACCGCTTGGATGATGACCCTGCTATTCGGCACGGTTTACTGTCTTATTTCGCTGGTCAATCATTATCAGTTCCGCACTTTCGGACTCGATCTGGGCATTTACACCCACGGCATCTACTGCTATTCGCACCTGCATTGGCACAATTTCACCTTAGGTTTGGAGGGAATTGAGATAAACCACTTGGGCAATCACTTTTCGCCTATCGTAGCGTTGGTTTCACCGCTTTACTATCTGTTCGGAACGTACACTCTGCTTCTTGTTCAGATCGCTGCTATTCTGTTCGGTGGATGGGGAGTTTATCTCTTTGCAAAGGAGCGCCTCGATGGTTGGTTCCCTGAACTTGTGATGCTGCTGTTTTACAGCATTTGGGGCATTTACTCTGCTTTGGGATATGACTTCCATGCCAATGTGCTGGCAGCCATGTTCGTACCGTGGTTCATTCTGTATTTTGAGCGTGCCGACCGCAAAATGAGCATCTTGTTCTTTGCGCTCATTCTGATCTGTAAAGAGAACATGGCCGTTTGGATGAGTGCCATTCTGGTTGGATTGTTGCTCAAACAATGTTTCGTTGGAGACATCCGAAGATACGGCCCGTTCGGTGCCATTCTTCTAGGTATTTCGGTGGTCTATTTCGGTATTGTTCAGATGGTGATCATGCCTGCATTGAACCCGCAAGGCATATCGAACCATTTGGGAAATTACAGTCATTTGGGTCATGGACCCGTGGAAGTGATGAAGACCATGATAACGCAACCGCGTTACATGTTCTACCTGCTTTTCGAAAGCCTTAAGGTGGATGAATATTCGTTCAAACTGAAAACGCAGTTACATTTCATGGTGCTCATGTCTGGCGGACTGGCCCTACTCTATCGACCACATTTTTTGGTGATGTTGGCACCTATTTACGCTCAGAAACTTCTTTCATCGAACCAAGCGCATTGGGGAGTGTATGACCATTACTCCATCGAGTTCGCCCCGATCATTGCGCTTGCGTTCGTAGAGTGGATGCAACATTTCCCATTCAAAAAATGGCGAATGGCAGTTACCATCGCTACCATTGGCACTGCCACACTTTTCAACTGGCATCCGATCGGGCCGAACGTGGGGTTCTTTCTTCCAAGCCACTACAATGCCGGACTGAACGTACCTGCCGTGAACCGCGCATTGGAACTGATACCTGCTGATGCAACCGTATCGGCAGCTAATGTGCTGGCACCTCACTTGGCAGGTCGCGACAAGATCTACCTGTATCCTGTGCTTAAAGATGCCGAGTACATTGCCATTCTTACCGACAAACGCGACCCTTATCCGTTCTTATCGAAAGACTGGCAACAACATTTGGCAGAAGTGCGCAGCAATCCCGACTACGAGATACTTCATGATGCAGACTATGTGCTCATTGCGAAAAAAAGGATCAACGTTTCAGGAAATCCATGAAATCCTTCACAGAACGTTCCGGGATCTCTTCCATCGGAACGTGGCCCATGTGCTCGTAAATGAGCAATTCGGAAAGGGGCAGATCCTGATGAAAACGGTGGGCCGCTTCCACATTCACCAGCTTGTCCTCATCGCCCCACATGATGAGCGTTGGGCATTGTACCGATCTTATCTCATCAGTGAAATCGTACGTTATCTGCTGGATCTTACCCATGAATCCAGCCCTGTTGCCTTCGCGAAGCAATAGATCCATGTAGCGTTGAACCAAGGCGTCTGTGATCTTCGAATCATCGTAGTAAACCACTTCAACCGAACGCCTTACCAATGAAGCGGGTGTAATACGCGTCAGCACAGGTTTCAGCCAATTCTGTTTCTGCATTTGGAAACTGATGGGCGTTGGCTGATCGCCACGGGGATAACCGCTTGAATTGAGAATGGCCAGCTTCTTCACTTTATCTGGATGATGCGCGGCATAGCTCCAAGCCATGTAACCACCGAACGAATTGCCTGCCATGTAGCAGGTGTCCACACCCAACCGGTTCAACACATCCTCAATGAACTGCTGGTAGCGTTCGCGAGTGTAAATGCCATTCGGTTCGGGGCCTGTAATACCGAATCCGGGCATATCGAAACTCACCACTCGATAATACTTGCTGAGTTCATCCGTCCAAGCTTCCCACGTGTGTAGCGAAGATGCAGTTCCGTGCAGCAGCACCACGGTTTCGCCCGTATCTCCATTGATGCGATAGTGCACTTGCATGCCATCCAACTCCATGAACTGGGAATTGTCGTAGCCGTAATTCCCGATTATTTCCTCAACGGGAATATCGTTGTGATAAGACGTGGCAATGAATCCGCAAACAGCACCTACCAAACCAATAAGTAGGAAGATGATGGCTTTCTTGACGACCTTGTTCATTTTTCGTTTTTCGTTTTGCCCTTATCCCGCAAATGCTTCGGGCCTTCGGGCGTGTACTCTTGAATCAGCGCTTTGATATGGTCTGTCTCTATGTTGATGAGCCGTTTCTTGTAAAGCGAACCTATCGCCTTCTTGAACGCCTTCTTGCTCATCTGCACCGTGTCTTCTATTGCCTCAGGTGCAGACGCGTCCGACAACATCAGCACGCCACCTTTCTTATTAAGTATCTCCCAAATGCGTTGCGCGTTGGGTTCAATTCCGTCAATGCCGATGGGTCCCAGACTCACGTCCACCTTTCCGTCAGGCCTAACTTGCTTGATGAACGCCCTGCAACGCTCTCCGAACTCCACTTCACGAAAAACCTCATTGCGATAGGCCAAGCCATCGTATCGATTGTCTATCAGCACTCTGAAGCCCAATTCGGTGGCATCATAAATGACCACCTCCACCTCTTGGAACGGTTTCAGGTCTATGTTCTCCTTCTGTGTGTATTGCGCCACTTTTGATGATGCCACCAACCGTTGCGATTGGTCGTCCATGTGAACATGAACCAGATATGACTCGCCAATTTCCATGCGCTCCAACTGCTCGGAATACGGCACGAACAGGTCTTTTTCGAAACCCCAATCCAGAAAGGCTCCGAAGCGGTTCATGTAATTGACCTTTAGAACAGCAAACGTATCAACCTTAGCCAACGGAATGAGTGTGGTGGCCACGGGTCGGTCCTCGTGATCGAGGTATACGAACACTTCCAACTCATCGCCTTCTTTCAACCCCTCGGGTATGTACTTGTTTGGAAGGAGCACCGATGGTTCGGGCTGCGAGCCGTCAGGCCCCAGGTAGGCGCCCACGCTTGTAAAACGCAGTACGGTAAGTGTGTTGTGATCTCCGAGTTTGAACAACGTTGATAATTATTGATTCAGAATTAATAATTAGGAATTAGACTATAGCTCTTTTCTAAGTCTTGCCACAGGAAGCCCCAACTGTTCGCGGTACTTGGCCACGGTTCTGCGAGCAATGTTGTAGCCTTTCTCATGCAGCAGTTCTGCCAATTTCTCATCGGCCAACGGGTTGCGCTTGTCTTCACCCTCAATGGCATCGCTCAAAATCTTCTTCACTTCGCGGCTGCTTACCTCCTCGCCACTATCGGTGGTCAACGATTCGGAGAAGAACGATTTGAGCAGGAACGTACCGAACTGCGTTTGCACGTACTTGCTATTGGCCACACGCGAAATGGTACTGATATCGAGCCCTACGATGTCCGATATATCCTTCAGGATCATGGGTTTCAGCTTCGTTTCATCGCCTGTTTGAAAGTACTCGCGCTGATACTCCATAATGGCATCCATTACGGCCAACAGCGTTATCTGCCGCTGCCTGATGGCGTCTATGAACCATTTGGCACCATCCAATTTCTGCTTTACGAACGTTAGTGCATCCATTTGTTCGCGGCTGCTTTTGCCCTTGGTCTCAGAGTAGGTCTGCAGCATTTCCTTGTACTCTGCACTTACGCGAAGCTGTGGGGCATTGCGCCCGTTGAGGCTCAGTTCCAACTTGCCATCCTCATTGCTGATGATGAAGTCTGGAACGATGTTCTGCACCACTTTGGTCGAGTCGGCCACGCTGCTACCGGGACGCGGATTGAGCCTCAGTATCTCATCCATCACCTCTTTCAATTCCGCTTCATCTATGCCCAATCTCTGGCAAATGCGGGTGTAATGTTTCTTAGAGAATTCGTCCATCATGCGGCCAATGATGTCTTTGGCCATGCGCACGTGTTCGGTTTGATGCTTACGGTCCAATTGCAACAGCAGGCATTCCTGCAGATCGCGGGCACCGACACCGGCCGGTTCAAATTCCTGTATCACCTTCAGCAGTTCTTCCAGCTCCTCTTCTGTTGAATGGATGTTCTGAGTAAAAGCAAGGTCATCGACCATGGCGTAGAGGTCGCGCCTCAGGTAACCGTCATCATCAATATTGCCCAGAATGGTTTCGGCAATGGAATGTTGGCGGTCGTCAAGCACCCGCATGCCAAGCTGCTCGTTCAGCATTTCCTGAAAACTGGTTCCGCCCGATAGTGGCACTTCGCGCTCCTCGTCATCGGGGCTGGTATTGTTGGCGTAGAGCTTGTAATCGGGTATCTCGTCATCATCCAAATAATCCTCTATGCCGAAATCGTCATCCAAAGCAGCCTCAGCATCCTCTTCGGCATCAAACTCGTCCTCCTGCGTTTCCTCGGCATCAGCAAACTCCTCCTCCGACTCGTAGTCGTCAACTTCATCGCCTTCTTCCAAAGCGGGGTTTGCCTCCAGTTCCTCCTTTATGCGCTGCTCAAGCGCAATGGTAGGAACCTGAAGTAGCTTCATCAACTGTATCTGCTGTGGCGAAAGCCTTTGCAGTTGTTTCTGTTGCAGTCGTTGTTTCAGTGCCATGGTGGTGGTATTTAACGATCGGACTAAGATCGCCATTCCAAACGGAGTGCCAAATAGGAATTACAACAACAAATTACTTCCTACCAGAAAGAAATGAACCAGCCAGGCATTCGCATTTAATGGCCATAAAAAACGAATTGCCCCTAAAGAAGATCTCTTGGGGCAATTTGAATGCTTTCATTTAGAACCGACAGAAGTTCTCGACAGCCTAAAGACCCCCACGGCCACGAACATCTGAAGCAGCACAACGAACCGGAGCGAATAGTGCAGCAACTGTGGAATGAAGTTCCAGCCAACGAGTAAGGCGGTGCTGACCACGATCACAAATAGCGCGTAATAGCGAACCCATGCGGGACGGTTCTTTTTGAGCAGTGCCCAACCGAAAATGGCATGCGTTGGCAAGGCCCAAACCAGATTCCAGTTATTCTGAGCGATGTAATGTGTGGTGAAGAACCAAAGAAAAATGGCGTTGAAACCGAAGAAGCTGGTGAATAGGAACAGAATTCCGTCAAAACAGCGCGTGCTTTTGCCTCTTACTCGCTGAAAGGTGAGGAGCACTGAACTGAACAACAGCAATGCTACAAACACAACCTGCGGCACAAACCAATTGTCTTTTTCTTTCATCGGTTGCGCCTCGTACACAACTGTGCTTCGGCTTACCAATGGTGCATCCACCGAATCGGAAACGATGCTTGCGTGGTCAAATGCTCGTTCCAACTCTTCGGGCAGGTACATATATTCCCAAGCCGTGGCAGGTTTGTCAATGCGGGCACCCAGACAGAGGTCAATGCCCAGGTCGCCCCAAGGTTGTTCCTGCCGGATGTAGAGATCGGTCAACTGGCGGATGGAAAGCCTTTCGGTGCCCAAGAATGTAGAATCGAAACGGATGGAACCGCCCAACGCCTCGTTGATCACATCCCTTGGGCGCGTGCTGCAATTGTCGAAGAAGTAATCATACATGTACTCACGATTCTCATTCTTCGCATTCCACGTAAGCTTGTCGAGCACTGCCTGACGCTGTTGCAAATTCAGATTCAGATACTGCTCTCGCACCGAACGATTGTAGTATTGATATGCCGCTACGAAATTGTTGTATCGACTCAGGCTAAGGAAATAAAGCAACCGTCCCTGCACGAAATTCCAATAGAAATTGGGTTGGTTGAAATCGAAGGTTCCGTAGTTGTAAACGATATCGAAACCACTTGCCGGATCGCTGACACGTATGGCCGTGTGGCCGAAGGCTTCGTACAACTCCGTGCCCGGTCCACAGGTAATGAGACTTACGGTGCTGTTCTCAGAAAGCTGAACATGCGGTTGCGCAACGACTGCCGAACCGAAAAGCAGGAATACGAGAGGGAGAATGTGCTTCACACCGCCAAAGATACACCGTGAGTAATTTGATGATAACTTGGGTTATTACGCTTTTCAAACCAGCGCATATGGAGGTATTTTGGCTTACGAAAACCAATAAAACTATTCGTCATGCTAAAGGAATTCAAAGAGTTTGCCATGAAAGGCAATGTGATGGACATGGCCATCGGTATCATTATCGGTGGTGCGTTCGGAAAGATCGTTGCCTCATTTGTAACGGATGTGCTCATGCCACCATTGGGTCTGCTGTTGGGCGGCATCAATTTCACTGATTTCAAAATGGTGCTGAAAGATGCCGTTATCGGGGCCGATGGCGTTGAAACCGCTGCCGCTGTTACGCTCAATTACGGAAACTTCATTCAGGTGACCGTTGATTTCATCATTGTGGCCTTTGCCATTTTCATCATGATAAAGGCAATGAACGCTGCCAAGAAGAAAGAGGAAGCCGCGCCTGCTGCTCCGCCAGCACCGCCTGCACCAACCAAAGAAGAGATCCTGCTTACAGAGATCCGCGATCTGCTGAAGAAATAATTATTCGAGGAAGAGTCTATTTGCTTTGCGTCATCAATGATCTATCCATCTGTCATGCTGACGAAGGAAGCATCTAGGAGATTCCTCGCTCACTCGGAATGACAGGAACTTCAGGTGTTGAGGATAGAATTATCGTTACATGGTAGATAACCGTCATTGGTTGTTAGTGTTTGACCGAAAGGCCGTCTGCGAAAGCGGGCGGCTTTTTACTTTCATGACAATTCCGTGACACGACAAACAGACTGCTGAACGATCTTCGCGGTCGAAGTCGCGAACGCTTCATGGAACTATTCAAAACCATCGCTTTTACGCACAAAACCACCGAGTTGAAAGACATCGGAAGGCTGCATTTGGCCGATGATGTGCTGGAAACGCGACTAGCGCACTTGAAGCAGGAACTCGGGTTGGAGGAACTGCTGTACCTCTCTACCTGCAACCGCGTGGAATTCGTGCTGGTTTCGAACAACGAGGTGGATGAGGCTTTCCGCAAGCGGTTCTTTGCGGCCTTCAATCCCGAATGGAAACAGACGGACATCGACTGGGCCACAGACCACAGTCGCGTATTTGAAGGAGAACGTTCGCTGCGGCACCTGTTCTACGTTTCGAGCAGCATCGACTCGTTGGTGGTGGGCGAACGCGAGATCATCACACAGGTGCGCGAGGCATACGAAAAGTGCCACAAGATGGGCCTTACGGGCGACCGCCTTCGATTGCTGGTGCGGTCGGCCATAGAAACGGCCAAGCTGATCTATACCGAAACGCAGATAGCGCAGAATCCGGTAAGTGTGGTTTCGCTGGCGTACCGCAAAATGCGCGAACAGGAAATTCCGCACGCCCCGCACATTCTGATGATAGGTGCCGGGCAGACCAACCAGACCATGGCGCAGTACCTCAAGAAGGCGCCATACGGTAAGGTGAGCGTTTTCAACCGCACGTACGCCAAGGCCGCTGAATTGGCGGAGTACCTCCACGGTTCGGCCTATGAACTTTCGGCCTTGAAGGATTTCCAAGAGCCTTTCGACATCATCATTACCTGCACGGGCGCTTCGCAACCCATCATCAGCAACCGACTTTACCGTCAGCTTTTGAGCACTGACCGCTCACAGAAGGTCATTGTCGACCTGGCCATTCCCTCCGACATTGAACAGGAGGTGATCCGCAAGAACGATGTGAACTACATCGGCATTGAGGACCTGAAGGATCAGGCGCGCAGAAATCTGGAGCAGCGCCAAATGGAACTGGACCGCTGCAAACGCCTGATCGATGAGCGCATCAACGAGTTTGAGCACCTGCTTCGCCAACGCAAAGTGGAACTTTCGATGCAGGCCATACCGGGCATTGTAAAAGACATCCGCGACCGCGCCACCACGCAGGTGTTCAGCAAGGAATTGGAGAAAATGGATCCGGAAACACGCCAGGTGGTGGAGAAAATGCTGGATTACATGGAGAAGAAATACATCAGTGTGCCCATGAAAATGGCCAAAGAGATCATGTTGAAAGGATGATATTCAACAGCCACAGATTCTCGGATTTTCTCAGATCTCAGGATTATTTTTCCGTGTTGATCTGTGTTGATCTGTGCATCTGTGGCTAAAAACATTTATAATGGAATGAGTAGAAAGATCACAATTGGGTCGCGGGGCAGCGAATTGGCTCTTTGGCAGGCACACCATGTGGAGGCGCAACTGCAAGCGCTGGGGCATGAGGTGCAGATCAAGATCATCAAAACACAGGGCGACCGCATTCAGCACCTGAGCTTCGATAAGCTGGAGGGCAAGGGCTTCTTCACCAAGGAATTGGAGGAAAAACTGCTGGAAGGCGAGATCGACCTTGCGGTTCATTCGCACAAGGACCTTCCGACCGAAAACCCCGAAGGGTTGATCATTGCAGCGGTTTCCGAGCGCGAAGACCCTGCCGACATCCTCCTCATCCGTAAGGAACACGTGGACGCCACCCGAAGGTGGCACCTCCGTACAGATGCCGTGGTGGGAACCTCATCGGCCCGCAGAAAGGCGCAACTGCTGCACCATCGGCCCGACCTGAACCTGCACGACCTACGCGGAAACGTACCTACCCGCATCAACAAACTGCGCGAGGCGCACTACCATGCCATTATGCTGGCGGCTGCGGGTGTCGAGCGCTTGAAACTGGACATTTCGGAGTTCGAGGTGGTGCACCTCTCGCCCACCGAATTTGTGCCCGCGCCTGCACAGGGTGTGCTGGGGCTTCAGATACGCGAGGCCGATGCCGACCTGTTTGCCATTGTGCACCAACTGAACGATGCTTCGGTGGCCAGACGCATACAGGTGGAGCGCAGAATTCTGAACCTTTTCCAAGGCGGTTGCCAAATGCCGCTCGGTGCCTACTGTGTGGAAGAGGGCGGCTCGCTGCTGGTGAATGCCTGCGTGGCCGATGCATGGAACGCCCCCTTGAGGTCGGTGCGCATTTCGGGCAACGACCCCGAGACCATGGCGCACGATGCCGTTTCGAAACTCAAGGCGTGAAACGCTCCATTTTCATATCGCGCCAACTTTCGCCCGAAAGTGCGCTTCTCCAATTCCTCAATGCCAACCGCTGGGAATACCATTGTCGGTCGCTCATCCGCATGAAGCCCATCCCGTTCCGTATTCAAGGCACGTTCCACTGGTGGTTCTTCTCCAGTTCAAACGGGGTCAAAACCGTGTTGGAAGTGTGCACACCGGGCCCGAATGTAAAGCTGGGCGTGGTGGGCGCGGCCACTGCCACCACCTTGCGGCAGTTCGGCCTTGAACCCGCCTTTGTGGGCAACTCGGGCAATATGGAAATCGTGGGTCGCCAATTTGCCAACGCCATCGGTGGGCAAACGGTGCTGTTCCTTGGTGCCGAAGGCGGTTCGGAGCGCATCCGCAAGGGCATACCCAGCGCGCAATGCACGTTCGTGCCCGTTTACCGCACCATCCAACTGCACAACATCACCCTACCCGAAACCGAGGTGGTGTTCCTTACCAGTCCGTCCAATGCCGAGGCGTATCTCACCGCCCGTTCGTTGGCCGGCAGCACCGTTATTGCCATTGGCACCACCACAGCCCAATTTCTGTCGGAGCGCGGCATTGCCCACGTGCTTCAGCCCCAATCGCCCACCGAGGCCGATGTGGTGGAGCTGCTGTGCACTTTGTAAAGTACAGCTCCGGTAAAATCACCTATTGCCATCCTTCCTCAGCGGCAATGCACCCCTGAACATACCGTGCCGAGTGAAACATCTACCCAGCTGGCCCCAACAGCTACAGAGATAACTGTAAAGCCTACCGAGGTGCCCCCACAGGCTACCGCTGTAGCTTTAACCCCTACCGAGGTATCTCCAACGCCTACCGCAGTAGCCCCAATGCCTACCGGGTTATCTCCAACACCTACCCAGTTGGCCCAAAAGCCTACCGAGGTATGTTTTTGGGTAGGCCGGGTATCATTTTGCCCCCCAGGGGGGGTACCCCCCTCCCCCCCCCCCCCCCCACCCCCCCCCCGCTCGGGGGCCCCACACCCACGCCCCCCAACATCCCGCCAGCCCCGCCAAAACCCGCCCCCCCCCCCCC
>Ga0172367_10000705_pt1 | contig 50891 bp, 42 predicted proteins | sample Lak10m_FD_114542 | JGI IMG/M metagenome (GOLD analysis project Ga0172367, IMG submission 114542) | Freshwater microbial communities from Kabuno Bay, South-Kivu, Congo - kab_022012_10m | ecosystem: Environmental > Aquatic > Freshwater > Lake | place: Democratic Republic of the Congo: South-Kivu...
GAGCTGTCGCTCTCCGTGGCCCGTGAGGAGCGCGAAGACCTCTTCGGCGACCAGCCCGACGACGAGCGCGAGGACGCGAGCATCATCGCGCGCCTGCTCCAGTATCACGCGCTCATCCCGGTGCGCTTCCCCGGCCAGCCTATTGCCGCGAGCCTGCCGCGCATCTTCCCGGACGAGAGCGGCCCCGCGCCGCTGCGCTTCAACTGGCGCGACCTGGGCGGCGGGCAGCTCAAGACGTGGGTGCGCGACCCCGGCTTCGCGACGGGCATCGTGCTGTTCCTGCGCGAAGGCGCGGTGCAGCAGGACAAGCCCTTCGTCCCCGGCGTGAGCGGCGATGTCACCGCGCAGACCTGGACCGGCATCACGATGGTGGGCGAACTGGACCGCCTCGAACTCCGCACCGCCGACGGCCACACGCTGGCCCTGGGCAACCGCGACACGACGCTGGCGGAACCGGCCTGACGGCGGAGCATCCCAACCCGGTGAGCTTCGGGCTGACGCAGCCGGGGGCGAAGGTGGCGGTGGCGGGGCATGTGATCACGCTCACCGGAAGCCAGCGGAGCGCGGGTCTGTGACCCGCTGCAACCTCCGACCACCCAGCCCGCTGGCGGCTCGGACGGCAGCGACGGAGGGGAGTTGCTGCGGGTCGCAGACCCGCGCTCCGGGGGGGGGGATGATCTACCCGACTCTTCCCACAACGCGCGCTGGGATTGCGGTTGAACGCGCCCGTGCCCGCTGAGTATTCTCGCCGGCAGTTCCGAGCAAAAGTTCAACCATGAAATCACTCGTCCTCGCCGCCGCCATGTTCGCCACCACCGTCCCGCTGCCGGCCCAGCCCAAGGAGGCCTTTCCCCTCTGGCCCAAGGACACGCCCGGCGCGCTGGGCACGGACCCGGTGAAGGACATTCCCACGCTCACGCCGTTCCTCCCGGCGGCCGACAAGGCGACCGGCGCGGCGGTGGTGATCTGCCCCGGCGGCGGTTACGGCGGGCTGGCCGCGCACGAGGGCCGCGACTATGCGCTGTGGTTGAACGCGCACGGCGTCGCGGGCTTCGTGCTGAAGTATCGCCTCGGCTCCGCCGGCTACCGGCATCCGGTGATGATGAACGATGTGAACCGCGCGGTGCGCTACGTCCGTGCGAACGCCGGGGCGTGGAAGCTCGACGCCAGGCGCATCGGCGTGATGGGCAGCAGCGCGGGCGGGCATCTGGCCTCGACGGCGGTGACGCACTTCGACGCCGGCAAGCCCGACGCCGCCGATCCCATCGAGCGTGCCAGCAGCCGGCCCGACCTGGGCATCCTGTGCTATCCCGTCATCACGATGGGCGCGCACACGCACAACGGCTCGAAGAACAACCTGCTCGGGAAGGAACCGTCGCCCGAGCTGGTGAAGCTCCTGTCCAACGAGCTGCAAGTCACCAGGCAGACGCCGCCGTGCTTCGTGTGGCACACCTGGGAGGACAAGGGCGTGAAGGTCGAGAACACGCTGGAGTTCGCCGCCGCCCTGCAGCGCAACGGCGTGCCCTTCGACCTGCATGTCTATCAGAAGGGACCGCACGGCATCGGCCTGGGCGTGCGGGCGTGGGAGCCGGAGAAAACGCCGCTCACCACGCTGCACCCGTGGACGCATGACCTGGCCGGGTGGCTCAAGGTGCAGGGCTTTGCGAAGTGATCGGGCGCGCGCTTCAGGGAAGCCCCTAGCCCATTTTCAGTTTGAAAGCGGACCCGACCCGGCGGACTATGCGCGGGCGTTGACGGAAGCCACCGGTTCAAGCACGGCTCCGCCACCTCAAAAGACCCATGGCAAAAATCCTAATCGTTGACGACGACGCGCAGCTTCGCTCGACCATCCAGATGGTCCTCAAGCTCAAGGGCTACGAGGTGATTGACGCCGACAACGGCGCGACCGCCCTCAAACTCGCGCGCGCCGCCCTGCCCGACCTCGTCATCAGCGACATCAACATGCCGCAGGCCGACGGCTTCGCCGCGCTGGCCGAACTCCGCCGGGATCCCACCACCGCCGCCATTCCGCTCATCTTGATGACCGGCGAGTCCGAGGGCGGGATGCGCAAGGGCATGGAACTCGGCGCGGATGATTTCCTGAGCAAGCCGTTCGCGATGAACGCGCTGCTCAAGGCCGTCGAGGCCCGCCTCAAGAAGCAGGACGTGGTCAAGCAGACCGCCGAGAAAAAACTCGCGGAGCTGCGCGCCAACCTCAGCCTCATGCTCCCGCACGAGCTGAACACGCCGCTGGTGGGCATCCTCGGCTACGGCGAGATCATCAGCACCTGCGCGGACACGCTCCAGCCCGCCGAGCTGGCGGAGATGGGCCGGAACATCCTCGAGTCCGGCCAGCGGCTCCAGCGGCTGATCCAGAACTTCCTCATCTATTCGCAGCTCGAACTCCTGCGGGCCGACGACAAGGAGATCGCCGCCATGCGCGCCAAGCGCATCGAGGACGTGCATGAGCCGCTCACGCTCGTCGCCCGCACGAAGGCCCAGGCGGCCGGCCGGCTCAACGACCTGCGCGCGGACATCTGCCGCGGCGGAGTCAGTTGCGCGGAGGATTTGTTGAGCAAGATCGTCGAGGAGATTCTCGGCAACGCCTTCAAGTTCTCCAAGCCCGGCACGCCCGTGAAGTTCAGCGTGGTGCCGGAGGGCAGGCTGCTCAAGATTGTCATCGCCGACCAGGGCCGCGGCATGAAGCCCGAATACATCAACAGCATCGCCGCCTACGTGCAGTTCGACCGCCGCCAGCATGAGCAGCAGGGCAGCGGCCTGGGGCTGGTCATCGCCAAGCGCCTGATCGAGCTGCACGGGGGGACGCTCGCGCTGGAAAGCGCGGAGAACGCCGGCACCACCGCCACCATCCGCCTGCCCATGCCCGCCTGAGCCACAGCCGCACTCCATGTCCGCGGGCAGAAAAATCCTCATTGTCGAAGACGACCCGATCATCGCGGACCTGTATCAGCGCAAGTTCGCCGCCGAGCAGTTCACCGTCGAGCTGGCCGGCGACGGCAGCACCGCGATGGAATCGCTCAAGGCGCACCGGCCGGACGTGGTCCTCCTCGACCTCCAGCTTCCGCAGGTCAACGGCATCGAGGTGCTGAAGTTCATCCGCGCCACGCCCGAGCTGCGGACGCTGCCGGTCATCGTCTTCACCAACGCCTACCTTGGCAACATGGTGCAGTCCGCGTGGAAGGCCGGCGCAAACAAATGCCTCACCAAGGCCATCTGCACGCCGCGCCAGGTCGTGGATGTGGTGCGGCTCACGCTGGCGGAGGCGCAGGCCAAGGCCGACGCCAGCCCCGCGGAAACGTCCGCCCCGCCCGTCCCGGAGCCGGCGCTCATCAGCCCCCCGCCCCTCACCGCCGCCGAGACCGAGCGGGACGCGGCGTTCCAGGGCGAGGTGCGCCGGCAGTTCATGCAGACCTCGCCGCAGATGCTCGTGGACGTGCGCCAGCGCCTGCAGGCCGTCGTGAAGAGCGAGGCCGACGCCGCGTATCTGCGCTGGCTCGAGGAGCGCGCGCAGTTGCTGCGCGAGATGTATCGCACCCTGCACTCGCTCACCGGCAAGGCGGGCCTCGCCGGCTTCAAGCAGGTCGCCCAGCTTTCCAGCGCGCTCGAGGCCTTCCTCCGTGAGCTGCACGAGGCCCCGCAGAACGCGAACTCCTCCTCGCTCCGCACCTTCGCCCATGCGGTGGATTTCCTCTCCCGCCTACTCGACATCGAGGGCCAGGCCGAGCACGACACCACCGCCACCCCGCTGGCGCTCATCGTGGACGACGAGGTCTTCTCGCGCCGCTCCATCATCTCCGGCCTCGAGAAGGCGGGGATCGCCTACGTGAGCCTGGACAACCCCATCGAGGCGCTCGAGATGCTGCAACGCCAGCGCTTCGACCTCGTGTTCCTCGACATTGACATGCCGGAGATGGACGGCTTCACGCTCTGCCAGAGGCTCCGCCAGCTCCCCGACTACGCGCGCACGCCGGTCGTGTTCGTGACCGGGTTGAACGACTTCCAGATGCGCGCCCGCTCGTCGCTGGCGGGCGGCAGCGACATCATTGCCAAGCCCTTTCTGCCCATTGAACTCGCGGTGAAGTCGCTCACGCACATGTATAAGGCCCGGTTGCTGCCGCCGGACAAGGCCGGCTCCCCGCCGGGCTGACCCGTTTCCGCAGCCTTGCCAAGTTCGCCCCGCCAACGGAGAGTGACCCGTAACTGAAGAATTGGTTGAACCGATGAAAAAAGTCCTGATCGTCGAAGACGACGCCATCATCGCCAACATCTACCAGCGCAAGCTCCAGATGGACGGCTTCCAGGTCCAGCACGCCGCCGACGGCGAGCTGGCCATGGAGATGATCAAGTGCAACCTGCCCACCATCGTCCTGCTCGACCTCCAGCTCCCCAAGGCCAACGGCATCGAAGTCCTGAAGTTCATCCGCAGCCGCGAGGAGTCCAAGACCCTGCCCGTCGTCGTCTTCACCAACTCCTACCTCGGCACGCTCGTCCAGTCCGCGTGGAAGGCCGGCGCGAACAAGTGCCTCACCAAGGCCATCTGCACGCCCAAGCAGGTCTCCGACGTGCTCAAGGCCACGCTCGCCGGTGAGGACTCGGTCGGTGGCCCGCCGCCGGGCGAAGGGGGCGCTGCCGTCAGGATGCCCGTTGCCGCCGAGGCAGCGGCCCCGGCCTCCGCCGCGCCCGCCGACGGCCCCATCAAGCTGGCCCCCCTCGCGCCCGCGCCCGCCGCGCGGACGGAGGAAACCCCGCTGCTCTCCGGCCTGCTGAAGATGACTTCGCAGCCCAAGCCCGCCGGCCGCACGCCCCAGGTTCCCAAGAGCCTCGCCCCCGCTGCGCCCAAGGCCCCCGCTGGCGACATTCCGCTGAAGCTGGCCGGTGACAGCGCTCCCATCGCGATGAACCTCGCGCCCGACACCGCGAAGTCCGGCGGCGCCATCACGATGCCCGGCTCCGGGGCCATCAAGCTCGAAGGCTTCGGCCTGCCCGGCTCCTCCGCCAAGCCCGGCTCCGCCGATGAGTATGTCGCCCCGAGCGAAAGCAACCTTCTCGAAGTGGAGCAGAACTTTCAGCACGAGCTGCGGCGCGGCTTTGCGGAAAACCTCCCGCAGTCCATCGGCTACCTGCGCCAGCGCCTCCAGGCCTTCGTCAAGAACGAGAGCGACACCTCCAACCTCCGCTGGATGGAGGAGCGCAGCGCCATCCTCTTCGACATGTATCGCAAGACGCACTCGCTCACCAGCGGCGCGGGCGTCGCCGGCTGCCCGGTCATCGCGCGCATCTCCTCGGCCTTCGAGGCGCTGCTCACCGAGCTTTACGAGAACCCCAAGAGCATCAACCCCTCCACCACCCGCACGCTGGCGCACACGGTGGATTTCCTCGCCCAGCTCGCCAACGACGTGGACGCCGCCGAGGCCATCAAGCTCGGCGCCGCCAGCGTGCTCGTCGTGGACGACGAGGCGCTCTCGCGCAAGGCCGTGATGCGCGGCCTGGAAAAGGCGGAACTCAAGGCGATGGATGTGGCCGATCCCGGCGCGGCCTTCGAGCAGTGCAAGAAGCAGACCTTCGACCTCATCTTCCTGGACATTGATATGCCGGGCATGAACGGCTACGACCTCTGCAAGCAGATCCGCCTGCAGCCCCAGCACGCCAAAGCCCCCGTCGTCTTCGTCACCGGCCTCACCGACTTCGCGAGCCGCGCCAAGTCCACCATCAGCGGCGGCAACGACCTCATCGGAAAGCCCTTCCTCATCATCGAGCTGGCGGTGAAAGCCCTCACCTTCCTGATGAAGGCCCAGTTCAAGCCCGGCCCCAAGCCGGCCTAGCCCCCAGCGCCGCGACCAAGGGTGCCAGCGTTGATCCGGCGCTGCGGTTTGGTTTCATCCCGCTCATCCACGGCAATCTGACCACGGCGGCCTCCGGCATCCACTCTTTGAGCAAACTCACGTTGCTTCGTGCTGCTGCGTCCGCGACTCGCTGCTCCACCAAAACGATCTGCGCCTGGCGCCGCGCTGACTTCGGCAGCGCCTCGATCACCAGCCGCGCCTGATTCACCGCCCCCAGCCGGTTCGGCACCACGACAATCGGAATCGCGCGCAAGGCAACGACCAAATCCCGCGTGTCAAAGTCCTCGCCTAGCGGACTCAGCAATCCACCTGCGCCCTCCACCAAAACCATTTCAAACCGCCGCGCCACCGCGCGCACCCGCGCGACGACTTCCGCCAGCCTCACTCCACTGCCCTCCCGCCGCGCCGCCAACACCGGTGCCAGGGCGGCACGGAAATGCCACGGATTCACCTCGTCCAGTGTGAGCGCAGAGCCATTCGCTCCGCGCAATGCCACCGCGTCCTCGCGCCCGCCGGAGCACAATGGTTTGAGCGCCACCGCGTTGATGCCTGCCGCACGCAGCCGCCGCGTGAGCAACGCCGTGAGCACCGTCTTGCCCACCCCCGTGTCGCTGCCAGTGACGACCACAATCCGCCGCTGACCGCTGACCGCTGACTGCTGTCGGCTCCCCTTCATCAGAACTTCGCCTTGATCCCGCGAATCGCCGTCCCCACCCCCGGCACATGCTCGAAGACGCCCGCCGTGGCATCCCAGAAATCCTGGTGCAACACCACGCGCCCCTGCGCATCGAAGCGCACCATCGTGACACCAATGGTGCGGATGGTCTCGCCGGGCCGGAGCTGCTTGAGCCGCGTGTCCATCACCCAGCGGAAGTAGTAGTTCCCGCCCGACTCCGCCACGTCCTCGAACCGCACCGTCACGCTCTCCGCGTTCCGCACCGTCGCGAGAAAGTAATCCTCGATGAGCGCCGCGCCGTTGAGCGACTTGAGCGTGTCGTTCAGGTAAGCCTCCGGCGCATAGACCAGCCGGGTCTGCTGCCGCACCGAATCCTCCGTCATCACCGCGAAGAAGTCCTTCACCCGCTGCACCGCCGCGCGCTCGGCGTCGCTGCCCTTCACGAGGTTCAAGGTGTTCGTGCGTGCCGCCAGCGCGTCGTGGAACGGCCTGGCCGTGTCCAGCACCACCGGCGTCGTGCGGCACGCGGCCAGCAACAGGGGAAGCAACAGCAGGAGTCCAATTCGCATGAGTCGAAGCTAGGGGAACGTGGCGCGCAGGCAAGCTCCAGCGCGCGAGGATCGCGTTCGATCTGCTGGAGCGCCGGTCTCCGACCCGGCGTGAACCGCTCGGATCTCGGCAACGCGCCGGATCGGAGATCGGCGCCCCGAACAAAGCACGCCAAACTTTTCCGCGTGCAGCGCACGCCTTCTCCGTGTTTCATCTCCACCCCGACAGCCCCGCTGCCGGCCCCATTATGGACGACACGAATTCGCTCAAAGAACAACGTGAGGCCAAGCTCGAAGCGCTCAAGCGCAAGGGCATCAACCCCTACCCGAATCGTTTCGAGCGCAAGCCGGAGGAAACCTTCGGCTGCGGGGCGGCTCGCGCCAAATTCGACTGCGGCGAACTGGCGGAAAACACGCGCGTGGCCGTCGCCGGACGCATCACCGCACACCGCGACATGGGCAAGTCCATCTTCATTGACGTGAAAGACCAGTCGGGCCGCGTGCAGGTCTATGCGCAGAAGAATGCCCTGGGTGACGACCAGTTCGACACCTTCAAGCATCTCGACCTCGGCGACTTCGTCGGCGTGACCGGCACGCTGTTCCGCACCAAGACCAATGAACCCAGCGTAAAGGCCGAGTCCTTCACCATCCTCGCCAAGGCCCTGCGCCCGCCGCCCGCGAAGTGGCACGGCCTCGAAGACACCGAGATCCGCTACCGCCAGCGCTACCTCGACCTGATGGCCAACGACGACGTGAAGCGCGTCATGCTCCTGCGCAGCCAGGTCATCCGCGAGATCCGCAACTTCCTCCACGGACGCGGCTACGTGGAAGTCGAGACACCGATGATGCAGGCCATCCCCGGCGGCGCGGCGGCGCGGCCCTTCATCACCAAGCACGAGGCGCTGGGCTGCAACTTCTACCTGCGTATCGCGCTGGAGCTTTACCTCAAGCGCCTGCTCGTGGGCGGCGTGGACAAGGTCTTCGAGATCGGCCGCAACTTCCGCAACGAGGGCCTCTCGCGGAAGCACAACCCGGAGTTCACGATGCTCGAAGCCTACGAGGCGTTCGGCGACTACGAGACGATGATGGACCTCGTGCAAGGCATGGTGTGCCATGTGTCGCAGGAGGTGTTGGACACGCTGGTTGTTACACACGAGAGAGAATTGGAAACAGCGCTAGCGTTAAACGATGCGGCGAGCGCGGTAATTGATTGCTGTATGGCGACTGGTGGGGCTGGTAGTCCGCTGATGGCTCTCGGAACCAAGGTGGCAAATGAGATGCACCGCCTCTTCCCTTCTTCGAATAGGGACAAGCCGGCTTCTCTTTGCGCAGACATGGCAATTCCGATTCTCCAAGATGCCTTCTCGGAAATCGTCAAGTTGGCGGGCATTCAAACCGCTGATGGGGTTCGTTCTTATCCGTCTGAACAAGAGAGTTTCGCCTCGTTAACAACAGCGATTCAGCGGCTCACCATCTTACGTAAGCCAAAGACCATCAACCTCACGCCGCCGTGGAATCGCGTCCGCTACAAGGACATCGTCCGCGAGCGCGCCGGGGCGGACTGGTTCGACATCTCGCCCGCCGAGCGACGCCAGCGTGCCCACGACCTCGGCGCGGAGATTGGCAAGGAATACGAGGACTTCGAAGTCACGGGCGCGGTCTTCGAGAAGCTCATCGAGCCGACGCTCATTCAGCCCACCTTCGTCACGCACCTGCCCAAGCAACTCGTCCCGCTCGCGAAAATTTCCCCCGACGACCCGACGACCGTCGAAGTCTTCGAGTGCTGCATCAACGGCCAGGAAATCGCCCCCGCCTACACGGAGCAGAACGACCCCATCGCACAGCGCGAGGCGTTGGAGCACCAAGCCGGCGGCGAGCAGCAGAAGCTCGACGAGGACTTCCTCACCGCACTGGAGCACGGGATGCCCCCGGCCGGCGGCATGGGCATGGGCATTGACCGCCTCTGCATGATGCTGCTGGGCCAGGAAAGCATCCGCGACGTGATTCTCTTCCCGCAGTTGAAGCCGAAGTGAAACCGCACGCGATATGAAACGCCGCCATCTGCTCGCCGCTCTTCTCGCCCTGCCGCTGACTCTCGCAGCGGCTGAATCCACGAAGAAGCCCGTGCTGCTCTACAGCCGTTACTTCAATGCGGTGGGCGAGACGCGCTACCGGCCGGACGGAAACTACAAGGAAGTGCTCACCCGCCTGCGCGGCGAGTTCGACGTGCGCGTCCATGCGGAGCCGCTGACGGCCAAGACGCTCGCGGGCGTGAAGGCCGTCCTCATCGCCAATCCCAGCGAGAAGGCCGCCGGGACGAACCCGCCGCCGCACCACGTCGCCGCACCCGACATCGCCGCGCTCACGCAGTTCGTGCAAGGCGGCGGTGGACTCATCGTTCTCGGCAATCAGGAGGCGCACAACCTTGAGACCACGAACCTCAACCGCCTCCTCGCCCAGTTCGGCCTCCAGCTCGTGGACAAGCACACCGACATCAAGCTGCTCCCGCTGCCCAAGACCACGCCCGTCATTGGCGGGTTGAACTGGCTCTACTACTCAGGCGATCAAGTTGTGCTCACGCCCGGCCATCCGGCAAAGCCCCGCGCGCTGGTGAGCAATGACCTGTCCATCAAGCCCATCAACGGCCCGCGCAACGAGCCGGGCTGCCTGCTCGCCACCGCCGAGCCGGGCAAGGGCCGGGTGGTGCTTGTCACCGACGCCGGCTGGATCACCGACGACTCGCTCGCCGGCAAGCCCATCGGCGCGGTCGCCATCCAACGCACCGACAACTGGGAGATCATGCGCCGCCTCACGCGCTGGGCGGCCGGGCGTTGAGCCACTCCACCCAACCCGGCCACGGCGGACGCCATCTCCCGTTGAAGACGACCGCCTGCCGAGCGTCGGGACTCTCAATGCCGACTCGCACCGCCAGCCACTGGTTCGTCATCGGGTTGCTCGCCGTCGGCCCCGGGTCGTTCAGCACCCGCGCGGTCGAGCCGTTCGCCGCCTACATTTTCCCCGCTGGTGGCCAGCGTGGAACCACGGTGCCGGTGCGCGTCGGCGGCTGTTATTTCCACGGCGAGGCGGGTTTTGAAATGCTCGGGGCCGGCATCACCGCGCCGGCGCGTGTGAAGGAGACGAACACCGTCTGGTTCGAAGGGCCGCTCATCGTCCAGCCCGCGTCGCAGCGCAGCGAGGATTATCCGCGCGACCATGCCGGCTCCATCCGCATCGCCGCCGACGCGCCCACCGGCGTCCGCCACTGGCGCACCTGGACCTCGCAAGGGGCCACTCCGGCGATGAAGTTCATCGTGGGTGACCTGCCCGAGGTTCTTGAGGCCGAGGTGGACGGCGAGCCGCTGCCCGTCGCCGTCACGCCACCGCTGACGATCAACGGCCGCGTTTTTCCACGAGAGGACGTGGACGTATGGACCTTCCCGGCGAAGGCCGGCCAGGCCTTCACGGTCGCCGTCGCCGCGCAAGCTTTCGGCTCGCCGCTGCAAGCCCGGCTCGTCGTGCTCGATCCCGCCGGCCAGCCGCTGCACGAGGCCATTGCCAGCCAGCGTGCCGACCCCACGCTGCACTTCACCGCGCCGCGCGACGGCATCTACCGGGCGCGGATTGACGACGTGAACTCCGCTGGCCTCCAGAACCACGTCTATCGCCTCACCATCACGGACCTGCCGGTCGTAACCCGCGTCTTCCCGCTCGGCGGCCAGCGCGGCGAGAGCGTGACACTGGAGCTGGCCGGCCATGCCCTGCCCGTGAAGCAACTCGAAGTGAAGCTGCCCACGACCGCCCCCGGGCACCTCCCGCTGCCGCCCATCTTGAAGGGCAGGCGCATCGCCGCGCCGCTGCTTGAACTCGACGACCTGCCCGAGCAAACCCACGCCGGAACGGCCAGTGCGTTCACCGCGCCCGCCACGCTCAACGGCCGCCTGGCCGCCGCCGGTGCCACCAACACCTGGCGCTTCGCCGCGAAGAAAGGCGACGCGCTCGAACTCACGCTCGCCGCCGCGCGGCTCGGCAGCCCGCTCACGCCCGTGCTGGCCATCACGGACCCGGCGGGAAAATCCCTCGCCCGCGCCGAGGCCAGCCCCGGCGAACTCACCGACCTCGCGTTGAGTTTCAAGGCCCCTGCCGACGGCGATTTCCTCCTGCACATCAGCGAGCGCTTCGCCTCACGCGGTGGCCTGGCCTTCGCCTACCGGCTCCGCGTCGCGCCGCCGAGCACGACAGCGGATTTCCAACTCACCCTCGGCAGCGACGCGCTCACCGTCATCCGCGAGACGGCGGATGGCGAAGTGGCGGCTCCCGGCAAACCGAAGCGCGGCAAGCAGCAGCCCGGCAAGCTCAAGATCAATGTGCTCGCCACCGGCGGCTTCAAGGGCGACATCGAGCTTGAGGTTGTCGGCCTGCCCGCCAACGTCGCGGTCAGCGGCAACAAGATTGCTGGCGGCCGCAACACCACCGACCTCAGCTTCACCGCCGAGCACACGGCGAGGATCGCGGCCGCCCACCTCGCCGTGCGCGGCATCGCGACCGTCAACGGGGAGAAGGTCACGCGCACCGCCAGCCTGCCCGCCCCGCGCGGCGAGGCGGCGGTTGATTCCGTGCTGCTCGCGGTCGCGCTGCCCACGCCGTTCAAGTTCACCAGCGACTTCCTCATGAACATCGTGCCGCGCGGCTCGACGTATCGCCGGCCTTACAGCCTCGAACGCGGCGGCTTCGAGGGGCCGCTCATCGCGAAGCTCGCCGACCGGCAGGGCCGGCACCTGCAAGGCGTCACCGCGCCGCCGGTCGAGATTTCGCCGGGGGACGACCGCTTCGAGTTTGAGGTCACGTTTCCGCCGGGCATGGAGCTGGGCCGCACCAGCCGTTCGCAGGTCATGCTGCTGGGCACCCTCCGCGACCACGACGGCTCCGAGCACGTCGTCAGCTACAGCCGGAATGACCAGAACGACCAGGTCATCACCATCACCCAGGCCGGAATGCTGGAGTTGGAGCTGGATGCCGCGTCCGTGCGCGTCGTGCCGGGCGGCTCGGTCAAAATTCCTTTTCACCTGCGCCGCGACAAATCCCTCCGCGCCGACGCCGTGCGCGTGGAACTGCGCCCGCCGCCGCACGTCACCGGCCTGCGCGCCGAGCCGGTCAACGTGCCCGCCGGCAGCGACCGGGGCGTGCTCGAAATCCAATTCAACACGAACCCCGGCCCGTTCAACCTCCCCTGCCCCGTCCGCGCCACCACGCTCGATGCGCAGCATCCGCACGCGGCGGAGGCGTTCATCGAGTTCGTGAAACCGGCCGTCGCCCGGACCAGCGCGCGCGAATGACCACCGCGCCCCGCCTCCCGCAGCGAGCGCTTGGCGGCACCGGCCTGACCATCCCCGCCCTCGCCTTTGGAGCCGGCCCGGTCTCCGCGCTGATGACGGACGCCGCCGCGCGTGACCGCCAGCTTGCGACGGTCCAGCAGACACTCGCCTTTGGCGTGGATTGGTTCGACACGGCGGCGACGTATGGCAACGGTGCTTCAGAAACCAGTCTCGGCTGGGCTCTGCGTGAACTCGGCGCGACCCGCACGGTGCGCATCGGGACGAAGGTGCGGCTGACTCAAGCTGATCTGGGCGACATCGCTGGATCCGTGCGCGCTTCGGTGGAAGGCAGCCTGCGGCGGCTCGGCGTGAACTCGGTCGCCCTGCTGCAACTGCACAACTCCATCACCCGGCAGCGCGGCGACCAGCCGACCTCCATCACGCCGGACGATGTGCTGCGCGCTGATGGCGTGCTGGCCGCGTTCGCGCAACTGCGGCGCGAGGGCCTGGTCCAGCACTTCGGGCTGACTGGTCTGGGTGATGCGGAGTCGCTGGCGGAAGTCCTGCGGGCAGAGGCGTGGGCGACGATGCAGGTGAACCTGAACTTGTGCGACGCGGACGCGTTCCTCTCCCTCTCCCCCATCGGGGGAGAGGGCCGGGGTGAGGGGGCAGTGTATGCGAGTGAGAGTTGTATTCACCCACGCCCCACGCCGCCCCCTCACCCTAACCCTCTCCCCCGATGGGGGGGAGGGGACGAAAACACGCGGGCCGCCGCACCGGCGCTCCTCGCCATCCGCGTCTTCGCCGGCGGCGCGCTCGCGGGCCGGCCGCCCAGCGCGCACACGCTGACGACGAAGTTCTTTCCACTGGCCGGCTATGAGCGCGACCTGCGCCTCGCGGAGGCGATGCGTGCGCTGTTGCCCGCTGGGATTTTCCTGCCCGAAGCAGCGGTGCGCTTCGCGGCCCATCACCCGCGCGTCACCTCGGCCATCATCGGCTTTGGTTCGCCGGAGGAGGTGGCGGACGCGGTGCGCTGGGCGGCGAACGGGCCGTTGCCGGATGAATTGGTTGCCACGCTCACACGCGCCGGTGTCTAATCCGCCGACCCATGAGCCAATCGCCACCGACCGTCAGCACGCAGGGCCGCTACATCGCCATCACGGTGGCCTTCCTCGGCTGGATGTGCGCGGGCGTGCAGCTCGGCACGCTGCCCATCGCGTCGCTATCCATCTCGAAGGATTTGATGCGCGAGGCGTTCAACCCGGCGGACGCGGCGGTGTGGTTCGGGCGGTTCACGGCGGCGCTGAGTTTGGGCGCGGCGTGCGGCGGGATTTTCCTCGGCTGGCTAGGCGACCGCATCGGGCGCGCGCGGGCGATGGCGGTGAGCATCCTGTGCTACACGGGCTTCGCGGGCGCGGCGGGCTTCGCGCAATCGCAGGAGCAACTGCTCGTGCTGCGCTTCCTCGCGGGCATGGGCATCGGCGGCATGTGGCCCAACGGCGTGTCGCTCGTGGCGGAAATCTGGCCGGATGTGTCGCGGCCGTTTCTCGCGGGCGTGATGGGCACGTCGGCGAACTGCGGGATGCTGCTGATTTCCGTCGTCGGCAAGAACTGGAACATCACGCCGGAATCGTGGCGCTGGCTGCTGCTCGTGAGCGCGACGCCCGCGCTGGTCGGATTGCTGGCGCTGTGGATTGTGCCCGAGTCGCCCAGGTGGCTCGCCACGCGCGGCGACGCGGCGAAGAAGACGGACACCCCCATGCGCGAGCTGTTCAGTCCCGCACTGCTGCGCGTGACGCTCGTGGGCATCGCGCTGGCGTCCATCCCGCTCATCGCGGCGTGGAGCGCGGGCCGCTGGCTGACGCCGTGGGCGGACCAAGTGGCGGGCGCGGCGAACCCGAAATACAAGGCGGAGACGCAGTTCTGGTGGGCGCTTGGGGCGGCGCTCGGAAGCTTCTTCGGCGGGCAAATCGCCAGTCTGCTCGGGCGGCGGCTGACCTACTTCCTCATCAGCCTGTTTTCCGCCGTGCTGACGGTGGGCATTTTCACGTTCCTCAAGCCGCTCCAGCCAGCGTTCCTGCCGATGGTGTTCATCCAAGGGCTGGTGGCGACGCTTTTCTTTGGCTGGCTGCCGCTGTGTTTGCCCGAGCTGTTTCCCACGCGGGTGCGCGCCTCGGGCGCGGGCCTGAGCTACAACTTCGGGCGCTTCCTCGTGGCGGGCGCGGTGCTGGCGACGGGCGCGCTGACGAGCTTCTTCGGCGGCGACTACGCGAAAGCCGGGGCCATCATGGGCGCGATCTACGGGCTGGGCATGATCGCCATCTGGTTCGCGCCGGACACGACGGGGAAGAAGCTGGAGGATTGATTCGCCGCGAAAGGGCACAGAGGACACAGAAAAGGCGGCGTGGCAATTTGCCCTTTACCCTCTGCGAGCTTTGCGCTCTTTCGCGGCAAAAACTCAGGCCAGCGCTGCTTTCACCGCCGCCACGAGCGCGTTCACGCGCGTCGCGAGCGGAAAGTCTGACGGCGCTTCCAGCGTGTAGCTCAGACGGGTCTTGTGTTGCAGCAGCCAGAAGGCCTCCGGCCACTGCGGACGCGACATCGGGTCGTGGCTGGGATGGATGATGCCGCCGCGCGCCGGACGGCCCTCGATCACCTCCGCGAGATCAATCGGACACACTCGCGCCACCGCGTCCACCATGCGTTGCGCGAGTGAAGGCAGGCCATCAGGATTCAGCTCGTAGAGGTAAAAGCCGTTCGCCTCCCAGTCCTCGTGCAGGCAGAAGGCGACGTCGAACGCCGGCTGCCGCGCCAGCCACGCGACATGCGCCCGGGCCTCCGCCGTCTCGAAGTGCTTGTAGTCGCGGTTCAGGTCTTTGCCGTGAAGATTCTCGCGGCGATTGTGCGGGAAGCCGGTCGGGTTCAGGCACGGGCAGAGGAGGAGGTTCGCGTCCGCCGGCCAGCGGTTCTCCTCTAGCAGCCGTTGCACCGCCAGCGGTCCCGCCGGCTCGTCCCCGTGAATGCCCGTGGAGAGATACACGTTGCGCCGCGCGCCGGGCGCGTGGCGCTGGAAGGTCAGCAGTTCCCCGCCGCCGTCGAACGGCAGCGCCGCCACCTGCCAGCCGTGCCGCCGGGCCGCGTGCGCGGCGGCGCGGCAGACGTGCTGGATGTCAATCCGTTCGCCGTGATAGCCGCCGTGGTTCTGACCGAGCCGTTGCATGACTGCGCCGCGCCATCGTAATGGCCGGACGCCGGCCGCAAAGCCTTCTCTCACCGCACCACTCGTCCGCGCGGGTGCCGGCCGCAATGGGATTGCGTCCCCGCAACGCGATGTTCATGCTGCGCGCCCCGTGTCAAAGAACACCTGCCAGATGAAGCCGATCCGGAACGCCCCCCGGCCACACCGGGGCGCGTTCACGCTGATCGAACTGCTCGTCGTCATCGCCATCATCGCCATCCTGGCCGGGATGCTCCTGCCGGCGCTCGCGCAGGCCAAGGCCAAGGCCAATGCCATCAAGTGCGTCAACAACCAGAAGCAGATCACGCTGGGGTTGAAGCTCTACTCGACGGACAACGATGGCTGGATCACCACCTCGTGGCACTTTGCCGTCGCCGGCCGGCCCAGCCGAACTTGGGGCACCATCATCCAGCCATTCCTCGCCAGCCGGAAGGTCATGTGGTGTCCCGCCGGTCTGGACCGCCCCGGCGGCAACCGCGACTGGGATGCCTCCGGCTCGTTCATGAACATCGGCATCAATTGGGAGATTTCCCACGACAACTTCAACGGCCTGGTCGCCAGCTACGGTTCGCAACCAAACACCTATCGCGAGCAGACGATTGTGAGGCCGAGCGGCACCGTTTACACCTGCGACCTTGGCAACGTCGCCATCCCCGGGGTCAACCCGACGGCCACCGTCCAGACGCCCTATGGCAGCAACCCCGTCAGCGGCAAGGCCAGCGCCTGGCTCCTGATCTACCCCACCGAGACCGCTCCGGCGCATCCGTATTCGCAACTCGTGTTGAGCGCGGGCGACGCGGACTACGCCGGCCCCATCTACCGGCACAACAAACGGGTGAACGCCGGCTTCGTGGACGGGCACGTCGAACCGATGGGGCAGACGTGGTATTACGACGGCTCGCCATGGCTCAACGGCCTGGTCGGCGGGCCTTGATCGCGGCCCTGCCGGCGGCAACCGCACCGCTCGAACGCCACCCGAACCACAAATTCCTGGCAGCCAGCCCCCCGCTCCCGGCTTTTCCATCAACCACCCCCATGCGCAAACCGAACCTGCTGTTTCTCCTGATCGTGCTGATCGTCGCGGCCGTGACCGCGCTGGTCTATCGGACGCAATTCGCCGGCCGGCCGGCTGAACTGACCACGCTGCCAGAGGGGCTGGGAGCGGCCGTGGCGGAGGAAACCGCCAAGCTGCTGGGCAGCCAGGGCAAAGTCGTCCTCCTCCTCCCACGGCGGGGAAATTACCAGGATCCGGCGGTCGAGCTGCAACGGGCGGCCTTCGTCAGAACCCTCGCGAAGACCAGGGGCCTGACCCTCGCCGCCACCGAGTCCCTGGAGACGGAGCGCCCGGGAACGATGGGCGGCGGTGGCCTGGACCCGGAGCAGTTCCGCCAGCTCCTGCAACGCCACGCCGGGGCGGACGGCTTCGTGTCGCTGGCCGGTCTGCCTGAGTTCCCCAAGGACGCGCCCCTGGCCTTGCCGGGGAAGAAACTCCTCGTCGTCGGCAGCCCGGGACCGCAGCTCAAGGCCCTGCTGCTCGGCGGCGTGGTGCAGGTCGCGATCATTCCGCGCATGACTCCTCCGACCGCCGGCACCAAGCCGCGCACGGCCCGGGAGTGGTTCGACTCCGCCCACGAAATTGTCACCCCCGCCAGCGCCACCGCCCTGCCCTGAGGCGCGGCCACTCACGTCAGGGACTCAGCCTCGGCATCGGGGCGGTGCCACTCTGCCGCCGCGCTCAAAGCCCTCGCGCACTGCCTGCTGATCCCGGACAAGTAGAAGGCACGCCTTCAAGTCTTCTCCTCGGGTTCTCCGCCGATGCCGACCTTGACAGCCGAATGGCGCGTGGGAAGCTCCCACCATGATCGCAACCCTTTCTGACGACCGCCGCCGGGTGGTGATGCCGCCCGAACTCCCGGCCAAGTCCCCCGTCACGATCCAGCAGTTGGACGAGGACACCTTCCTCGTGAAGCGGCAGCGTCCGTCGAGAAACTATGTGATGATCGCCGTGCCGGTCATCAAGGCGCTGAAGTCGGACCCGGAGTGGGAAGCCATCGAGAGCCGCATGGCGGCCCACCACAAGCGCCACATCGCCCCCTTCGAGGAATGAAGCCCTTCGATGTGTTCAACTGGCAGCCGACGGGCTGGCGCGAGCCGCATCCGTGCGTGATCGTCTCGCATCCCTCGCGCGTGGCCAACAAGCCCGAGGTCAACGTGTTGATGTGCTCCACCAAGCGCGCCGCGCGCAAACCCGAGGCGCATGAAGTGGTGCTCGACACAGCGGATGGCATGGACTGGCCGACGCTCTGCAAGTGCGACCTGCTCCACGCGGTGAGCAAGGCCGACCTGAAGTCCCGCCGGGGAGCCGTCTCCGAGGAACGTCGCAGGCAGTTGGTGCGCGCTTCAATCGCCGCACTGGGCTGGGGCGAAATCCTGGCTGGGTGAAGACCGGCCGCGTCGGGACGCAGGCGTCCAACCTGCGCGCTAAAACCAAGTCACTTCACGCAGGATGGACTCCTGCGCTCCGGGTCAGCGGTTGAACAAGAACGCCGGGTTGTTGATGAGCGCCCAGGCGAGGTCCTGCGCGCCGATGAGACGGGCGTTTTCGAGCTGCTTGGTTCCCAGGTCGGCGGCGCGCTTGAGGGTGGCCAGCTTCGGATCGGCGGGGAGCGGCGCGCCGAGGCGCTTGACGGACTCCTGGCGTTCCTTGAGCAGCGGGTCAATCGGGCGCGGCTTCCGCGCGTCGGCGAGTTCCTTGGCGCGCTTGGCCAGCTCGGCGTCGTTGGCGCGGGCCACCTTCTCAAAGGCGGCCTGCTGCTCCTTCGTGCGCGCGTCGGACGGCGTGGCGAGCAGGGCGCGCAGCTCCTCGGACTGGCTCAGGCCGGGGGACTTGGTGCCGGTGCCGGCGAGGCGGAAGCGGCCCAGCGTGTAGCCCTTGTCCTCGCCGCCGTTGAAGAGCTGCGTCAGCTTCACGGTGAGGATGACGTTGGCGGTGTTCGTGAGCGGGGTCTTCAGTTCGTAGGTGGCCCAGTGGGTCGCGCCGCCGTTGGGCGAGACGGCCCAGCCCTGCTGGCGGTTGTTGCCACCGTCAATGGACTTGGCGACCTCGAAGTTCTCCTGGCTGAAGTCCGCCAGCGCCTTCGTAAGCTCAACCTTCTTGGACTCCATCGGCTTGCCCTTGGGCGCGACGCTCAGGGTGAGTTCGTTCAGCACGAAGTTGCCGTCCGGGGCGCGGCCGGGGCCGTTCTTGGGGAAGCGCTTGTCCGTCAGCGCCTCAAGGCGCAGGGCGCTCAACTGCTTCAAGTCGGTCTCAATGGTGAAGGTGTATTCGCCGCGCGGGGACTTCCCGGCGGTGACGACCACCGATTTGTCCTCCTGCTGGGCGAGCTTGAGATCGCCGGTGGACTTGAGGTTCTTCGCGATGAAGGCGCTCCACGCGGTCTTCAAGTCCTGCTTCTTCTCGAACTCGGCCAGGCGCTTGGGGAAGTCCTGCTCGTTGAAACGCTTCAGCTCGGCCTCGGCCTTGGCGGTGCGTTCCTTCTGCTCGGCGTCGAGCTTCGCCTCGCGCGGGGCGATTTCCTTCTCGTAGGCGGCAAGGTCAACCTTCGCGTCGGACAAGTCCTTCGCGCGCGTCTCCTCGCGCTGCTTCTGGATGCCGGGGAAGACCTTCTCGTAGTCGGCCAGCGAGACTTTCACGGTGGCGGCGTCGGCCTTCATCGTAGCCCAACTTTTCAAGGTGGCCTCGATTTCCGAGGCGCGCGCGGGGCGGTTCATGATGCGCAGGAACAGTTCGTTGATCAGCTCGCGGTCGTCCGTGACTTCCTTCGCGAGCTTCGCAATCGCGTTGTCCGGCGCGCTGACGGCGTCGCCGACGGTCGCGCCGGAGATGAGCGCCATGATCGGGCCGAGCTGGATGTCGCTGGTGCGCTCGCACTCGCAGGCGGATTCGCGCGGCGGCTTGCCCATCGTGGCGAAGAAGCCGTCGGGCAGCTTGAAGCCGGTGTCCGCGAGTTGCGCGGCGCGCGTGCCGGCGGGCACGCCGGGGATGGCGGACTTCGCGCCGGTCACCTTGTAAATGGTGTCGTAGAGCACCTCGGCGGGGAGGCGGCGCGCGGTGGCGTGGGAGAAATTGATTTTGTCGTCCTCGTTCCACTTGTGCGACGCGACCGAGAGCTGGTAGGTGCGCGACTTGGTGATGAGCTTCATCAGGTGGCGGGTGTTGAAGCCGCTGGCCACGAACTCCTTGGTCAGGTAGTCGAGCAGCTCGGGATTGCTCGGCGGGTTGCCGGCGCGGATGTCGTCGAGCGGCTCGATGACGCCGACGCCGGTGAGGTAGCCCCAGATGCGGTTGGCGAAGCTGGCGGCGAAGTAGCGGTTGTCCTTCGCGGTGATCCACATCGCGAGCTGATCGCGACGCGAAAGAGGCTTCTTGTCCTTGGCCTCGACGCCCTTGCCGTCCTCGCCGCAGGTGGCGGGATACGGGAACTGCGGCGGCGTTTCCTTGCCGGTGCGGTCGTGTTTCATCTCGCCGGAGCCAAGCTCCTCGATGATTTCATAGAGCGGCTTGCCACCCTCGACCGCCGTGCCGCCGAGCAGCCGGTCGCCGCCGGCGGGATCCTTCTTCAGGCCGACGCGCGCGAAATAGGCGGCGGTCTGGTAATACTGGTCCTGCGTCCAGCGCTCGAAGGGATGGTCGTGGCACTTGTTGCAGTTGAAGCGCACGGCGAGGAACAGGTGCGTGGTGTTTTCCATCGTGTCCTCGGCCTTGCGCAGAATCTTGTAATAGCTCGCGGGCGGGTTGTCCTTGTTCGAGCCGGTGGCGGTGATGATTTTGCGCGCGAACACGTCATGCGGCGTGTTGTCGGCCACTTCCTTGCGAATCCAGTCGCGGAACGCCTTCGCGCCCTCGGCCCCGAGGAACTTGCTGTTCACCTGAAGCAGGTCGGCCCACTTGTTCGACCAGTGGTCCACGTAGTCCTCGCTGCCCACGAGCCGGTCCACGAGCGCGTCGCGCTTCTCACGGACGGGGCGCTTGTCGGCCAGGAAGGCCTTCACCTCGTCCGCCGTCGGCGGCACACCGGTGAGGTCGAGATACACGCGGCGGATGAACTCGTCGTCGGTGCTCAGGCCGCTGGGCAGGGTCTTCATCCGCTGCCACTTCGCGGCGGTGAACTCGTCCACCTTGTTCCACTTCTCCGGCTCGGCCCAGGTGAAGCCCGTGCGGTCGCCCATCACGGTCACGGTCGTCGCCGCGTAGGCCCCCTCGAAGCGCGCGAGCATCGGAGCCTCGCCGCGCCGCAGCGTGGTCACGATGCCGGCGGCGTCGGTCTTCGCCACGTCCTGGTTGCCGGTGTCCACGAACGCGAGCGTGGTCACGTCGCGCGTGGAGCCGTCGGCGTAGGTGGCAATGACCCGCATCTGCTGGCGCGCGCCGACCTTTTGGACCACCGGGTTTTGCGGGGACAACTCGATCTTCGTCACACGGGGAGCCGTGGCGTTGAGCTTCGCGCCCGCCCCGATCCACTCGCGGATGATGCGGTAGTTGAGGCTGCCCGGCGTGAAGACCTGCTGGCCTTGATGTGCCACCGCCGCCGTGGCCTTGAGCAGCATGAGCGAATCGTCCGGCGAGGCGACGTTCGCGCGGCGGCTGGCCAGCTCGTCGGTGAACGCGCGCACGTCATACTCGGCGTCGTAACCGCGCAGCGAGAGCTTGAAGCCGTTCTTGCCCTCCTTCGCGCCGTGGCAGGTGCCGGCGTTGCACCCGGCCTTGGTCAGCACCGGGTTCACGTCGCGGATGAAGTCGGTGTCGAGGCTCCTGCCGATGCCGGCGACCTTGACGGGGACGGAGACGGACTTGCCGGCGAAGCTCGCCCTGACCGTCACGGAGCCGTTCGCCTTGGGCAGCACCACGCCGGACGCGGACACGCTCGCGGCGCTCTTGCTGAAGCCGCCGAGTTCGAGCTTGGCGAGGCGCGTCACGTCGAGCGCCTCACCGGTCGCGAGCCGCGCGGTGACGAGGATTTGAGCGCTGTCGGTCCACCGGCTGAGAGTGATGGACTTCGGCTCCACTTCCAACGTGGCGACCTTCGCGTCCTTCGGCAGCGACTCCGGCTCGCCCTCGGTCTTGGTGGTGGGCGCGGTGGGCGCTTCAAATTTCTTGGCCGCAAGCGCCTTGCTGGCAGCGGTCACGTTGACACTGGGGAACTCCTTGAGGATCGAGCCGTTCTCCGCGTTGAAGAGGCGGATGAGTCCGTCCGAGCCGGCGGCGGCGACCGTCTTGTTGTCCGGCGCGATGGCCACGGCGAAGACGCCGGCCTGCGGGACGGACACCTTGAAAAGCTTCTGCGTGCCGCTGGCCCGGTATTTCTCGATGATGGCCTTGTCCTGCGGCGAGCGGCTGGCGGGAATTTTCTTCATCACGTCGGCCATCTCCTTCGTGATGGCGTTCGTGCCGAAGCTGAACGTCGAGGCGAAGACCTCGCCCTGGTTGTCGAGCGCGCTGGCGGCGGCGAGCAGCCTGCCGTCGGCGCTCCAAGCAACGGAGGTGACGCGGCCCAGCATCGCATCGAAGAAGAAAATGCCGTTGCTGTCGTCGCCGATCTGGCGGTTCACGGTGCGGAAGATTTGATAGACCTTCGGCAGGCCGTCAGAGCCGCCCATGAGGATTTCCTCGCGCACCGGGTGGCGCACCACGGTGGCGATGCCGCCCTTGAGCGCGTTGGGGGTGATGCTCGTGATGTTGTCAATGAACCGCTGCGTGGCCAGTTCGGTGAGCTTCGCGGTCATGTCGCGGCTGACGGAGATGACGTGGTCGCCCTTGAGGGACCAGGTGGTGCCGCGCGCCCAATCGGTGTGAGTGTTCATGAAGAGCACTTGCTTGCCGGAATCAGCCTCGATGGCGCGCACCGTGTTGTCGCCGCAGCCGAAGGCGATGAGCTTGCCGTCCGGCGACCAGCTCGCGCCGTAAAGCGTGTCGTAGGTGACGGAGAGCGAAAGCGTGAGCTTGCGCTTCTCCACGTCCCAAATCTGGATTTCGCCCATGCGCCCCGGCAGGCCGCCGGCGACGGCGAGGCGCTTGCCATCGGGAGAGAATTTCACGGACTCGATGCGCTCGCTCAAGCCGACCAGCCGCGCGGCGAGGCCGGAGCCGTCGGCCTTGTGAAGCAGCACTTCGTGGAAGCCGGCGAGCGCGAGGAACTGGCCGTCCGCCGAGTAGTCAATCGAAGTGATGACCGGGGGCAGCGAATAGACCGGCGGATGGTTCATGTCGTAGCGCTCGCGGGCGTTGGCCGGCGTGTCGTCCACCGCGCCCTGCGCAATCCAGTTGCGGATGGTCTCGATTTCCGTCGCGTGCAGCGGCTTCTTGCCCTCGGGCATCTCGGCCTTGCCGTCCTTGGGCGTGATGAGCTGGACGAGGTGCGACTTGTCCGGCGACTTCGCGACGATGGCGGCTTCCTTGCTGTCGCCCGCGCCGAGCATCAGCTTGAAATCCGTCATCACGTAGCCGCCCTTGGACTTCGCGGGCTGGTGGCAGCCCTGGCAGTTCGCCTGGAAGATGGGGCGGACATCCTTGTAGTAACTGACCTTTTTCGGTGGCGCGGACTTCTGGTCAGCGGGGGCGGCGAGAAGGCTGGCGGCGGCCAACGCGAAGACGCCGAGGCCGGTCAGGAGTTGCTTGCTGTTCATGGCTTGAAAATGCGCGAACTCCGCCGACGCGGCAACATCGCAACGCACGGCGGAAGTCAATGGAGACGGACGGCTCGCCGGGGGTGAAATTCACCGGCAGACAGGCGCTTCTTGGACTGCGGTGGCAGAGCGCAGCGACGACACCGCTTTGGCTTCCCGCGAAGCGGAAAACCGTGGCCTGCGACGACTGCTCCGCAGGACGTGAAAGCGGCGTGGCGCTCCGCCTCCCGCCGCAGTCCAAGACGGCGCGGCGGCGTAGCTCGACATTGGAATGTCGAGCTACGAAAAAGCCCGCGTCCGTGGCCGGGCGCGGGCTGGGTGATGATACAAGTTCAGCTCAACCGAACGTGGTCTTGCCAGGGACGGCGAGCTTATACATCCCGTCGGAGCCGGGCACGCTGGGCGGCGTGAGCTTGATGGCTTCCTCCCACGGCACTTGGTCAATGCCCTTGACCATCGTGTCGAGGTTGGTCTTCAGCGCGTCGTCCCAGGAGATTTCCTTGCCGGAGTAGGTCGCCATGCGGCCCAGCACGGAGGTCATGGAGCTATTCGCGCCATATTCGGCTTCGTTGTAGGGCGTGTCGTTGCGGATGGCGGCGAAGAGGTCGTCGTGCTCCTGCTGGTAGGGGTCCTTGCCGCCGCCCTGGTAGCGCCACGCGGCCTGACCGGTGATGGTGTAACGACCGAGGTTCGCCACGCCCTTGGTGCCGATGGCGTGCTCGGAGACATCGTTCCAGCAGCCGAGCTGGTGGCGGCACTGGCTGAAACAGACCGAGCCGTCCTGGTAGGTGAACTCAACGACGTGGTGGTCGAAGATTTCCCCGTAGTCCGGGCCTTTGCGCGTCTCGCAACCGCCGTTGCCGCGGGCCTTGACCGGGTGGCCGCGCTTGACCCAGTTGATGACATCGAGGTTGTGGATGTGTTGCTCGCAGATGTGGTCGCCGCAGACCCAGACGAAGTAATACCAGTTGCGCATCTGATACTCCAACTCGGTGAGCTTGCGGCCGTATTGCTGTTCGAGTGACGCGCGGGTCTTCACCCACGGCGTGTTGCCGTTCCAGTAGGCGCGCATGGCCATGATGTCGCCCATCTGGCCGTCGTGAATGCGCTTGATGGTCTCGATGTATCCAGCCTGGTGATGGCGCTGGAGGCCGACGCCGACCTTGAGATTCTTCTTCTTCGCCTCGGCGGCAGCAGCGATGACCTTCTTGTAGCCCGCCACGTCCACGCACACCGGCTTCTCCATGAAGACGTGCTTGCCCTGGCGGACGGCCTCCTCGAACTGCATCGGGCGGAAGCCGGGCGGCGTCGCGAGAATGACGAGGTCGGCCTGCGCGATGGCCTTCTTGTAGGCGTCGAAGCCCATGAACTTGTTCTCGTCCTTCACCTGCACCTTGTCCTTGTGGGCCTTGGCGAGGTTCGCGAGCGAGCCGTCCATGCGGTCCTTATGCACATCGGCGACCGCGACAAGCTTCACGCTCTCGCCAGTGCTGAGGGCCTGGTTCGCCGCGCCGGAACCGCGTCCGCCCATGCCGACGAGCGCGACCTTGATGGTGTCGCCGGGCGACGCGCCGTGGACGAAGCGCTCGACGGGCAGCGTGCTCAAGGCCGCCGCGCCAGCGGCGACCTTGGACGAGGTGGAGAGAAAACTCCGGCGCGTGACCGGAGCGGTGGCGGGGACAATCAGGTTGCTCATAGTTTCAATCGCGTTGGACTAAGTCACTCGCCACGACATTCGCGGCGCGTAAAAGGCGAAGTCCGTTCACCAAATGGAACAGGGGCGAGTGTAGGGACGGAAGGCGAGTTGTCCAGCGCGGGGAAGTAGGCTTGGCCCCGGTGGGGCAGTTGAAGGTAGCCGGTGGGAAGCGCGACCAACGGGAGCGCGCACCCACCGGTGAGCGGCAAGCGCCCCGCGCCCCGCAGGGGCGCGAACTGGCTTCATCCAATCCCGGTGGGTGCGCCTGCTGACGCAGGCTTCCCACCGGCTACGTTCATTCGCGCCTCCAGCGCGAAGACGGCGTTACAGCGCCACGGTCCGACCGGGAATCGGATAAGGATACCGTCCATCCGGTCCCGGCTTGGGCTTGGGCGCGGCGTCCCACGCGAGGCGCTCGGGCAGGAGGTCGAGCTTCGAGTTCAGCGCCTCTTCCCACGTCACGGGCTGGCCACCGTAGGTCGCCATGCGGCCCATGATGGCGGTCAAGGTGCTCTTCGCGCCGCGCTCGGCCTCGTTGTGCGGCTTGTTGTGGCGGATGGCGTCGAAGAACGGGATGTGTTCGAGCCGGTGGCCGTCGTTGGCCTCGCCTTCCTTCGCCTGATAGCGCCAGGTCACGTTCTGCTTCGGGTCGCGGATGGCGAAGACATTGCGCTCGGCAATCCAGCTTCCCTTCGTGCCCTGCACGGCCTCATAGACCTCGCCCTTGCACTTCGGAATCTGCCGGCACTGCGAATACATCCGCGAGCCGTCCGCATAAACATACTCGACGGTGTGGTGGTCGAAAATCTCGCCGTGGTCCGGCTCGCTCAAGTAAGCGCGGCCGCCGATGCCCGAGCAACTCACGGGGAAGCCCTGCTTCACCCAGTTGATGACATCGAGGTTGTGGATGTGCTGCTCGACGATGTGATCGCCAGAGAGCCACGCGAACATATACCAGTTGCGGAGCTGGTATTCCATCTCGGTGGGCGCGCGGCCGAGCAGCTCGGCGACTTCCTTGCGTATCTTCTTTGGGCCGACTGGAGCCGTGTTCCAGTAGCAGCGCATCGCGACGATGTCGCCGATTTCGCCGCCGTGCAGGCGCTTCATGCTCTCCTGGTAATTCGGCTGGTGATGCCGCTGGAGGCCCACGGCGACCTTGAGGTTCTTCTTCTTCGCCTCCTCGGCGGCGGCGAGGACCTTGCGCACGCCCGGGCCGTCCACGGCCACGGGCTTCTCCATGAAGACGTGTTTGCCCTGCCGCACGGCCTCCTCGAACATCATCGGGCGGAAGCCCGGCGGCGTCGCGAGAATGACCACATCCGCCTGTGCGATGGCCTGCTTGTAGGCGTCGAAGCCGAGGAACTTGTTCTCCTCCTTCACCGCGAGCTGGTCCTTGTGTTTCTTGAGCGAGGCCAGGCTGCGGTCCATCCGGTCCTGATGCACATCCGCGACGGCTACGAGCTTCACGTCGCTGCCGGCCTGCATGGCGTGGTCTGCCGCGCCGGTGCCGCGCCCGCCCGCGCCGACGAGCGCGACCTTGATGGTGTCACCGGGCGAAGCGCCGTGGGCGAAGCGTTCGACGGGGAGCGTTCCGAGGGCGGCGGCACTGGCGGCGAACTTCGTGGAAGTCGAGAGGAAGTCCCGCAGCGAGACGGCGTGGTTCGGTTTCTGGTCGTTCATGTCAGTGACAAGGCAGTGTGGCAGACGGAGGACGGGTTGGAAAGGCTACGTTGACGTTGCGCGGCTGCCCCAAATTGGGCATGGTCACACCATGAGCAAGGCCGAGTTGAAACGCGAAATGGCCGCCCTCCCCTTGGAGGACCAGAACGAACTGGCCGCATTCCTCCTCCATCTCCGCCTGGAGCGCGACCCGGTCTGGCGGTCGGAAATGACCCGACGGATTGATGACCAGACTCCCAGCCAGTGGGTTCCGCTCTCAGACTGGAAGAAGGAACTCAACACCGCTGAATGACGCCGTATCGCGTTTTCGTTGCTGCGTGTTCGCGGTAACCGGGTTTGCCTCACGCAAAGGACACAAAGTGGAGAAGAATTTCGGCTTGTTCCCCCTCCTTTGCGTCCTTCGCGTCCTTTGCGTGAGACAGGTCTTCCTCAGAATCCCAGCCACTTCATCCCCGCGCGAATCCACAGCGGAATCGTCACGAAGCTCACAGCCGAGGTGGCGATGACCACGCGCAGCGCCGTCGGACCGTCGCCGCCGAAGTGACGGGCGGCGATGATGGCGAAGACGGCAGAGGGCATCGCCGCTTGCAGTAGGATGACCCGCTTCAACTCGACCGAGCACGGCAGGAACTTCGCCAGCAGCAGGAACAGCAAGGGAATTACCCCCAGCCGCAACGCACACGACGCGCCCATCACGCGCCAGCCCTGCTCGGAGTGAAACTCGGCGAGGTGGTCGGCAATCATCGCGCCGACCAGCACCAGGCCCATCGGGATGGCGCACGCACCGAGCATGTGGGCGGTGGTCTTCACGAACTCCGGCACATACGCCGCGCCACCGGTGAAGTTCAGCGTGAGCGTGAGTAGGATGGCGGCGAGCGGCGGGTTCAGGATTTTCTTCCACAGCGGCTCGTTGGCCGCGTGCGCGAAGACGATGGTGCCCAGCAGCCAGAAGGCCGTCTCCGTCCCGAGGTTGTGGACGATGAGCACGCCCACCGTCTCGCGATCGAAGAGCGACATCGCCAGCGGCAACGGCACATAGCCGTAGTTGTAGAGGCCCGTGCTGAAGGCGAACGTGCGGCCCGTCGCGTCTGGTTTCAGCCCCGCCAGGCGCATCGCCAGCCAGCCCACGCCGATGCCCAGCGCCACGGTGCCGGCACCGACGAGCGGCGGTAGGAACAGGTTCTCCGTGCGGTGCAGCGCCGGATTGTTGAGCACCTTGTCGAAGATGAACGCGGGCACCAGCAGGTTGATGGTGACGCGCAGCAGCGAGTGGTCGGCCTCCTCGGAGAGCCAGTTGAGCTTGCGCATCGCGACGCCCGAGACAGCGATGAGCAGCACCGGCAGGACGGCGGAGAGGACGACGGGGAGTTCGTTCAAGGTCGGTAGGGACGCGCTGCTGCGCGTCCGCGTTTAGTCCGAATTCCGAAGTTGGCCGCTAAAGAACGCAAAGAACACAAAGCCATTGGCCCGGAAGCGAGGCAACGTCGAGGAAACCATTCTGCCCGGTTCAACCTGCGGCTGGGTTCCCCTCTTTGCGAGCGTTGCGTTCTTTCGCGGCTAATCAATTTCGGAGTTTGGGTTAGGGGAGAAAGTAATCCAGCGCCGCCTCGGTCTCGGCCTGCTGGAGTTGGCGAAGAAGTTTGTGCCGCTCGTCCGTCGCTGGCTTGCCGGCGGCGGCTTCCACGGCATCCACGAAAGCGAAGGCATCCCACGCGCCGCGCGGCAGGAGTTGCGCGGCGAGCTTGGCATCCGTCGCGAGCAACGGCTCGCCGCGCCTCGCCAAGTCCGTGAAGCATGCGTGCTGGCCGACGCGGCGGAACCAATACTTCGAGTTCCAGTAGTCCGGCTCGCGCCGGTGCATGATGCCGTGAACGAGGCTGCCGTCCGGATTCGCGATGCCCTGCGAGATGACGTGCGAGGCATCGAGATGGTCGTGCCAGAGCAGCAGGAGGGAGCGGATGAGTTCGGCCTGCTTGGGCTTCTTGTGACGACGGAACAGCTCGTCGAGCGTGCGGTTCAAGTCAGCTTGCGCGAGCGTGTCGGGGCGCGACTCGGGACCAAGCGCGGCGGGGCCGGGCTGGGCGATGAGCGCGTGGAGTTCAGTGGAGAGGGAAGACATTTTCTTGGCCCGCGAAACACGCGAAAGCACGCAAACCAAACCAACCTCGGGATTTCGCGTCAATTCGCGTGTTTCGCGGGCAGATGGTCAGAGACTCCTCACGTCGTCGCCTACTTGGATTCGATGAGCCGGCGGAACTCGGCGAAGAGCGGGTTCGAGTCGTGCGGGCCGGGCGAGGCTTCCGGGTGATACTGCACGCTGAAGATGGGCTTCGACTTGTGCCGCATCCCCTCGACCGTCTGGTCGTTCAGGTTGATGCGGTTCACGGCCACGTCGGACGGCAGCGACGCGGGGTCCACCGCGAAGCCGTGGTTCTGCGAGGTGATTTCCACGCGGCCCGATTCAAGATCCTTCACCGGCTGGTTGCCGCCGCGATGGCCGAACTTGAGCTTGAAGGTCTTCCCGCCAAACGCCTGCCCAAGAAGCTGGTTGCCGAGGCAGATGCCGAAGATGGGAATGCCCGTGTCCACGAGTGTCTTCACCTCGCGCACGATGTAGTCGAGCGCCGCCGGGTCGCCGGGGCCGTTGCTGAGGAAGATGCCGGCGGGCTTGTGCTTGAGCGCGTCGGCGGCGCTGGTGGTCGCGGGCACGACCTGCACCTGGAAGCCCGTCTGCCGCAGGTTGCGCGCGATGTTGTATTTCATCCCGAAGTCGAACGCGACGATGGGAATGTCCGCCGGGGGGAGCGGCTTGCGGTGGTTGCGCGCGTCGAGCTTCGCCGCGCCGCGCACCACGTCGAACTCCGCGCTCTGCTGGTCCTGCGGATCCCACGCGAAGGCTTCCTTGTGCGTGACTTCCTTCACGTAGTCCACGCCGACGAAGACAAATTCCTTCGCGCGCTTCAATGCCCCGGCTTCGCTCACGTTCGGGTCGGTCGTGAGGAAGCCGTTCAACGCGCCGCGCACGCGAAGCTTCTTGGTCAGGGCGCGAGTATCAATGCCCTGGATGCCCGGGATGCCGTTCTGTTGGAGGTAGTCAGCGAGCGACCAGTCCGCGCGCCAGTTGCTCACGACCGGCGACAGTTCGCGGATGACGAAGCCCGCCGCGTGCGGCCGCCACGACTCGATGTCCTGCGCGTTGACGCCATAGTTGCCGATGAGCGGGTAGGTCATCGTCACGATCTGGCCCTTGTAGGACGGGTCGGTGAGAATCTCCTGGTAGCCGGTCATCGAGGTGTTGAAACACACCTCGCCACAGGCGGACGCCTGCGCGCCAAAACCCGTGCCGTGGAACACCGAACCGTCTTCGAGGGCGAGAATTGCTTTCATCCGGTAGCGAACAAATTGCGCGGACTGTAGGGTGGGGCGAAAAGCGGTCAAGCCCTTTGCCGCCGCGAGGCAGTCATCGGGCGAATTGGCCCGTCCGCCGCAGCGTCCATCACCCGCAACAAATGCTCATCCGCTCCGCACGCAAGACCCTCTCACCGCCACCAGTCTGTGCCGGCCCGCTCAAGCGCCGTGAGTTTCTGCGTGTCGGCCTGTCGGGCTTTGCGAGCCTGTCGCTGCCCGCCCTGCTGCGGCTGCGGGCGCAGGCGGCCCCCTCGAAACGCGAGCGCCGGGCCATCATCCTCGTGTGGCTGCGCGGCGGCTTGTCGCACCTCGACACTTACGATCCCAAGCCCGAGGCACCCGAAGAGTATCGCGGCGTCTTCCGCCCCATCGCGACGCGCGTGCCGGGGATGAACCTCACCGAACTGCTGCCCTTGCACGCGAAGCTCGCGGACAAGTTCACGCTCGTCCGCTCCTTCTCGCACAACGGCGGCGGCCATCCCGCCGGCTCGCTCCAGATGCTCACGGGAGACCCCGACCCGCAGGACAAGCCGAAGCCCATTTACCCCGACTGGATGACGGCGGCGAACTTCGTCCTGGCCGACCGCACGCGGCGCATTCCGAACTGCGTCGGCGTGAACGGCATCACGCGTTACGACAGCTTCACCATCACGGGCAACGCCTACGTGGACCCGGCCTACTCGCCGTTCATGGTCACGGGCGACCCGAGCGATCCGAAGTTCGAGGTGCCGAACATCGGCCTCAAGGACGCCGCACAGACCGCGCGCATCAATGACCGGCTCACGCTGAAGCAACGCCTCGACACGCTCGCCCGCGAGGCCGACCGCTCCGGCGTGATGCGCGCGGTGGACGACTTCGAGGCGCAGGCGCTCAACCTCCTCACCAGCCCCGAGGCGCGCGACGCGTTTGACCTGAAGAAGGAGGACGCCCGCACCCGCGACCGCTACGGCCGGCACCAGTGGGGCCAGCAATGCCTGCTCGCGCGGCGGCTCGTCGAGGCCGGCGTGGAGATCATCACCACCACGTTCGACGGCCCGCTCTGCGGCCGCGTCGGCAACTGGGACGACCACGCGGTGAACCACCACGTCTTCGACGCGCTTCAGTTCCGCGCGCCCTACTTCGACCAGGCCGTGTCCGCGCTGATCGAAGACCTCTACGCGCGCGGTCTGGACCGGCGCTGCCTCGTCGTCGTCTCCGGCGAGTTCGGCCGCACCCCGCGCATCACGAACGTGGCCAGCAGCGGCGGCGGCGTGGCGAGCCGGCCGATGGGCGTCGTGCAGCCGGGCCGCGACCACTGGCCGCGCGCCTTCTCCAATCTCTGGTCCGGCGGCGGCATCCAGACCGGCGGCATCATCGGCGCGAGCGACAAGCGCGGCGAGGACGTGAAGGAACGCCGCCTCGGCCCCGGCGACTTCCTCGCGACGCTCTACCATCACCTCGGCATCAGCGTGGACGAGATCAGCCTCCCCGACTTCACCGGCCGCCCGGTGCCGCTGCTCTTCCGCAGCGGCCAGCCCATCGCCGAGTTGCAAGGCCGCGCCTGATTCGCGCGGCGTGGCGGCCACGCTTTGACTTGCCGGCAGCCTGCGGGCAACCTTTCGCCGCGATGTCGTTCAAGCTCGTTTTCCTCGGCACCGGCACCTCCAACGGCGTGCCGTGCATCGGCAAGGAGTATGCCCCGGCCTTCCTCGCCAACCCGAAGAACCATCGCACCCGTCCCTCCATCTACGTCGAGACGCCGCACGCACGGCTGGTCGTGGACACCTCGCCGGAGTTTCGCCTGCAATGCCTGCGCGAACGCGTCACGCGCCTTGACGCCGTGCTCGTCACGCACGCGCACGCGGACCACATCATGGGCATGGACGACTGCCGCCGCTTCTGCCAGATGGCCGGTGAGCAGCCGCTGCCCATCCACGCCAGCGCGGCGACGCTGGAGCATCTTCGCAGAATCTTCCTCTACGCCTTCCACGACGGCCCGCACTCGGAAGGCTATTTCATCCCGGCCCCGCGCGAGTTCAACGGCCCGTTTGAAATCGGCGACCTGCGCATCACACCGCTGCCGCTGCCGCACGGGAAAACGCCGTGCCACGGCTTCCTCTTCGAGCAAGGTGGGCGCAAGCGGCTCGCCTATTGCAGCGATTGCAAGGAAGTGCCGGACGAAGTCATCGCGCAAATTCGCGGTGTGGAAATCGTCGTGCTCGACGCGCTCCGCAAGACACCGCACTGGACGCACATGAGCCTCGACGAGGCGCTCACCGCCGCCCGCCGCATCAACGCCGGCCAGACTTACCTCACGCACCTGACCGACTGGTATGACCACGACGTGGACCAGGCGGAGATGCCGCCGACCGTGGCGTTGGCGTGGGATGGATTGAGGGTGGAGCTGGGAGCTTAAGATGAAAGCGCTGCTCGCCATCGCCTGTTTAGTGCCCCTGCTTTGTGGTGCTGCCGCCCCCGGCGACTCCGCCATCGTCATCTACAACTCGTCCGTCGAGGAATCCAAGGCCACCGCCGCCCACTACTTCACCGCGCGCGGTGTGCCGGCGAACAATGTCATCGGCCTGCCGCTGCCGGCGGGCGAGACGATGACGCGCAAGGAATTCCGCGAGCAGTTGCAGGAGCCGTTGCTCAAGGCGCTGACCGAGCGCGGGCTGTGGAAGCTCCGCGAGGGTGCCACGACGCGCGAGTTCAACCTCACCAACCTGCCAGCCGTCACCGAGTCGCAAATCCGCTACGCCGTCCTTTGCTTCGGCGTGCCGCTCAAAATCACACGCGACAACGCGTTCAACGAGGCGAACGCCGACAAGGTGCAACCTGAACTCCGTCGCAACGAAGCCGCCGTGGACAGCGAGCTTGCCGCACTTCCGCTGGCTGCCGGACGACACCAGCTCACCAGCGCGTTGCCGAACCGCAACTACGCCGCCACCAACCCCGCCGCACTGCACCCGACCAACGGCCTCCTGCTCGTCGCGCGGCTGGATGGCCCGACCGCCGCCATCGCACGCGGCCTCGTGGACAAGGCGCGCGAGGCGGAGCGCGACGGATTGTGGGGCCGCGCCTACTTCGACGCGCGCGGCATCCGCGACGGCGGCTTCCTGACCGGCGACGAGTGGCTGCGCAAGGCGGCGGAGCACGTCCGCCGCTTCGGCTTCGAGACGACGCTGGATGACGCCGCGCCGACGTTCTCGGCGGGCTTTCCCCTCAGTCAGGCCAGCCTCTACGCGGGCTGGTATGACGGCAACGCCTCCGGCCCGTTCGCGCGCGACAAGGTGGAGTTCCTGCCCGGCGCGGTGGCGTATCACCTGCACTCGTTCAGCGCGCACACGCTGCGCTCGGCGGAGAAGAACTGGTGCGGCCCGCTGCTCGCGAAGGGCGCGACCGCCACGATGGGCTGCGTGGAAGAGCCGTTCCTCGCGGGCACGCCGGACTTGAGCGTCTTCTTCCACCGGCTCACGGCGGCAGGCTGGACGTTTGGCGAGGCAGCCTACGCGGCGCAAGGCTCGCTCTCGTGGCAGACCACCATCGTCGGCGACCCGCTCTATCGCCCGTTTGGCCGGCACCCGGCGGAGTTGCACGCGGACCTGCTCAAACGCCGCAGCCCGCTCGGCGCGTGGTCGCACCTGCGCGTGGTGAACTTGAACCTCGCGCAAGGCACCTCCGCCGCCGAGATGGTCGGCTACCTGAACCAGCAGCCCGAAACCAAGACCAGTCCAGTGCTGCTGGAAAAGCTCGGCGACCTGCAACTCAAGCTGGAGAAGCCCGACCTCGCCGTCGAGGCGTGGGACAAGGCGCTGGCGAACCAGCCGACGCCGCAACAACGCGTCCGCCTGCTCCTCGCCCGCGCCGAACAGCTCACCAAGCTGGGCCGCGAAATCCCCGCGCTCGTCGCGTGGCAGGAGGTGGCTGCATTGCTGCCTGCTTCACCAGAGCTGAACCAAGTGAAGCAGCGACTGGCGGAGCTGGAGTTGAAGTTGAAGCCCAAGAAGTAGGCTCGACAGTGCCGGCGATTTGCAGTCGCCGTCCACCCTGCGCAAGTGCGCCGGCACGCGCACTCAACTCACGCTCAGGTGCCCGAGCGCGAGCAGGCCGTAGAAGGTGTATTCCGCATCGAGATGATCATCGGCCCAGTGGCCGTGGAAGCCGCCTTCGGCGGACCAGAGCGAGTCCACGAAGTCGAGGCAGCGCTCGCGTTGCGCGGCGGTCAGGCGACGGTCGAGGCTCGCGAGCGCGTGCAGCGCGGTGGCGGTCGAAAGCAGATCGGGCATCGGTGCGCCGGGCACGGCGGTGAAGCCGCCTTGCGGATGCAGCCGGGCGAGCAGCCAGTCGCCAACGGCGGGATTCAGCGGCAAGTGCAGGTGGCGCAAAAGCGTCACCGCGCCGGCGGTGGGATTCGTGGAACCAACGGGCAGGCCGGGTGAGTTGTTCCAGGCGTGGTCGGGGGTTTCCAAGCGTTTGAGACTTTGCACGATGCTCAAGGGGCGCGGCGGGAACTTGCCGAGGTCTTGATACGCGCCGAGCGCGAGAAAGGAGCCGTAGGCGGTGCCGTGCGGCTTGGCGGCGGCGCCATCGTAGCCGCCGTCGGGCTTGCGGAAGGCTTCGAGCCGCGCGAGCAACGCCTTGGAAAGGCCTGAAGGCATTCGCTTCTTGCCCAGGGACGCCCAGCACCGCGCGAGCGAAGTGAGATGAACCAAGTCCAGTCCTTCGCCTTCGCCGAAAGTCTTTAGCCATGCTTCCAACTGCGCGTCGGGGCATCCGGCTTGCAGCGCCTCGCAGCCATTCAGCGTGAAGACCGTGTAGTAAAGATCAGGCCGGTCCGAGCGGTCGCGCCCGCCGCCTGCGGCGGTCCATTGGCGGCGGTAGAAGTCGCGCACGAGGTCGGCGGAATCGCCGAGCAACTGCGCGCCGAGCCGGGCGACCTGGAGGAGTTCGATGCGGACGCTCACGGGCGGGAGCATCGGTGGAAGCGCGCGTGGAGTCAGGCAGAAACCTGGCTGGCGCCCGCACGCAGCGGAGCGGAGCGCCGAGCATTGCTCGGCCAGGGCATCAACCACTCCAAAACCGGGCGATGCCCGGCGCTCCAAGGCATCGGCTCGGGGCTTGATGCGCTCCCGTGGGTGACGCAGTATCCGCGCACTCGACCATGAAACGCATTCTTCCGCTCCTGCTGCTCGCCGCCGCGCTCACCGCTCGCGCCGCCGACGAGTTCAAGATCACCCCCTACCACGAAGTCCAGCCCGGCGTGCCGCAGGGCAGGCTCATCAAGCAGCCCGAGTGGCGCAGCAACATCTTCACGAACACCGTGCGCGACTGGTGGGTCTATGTGCCCGCGCAATACCAGGCCGGCAAGCCCGCGTGCGTGATGGTCTTCCAGGACGGCCACGACTACGTGAACCTCAAGGGCAACTGGCGCGTGCCCACCGTCTTCGACAACCTCATCCACCGGAAGGAAATGCCCGTCACCATCGCCATCCTCATCAACCCCGGCCACGAGATCGGCCGCCCGCCCGGCAAAAGCCCGTGGCAGGTGAGCAACCGCAGCTTCGAGTATGACTCCCTCGGCGACCGCTACGCGCGCTTCCTGCTGGAGGAAATCCTCCCCGCAGTCGGCAAGCAGTATTCCCTCACGTCCAACCCCGAGGGCCGCGCCATCTGCGGCGCGAGCAGCGGCGGCATCTGCTCGTGGACCGTCTGCTGGGAGCGGCCCGACCAGTTCCGCAAGGCGCTGACCACCATCGGCAGCTACACGAACATCCGCGGCGGCCATGTGTATCCCGCGATGATCCGCAAGACTGAGCGCAAGCCCATCCGCGTCTCCGTCCAGAGCGGCACCGACGACGTGAAGAACGAGTTCGGTGACTGGCCGTTGTGCAACCAGCAGATGGCCTCCGCGCTCAAGTTCGCCGGCTACGACGTGCGCTTCGACTTCGGCGCGGGCGCGCACAACAGCAAGCACGGCGGCAGCATCTTCCCCGACGTGCTCAAGTGGCTGTGGCGGGATTATCCGAAGTAACCGGCGTCCATGGACGGCGAGCCAACAACTCCACTCCCGCGCAACGAGGGTAATTCCATCCGTCAACGTGAACGGCAGATGTGGGCGCTGATCGGAGGTGTTTTCGCAACCTGTCTGGCGCTGTTCTTATTCCGCTCCGCTGACAGCTTCCCCGAGGCGGAAACGGCGTTTCAGCAATTGCTGTCGCCGACTCAGATTGTTGCTCACCCCCTTTCACCGGAGGATCTTCCCCGTGTGCCGGCGGCACAGGCAGCCTTTGCCTCGCACACCTCCGGTGCCACGGTGACGGCCCGCCACATCGAAGGGCTCATGTCACCGTGGACCCCGTATGCCTTCCTCCTGAAAACCAAGGTGTTCGCCCAGGATTCAGGTAAGCTTCTCAGGAATCGAAGCTCGGAGCTGGCGCGGTGCGCGCTCGCGCTCGAAGGGCTGGGAACTCGGGCAGAAGCGCTCATTCCCATGTTGGCCACAAACTTTCTGGCGACGCCCGGCTCAAGCCTCCGATCATTTGTTTCCGGCGTCATGCTTGGCTATGTCGGGCGGCAGGGCGAGCAGCTACTGCTGAGGGAACTCGCGAACCCGGATGATCGCATTCGTGCTTCAGCGGTGGACGGCTTGAGACATCGCCTGTTCCGCCAGACGACCGAGCCAGATCGGACGTTGCCAATAGAGGTCGCTCCCGAGATGTGGGCAGCCGTCACGACCGGACAAGGGCTTTTCAATTTCACTGGTTCAGACCACCATCGTTCCGGTCATTGGGAGAACTGGGGGCGCCAGTCGGCTTGGATGTTCTCCACCAATGGCGTGTGGCTATGGGAATCGCGACTACAGGAGTTGCGCGCTCCCACCAGGCTCATTACCAACTGGGATATCCGTCCCCTCATCGAGGTGCTGAAGACTAACCAAGTGGGAGTCACCATACTGCGAAGCAACTTCGTCAGTGTTTGCATTGAACTTACGCAGGACGCCTCGCCAACGAACTACGGGCGAGGTTTCCTTGGACTCGCCGAGCTGGGATTTCGCGAACCGCGGGAAGTAGCCGTTTTGGAGGCCGCATTGAGTCACTCCGACCCCAGGATGCGAGCTTTCGCCGCCCGTGAGCTTCAGAAGTTGCGCCCCCCGGAGAAATCGCCATGACAATCAGCCATCGGCATTGAACTATCGGCTCGCACCGCCATGAGCACCGACAAGAAACTCTCCGGCAAAGTCGCCGTCATCACCGGCGCGAGCAAAGGCCTCGGCAAGGCGATGGCGCTCGCCTTCGCCGACGCTGGCGCGCGCCTCGCGCTGGTCTCGCGCGACACGAAGCTCCTGGCCGAAGTCCAGGCCGCCTGTCGCGAGCGCGGAGCCGAGGCCGAGGTTTATCAGGTGGACGTGACCAGCGAGGCGCAGGTGGAGCAGTTGCAGCAGGCCGTGCTCGCCCGCTTCGGCAAGGTGACGATCCTCGTCAACAACGCCGGCATCAACATCCGCAAGCCGGTCACCGACTTCACGCTCGCCGAATGGCACCAGGTCATTGACACGAACCTCACCAGCGTCTTCCTCCTCTGCCGCGCCTTCGTGCCGCACCTTGAAACCGGCTGCGGCCGCATTATCAGTCTCGCCTCGATGATGGCGCACATCTCCATCGCCCACCGCGTGCCTTACTCCGCGAGCAAGGCCGGCATCATGGGGCTGACCAAGTCGCTGGCGCTCGAACTCGCCGCCAAGGGCATCACCGTCAATGCCATCAGCCCCGGCCCGTGCTCGACCGAAATCAACACGCCCATCCTCAACAACCCGGAGCTGCTCGCCAAGTTCACCGCGCAGCTCCCCGTGGGCCGCTTCGGCAAGCCCGAGGAAGTCGCGGCCCTCGCCGTCTTCCTCGCGTCCGGCGACTCCGGCTTCATCACCGGGACGGACGTGGTGATTGACGGCGGCTGGATGGCGCAGTGAACCCCGTCATGGCCCCGCAGGAAAACCCACCTCCGCCCGTCGCCGCCGAGCCAGCGCGCTGGACGACGCGCCTCCGCTGGTTCGGCCAGTGCGCCATCGTCACCGTGCTGCTCGTCATCCTCGCCCTCTGGCTGCACGAACTGTTCGTTGACCCGAAGGTCCGGCAGGCATGGAAGCTCAAGGTCTTGATGGTCCTGATTCCCCTCGGCGTGAGCGGTTCGGTGGCCTTGCTGCTGGCCTGGCTTATGGCATGGAAGCACCGCCGGAAAGCTTGAGGTGGTGGGCCTGCTCGGACTTGAACCGAGAACCAAAGGATTATGAGTCCTCTGCTCTAACCATTGAGCTACAGGCCCGCTGGCGTGCAGGAAAGGTGCTCTGCGAACCAGGTTGCTGCGTCATTTTCAGCGGATGTCATCCCGGTGCCTGGCCAAGGACCGACCTCGCGAAGAGAGTGCCCACCATACTGCACGCAGGCGACTCAACCGGCCCCCAGTGGTCTTGTCAAGCTGCGGGCCGAATTGTCAGCCCGCAGAGGATTTCAAAGGCCCTGTGCAGAAAGCCGCTTTCGGTGTAGGCTCACCCTGTCGGCCGGCAATTAGCTCGACACCGGCAAACGCGTTCATTAAAAGAAACCGCCAGTGAAAAAGGCCACTCAAACACGCACCCAGCGGAATTTTGACTACCCGGCGGAAAGCAAGGGCAGCCAGGTCGCCGCGCGCGTGCGGAGCGATGCGAACAACCTCACGGAATCGCAGCGGGAGGAGCTTTTCAAAAAGGGGATGCAGTTGATCTATGGCGGCAATGGCGCAAAAGAAACCGTTGGCCGTAGATAGCAACCTGCCATTCGATCTCGCGGCGAAAAAGGATTTCGCCCTGACCTTTCTGGAAGTAGCCAAGGAAAAGGGTTTTTCCCTTCATGCGCCCCCGACCGTGGTTCAAGAACTGACCTACGCGGCGCTTTTCAAAGCCGGCGAGGAAAAGCAGCTTGCCATCGCCGCGCTGCAAAACCTCCGCGCTTGGGAAATCACCCCTTTCGACCTCGTTGCCGTCGGTCACGGCATCACCGAGCAATTCGCCAAGCGCCTGCATGAATTGAAATTGCTCCCCGCCGAGGAATTGAATGACGGTTTGATTGTCGCGGAAACCGCGCTGGCCGGAATTCCCGTGTTGGTTTCGTCTGACCGGCACTTGAACGACATCGAGGAAGACGACCTTTGCGCCGTCTGCCGCGAACGGGACGTTGCCGAAGTCCGGGTGGTTCATCCGAAGAAGCTGCTCAAAGCGTGGCGCAAGTGAGCGTGCCGCGCACGGGCGCGCGCCGTTTCCGGTTTTCGCACGGCGGCAAACCTTCCCCTTGTCTCCCGCCCGGCCCCGGCCTTTAATTGGCGCGACCCAAGGCCACGCCGAAGGAACGCCGGATGACTCCCGCAGAGTTCAAAACGAAATGGGCGAAGGTGAGCGCGAAGGAATCCGCCGCCTACCAGTCGCACTTTGACGACCTCTGCCGGATGCTCGGCCTGCCGACGCCGCTGGAGGCCGATCCCTCGGGCGAGGATTTCTTCTGCTACCAGAAGGGCGTCATCAAAGACCCCGGCCTGCTCGCGCTGGCGGAGGGCGAAACGCCGAAGCAGGGCTTTGCCGACGTGTGGCGGAAGGACTGCTTCGGCTGGGAATACAAGGGCCGGCACAAGGACCTCGACAAGGCTTACGACCAGCTCAAGCTCTACCGTGAATCGCTCCTCAACCCGCCGCTCATGGTCGTCTGCGATTTCGACCGCTACATCGTCCGCACGAATTTCAACGGCACGGTTCCGGCGGTCCACGAGTTCAGAAACTCGCAGCTAGACGATCCCAAAGTCCTCAAACTGCTGCGCGACGTTTTCACCGACCCGAACTATCTCCGGCCCCAGCGCACCACGGCGCAAGTCACCGAAGACCTGGCCAAAACCATTGCCGAAGTCGCCAGATCCCTGCAGCAGCGCGAGGCGGAGGAACTGGCCGACGCCAGAACCCGCGCGGAGCTGAACTTCGCGCAGCGCAAAAACCTCCGCATCGCCCGGTTCCTGAATCGCATCGTCTTCTGCTTCTTTGCGGAGGACACCGGCCTGCTGCCCAGGAACCTGTTCAGCGACCTCCTCAAGACCGGGATTGATGACCTGCCGCACTTTGCCCGCACGCTGGAAAACCTCTTTGCCGTCATGGCGAAGGGCGGGCACTTCGGCAAAGACAAAATCCGCCACTTCAACGGCCATCTGTTCGAGGAATCCAGCGTCTTTGAACTCACCGCCGACGAATTGAAAAAGCTCGCCGACGCGGGCGAGGCGGACTGGCAATTCATTCAGCCGAGCATCATGGGCACGCTCTTTCAGCGCGCCCTCGATGAAAAGCAGCGTTCGCAGCTTGGCGCGCACTACACCGGCGAGCCGGACATCCGCGACCTGGTGGAACCCGTCCTCATGGCCCCGCTCCGCCGCGAGTGGGCCGCGCTCAAAGGCCAACTCGCCGCCGCCTACAAAAAGGGCCGGGGCAGCGCCACGCAGCGCGAGCAGCTCGCCGCCTTCCTCAAGAAGCTGCGCACCATCACGGTCCTCGACCCCGCCTGCGGCAGCGGCAACTTCCTTTACGTCTCACTCCAGATGCTTCTCGACTTGGAAAAGGAAGTCATCACGTTCGCCGCGCAACTCGGCTTCCGTTTCGAGCCGGAAGTCAGCGTGCAACAGCTCCGCGCCCTCGAAATCAATCCCTACGCTTTCGAGCTGGCCCAGGTCTCCGTGCAAATCGGCTTCCTGCAATGGCGGCGCGACAACGGCTTCGACAACGACCGCTCGCCGGTCTTGCAGAATCTCGACGGCTTCGAGAACGAGGACGCATTGGTGCGAATCACGTATCGCAAGCCGGCCAAGTCGTTGAGGGAAGCCCAAGAGCAGGAGCACCAGTTCGAGAGTCCGTTTCAGTTGAAGGCTTACCACGAACAGTCCTGGCCGAAGTGCGACGTGCTGGTCGGTAATCCTCCCTTCCTCGGCGACAAGCTCATGCGGCGTGAACTCGGAGACGAATATGTCCGCGAATTGCGCCGGCTGTTCGCTGAACGTATTCCCGCGCAGTCCGACCTGTGCTGCTACTGGTTCGAGAAGGCGCGCGAACTGATTGCTGAAGGCAGATGCGGGCGGGCCGGTCTGCTCGCCACCCAGGGGATTCGCGGCGGAGCGAACCGCGAGGTGCTCAAGCGGATCAAGGACAGTGGCAACATCTTTTTCGCCACCAGTGATCGCAACTGGATACTGGCCGGCGCGAATGTCCATGTGAGCATGGTGGGCTTTGATAACGGCGGGGAAGCCAAACGGCTGCTCGACGGGAAGCTCGTGCCCGACATCAACGCCAACCTTTCGACCGCCGCCGACATTACAAAGGCTCGGGCGCTCGCGAGCAACCAGAGCGTTTCCTTTTTGGGAAGCTGCAAGGGCGGCGACTTCGACATTGACGAAATCGAAGCGCTCAACCTGCTGACCACAACAGGCAATCAAAAGGGGGTGCCCAACAGCAACCTCGTGAGGCCGGTGAGGAACAGCGAGGAGTTGCTACAGCGGCCTGCTCACCGTTGGATTATCGACACAGCGGACCTAAGTCTGGCGGCAACGGAAGCCTACCGAAAGCCGCACGCCATCATCGTTGCCCGCGTTCAACCCCACCGCGTTGCGAATCGTGACAAGTGGTTGCGCGAAAATTGGTGGCGTCCGCAACGAATGCGGCCCGAAATGCGACAGCGGATCGCCCCGTTGGAGCGCTTCCTCATCACGCCGACCACCGCGAAACATCGGGTCTTCCGGTGGCTGGAGCATCCGGTCTTGCCCGATCATCAACTCATCGTTTTCGCACGGGCCGACGACTGCTTCATGGGCGTTCTCCAATCTCGGGTCCATGAAGTGTGGGCGCTCGCCCAAGGGACGCAGTTGCGCGAAAAGGAATCCGGTTTCCGTTACACTCCCACGACCTGCTTTGAAACCTTCCCGCTTCCGTTCCGCGATGATTCGGTTCCCGCGCCGCCTTCCAACGTGCCGCCCCTGCCCCAGCCCAACCGGGAGCAGGCCGAGATGGACGCCGCGAAACACTACGCGCACATCGTCCTGCGCGAGGAGCCGCCGCCCTATCAGACGGGTAGGAGACGACGTGAGGAGTCTCTAACTTCTCCGCCCGATGCCAGTGAGAGTCTCGTCACCCCGACTCCTACCCAGCACCGCGCCGCCATCGCCGCCGCCGCGCGGGCGTTGAACGAGCTGCGCGAGCGGTGGCTCAACCCGCCCGAATGGACGGAGACGCGCACGCTCACCTTCCCCGGCTCCGCCGCCGGCCCGTGGGCGCGCTACGTTGACCCCGCCACCGTGAACGCGAAAACCGGCATCGGCACCGTGCGCTACCCGCGCCTTGAACCCCGCGACGCCGACAGCGCCGCCAAGCTCAAACAGCGCACCCTCACCAACCTCTACAACGAGCGCCCCGCGTGGCTCGACTTCGCGCACAAGAAATTGGATGCCGCCGTCGCCGCCGCCTACGGCTTCCCCACCGACCTGAGCGACGAACAAATCCTGGAGCGCCTCCTCGCCCTCAACCTGGAGCGCGCCGCCGAAGAAGCGAAGGCCGCGAAGGTGAAGCCGCCCAAGACCTCGCGCGCCAAGCACGCGGAGGAAATGATTTAGAGCTGTGTGAGTTCACACGAGCCCGCTTTGCGTCCGTGTTTGACACCTCCGGTGCGCGAAGACAAAATGTATCCGTGCGGATCATCAAAGAAACCTTCCTGGCGGCAGCCGGGTGGGGGCATCCGCCAGCGGCCCGCCACTTGGAAGTTTGGCGCAAGACCGTCAAAACGGCGGCGTGGCGCAACTGGGTGGATGTGCGGCGCAGTTACCCGGACACGGACGCGGTCAAAGTCCGCAGTGGACGGACGGTGCTGGTGTTCAACCTCCGCCGAAACGACTACCGGCTGATTGCGGCGGTGCATTTCAACCGCCGGATCGTTTACACCTTGCGCTTCATGACGCACGCCGAATACAGCAAAGACCGCTGGAAAGAGACCTTATGAAAGCGACGAAAACCACCGTCGAATTTGGCCGGCTGCCCAAGGACTACGCGGGGCTTTGCCGGGTGCTCACGCCGCGTCCGATCCACGACAAGGTGGATTACGACAACGTGACGGAAATCACCGACGCGATGGCCGGACACAAGCTGACGGCGGACCAGGAGGATTATTTCGACCTGCTTTGCCGCCTGATTGAGGGTTACGAAAAGGAGCGTCTGGACACGCCCGCAGTAACCGGCTTGGAGGCGCTGCAACATCTCCTGGACGCGCACAACCTGAGCGCGGCGGACTTGGCGCGTCTGCTTGGCGTCCACCGGACGCTGGGGGCGATGATCCTGCGTGGCGAGCGCCAGTTGACGCTCGCCCACGTCCGCATACTGGCGAAGCATTTCAGCGTGTCCGCCGATTTGTTCCTTCCGTAGATCGAACGCGGTCAGACACGTCGGGGAACCTATGAGCCTGACGGTTCACTTCCAGCTCGCTGCGCCCGCTGCCACCAGCGCGGCGGCGGCCAAGCGGCTGATGCTCGCCGCGCACCGTGTCGCGCGCCGGTTCGCGCGCGAGGGCTTGGTGGACCGCGTCGGCCCGGTGAGCGACGCACGCGGCTTGTTGAAACTGGTTGCGTGTGACTGGCTCATTTTGCCGGTTCCCGGCGAACCAAACACGTCCACCGGCGCGGAGATTCTCCCGCTGGCCGGCTGGATTTTCCGGGTGGACGTGGGCGCGGACTGCGAACCGCTCTGGCTGGGCCTGTGCCGCTACCCCGCCACGGTGCGCCACGGCGGGCGCGAACTGCCCACGGACAAGGGGCGCGGCTGGCGGCTGCCAAGCTCCAGCAAGACGCAATACGCGAGCTTGCACGGCGCGGAGCATTTCCTTCGGTGCCATCGCGGGGCAGTGGAGTTGCTGGCGGCGCTGCGTCCGCTGGGCTTCCGCGTGAAGATTACCGACGAGGGCGGCTACTGGCCGCGCCGCTCCGTCGCGACCCTGCGGCGTGAAGTGGACAAGATGAACCGGCTGGTTGCAGCGATGGCCGGCGGCTTGAAGGACGGCGCACAAGTTGAATCACCCATTTTCCAACACAAGGAATTCGAGCGGTTGGAAGCCGAGGGCGGCGAGGCATGGACCCGCGCCCAGCCCATCGTCGCGGCGGAACTGGACCGGATACGGAAGGCAGACGCCGACCAGGGGAAGAAGCCGCGATGACACTGACCTCGCTTTGGATTCTGAACGGGGGCTTCTTGCTGCTCGTCGGTGCCCTTGTCGCCGGCTTCTAAGGTCGCGACTGGTGGTTGGACCGGGACAAGGAGCGCGTGCCTGTGCCGGAGAAGCTGGGCAGGCACGCAGATGCCGCAAGCCAATTGTCCACCGTCAGTGCCACTTCTGTAGCTCAATGATGTTGCCCTCCGGGTCCGCCATGTAGATGAGCGTGAGCCGGCCGGCGGCGGGGATGTCCAAGGTGACGAGCTGGCCGACATCCTTGCCGCCCCAAGTCAGGATTTCAGCCCGCTTGGCAGCCACGTCGGGCACTTCAAAGGCGAGATGCGCGAAGCCAGGGCGGTTCAGCGAGGTCGGCAATGCCGGCTCGTTCTTCTCATAGCTGAAAATCTCGATGGTCGGGCCGCGCTCGCCGTGACCGGGCAGGCGTAAATGCCGTCCGCGAATCCGCGCGCCGGGCATGGCCGTCAGCGCGTCGGTCTGCGGCCCGTGATGATCGCGCTCCGAACTCACCGGCTCGCAGGCGAAGACCTGCGCGTAAAAATCCGCCAGCCGCTTCCAGTCGTTGGCGATGAGGTTGGTGTGGGCATAGCGGATGCCGGGGTTCGCGGTGGTTTGCATGGTCAATGTGGCCGAGACTCTGCCGAGAGGATCGGCTGCACGTCAACGCGACATGCCAAAGGTTTCTGCAGGGCCTAGCACGGGCAGCGAAGGTTAGGGGCTTTGATTAGGCGCGGCGAACCGGATGCCATTCCGCTACGTCCTTGGCGGCTTCTCTGACTTCGGGATTGCTGCTGGCATTCCCGCGCTGAACCAATCTGAGGACGAGTTGCGCATCGAGGGTTTCGAGAAGTTCAGCCAGTCGGCGGTATTCCTGGTCATCATCAAGATTTAGCGAGTGGTCTGCGGCTGCTTCGATGCGTTCGCGCAGCCAGTCAGGCGGAATCTCAGCGGCGGCAGCTCGACCAAGGGTGATGTTCCGAACGTGGTTGCCCTGGCAACCGCGCCGGAGGATTGCTGCCAAAGCTTGTTCTGCTGCCGGCACAGGTAGCGACCCGATGACGCCAAGGTCGGCAGAAAGGTTGGGCCAGATGGCATCCAACTCAGCCTTGAAAGCCATGTCGTAATAGCTCGACGCGAGGAGTTGCATATCGCCGAAATTAGTAGCCAGCCCAGTTTGGCAACACTGCTTGCGAAGCGAGCGCAGGCTATTTCGGTTGTGATTTCCTGTCGAGTGATGCGTCTTGGGCCATTGGCGCGGGACATTCCCCTTGCCGACCTTCCACCCGAACCCAAGACTCGTCACGTTCACGCCATGAACGACTTCCTCGAACAGCATTTCCGGCTCCGGGAAAACCAGACCTCCATCCGCACCGAACTCGTCGCCGGGCTGACCACGTTCCTGACGATGGCCTACATCATCTTCGTGCAGCCGGCCGTGCTGTCGGGCGCGATGTTCGGCAAGCCCACGGGCATGGACTTCGGCGCGGTGACGACAGCGACGTGCCTCTCCGCCGCGTTGGCCAGCGCGATCATGGCGCTCTATGCCCGGTATCCCATCGCGCAGGCACCGGGCATGGGGGAGAACTTCTTCTTCGTGTTCGGCGCGATTCCAGCGGCGGCGGCGGCGGGCTTCACGAACTCGTGGCAGGTCGCGCTCGGCGTTGTGTTTGTCTCCGGCGTGCTGTTTCTACTGCTGTCACTTTTCCGCGTGCGCGAGACATTGCTGGACGCGCTGAGCCCAAGCATGAAGAACGCGATCGCCGTGGGCATCGGCCTGTTCATCGCGTTCATCGGTTTGCAAAACGCCGGGCTGATTGTGAAAAGCCCGGCCACGGGCGTGACGCTCAATCATCACTTCGGCTCGCCGGACTTGATCGTCTTCTTCGTCGGCCTGTTTGTCGCGGCAGCCTTGCACGCGCGCAAGGTGCGCGGGGCAATTCTCTGGGGCATCGCAAGCGCCACGCTGCTGGCAGTGGCCTTCAAACTCGCGCTTCCCAGCCTGCCGGACAGCATCGCCACGTCGAAGGAAATCACCGAGTCCCTGCTGGTGAAGCGCTTCGCCCTCGCGGACAAGGTCGTCGCCGCCCCGCCCTCGCTCGCACCGACGTTTCTCCAAATGGATGTGCGCGGTGCATTGTCCCTGGCGATGCTGCCGTTCGTGATTGTGTTCCTGTTCATGGTGCTGTTCGACACCGTGGGCACGCTCGTCGGCGTGAGCGAGCAGGCCGGCTTCATCAAGGACAACAAGCTGCCGCGTGCGAAGGAGGCGTTCGTCTCGGATGCGCTCGGCACCACGGCGGGCGCGTGCCTCGGCACCAGCACCGTGACCAGCTACATCGAAAGCGCGACCGGCGTGGAGGCGGGCGGGCGCACCGGGCTGACCAGCCTCACAACAGCGGCGTTGTTTCTGCTCGCGCTCTTCTTCAGCCCCGTCATCGCGATGGTCGGCGGCTACGCGCCGTTGACCGCCCCGGCGCTCGTGCTCGTGGGCGCGATGATGCTGCGCAACGTCAGCAAGATTGACTGGGACGACCCCACCGAGTCGGTGCCGGCATTCCTCACGCTCATCGGGATTCCGCTGTCCTACTCCATCGCCGACGGGCTGGCGCTGGGCTTCATCAGCTACTCGGTCATCAAGCTCCTCACCGGCAAGGGCCGCACGGTGCACTGGGTGCTGCACCTGCTGGCGGTGCTGCTGGTGATCTACTTCGTGGCGGTGCGAGCGCGGATGGGTTGAACAGCATCGCTCGACAAGGTTGAAGTCCTTTCCCGCTCAAGCGTAACATTCGCGCGCTCGACTCGAATTTATTGCGCAATGAACAAACTTCTCTCGACGGTCATCTGGCTCGGCGTCGCCGCCCTCGGCGCGGGCGCTTACGCCACCATTGCGCTGCGGCGCGGCGAGCCGCTCAACTCGATCTACATCCTCGTCGCCGCGCTCTGCACTTACGCGGTGGGCTTCCGCTTCTACTCCAAGTGGATCGCCGCGAAGGTGATGATGCTTGATGACCGGCGCGCGACGCCCTGCGAGGTGAAGGAGGACGGCCACGACTTCGTGAAGACGAACAAGTGGATCGTCTTCGGCCACCACTTCGCGGCCATCTCCGGACCGGGGCCGCTGGTCGGGCCGGTGCTGGCGGCGCAGTTCGGCTACCTGCCGGGGACGCTGTGGATTCTCATCGGCGTGGTGCTGGGCGGGGCGGTGCAGGACTTCGTGATTCTCTTCTGCTCAATGCGGCGCAACGGCCGATCGCTCGGGCAGATGGTCAAAGAGGAGTTGAACTCGGTGGCCGGCGTCATCGGCCTCGTGGCGATTCTGGCCATCATGGTCATCCTGCTGGCGGTGCTCGCGCTGGTGGTGGTGAAGGCGTTGGCGGAAAGCCCGTGGGGCGTGTTCACCGTGGCGGCGACGATTCCCATCGCGATGTTCATGGGCGGCTACCTGCGCTGGTGGCGCGTGGGCAAGGTCATGGAAGTTTCCGCCATCGGCGTGGTGCTGCTGCTGGGCGCGGTGTGGGGCGGGCAGTTCGTCCACGCGCACGCGGACTGGGCGAAGGTCTTCACACTGAAGGCCGAACCGCTGGCGTGGTCGGTCATCCTTTACGGCTTCGCGGCGAGCGTGCTGCCGGTGTGGCTGCTGCTCGCGCCGCGCGATTACCTCAGCACGTTCATGAAGCTCGGCACCATCTTCGCGCTGGCGGTGGGCGTGTTCGTGGTGCTGCCGGACTTGAAGATGCCGCCGGTCTCGAAGTTCGTGGACGGCTCCGGCTTGGTGGTGGCGGGCGCGCTGTTTCCGTTCTGCTTCATCACCATCGCGTGCGGCGCGATCAGCGGCTTTCACACGCTCATCTCGAGCGGCATCACGCCGAAGATCATCACGCGCGAAGGCTACGCGCGGTCCATCGGCTACGGCGCGATGTGCCTGGAATCGCTCGTGGCCATCATGGCGATGATCGCCGCCTGCACGCTCGATCCCGGCGTGTATCTGAGCATGAACGTGAAGGGCGCGGGCGCGACACCCGAGGCCGTGGCGGCGGACACGATAGCGAAGGTGGAAAAGTCAGGCTTCACCGTGCTGGCCCCGGACCCGGCGAACGCCGGCAAGTTCACGCACGTTCCCGTCACCGTCTCAGCCGCGCAAATGGACGGCCTCGCGAAGGAAGTCGGTGAACACACGCTTTATGGTCGCACCGGCGGCGCGGCGACGCTCGCGGTGGGCATGGCGAACATCTTCTCCAAAGTCACGCACGGGCGGTGGCTGGACATCTGGTATCACTTCGCGATCATGTTCGAGGCGCTGTTCATCCTCACGACGCTCGACGCCGGGACACGCGTGGGCCGCTACCTGATTCAGGACGCACTTGGACACGTCTGGAAGCCCCTCGGCGACACGAAGGCCGTCGGCGCAAACCTCTTTGCCAGCCTGCTCGTCGTCATGGGCTGGGGCTACTTCCTCATCCAAGGCGTGCGCGACCCGCTCGGCGGCATCAACTCGCTCTGGCCGCTCTTTGGCATCGCGAACCAGTTGCTCGCGAGCATCGCGCTGTGCCTGGCGACGACGGTGATTCTCAAGCTGCAGCTCGCCGGGCCGAAGTCGTCTCCGGACCCGGCGAAGGCCGGCGGCGAGAAGGCATGGGCGGGCAAGCCGGCGTTTGCGCTGGTCACGTTGGTTCCGCTGGTCTGGCTGCTGGCGGTGACACTGACGGCGGGGTATCAGAAGATTTGGCATCCCAAGCCCAGCATCGGCTTCCTCGCGGCAGCGGACGGGTTCGAGAAAGCGAAGCCGGACTTGGAGAAGGCCATCGAAACGGCAAAGGCGGCGGGCGCGGCGGACGGAGTGGCGAAAGCCGAGGCCGCACTGAAGGACAACCGCACGCTGCGCTTCAACATGCAGCTCAACGCCGTGGTCGCCGGCACGTTCATGACGCTGGTCATCGCCATCGTGCTCCTGAGCATTTACGAGTGGCTTTCGCTCCTCTCGAAGCGCCGCGCGCCGACGCTCTCCGAGACCGAGCCGGTCTGGCTGCCCGACTACGCCGTGGCCGAGGGCAAGCCGGTGCAGTGGTGGAACCTCTTCGCGCTCGGCTTCCTGCTGCTCAAGGAACTCAGCGGCGAGGCCGCCGTGGACCGCGCGCAGGCGTGCGTCCCCCGCAAGGTGGACCTGCTGGGCGGCAGCAAGGCGATGGCGAAGGAGCAGCGCGCCCAGGCCTACGTCGCGGCGGCGGAGAAGCGGTTCGAGGGCGGGCCGAACCGGTGTTGCTGACGACGGGAAAGTAATTAGTGATTAGTGTTTAGTCATCCCCATCACTCGCACGCCAACTAATCACTTAGCACTAATTACTTTCCCATGAGACTCGGCCTCTACGGCGGCTCCTTCGACCCCGTCCACCTCGGGCACCTGCTCGTGGCGCAGGCGGCGTGCGAGGAGTTCAGGCTGGACCGGCTGTGCTTCATCCCGGCGGCGCAGTCGCCCTTCAAGCCGGGCAGCGAACCCGCACCCGCGAAGGCGCGCCTGCAAATGCTCCGGCTCGCGCTGGCCGGCCAGCCGCGCTACGAGGTGGACGCGCAGGAGGTCACGCGCGGCGGCGTGAGCTACACGATTGACACGGTGCGCGACTACCGCCGCCGCTTTCCCGACGCGCGGCTCTTCTGGCTCATCGGCGCGGACCACGTCGCCAAGCTGCCGCTCTGGCGCGACGCCGAGGAACTCGCAGCGAGCGTGGAGTTTCTCGTCATTCCCCGGCCCGGCGAGCCAAGCGTGCCCTTCCCTGCCCCGTTCTCAGGCGCGATGCTGAAAGGCTTTCCCCTCGGCGTCTCCTCCTCGCAAATCCGCGCGCGGGTGAAGGCGGGGTTGCCGGTGGACTTGCTCACCGGCCCCGTGGTCGCCGAGGCCATCCGCGCGAACAGGCTTTATCTCTGAGGTGCCGTTTGCCACTGTCCCGCCGATGGAAGCTAAAAAACTCGCTTTGCTCTGCCGGAAACTGGCGGACAACAAGAAGGCCGAAGACATCGTCGTGCTCGACGTGCGCAAGCTGTCGAGCGTGACGGACTACTTCGTGATCTGCTCCGGGACGAGCGAGCCGCACCTGCGCGCCATCGTGAGCGAGCTGGAGGACCGGTTGCGCGAGGACCACTTCATCAAGGCGCGCGCCGAGGACGGCGCGGCGGGCGGACGCTGGGTGGTCATGGATTTCTTCGACGTGATTGTCCACGTCATGCACCCGGACGTGCGAAAGCAATACGACCTCGAAGGGCTGTGGAGCGACGCGCCGGCGGTGCGGTCGGCCGCGCGCAAGCGGAAGTTGAAGGTTTCCGAAGCCCCCGGTCCTTCGGCGGAGTGAGGTTGAAGCGGCATCGAAGGGCGGCGGTTTCCCGGCGGACAGGCAAACGGCTCTCGCTATCGCAGCAGGAGCATCTCAATCGGGGCTCTCCGCTGTTTCCAGTGGAATTGGGATGCGGGGCGAAGCTCCAAACCCCAAACCCCAAGCTCCAAAGAAGCTCCAAGTTCCCAATCCCCAAACCCTGCCGCCGCCACCACGAGAAGCC
>Ga0172367_10000706_pt1 | contig 50874 bp, 51 predicted proteins | sample Lak10m_FD_114542 | JGI IMG/M metagenome (GOLD analysis project Ga0172367, IMG submission 114542) | Freshwater microbial communities from Kabuno Bay, South-Kivu, Congo - kab_022012_10m | ecosystem: Environmental > Aquatic > Freshwater > Lake | place: Democratic Republic of the Congo: South-Kivu...
CTCTTGCAGCCATTTGACATTGCGTCCGCCCTGCAAAAACCAGAGCAGTTCCACAATGACGGCCTTCAAAAAAACCTTCTTGGTGGTGACCAGCGGAAAGCCCTGGCTCAGGTCAAAGCGCATCTGATAGCCGAACACGCTGGTGGTGCCGGTGCCGGTGCGGTCGGGCTTGAACACGCCATGCGTTTGCACGTGGCGCAGAAAGGTTTCATATTGGGAACTGTCTGATGGGGAGGTGTCAGTTGCCATGGAAGCCGTGATCTTTTTGCTAAATGGGGCAAAACCATGGCGGAGAGAGTGGGATTCGAACCCACGGTACCTTGCGGTACGCCTGATTTCGAGTCAGGTACATTCGGCCACTCTGCCATCTCTCCGCGAAGCCGCGAATTGTACAGTGCACTAGCTTTGTTTGGACTCATTCAAGGCCAACAACGCAGCCGCAAGCTCGGTTTCCGTGACGTCCGGGCCTCGTTGCAGCGGCACCGGGCTGCCGTGCAGGGCTTGAAGTCCCTCGGCTTGCAGCGCGGCGATGGTTTGCCCGGCCACTTTGGGCGATGCAAAAGCGCCGCTTTGCAGCAGCAGGCGGCCGTCCGCACCTTGCAGCTTGAAGTAAAACTGGCCGTCCGCTTCGCGGTATTGCTTGAACACCGGCAGCGCCAGCTTGACCACCTTGGCGCTTGTGCTGGTCTGGGTTTGCAGGGGGCGCAGGCCCACGGCATGGCGCAGTCGGCCCATGAACGGCGTGGCAATGGCGCGCGCTTTGGCTGCACCGGCCTTCAGGATGGCTTCAATTTTGGCCGGGTTGTCGATGAGCGCCTGGTAAGCCGTGCGCATGGGTGCCATTTCGTGGTCGATGCGCTCGAACACCAGTTGCTTGGCATCGGCCCAGGAGATGCCAGCGGCGTAGGCCTGGCGCAGCGCTTCGGTCTCGTCGGCGCTGGCGAAGGCCTGGTAAATCTGGAACAGGGTCGAGCCTTCCACGGCCTTGGGCTCACCGGGCGCTGTGGAGTCGGTCACGATACTGCCGATGAGTTTCTTGAGTTGCTCGCGCGGTGCGAACAGTGGGATGGTGTTGTCGTAGCTCTTGCTCATCTTGCGGCCGTCGAGGCCGGGCAGGGTAGCCACATGGTCCTCGATGGCCGCCGCGGGCGCGACAAAATGCTCACCATAACGGTGGTTGAAGCTGTGCGCCATGTCACGCGCCATTTCGATGTGCTGCACCTGGTCGCGCCCCACCGGCACCTGGTGCGCGTTGAACATCAGGATGTCGGCGCCCATCAGCACCGGGTACATGAACAGGCCGACGTTGACATCGGCGTCGGGGTCCGTGCCGGCTGCGGTGTTTTTGTCAACCGCAGCCTTGTAGGCGTGGGCGCGATTGAGCACGCCCTTGCCGAGCACGCAGCTCAAAAACCAGGTCAGCTCGGGGATTTCGGGGATGTCGGACTGGCGGTAAAACACCACGCGCTCGGGGTCCAGCCCGCAGGCCAGCCAGCTGGCGGCAATCTCCAGGGTGGAGCGCTGGATGCGCGCCGGGTCACCGACCTTGATCAGCGCGTGGTAGTCGGCCAGAAAATAGAAACTCTCGACATTCGGGCGCAGGCTGTGGCCGACGGACGGACGGATCGAGCCGACGTAATTGCCCAGGTGGGGCGTGCCCGAGGTGGTGATACCGGTTAGAAAACGTTCGATGCGCATGGGGAAAAAGTCGAATGAAAGGTCAGGAATACAGGGACTGCCGCGCTGCGTTCGCAGTGACGAAATTGCGGTTCAATTCGCTCAGCCTGTGAGCCAGGCCAGCGGCGTGAGCAGCAGGTTGATGAGTTGAAAGCTCAGCCCCATCAGCGGGCGCAACCACAGGTTGCTGACCACGCCGGCCAGCACCAGGGCCATCACGATAAAAAATCCATAAGGTTCAACGCGCGACACCAGCATGGCCTGCCGGTACGGCAGCAGCCCCACCAGAATGCGGCCACCGTCGAGCGGCGGCAACGGAAACAGGTTGAACACCGCCATCACCACATTCACCAGCACGCCACCCTGCGCCATTTCAACCAGAAAAGGTTCGCTGATGTCGGCGCCGCGATACACATAGAGCAATGCGGCCCAGACCAGCGCCTGGAAAAAATTGGAGCCTGGCCCGGCCAGCGCGACCCAGATCATGTCGCGCTTGGGATTGCGCAAATTGCCAAAGCGCACCGGCACCGGCTTGGCATAGCCGAACAGAAACGCGCCCGACGTGGCGAAGTACAGCATCAGCGGCATCAGGATCGTGCCCACCGGATCGATGTGCGGCAGTGGGTTGAGCGTGACGCGCCCCATCATGTAGGCGGTGTTGTCGCCATAATGTCTGGCGGCATAACCGTGCGCGGCTTCGTGCAGGGTGATGGCCAGCAGCACCGGAATGGCGTACAGGGCGACGGTTTGAATCAGTTGGGCAAAGTCCATGTCACAACCCCAAGGCCGCCAGTGGGCCGCGGCCTTCGCGGATGACGACGGGTTCGCCCCCGGTCAAATCGACCACGGTGGTGGGTTCGCGCGGGCAGGCGCCGGAGTCGATGACGGCGGCGATGCGGCCCTTGTAATGCGCGCGGATCTCGTCGGCGTCGTTCATGGGCTCGGATTCTCCCGGCGCGATCAGCGTGGTGGCCAGCAGCGGTGTGCTGTGCAGCGCAAGCAGCTCCTGCAGCACCTTGTGCTCGGGCACGCGCAGGCCGATGGTTTTGCGCGACGGGTGGCTCAGGCGGCGCGGCACTTCCCGGGTGGCTTCCAGAATGAAGGTGTAGGCGCCTGGCGTGGCGGCCTTGATGAGCCGGTATTGCTGGTTGTCCACCTTGGCATAGGTGGCCAGTTCCGACAGATCACGGCACAGCAGCGTCAGGTGGTGCTTGTCATCGACGCCACGGATGCGGCGCAGTTTGTCCGAGGCCGCCTTGTCGTCCAGATGGCAGACCAGCGCATAGCTGGAGTCGGTGGGTACCGCGAGCACTTCGCCCCTGTCAAGCAAGTCGGTGGCCTGTTTCAGCAAGCGCGGCTGCGGGTTGTCGGGGTGAATTTGAAAAAGTTGCGGCATGGCGCTATTGTCGCTTGAATGATTCTCGAATCGACACCAGCGCGTTGCCAATGCCACTGGCGGCAATGGCGACCATGCCCGCCCAGGCCAGCGCGTCGGGCACGTGGTTGAACGCCAGCCAGCCCAGCAGCGTGGCAAAGGCAATTTGCGTGTACAGGTACGGCGACAGCACCACGGCGCTGGCGCGGTTGAAAGCGCGGATCAGCATCAGGTGGCCAAAGGTGCCAAAAAAGCCCAGCGCGATGAACCACGGCCAATGGTCCAGCAACGCTTGCGTGTCCCAGCTCCAGAGCGCCAGTGGCATGCTGGCCACGGCACCGACCAGCCCGGTGTAGAAGTGCGTGGTGTAGGGGTTTTCGTCACCGCTCAGGCGGCTGGTGAGCACCTGGAACCAGCTGTAGGTGCCTACCAATAGCAGCGGAAACAGCAGCGCCCAGCCGAACACCTGGCCGCCCGGGCGCACCACCAGCAGCACGCCGCCCAGGCCCACGCCCATCAGCAGCCAACGCAGATGGGCCACATGGTTTTTCAGCGTCCATGCCGCCATCAGCGTGGCCACCATGGGCGTGAGCATCACCATGGCGGTGAATTCGGCCACCGGCAGGAACTTCAGTCCAAAAAAAGAACACAGGCTGGTGCACAGCAGCAAGCCACCGCGCAGCATCTGAAAACGCGGGTTGGGGGTGGCAAACAACCGCGCCTTTTGCACCGGAAAGCGCAAGCCGAACGTGGTGACGGCCTGGAACGCGTAGCGAAACCACAGCAGCATCAGCACCGGAGCCAGTTGTGTGATGTGGCGTGTGGCGGTGTCCAAAATGGCAAACGACAGTGTGGCCACCATGATCAGCAAAATACCGCCACCCTGGTGGCTGCGCCAGTAGCTCATGGCTTCAAAGCTGGCGCAGGGTGCTGTCGGCGCGCTGGATGCGCTCCTGCAGCAGGGTCCACACTGGCGTGATCTGTTCCGGCAGCGCGGGCAGGGTACCCAGGTCGGTGCGGCTTTCATCGGGGCTGTGGAAGTCACTGCCGATCGAGGCCACCAGCCCCAGCTCGGTGGCCAGGTCGGCATAGGTCAGGTATTCGGCCGCCGAGTGGCTGCCAGTGACCACCTCGACGCCTTGGCCGCCGTAGCCCTTGAACTCGGTGAACAGGGCATATTCCTGCGTTGCACTGAACTTGTAGCGCGCCGGGTGCGCCACCACGGCCACGCCGCCCGCATCTCGAATCCAGCCGACCGCTTCCTTGAGCGTGGCCCAGCGGTGCTCGACGTAGCCCGGCTTGCCATCGGTCAAATACTTGCGAAAGACTTCGTAGGTGTCTTTGCACACGCCGGTTTCGACCATGAAACGGGCAAAGTGCGTGCGTGAGATCAGGTCGGGGTTGCCGGCATACTTCAGCGCACCCTCAAACGAGCCCTTGATGCCGACATGCGCCAGGTCTTCGGCCATGTCACGCGCCCGCTGGGCACGCCCGCCACGGGTACGCTGCAGGCCGTTCCGGAGCTGGGCGTCGCCAACGTCGAAACCCAGGCCGACGATGTGCACCGTCTGGCCCAGAAACGTGATGGAAATCTCTACCCCACTGAGGTAATCCAGTCCGGCGGCTGCTGCTGCTGCCGCTGCCCGCGCCTGGCCGCCAATCTCGTCGTGATCGGTCAATGCCCACAACTCGACCCCATTGGCCTTGGCCCGCGCAGCCAGCTGCTCGGGTGTCAGGGTGCCGTCGGAGATGACCGAGTGACAGTGCAGGTCGGCATTCAGCGTGGGGATCATGAGGTGATTTTAGAGTGCAGGCCCACCCTCCATGCGCAAGGGGTTGTGCACCGGTCCGGCTCAGCGCTCCAGCTCGGCTGCTTCCACCAGAAAGCGCACCTTTCGCTCACCGCGCCAACTGTCCACATCGAGCCTGAACGCCAGCTTGACGCGCTTGGGCAAGGGTTCGGTGTGACCGAACCAGATGCCGTCGACCGGTTCGCCGCAGTGCTTGAGCTTGAGCGACAGGTGTTTTTCAGCCACCAGCCGCTGTGACACCACTTCGAGTTCTTCAGAGAACGTGGGTGCTGCAAAGCCCTGGCCCCAGACTTCGTGGTGCAGGGCCTCGACCAAGTCAGCCCGGCGGTATTCGGGTTTGAGCGCGCCGTCGGTGTCGAGTCGGCGTGTCAGCGTGGCGGCGTCGAGCCACTCGTGGGCGACCTCGTTCAAACCCCGCTCGAAAGCTTCAAGGTGTTCTTCGGCGATAGTGCAACCCGCCGCCATGGCGTGGCCGCCAAAGCGCAGCAGCACGCCGGGGTGGCGCTTGGCCACCAGGTCGAGCGCATCGCGCAGGTGAAAGCCGGGGATCGAGCGGCCCGAGCCCTTGAGTTCGTGGCTGTGGCCGGTGGCGCCACTGCTGGCAAAAACGAACGCGGGGCGGTGAAACTTGTCCTTGATGCGCGATGCCACGATGCCGACCACGCCTTCGTGAAAGTCGGGGTCGAACACGCAAATCGCCGGTGGTGCCTCTACCGCGTCTTCGAACAAGGACTCGGCCACGGCCAGTGCCTGTTCGCGCATGTTGCCTTCGATGTCGCGGCGCTCGCGGTTGATGGCGTCGAGCGCCCTGGCCAGCTCCTGGGCGCGCCCTGCATCGTCGCTGAGCAGACATTCGATGCCCAATGTCATGTCGCTCAGGCGCCCGGCGGCGTTGATGCGTGGCCCCAGCGCAAAGCCGAAGTCGAAAGTAGTGGCGGTTTTTACCTCCCGCGCGGCGGCTGTGAACAAGGCCGCCAACCCGGCGGGAAGTGCCTGTGAACGCACCCGTTTCAGGCCTTGCGCCACCAGACGGCGGTTGTTGGTGTCGAGCTTGACCACGTCGGCCACGGTGCCCAGCGCGACCAGCGGCAACAGCGCGTCGAGCTTCGGTTGATGGCTGGCGTCAAAAACACCGCGCTGGCGCAGCTCGGCGCGCAGCGCCAGCAGCACGTAAAACATCACACCGACTCCGGCGATGGACTTGCTCTCGAAGGCACAACCGGGCTGGTTCGGGTTGACGATCACGTTGGCATCGGGCAGTTCGACCTGGCCAATGCGCAGTGCCGGCAAATGGTGATCGGTCACCAGCACCTGCAAGCCCAGCGCGCGGGCGCGGGCCACGCCGTCGAAGCTGGCAATGCCGTTGTCCACAGTGATCAGCACGTCGGCACCGCTGGCCTTGACGCGTTCGGCAATCGGTGCGGTCAGGCCGTAACCGTCCTGCACCCGGTCGGGCACGATGTAGTCCACCTGCCTGGCGCCGAGCAGGCGCAGGCCGCGCACGCCAACGGCGCAGGCGCTTGCACCGTCGCAGTCGTAGTCGGCAACGATGCAGAGCTTTTTGTCATTGCGAATGGCATCAGCGAGCAGCCGGGCCGCCTCGGCGGTGCCTTTCATGCTGGCCGGAGGCAGCAGCCTGGCCAGCGCGTCATCGAGTTCCAGCGGGTTTTGCACGCCACGCGCGGCATACAGTTGTGCCAGCAGCGGGTGAATGCCGGCTTGCTCCAGCGCCCAGACAGCACGCGGGGGCACATCGCGCACGATGATTTTCATAGGGGTTCGAGTGCGCTTTGGATGGTGGGAGTGGCAAAAAGCTGTCTGAATTTTTGCCGCAGAGTGGACGGCTCGCTGATCCAGCTCTGCGCGTGGCGTTCGCCGCACAGCGTGAGCCGGACCGCCTCGCCGCGGGTTCGGGCTTCGAGCAGTGACTTGATCTGGTCTGCGTCGATCTGCTGCCAGGCGCGGGCCCAGCTGGCCCAGTCGTCCTGCAGCGCGGATTGGCGCAAGGTCGGCACCATGACCGGATGCTCGGTCGCCGGGTTCGGACGGTCGTCTGGCAAAGCGCCCGTGCCGCTGAACCAGATGGCGTTGACCGGGGTGGCGCCACGGCGCTCGCGGGCATCGTTGATCGGGTGGGTGTAGAGCAGCATCTGCATTTCGCTCACCAGCCGGATCAGGCTGGCGGCCTGTGCCGCCGTGTGAACCCAGGGCGACAGGTTTCGACCCAGCACGCGGTCGGGCGACGCGCTGGGCAGGCCGGCAAACACCGTGCCGTGCGCCAGCCAGCGCCCGGTCTCATGCGGGTAAAGCGTGATGCCGTCTTGCGCAAAAAAGGGCTGCATGGCCGCCAACAGCTCGTCCGATTCGGTCGCGCTCAGTTCGCGCATGGGCAGCTGGCGCATGGTGACTTCGTGCGTGGTGGCCTGCCAGTGGCACAGCGTGACAAAAGCCCAGGCGCCTTGCCCCTGCGTGGTGAGGAGCGCCAGTTCGGGTCGCTTTTGCGCTTCCAGCGCCGCCCACGGAATCTGGCCATCGGCCACGGGCAGCCCCAGACTGCGTGCCAGGGCACGTTCGTGTGGCGGCGACCAGCTCAGCTCATCACCCGTGTCGAGCACTTGCGAACTCAGGCGGCCGAGCAGTTTTTGCAGGTGGGGAAGTCTCAACGTGGCGAGTGCGGCCCGGCAGCCCTCAGAGTGGCTGGCGGCATAGGGAATCAGCAGGTGCATGCGGCGATCAGGCCTCCAAAACGTCGGCAAACAACTGCCCGGCGCTGAGAGTCAAGTCCACGCTGGCCAGCGACACGGCCTCATTTTTGGCAAAGGGGTGCAGCACCCACAGGCCGTCTGCACCTTTACGGTAGCAGTCGGTGCTGCGGCTGTCGAGGTCGATCAGCGCGTATTCCTGCAAGCTTTCCAGGCTGCGGTAGCAGCCGAATTTGAGCCCCCGGTCATACGCGGCGGTGCTGATTGATAGCACCTCCACGATCAGCTTGGGCTCGGTCTTGACCAGCGGGCTGGCGGCATCCTGCGCGCTGCAGGTCACGAGCACGTCGGGGTAAAAGTAGCTGTTGGCCGCTGCCACGTGCAGCCGCATGTCGCTCATGTAGGTGCGGCAAGGGCCGCCACTGAGGTGCTGGCGCAGGGCAAATGCGATATTCATCGTGACAGTCACATGGCGGTCTTCGGCGCCGGCCATGGCGAATACCTCGCCATCGAGGTATTCATGCCGATCGAGTTGCGTGCTTTCCCAGGCCAGGTAGTCGTGGGCGCCAAAAGCGCTGCTGCGTGCAGGAAGTCCCATGGTGCTGTCCTCTCAAACAAATCAATCCCGGATTATGCGGGAGTCCGGCCAGCGGCGTCGGATTGGTTGGGGCCGTAATGCCACAATGCGGACATGCAACTCCCCTATGAACTGATCCTTGGCTGGCGCTACACGCGCGCCGGTCGTGCCACCCGGCGCAACGGCTTTATCTCGTTCATCTCGGGTGTGTCGATGTTCGGAATTGCGCTGGGCGTGGCGGCATTGATCATTGTGCTCAGCGTGATGAACGGCTTTCAGAAGGAAGTGCGCGACCGCATGCTGGCCGTGGTCTCGCACATCGAGATTTTTGCCCCCAACGGTGAGGCCTTGCCCGACGTGGCGCGCACGCTGACGCAGGTGCGCGCCAACCCGGCGGTGATCGGTGCCGCGCCGTTCATTGCCACCCAGGCGCTGCTGGCCCGGGGTGAGGACATGAAAGGTACCGTGGTGCGCGGCATCGACCCGGCACGCGAGGGCGAGGTGACCGACCTGGCGCGCGAGCTCAAAAGCAACGGGCTCGATCGACTGGTGCCTGGCGAATTCGGCGTGGTTCTGGGTGCCGAGCTGGCGCGCAGCCTGGGTTTGATCAGCGGCGACAAGGTCACACTGATGGCACCCAGCGGCCAGGTTACACCGGCGGGCGTGGTGCCGCGCCTCAAGCAGATGACGGTGGTCGGCACGTTCGATTCGGGTCATTTCGAATACGATTCCGCTCTGGTTCTGATGCACATCGACGACGCTGCGCGCATTTTCCGCCTCGAAGGCCCGAGTGGCGTGCGCGTCAAACTGCGCGACCTGCATCAGGCGCGCGCAGTGGCTGCGGAATTGGCGACCACGGTGAGTGACCGCGTGCTGATTCGCGACTGGACGCGGCAAAACCGCACCTGGTTCACCGCGGTGCAACTTGAAAAGCGCATGATGTTCATCATCCTGACCTTGATCGTGGCGGTGGCGGCTTTCAACCTGGTGAGCACGCTGGTGATGACGGTCACCGACAAGCGCGCCGACATCGCCATTTTGCGAACGCTGGGCGCCAGTCCGGCCTCCATCATGGGCATTTTCGTCGTGCAGGGCGCGATGGTGGGTGTGATCGGTACGCTCGCCGGGTTGGCGCTGGGGCTGGGCGTGGCGTTCAACATCGACGTGATCGTGCCGGCGCTGGAGCGCTTGCTGGACGCGAGCTTCTTGCCGCGCGACATTTACCTGATCAGCCGCATGCCGAGCGATCCGCAGCAGGGCGACATCGTGCCGATTGCGGTCATTTCGCTGGTGCTGGCGTTTGTCGCCACGTTGTACCCAAGCTGGCGTGCCAGCCGCGTCAATCCGGCGGAGGCGCTGCGCTATGAATGATTTTGTTTTAAGCGCCCGCAGCCTGACCAAGCGTTTTTCCGAGGGGCGACTCGATGTGACCGTGCTGCAGGGTGTGGATCTGGACGTGAGCGCTGGGGACACACTGGCCATCGTGGGCGCCTCGGGTTCCGGAAAAAGCACGCTGTTGCATCTGCTGGGCGGGCTGGATGCGCCAACCAGCGGCTCGGTCATGCTGATGGGGCACGACCTGGCCCAGCAGAGTGCTGCCGTGCAAGGGCGTTTGCGTAACCGGCACCTGGGTTTTGTCTATCAGTTCCACCATTTGCTGCCCGAATTCAGCGCGCTCGACAACGTCGCCATGCCGCTGTGGATCAGGCGCATGGCGCACGCCGATGCGGCGCAAGTTGCGGCTGACATGCTTAACAAGGTCGGCTTGGCAGAGCGTTTGCAGCATCGACCTGCCGAGTTGTCGGGCGGTGAGCGCCAGCGCGTGGCCATCGCCCGTGCCCTGGTCACGCAACCCGCCTGTGTGCTGGCCGACGAGCCCACCGGCAACCTGGACCGCAACACCGCCCAGGGCGTGTTCGACCTGATGCTGGAACTGGCCCGCACCCAGGGCACCGCCTTCGTGGTAGTGACACACGACACCGAACTGGCCGCGCGCTGCGCCCGCCAGCGTGCCCTGGTGCTGGGAAAGTTGACCAACAGTGACGCTTGAGGGGAGCATGGGCAGCAAGCATGCGCGGCGCTGTCGATAATCTGCATGGTAATCACATCGTTTCAAGGGATCAAAATGGCTGTTGAATGGCTGGAAAGCTACAAGATGGGCGACGCTGCGGTGGACGCCATGCACGAAAAATTGTTCGAACTGACCAATACCTTTCTTGCCTCGGACGACCTTACGGTGCTGCGGCCCGTGATCGTGTCGCTTTGCAAGCAGGCGCGCGCCCAGTTCGAGCTCGAGGAGGCGTTGATGCGTCGCCACGACTACCCCGAGCTGGCGGCGCACGCGGCGCAGCACCAGACGCTGCTGGACCGCCTGATCGGGCGCAGCATGGACGTGGGCAAGGGCTACATGAACAAGCCGGCCATTGCCGCGCTGATGCGCGACTGGTGCGAGCGCCATGTGCCCGAGGACGACGCCAGACTGGGGCAGTTTCTGGCGTCGCGCCAGACCGCCTGACGCCGCTTGAAGAGGCGGGCAGGGCGTGATGTTCATCGACACCCACTGCCATCTGGATGCGCCGGAATTCGGCCCTGACGCCACCGCCGTGCGGGCGCAGGCTGCGTGCGATGGGGTAGCCCTGTGCGTGCTGCCGGCTGTCGAGGTGGCCAACTTCGATGCGGTTCGCACGCTGGCCCATGCCGGCGCTGATGCGTACGCGCTGGGCATTCACCCGCTGTATGTCAAGGCCGCGCACGACGACGCGCTGGCACAGCTGGAGCACGCCTTGCAGAAGCAGCGTGACGATCCGCGGCTGGTGGCAGTGGGCGAAATCGGACTCGACTTCTTTGTGCCCGAGCTGTGCGCCAGCCCGCTGCGCGAACGCCAGCAGCATTTTTTCATGGCTCAACTCAAGTTGGCGCGCCAGCTTGGTTTACCGGTGGTTCTTCACACCCGACGCTCGGTCGATCAGGTGCTCAAGGGCTTGCGCAGCGTGGCGCGCGGCGGCTGGCACGGCATTGCCCATGCCTTCAACGGCAGTGCGCAGCAGGCGCAGAGCTTCATCGACCTGGGTTTCAGACTCGGCTTCGGCGGTGCTCTCACGTATGACCGGGCGCTGCAACTGCGCCGCCTCGCAGCCAGCCTGCCGCTGGCAGCCATCGTGCTGGAAACAGACGCGCCCGACATGCCGCCGCACTGGCTCTACAAAACCACGCAGCAGCGCGAAGCCGGGCAAGCGCAGGGTGTCAACTCACCCGCCGAACTGCCACGCATCGCTGCCGAACTGGCCGCCTTGCGCGGCCTCAGTGTGGACGCGCTGGCTGATGCCACCACCCGCAATGCGCTCGCGGCGCTGCCCAAGCTGGGGGGCTTGCTGCCGCCGGCCTGATCTCGTGCGCCAGTGGCGGGCGCTCCTGAAGGTTCGATTGGGGATAATCGCTCCATCTTGAAGAAACACACCCACACACTCCCCGAAGTCAATTTCTCCGATGATGGTTCGATGCGCCACCTGCATTTGGGCACTGAATGGATTCAGGGCTCGATGTACCTGGATGCGCCCAACGCGCTGGTGCACGAGTACATCCAGCGCATGATGGCCTGGCTGCTGTTTGTTCCACCCGAGTCGGTGAAAGAACGCCAGGCGCTGCAACTGGGCCTGGGCGCAGGCTCTCTGACCAAGTTTTGCGCCAGGGAGCTGCGCATGAAAACCACGGCCATCGAGCTCAACCCGAAGGTGCTGGCGGCCTGCAAAGCCTGGTTCAAGCTGCCCGCAGAAAACCCCCGCATGCAGATCGTGCTGGCTGATGCCGCACAGGAAATCCAGAACCCGACATGGTGGGGGACGGTGGACGCGTTGCAGGTGGATTTGTACGACCACGAAGCTGCCGCGCCGGTGCTCGACAGCCTGCCGTTTTACAACCACTGTCGGCGCCTGCTCACGCCCGAAGGCTGCATGACAGTGAACCTGTTCGGCCGCGCGTCGAGCTTCGTGCGCAGCGTCGAAAAAATGTCGGCGGCCTTTGGCAAGGACGCCATCTGGGCCTTCAAGCCCACGCGCGAGGGCAATACCGTAGTGCTGGCGCAGCACACGCCGAGCCGGCCCAGGCGGGATGTGCTGATGGCGCGGGCTGAGCGCATCGAGTTCGAATGGGGCCTGCCGGCCAGCAAATGGGTGCGGGTGTTCAAGCCCATGCTGTCATGACGCAGCACCCGCTCCCGGCATCGTCAGGCCAGCCGGCCCAGGGCCCGCTGAACTGGCGCAACCTGGTGCAGTGGCTGCAGGCAGACGGCCTCATCACGGCACAGGAAGCCCAGCGCATCCGGTCGCGCTGCGCCCAGGCCGAGAGCGTGCAGCACCCGCTGCTGCGCCTCGTCAGTGTCGGCGTGCGCCGTGCCAGTGATGATAAGGCCATGGGCATGGAGGCGCTGGTGCAATGGCTGGCGCCGCGCGCCGGGCTGGGTTATTTGCGCATCGACCCGCTCAAGGTCGATGTGGCCAAGGTAGCCGACACCATGAGCCCGGCCTATGCCGAGCACCACAAGATCCTGCCGGTTCAGGTTACTGCACATGAGGTGGTGGTGGCCACGGCCGAGCCGTATGTGACCGGCTGGGTGGCCGAGGTGGAGCGCCAGGCCAGGCGCGGCGTGCGCCGCGTGCTGGCCAATCCGCAAGACGTCGCTCGCTTTACAGCCGAGTTTTTTGCGCTCGCCAAGTCGGTGCGTTCAGCCAGCAAGGCCGGTGGCAGCGCGAGTTCCAGCTTCGAGCAACTGGTGGAATTGGGCAGGAGCAACAAGCAGCTCGACGCCAACGACCAGAGCGTGGTGCAGGTGGTGGACTGGCTGTGGCAGTACGCCTTCGACCAGCGCGCCAGCGACATCCACCTGGAGCCGCGGCGCGAGCAGGGCGTGATCCGCTTTCGCATCGACGGCGTGCTGCATTCGGTCTACCAGATGCCGATGGGCGTGCTGGCGGCCATGACCGCGCGCATCAAGCTGCTCGGGCGCATGGATGTGGTGGAAAAACGGCGCCCGCAGGACGGCCGCATCAAGACGCGCAACCCGTCGGGTAACGAGATCGAAATGCGCATCTCGACACTGCCCACCGCGTTTGGCGAAAAGATGGTGATGCGTATTTTCGATCCCGACACCACCATCAAGGACCTCGACGCGCTGGGCTTTTCCAGCCACGACGCGCAGCGCTGGGAGGCACTGGTCAAGCGCCCCAACGGCATCATCCTGGTGACCGGCCCCACCGGCTCGGGCAAGACCACCACGCTGTATTCCACGCTCAAGCGTGTCGCCACCGAAGAAGTCAACGTGAGCACGGTGGAAGACCCGATCGAGATGATCGAGCCGGCCTTCAATCAGACCCAGGTGCAACCGCAGCTCGACTTTGGCTTCGCCGAGGGGCTGCGCGCGCTGATGCGCCAGGACCCCGACATCATCATGGTCGGCGAAATCCGCGACCAGGCGACCGCCGAGATGGCAGTGCAGGCGGCGCTTACCGGGCACCTGGTCTTTAGCACGCTGCACACCAACGACGCACCGAGCGCAGTCACCAGGCTGATGGAGCTGGGCGTGCCCGCCTACCTGGTCAACGCCACGCTGCTGGGCGTGCTGGCGCAGCGCCTGGTGCGCACTTTGTGCCCGCAGTGCAAGCAGCCGGATCCGGCCGCCGCGCTGGAGACGCTGGCCGAGGTGGTCAAGCCCTGGCAGCTCAGCGGCAGTTACCAGCCCTACAAGGCGGTGGGCTGCGTGGATTGCCGCATGACCGGCTTCATGGGGCGCATGGGGCTTTACGAACTGCTGGTGGTGAGCGAGGCGTTCAAGGAAAAGATCAACCGCGAACCCAATGCCGACGCGCTCAAGCGCCAGGCTGTGCTCGACGGGATGCGGCCGTTGCGTCTGGCGGGCGCGCTGCGCGTGGCCGAGGGCTTGACGGTGCTCGAGGAAGTGCTGTCATCGACCCCGCCATTGTCCTGAGCGCCCGTTCATCGAGCCGGATGTGATTGCTGTGAAAAACGCGAGGGACTTTTATGCGGGCCTGTTGTTCACGTTGGTTGGCAGTGCCTTTGGCTGGGGCGCGCTGGACTACCAAGTGGGCAGCAGCGCGCGCATGGGGCCGGGCTACTTTCCGCTGCTGCTGGGCGTGTTGCTGGCGCTGTTGGGCGCGGTGCTGATGTTGCGCGCGGCGTTGGCTCAAGCCGGTGCGGCGCAGGCCATCGGCCCCTGGGCCTGGAAGCCGCTGGTGGCCATCATCGCGGCCAACCTGCTGTTTGGTGTCGCGCTCGGTGGCCTGCCTGGTCTGAAGCTGCCGGCACTCGGCCTGATGGCGGGCATCTATGGCTTGACCCTGGTCGCCTGCCTGGCCGGCGAGCGCTTCCGGTTCAAGGAAGCGCTGCTGCTGGCCACCGCGCTGGCGGCGCTGAGTTACCTGGCTTTCGTGCTGCTGCTCAAATTGCAGTTTCCGGTGTGGCCGGTGTTTCTGGTGGCCCATTAGCATGGAACTGATCAACCACCTGGCGCTGGGCTTCGGTGTCGCCTTTACGCCGGTGAACCTGCTGTATGCCTTTGTCGGTTGCCTGCTGGGTACGCTGATCGGCGTGTTGCCTGGCATCGGGCCGCTCGCCACCATCGCCATGCTGCTGCCCGCCACTTACGCGCTGCCACCCACGTCGGCGCTGATCATGCTGGCGGGCATTTACTACGGCGCGCAATACGGCGGCTCGACCACCGCCATTCTGGTCAATTTGCCGGGCGAGGCCAGTTCGGTGGTGACCGTGATCGATGGCTACCAGATGGCGCGCCGGGGCCGTGCCGGGCCGGCACTGGCTGCCGCTGGCATCGGCTCGTTTTTTGCCGGTTGTGTGGGCACGCTGGTGCTGGCCGCCTTTGCCGTGCCGTTGACCGAAGTGGCGTTCCTGTTCGGCCCGGCCGAATACTGCGCCTTGATGCTGTTGGGCTTGGTAGGTGCGGTGGTGCTGGCCTCGGGTGACCTGTTGAAGGCGTTCGGCATGATCTTGCTCGGCTTGCTGCTGGGGCTGGTGGGCACCGACGTGAACTCGGGCGTGGCGCGCTACAGTTTCGACGTTGCGGAGCTGACCGACGGCATCGGCTTCATCGTGATCGCCATGGGCCTGTTTGGTTATGGCGAAATCATCAGCAATCTGAGCCACCCGACAAGTTCGCGCCAGGTATTTACCGCCAATGTGCACGGCCTGCTGCCCAGCCGCCAGGACTTCAGACGCATGTGGCCCGCAATTGTGCGCGGAACGGGTTTGGGGTCGGTGCTGGGTATCTTGCCCGGTGGTGGTGCGGTGATGAGCGCCTTTGCCGCCTACACGATCGAAAAAAAGACGAGGCTGCAAACCGGCGAGGTGCATTTCGGTGAAGGCAACATCCGCGGCGTGGCCGCTCCCGAGGCGGCCAACAACGCGGCGTCGCAGACCTCGTTCATTCCGCTGCTCACTTTGGGCATTCCGCCCAATGCGGTGATGGCGTTGATGGTGGGCGCCATGACCATTCACAACATCCAGCCCGGCCCGCAAGTGATGACCAGCAACCCCGAGCTGTTCTGGGGCTTGGTCGTATCGATGTGGATCGGCAACGCCATGCTGGTCGTGCTGAACCTGCCGCTGATTGGCATCTGGATCAAGCTGCTGAGCGTGCCTTACCGATGGTTGTACCCGGCCATCGTGCTGTTTTGCGCCATCGGCGTGTACAGCACCAACAACAACACCTGGGACATCTGGATGGTGGGCCTGTTCGGCGTGATCGGCTATGTTTTCATCAAGCTCGGCATGGAGCCCGCGCCGCTGCTGCTGGGCTTCATTCTGGGTCCGATGATGGAAGAAAACCTGCGCCGCGCGCTGCTGCTGTCACGCGGCGACTGGAGCGTGTTCGTGACCCGACCGCTGTCGTTGGGTTTGCTGCTGGCGGCGCTGGCGCTGCTGGCTCTGGTGCTGCTGCCAGCCATCAGGCGAACGCGTGACGTGGCGTTCGTGGAAGATTGAAACGGGATTGTCCATTGGATGCGACTGCACTCGCTGCCGTCCCGAGCCCTCATGGACAATCCCGGTTGAAGTGTGCCGTGACACGGTTTTAACGAGGAGAAATCAATGGATTTGGGAATTTCAGGCAAGTGGGCGTTGGTGTGCGGGGCCAGCAAGGGACTCGGGCTGGGTTGCGCCAGGGCGCTGGTGCAGGAGGGCGTGAATGTGCTGATGGTGGCGCGCGGAGCCGAGGCGCTACAGGCTGCCGCAGCGCAGTTGACCGCGCTGGCTGCGGGCAAGACCGGGGTCAGCGTGCAGTGGGTCGCGGCAGACATCACCACCGAGGCTGGCCGCGCTGCCGTGCTGGCGCAGCGCGCCGATTTCGACATCCTGGTGACCAACGCGGGCGGCCCGCCCACCGGCGACTTTCGCCAATTCGACCGTGACGACTGGATTCGTGCGCTCGATGCCAATATGCTCACGCCGATCGCGCTGATCAAGGCCACGGTCGATGGCATGGCCGCGCGCGGGTTCGGGCGCATCGTGAATATCACCTCGGGCGCGGTCAAGGCGCCGATCGATGTGCTGGGCCTGTCCAACGGCGCGCGCAGCGGGCTGACCGGCTTTGTCGCTGGCTTGGCGCGCAGCGGTGTGGCGGCCAGCGGGGTCACCATCAACAACCTGTTGCCGGGAGCCTTCGACACCGAACGCCTGCAGTCCATCTTTCAGGGTGCCGCCGCCAAAACGTCGCAGCCGCTCGAGGCGGTGGCAGCCGCCCGACGCAACACCATCCCGGTCAGGCGTTTCGGCTCGCCCGATGAGTTTGGTGCCGTCTGCGCGTTTTTGTGCAGTCAGCAAGCCGGTTACATGACCGGGCAAAATGTGTTGGCAGACGGCGGTGCCTATCCGGGCACTTTTTGATCCCTTGGGGTCAGCGTGCGTCGCTGTGCGAGTGGTCTGGCCCGTCAACATTTTTCATGTCATAAAGGAGCATCACATGTATCGATTTCAAGTTCGTCTAGGCCTGCGAGGCCTGTTCAAAACCCTTGCCGTGAGTGCCTTGCTGGCCGCAGGGCTGGCCCAGGCGCAGAACGGCCAGATCAAGCTGATGGTGGGTTTTCCGCCCGGCGGCGGCACCGACGCCATTGCCCGCATCCTGGCCGACAAGCTCAAGGACCAGATGGGTGTGCCGGTGTTGGTTGAAAACAAGGCGGGCGCCGGTGGCCAGCTTGCGGCACAGGCGCTCAAGGCCGCGCCAGCCGATGGCAACACGCTGTTTTTGTCGCACGACCACACCATCACCATTTTGCCGCTGGTGGTGAAAAACCCGGGTTACGACTCGGCCAAAGACTTTGTCCCGGTGGCAGGTTTTGCCACCTTTGCCAATGGCCTCGCGGTTTCGGGCGGTACCCCGGCCAAGAGCATGGCCGAGTACGTGGCGTGGGTGAAGGACAAGGGCCGGGGGCAAGACACGGTGGGCGTGCCGGCACCCGCCTCGGTGCCCGAGTTTCTGGTCAAGGTGATCGGCCAGAAATACCAGCTCGACCTGCAGGCGGCACCGTACCGCGGCAGCGCGCCCATGATGGCCGACATGCTGGGCAACCAGATTCATGCTGGCATCGGCTCGGTGCCCGACTTCATCGAGAACCAGAAAGCCGGCAAGATTCGCATGGTCGCGGTGCTGGGCGGTGCGCGCCAGGCTGCCTTGCCCGATGTGCCCACCTTTGCCGAACTCGGTCTGGCGGGGTTTGAGGACCTGCCGTATTACGGCATTTTTGCACCCAAAGGCACGCCACAGGCGACGATCGACAAGCTGGGCAGTGCGCTGGCCAAGGTGATCGCCTTGCCCGAAGTGCACGAGCGTCTGACCACCATGGGGCTGACCGTGGGTTACATGAGCTCCGCGCAACTGGCCGGTCGTGAGCAGGCCTATGCCAAAACCTGGGCGCGCATCATTGCCGACAGTGGTTTCAAGGCGCGGTAGCTGACACACCGAGCTCGGTGCAGAGTTTGAGCACCGTGGCTTTGAGTTGGGCCACTTCAGCTTCGAGCTGCTCGATGCGCGCCAGAGCGGCGGCTGAGCCATCGGCGCCACGGGCACTGCCGGACTGGGCCCATTGCGCCTCATCGACCGGGCCGCACAGCACATGCGCCCAGCGCTGTTCGCGGGCGCCGGGTGCGCGTGCCAGCTTGATCACGAGCGGGCCACCTTTCTCAGGCGAGCGGTCCTGCAACTCTTGCAGAAAACCCTCGACCGAGGAAATGTCGGCAAACTTGTACCAGCGCTCGGTGTTCAGGCGCAGTTCGGCGGCGGTTTGCGGGCCACGCAGCATCAAGAGGCCCAGCAGCACCGCCGACTGCTCGGGTACTTGCAGGCCGCGCTGGAAGTTGTGCTCGTAGCGCGTCACGCGACCTGAAGCGTTGGCACGCACCAGCGACACGGTCATCAGCCGGTCCAGCGCGCTGGCCACCTCGGCTTCGGTCAGGTCCATCACCGGGTCGCGGCTGCTTTTCTGGTTGCAGCCCAGCAGCAGCGAATTGAGCGACAGCGGGTAGCTGTCAGGCACGGTGCGGGCCTTTTCCATCAGCGTGGCGAGCACGCGGGCCTCGATGGGGGTGAGTGTCGGGGTCGGGGAAGCAGCTTGGGTCAAAGTCATAATTCAGTCACGTATGAAAAACATCGTCATTTTGATCTCGGGCAGCGGCACCAACATGGCCGCCATCGTGAAAACCGCACAGCGCGAGGGCTGGCAGCACAAGTATGGTGCCCGCGTCGCGGCCGTGATCAGCAACAAGGCCGATGCGGCGGGACTGCCATTTGCCAGCGAACAGGGCATTGTCACCGAGGTGCTCGACCACAAGGCTTACGCCAGTCGGGAGGCTTTCGATGCCGCGCTGGCGCAGCTGATCGACCGCTATGACAGCCCCGACCAACCGGCTCTGGTGCTGCTGGCCGGTTTCATGCGCATCCTGACCCCCGGATTCGTCAACCGTTATGCCGGTCGGCTGGTCAACATTCACCCGTCGCTGCTGCCTGCCTTCAGCGGTTTGCACACGCACCAGCGCGCTATCGACGCGGGCTGCCAGGTGGCAGGTGCCACCGTCCATCTGGTGACCGCAGAACTCGACCATGGTCCGATCCTGGCGCAGGCCGTGGTGCCGGTGTTGCCCTTCGATACGGCAGACGCGCTGCGAGCGCGGGTGCTGACGCAGGAGCACTTGATCTACCCGCAGGCGGTGGCGCAATTGCTTCGGAAAATGTAATACCCCCGACAAAAAACCTGCGTCATTCGTGGCGCAGTGCCTCGATCGGGTCGAGCCGGGCGGCACGGCGCGCCGGGAAGTAGCCAAACAGCACGCCGATGCCGGCTGAAAACACGAAGGCGATCACATTCACGCCAGGGTTGAAGACAAACGGCACCTCCATGAACCGGGCCAGGCCTATCGACACGCCCGTGGCCAGCACGATGCCGATCACGCCGCCCAGTGCAGCCAGCACCACGGCTTCAATCAGGAACTGCAGCAGCACTTCGCGCTCGAGCGCGCCAATGGCCAGGCGCAGGCCAATCTCGCGGGTGCGCTCGGTCACGCTCACCAGCATGATGTTCATGATGCCGATGCCGCCCACCAACAGGCTCACCGCCGCCACTGCGCCGAGCAGCGTTGTCATGACCTTGGTGGTGCCCGACAGCGTTTCGCCGAGTTGCCTGGTATCGAGCACGTTGAAGTTGTCTTCGTCGCTTGGGCCGAGCTTGCGCCGCTCGCGCAGCAGTTCGGTGATGCCGGCCTTGACGCGCTCGGGGTCGGCGCCGTCCTGCATCGACACCATCAGCGTATTGACGCGGGTGTTGCCCGTGATGCGGCGCTGCAGCGTGTGCAGCGGCATCAGCACCACGTCGTCCTGGTCGTTGCCAAAGGCGCCCTGACCCTTGGGCGCGAGCACGCCGATGACTTCGCAGCTGATCTGCTTGACGCGCATCGTGCTGCCTACCGCCGCGCGGCTGCCGAACAGCTCGCGGCGCACGGTCTCGCCGATCAGGCAGACCCCCGCGCCGGCCAGTTGTTCGTCGTCGCTGAAGCTGCGGCCATCGGCGAGTTTCCAGTTGCCGGTGAACAGCCATTGGTTGGTGCTGCCGATGCTGCTGCTGCTCCAGTTGCGGCCGTCGAGCACCAGCACGGCGCCGCTGCGCGCCTCGGGCGCCACCGCCGCAATGCTGCCGATCTGGCTGGCAATGGCCTCGGCGTCGGCTTCCTTGAAGGCCGGGGCGCCGCCGCCACCGCCCATCATGCGCTGGCCCGGGCGTACCTGAAGCAGGTTGGTGCCCAAGCCGGAAATCTGGTTTTGAATGGCCAGCGTGGCACCGTTGCCCACGGTCACCATGGTGATGACGGCGCTCACCCCGATCACGATACCAAGAATGGTCAGGAACGAGCGCAGCAGGTTGCGCCGGATCGAGCGCATGGCAAGCAGCAAGGTACTGAGCCACATGTCAGGACGCCAGTGCCGCCTTGGCGGCGGGTGAGACAAGCTCGGCCGGATGCGGGTTGCGGGTGTCGCTATCGACCATGCCATCGACAAAATGCACGATGCGTCTGGCGTAGGCCGCCATGTCGGCTTCGTGGGTGACCATCAGCACGGTGATGCCGTGCGCCACATTGAGTTGCCACAGCAGGTGCATGATCTCGCGGCTGCGCTGGGTGTCGAGGTTGCCGGTGGGTTCGTCGGCGAGCAGCACCGCCGGTTCGGTCACGAGTGCGCGGGCAATCGCCACACGCTGCTGCTGGCCGCCCGACAGCTCGGCCGGGGTGTGGTGTTCCCAGCCCGCCAGCCCGACCGAGGCCAGTGCTTTTTTGGCGGCGGCGTGGCGTGTCTTGCCGGGTTCACCGCGGTACAGCAGCGGCAGTTCGACATTTTCCTGCGCGCTGGTGCGGGCCAGCAGGTTGAAGCCCTGGAACACAAAGCCCAGATAGCGCCGGCGCAATAGCGCGCGCTGGTCGCGGCTCAGGGTTTCCACATGCGCGCCGTTGAAAAGGTATTCGCCGCTGGTGGGCGTGTCCAGGCAACCCAGCACGTTCATGGCGGTGGACTTGCCAGAGCCGCTGGGGCCCATGATGGCAACAAAATCACCTGCCTCAATGGCCAGATCGACGCCCTTGAGCGCCTGCAGGGCGGTGGCGCCCTGGCCGTAGGTCTTGGTGACGGCTCTGAGCTCGATCAGGGGCGGGGCGCTCATGGCTTGCCGGTGCTGCCTGCGCGCTGGTCGGTGATGACGGCCATGCCCTCGGTCAGATCACCGCCGGTGATCTCGGTCATGCGGCCGTCGCTGATGCCGGGCGTGACGTTGACCGCCACCGGGTCGCCGTCCTTGAGCACCCAGACCTGTCTGGCGGCACCGCCCGTGGCTGTCTTGCGCGCGCCGGTGCGCGGCAAGCGCGGTAGCACGGTGGACATGATGTTGCTGCCCTGTTTGGCCTCGGTGGCACCGTTTTGTGGCGTGAAGCGCAGCGCGGTGTTGGGTACCAGCAGCACGTCTTTGAGCTCGACCGCCGTGATGGTGGCGGTGGCGGTCATGCCGGGGCGCAGGCTCAGGTCGTCGTTTTTGACATCGAGCAGGGTCTGGTAAGTGACCACGTTGTCGGTGATGGTCGAACCATAGGCGACGCGGGTGATTTTGGCCGGGAAGCGCCGGCTGGGGAAGGCGCTCACGGTAAAGCTGGCCGCTTGCCCCACCTTGACGCGGCCCACGTCGGCCTCGTCCACGTTGACCTGCAAGCGCATCTGGCGCAAGTCTTCGGCCACGGTGAACAGGGTGACCGCCTGCAGCGAAGCCGCGACCGCATTGCCCGGATCGACCGAACGCGTGAGCACCACGCCGTCGGTGGGTGAGCGAATCGACGCTTTGGACAGGTTGGTTTCGTCGGTTGCCAATGCGGCACGCGCCGAGTCGACGTTGGCCCGCGCGCTTCCCTCGGCGGCGATGGCGCGTTCATGCGCAGCGTGGGCGCTTTCGAGCTCGGTTTTGGACGGCACTTTGCCGCCCGAGAGCCTGGCCACTTCTTCGAGACGCGCCAGACTGGCGCTGCTTTCCTTCACGGTGGCTTGCGCCTGCGCCAATTGCGCCTGGGCGCTGGCCAGCGCCGCCTTGGCGCGCAGCACCTGGTCATTGAGCTTGGCGGTATCGAGCTCCACCAGCACCTGGCCTTTCTTGATGTGGTCATTGACGTCGACCAGCACGCGCAGCACGGTGCCCGAGAGCTCGCTGCCGATGTTCACCGAGCGCGTCGGCTGCAGCGTGCCATTGGCCGTGACCGTGAGCGTCAGGTCGCCTTTGGCTACGGGCTCGGTGACATAGCTGGGCGCGGCTTTGAGTTGCCTGCTTTGCTGCCAGAAATAAGCGCCGGCAGCCCCGGCCAGCACCAGCAGCAGGCCGGCCCACAGGGCGCGGCGGCGCCACCAGGGTGCTTTGGCAGGCTCGCGCAGCAGCGCCTGCAGGTCCTTGGGTTGCGCTCTGCTGGCTGGGGCAATTTTTTGTGGGGTGTCGGTCATACGGTGCTCATGGATGTGTTCGTTACCAGCCGCCGCCCATGGCCTTGATCAGGCGCACATGGCCGCTGCTGAGGTCGGTTTGCACATTGGCCAGGCTGACCTGCGTGACAAGCAGGGTGCGCTGGGTTTGCAGCACGGTCTGGTAGTCCGCCAGACCGCTGTTGTAGCTGCTCAGTGCCAGCCACGCGGCGTTGTTGGCTGAATCGGTGGCCTGTTCCAGGTAACCCAGTCGCTCACGGTCATTGCGCAGGGCGATCAGCGCGTCCTCGACTTCCTTGAGTGCCCTCAGCACGGTGGATTGATAAGAGGCGCGCTGTTGCTCCAGCACCGCTTGCTGGACGCGCACCTTCGCCTTGGAGGCGCCGCCATCGAGCAAGGGCATGGCCACCGCACCGAGAATCTGCGAGGCCACCGCGGCGCCGTTGCTGAACCCGGTGAGGGTGAGCGCGGTCATGCCCAGCGAGCCGCCCAGCTTGAACCTGGGCAGGCGCGCCTTTTTCGCCTCGTCGACACCGGCAATGGCTGCACTGATGCGCTCCTCTGCCGCACGCACATCAGCACGCTGGCGCAGGCTGTCTGCCGGAATGACATCGGCCACTTGCGTGGGGATTTGCGGAATCCGCCCTGTTGCCTGCAGCTCGGTTTCGAGTTCGTTCGGCTTTTGACCGGACAGCACGGCCAGGCTGTGCCGTGTTTGGTCCAGGCTGCTTTGCAGCGCCGGCATTTGGGCGGCTGATTGCGCGACGGCGGTCCTGGCCTGTTCCACTTCGAGCACAGGCACCAGACCTGCCTGTGCGCGCCATTGGGTGATTTGCAGAGTTTCCTGCTGGCTGGCCAGGTTTTGCCGGGCAATGTCGAACTGTGCCTGCAGGCCGCGCAGTTGGACGTAGGCTAGCACCACCTCGGCTGTCATGCTCAATTGCACGTCCCGCAGATTGGCTTTTGCCGCCAGCAGTTCGGCTTCGCTGTTGGCCACTGCGCTGCGGTTGGCGCCAAACACGTCAAGCTCCCAGCTGGCGTCCAGTCCGCCCCTGAAGACGACGCTGGTAGGGCCTTCGTCGGCGGCATTGCGCTGCACCGAGCCCGACACCGACAGGTTGAGCCGGTTGGCGGCCAGACTGACATCGCGCAGCGCGCGCGCTTGTTGCAGGGCGGCTTGCGCCGAGAGGATGCTCGGGTTGGCCTTCATGGCCCGATTGATCAGCTCAGCCAGCAGGGGATCGTGAAAGTCGCTCCACCAACTTGCCTGGTTGAGCGAGGGGTTGGCGCTCGGGTCGGGGGTTTCATCGTACTGGAACAGGCTGGCGCAGCCGCCCAGCAGCAGACTCAGCGACAGCGCCACGGCGCAAGCCAGCCGGGGACGCTTGCGCGCCGGGTCTGGCCGATCTGGCTGGGGCCTGGGGCAATTGGGGTGCAAGATCATCCTGGTTGTGGGCGCTGGATTGCGGTTCGTTCTCGATGACGGAGCGGGCATGGTGGCAAGGCAGCACGATTGTGCAACTTCATTTTGCCAACGCGATGTCTGAGCGGTAAAGTTGATCGAAGTTCCCGTGGGACAATCGCCGCCCTATGCATCCAAAAGCCCTCCTCGAAGCGTGTTCCGAACTGGTTCGCCTGACCCTCAAATTCGACCACCCGGCCGACGCCATTGTGTCGCGCTTCTTTCGCGATCACCGTGGTTTGGGCCCGCGTGAGCGCGCCACCCTGGCCGAGACGGTCTACACCGTGCTGCGTAAAAAGCAGCTCTTCGAGCATTTTGCACCATCGGGCAGCGGCCCCAGGGAACGCCGCCTGGCCATTTTGGGGTTTTATGGCCCTGGCGACTTCTTGCGCAGCGCACTGACCGAGCAGGAAATCAGCTGGCTCGACCAGTGCGAGAAGATCAGGCCCGAGGACCTGATGGAGCGGCATCGCCACAACCTGCCGGATTGGCTGGTGGCACCGCTCAAAAGTCAGTTGGGCGACGAATTCTGGCCCTTGGTGGAGAGTTTCAACAAAGGTGCCGGGCTGGACTTGCGTGTCAACACTCTCAAGGCAAAGCGCGCCGACGTGCAGAAGGAACTTGCCGGCTTGGGCATCAAGGCGGTGCCGACGCCGTTTTCCCCCTGGGGCCTGCGCATTGCCGGCAAGCCGGCGCTCAACAAGCTGGAGGCTTTCAAGCGCGGCGACTTCGAGGTGCAGGACGAAGGCTCGCAACTGCTGGCCATGCTGCTCGACGCCAAGCGCGGCGAAATGGTGGTTGACTTTTGCGCCGGGGCTGGTGGCAAGACGCTGGCCATTGGTGCTGCCATGCGCAGTACCGGGCGACTGTATGCCTTTGACACCTCGGCGGGTCGGCTCGATGCGTTCAAGTCGCGGCTGGCGCGCAGCGGCTTGTCCAACGTACACCCGGCGGCCATTGCGCATGAGCGGGATGAGCGTGTCAAGCGTCTCTCGGGGAAGATCGACCGGGTGCTGGTCGACGCGCCCTGCACGGGCATTGGCACCTTGCGCCGCAATCCGGACTTGAAATGGCGGCAAAATCAGCAGACGGTCGATGCAATGAGCGCCAAACAAACCGCCATTTTGCAAAGTGCGGCGCGGCTGGTGAAGTCGGGCGGGCGCCTGGTCTATGCAACCTGCAGTGTGCTGCCGCAGGAAAACGAAGCCATTGCAATGGCATTTTCCGAGGCCAATCCGGTTTTTTCGCCGCTGGATGTCGGTGAGGTGCTGGCAGGGCTTAAAGTGGACAACGCTGCTGCTTTGTGCAGCGGTGGCGATCATCAGCAGCGCTTTTTACGGCTGTGGCCGCATCGGCATCAAACTGATGGCTTTTTTGCTGCTGTCTGGCAGCGTCAATAAAATTATTCGAGAAATTAATCAATGACTTCATTGTTGGAATGGGCCGCTAACGGGTTCTGGTACCTGAGCGCATGGCAAATGGTGCTGTTTACCTTGGTCATGACGCACGTCACCATGATCAGCGTCACCATTTTTTTGCACCGTCACCAGGCCCACCGGGCGCTGGATCTGCATCCCGTGGCCGCGCATTTTTTCCGTTTCTGGCTGTGGCTCTCCACCGGCCAGGTGACCAGGGAGTGGGCTTCCATCCACCGCAAGCACCACGCCAAATGCGAGCAGTCCGATGACCCGCACAGCCCGCACGTGTACGGCATCAGGACCGTGCTGCTGCAGGGTTACGAGCTGTACCGCAAAGAGGCGCAAAACAAGGAAACCATGGCGCGTTTTGGCCACGGCACCCCCGATGACTGGATCGAGCGCAATCTCTACACGCGGTTTTCATATGCCGGCGTGGCGCTCATGCTGCTGATCGACCTGGTGCTGTTTGGCGTCGCCGGTCTGGCCGTGTGGGCGGTGCAAATGGTCTGGACGCCGGTGATGGCGGCCGGCATCGTGAACGGCGCGGCGCACTACTGGGGCTACCGCAATTTCGAGGCACCCGATGCCAGTACCAACATCTCGCCCTGGGGCATTTTGATAGCGGGCGAAGAACTGCACAACAACCACCACACCTATCCGACGTCGGCCAAGCTGTCGGTCAAACCGTATGAATTCGACATCGGCTGGATGTATATCAGCCTGTTGCAGCGTGTGGGTCTGGCCAGGGTCAAGAAAATACCGCCGCGACTCGCGCTGGGTGCGGTGCGCCCGGTGGCCGACGAGCAGACACTGGAAGCCCTGATTCAAAACCGCTATGAATTGATGGCAGGATACGCTCGCGGCATGCGCCAGGCCTTCAACGATGAATTGAGTGCCTTGAAAGCAAGATGTTCGGATGCCTCGATGATCGAGACTGCAAAAAGCTGGTTGCACCGCGACACGGACAAGGTGCCTACCGCCGTGAGGGCGCAATTGGCCATGGTGCGCGCCGCCTCACCGGTGCTCGACAAAATGGTGTTGATGCGCGAGGAACTGCGCCAACTGTGGCTGAACCGTTCGCATACCCGCGAGCAATTGTCGGCAGACTTGCAGGGTTGGTGCCAGCGCGCCGAGGCCAGCGGCATTGCCGCGCTGCAGGAATTTTCCTTGAGGCTGCGCGCTGCGCGTGCCTGACTGAAGCTGATGCATGTCGGCGCTCGAGTCGCGTTATCATGTTGCACGTCGCGGCGGTGCCAGTCGCTGGCGCCAAGCGGACCGGCATCGCCCTCGAGTCGTTGCCATTCACACCATCAGCCAGTAGCTCATCAGGATAGAGCACGAACCTTCTAAGTTCGGGGTAGGGGGTTCGAGTCCCTCCTGGCTGGCCAGAAAAAAAGGCAGGCTGTCGGGCCTGCCTTTTTACTTCAGACCGCCAAGGCAACGCAGTGCCTCTGGGAGGCTGACGGACTTTCGGCATCGAAGCGAAATTCGGCCCCAGCGAAGACAGTTTTTGCCGAATTCGCCGCCCTATAGTGGTGCTATGGGGCAAGAAGTCGGTAAAAAATGGATCGCTGCGGTCGAATTGCAGCCGATGCCTCCGAAAGTCCGACAGCCTCCTAGGCCTCCACCACGGCCACGGCAGTCTGGCTGACGCCGGCGTCGACGTAGGTGATCTGGCCGGTCATGCCCGAGGCCAGGTCGCTGAGCAGGAACGCTGCCACGTTGCCCACTTCGTCGATGGTCACGTTGCGTTTCAGTGGCGACGCTGCCGCCGAAATGCCGAGCAGCTTGCTGAAATCCTTGATGCCGCTGGCCGCCAGCGTCTTGATGGCGCCGGCGCTGATGCCGTTGACGCGGATCCCTTTGGCGCCCACGGCGTCGGCGAGGTAGCGCACCGAAGACTCCAGCGAGGCCTTGGCCAGACCCATGGTGTTGTAACTGGGCACCACGCGCACGCCACCCAGGTAGCTCAGTGTCAGCAGCGATGCCGTCGGGCTCAGATAGGGCAAGGCAGCCTTGGCCATGGCCGGAAAGCTGTAGGCGCTGATGTCATGGGCAATGCGGAAATTTTCGCGCGTCAGGCCGTCCAGAAAATTGCCGGCAATGGCCTCGCGCGGGGCAAAGCCGATGCTGTGCACAAAGCCGTCGAAGCTGGGCCAGGTTTTGGCCAGGTCCTTGAACAGATTGTCGATCTGTGCGTCGTCAGCCACATCGCAATCAAAGATCAGGGTCGAGTTGAAGTCGGCGGCGAACTCGGTGATGCGATCCTTGAAGCGCTCGCCTACGTAGCTGAATGCCAGTTCGGCGCCCTGCGCGTGGCAGGCCTTGGCAATGCCATAGGCAATGGAGCGGTTGGACAACACGCCGGTGATCAGAAATTTTTTGCCTTTCAGGAAACCCATAGTAGCCTCTACTTTTTACTTCGTTTGCTGGATGAATGTCGCTTGCCAGTGGGAGCGATCGCAGAAGTGCATTTTCCGCAATTTGAATTCCGTGGATCGGCAAGGCATGAAACTATCGATGCAGAATTGTCGCATGCGTGGTCTGTTCATTGTGCTGGCGATTGAGAATTGGGCCATGAAGGAGTCTGGCCCGGCGTCCTGGTGCTGCCGCAGTTGCAGCATGCATGCCCCCGAATTCTTGTCAGCGCTGCTGGGTAAATCCTTGAAAATCAAGGGCTTTCCCTTGCATTTTGGGCTATAATCTCAGCCTCACGACCAAACGGGCGAGTCACTTCCGCCCGTTTTTTTTGGTCGCTTGTTTTTGAAATATTGTGGGCAAATTGGGGCTTCGGTGGCACTGAAAGACATTGTTGAGCAAATCGTGGCAGGCTTGGGCTACGACCTGGTGGAGATTGAACGCTCCGCTGGTGGTTTGCTGCGCGTCACGATTGACCTGCCTTGGTCGCCGCCGACTCTGTCGGCGGCGCAGGGCGCGCCGGTCGAGCAGTTCGTCACGGTAGAAGATTGCGAAAAAGTCACGCGCCAGTTGCAGTATGCGCTGGAAGTGGACGAGGTGGATTACAAGCGGCTCGAAGTGTCGTCGCCAGGCATTGACCGGCCCCTGCGACATGACCAGGACCTGGCGCGTTTCGTTGGCCATGTGGTCGATGTCACGCTGAAAATGCCCTTGGGCAGTGCGGCCGCAGGTCAGGTGAGCCCGACGCGCAAGAAATTTCGGGGCGTGCTGGAGCGGGTTGAACCGGCAGCCGACGCACCAGCGCAAGCCGAGTCGCACTGGCAGATCGTCTGGCGCGACGAGCCGGTCAGCAAGCCGGGTCAAAGGGTCAGTAAAAAGCGGCCTGCGGCACCCGAGCAGGTGCTGGGTTTTGTGCTCGGCGAGCTGAAAGAAGCGCGTCTGGCACCCATTGTGAATTTCAAGGGCCGGGCGCAGATGCCGGCTCCCGAGTCGCAACCCTCAGATTTGAATTGAAACAGGAGAGACATGGCATGAATCGCGAAATGTTAATGTTGGTTGACGCCATCTCACGCGAAAAAAACGTCGAGCGTGATGTCGTTTTTGGCGCTGTGGAAGCGGCCTTGGCACAAGCCACCAAAAAGCTTTACTCGGGTGACGTGGATATCCGCGTCGCGCTCGACCGTGACAGCGGCAATTACGAAACTTTCAGGCGTTGGCATGTGGTGCCCGATGAGGCGGGTCTGCAGTTGCCGGACCAGGAAATCCTGTTGTTCGAAGCCAGGGAGCAAATTCCTGATATCGAGGTCGATGAGTACATCGAGGAGACCATCGAGTCATTGCCGATTGGCCGCATTGGTGCCATGGCGGCCAAGCAGGTGATTCTGCAAAAGATTCGCGATGCCGAACGTGAAATGCTGCTCAACGACTTCATGTCTCGCGGCGACAAGATTTTTGTGGGTACTGTCAAGCGCATGGACAAGGGCGACCTGATCGTTGAGTCGGGCCGTGTCGAGGGCCGGTTGCGCCGCAATGAGATGATCCCCAAGGAAAACTTCCGCACTGGCGACCGCGTGCGCGCCATGATCATGGAAGTCGACCTGACGCTGCGCGGCGCGCCGATCGTGCTGTCGCGCTCGGCCCCCGAGTTCATGAAAGAACTGTTTCGCAACGAAGTGCCCGAGATCGAGCAGGGCCTGCTCGAGATCAAATCCTGCGCTCGCGACCCCGGTTCGCGCGCCAAGATTGCCGTGCTTTCGCATGACAAGCGCATTGATCCGATCGGCACTTGCGTCGGCGTGCGCGGCACGCGCGTCAACGCCGTCACCACCGAGCTCGCCGGTGAGCGTGTGGACATTGTGCTGTGGAGCGACGACCCGGCCCAGTTTGTGATCGGCGCGCTGGCGCCGGCCAATGTCAGCAGCATCGTGGTGGACGAGGAGCGCCACGCCATGGATGTGGTGGTGGACGAGGAAAACCTGGCCATTGCCATCGGTCGCGGCGGTCAGAACGTGCGCCTGGCGGCCGAGCTTACCGGCTGGAAAATCAACATTCTCGATGCCGCCGAGTCTGCGGAAAAGCAGGCCAGCGAAGTCGATGCGAGCCGCCGCTTGTTCATGGAAAAGCTCGACGTGGACGAGGAAATTGCCGACCTGCTGATTGCCGAGGGCTTTACCAGCCTGGAGCAGGTGGCTTATGTGCCGCTGGAAGAAATGCTCGAGATCGAGAGTTTCGACGAGGACACTGTGAGCGAGTTGCGCGCCCGCGCCAAAGACGCCTTGTTGACGATGGAAATCGCGATTGAAGAAAATGCGGGCAGTGTGGCTTTGGAACTGCGCGATCTCGAAGGCCTGAACGCCCAGTTGATCAGCAAGCTCGCCGACAACGGCGTCCATGTGCTCGATGACCTGGCCGACCTGGCAGTCGATGAGCTCACCGAGATCACCGGTCTGTCCGATGACGAGGCCAGGCGTTTGATCATGAAGGCCCGCGAACATTGGTTCGCCGATGACGCATCCTCCCAAGAGTGAATGATCATGAATCTAGAGTAACTATCACGACGTCCATGCCAGTGGGTATCGACGTCTGCATCAAAGGTTAGCCAAAAAATGTCCAGTATGACCGTCGCCGAGTTTGCCAATGAACTCAAGAAATCACCCGACACGTTGCTTGAACAACTGAAGTCGGCAGGTGTTGCCAAGTCGGCAGCCTCTGACAGGCTCACAGACGCTGACAAGCAGCGCCTGTTGAGTTTTTTGCAGCTCAGCCACGGCACTGCGACGGGCGAGCGCAAGAAGATCACGCTGGTCAAGAAGCAGACGACTGAAATCAAGCAGGCCGATGCCACCGGCAAGGCGCGCACCATCCAGGTGGAAGTGCGTAAAAAGCGCACCTTCGTGCGACGTGATGAAGGCACTGAAGCCAGTACGGTTGCGGTTCCCGAGCAAAGCGCTGCCCAAGAGAAGCAGCATCCGGCAGCGCTGCAGATCGACCATGCTGAGCTGGTACGCCGTGAAGAGGAAGCACGTCGCCAGGCGGAGTTGATTCGCCGCCAGGAGGAAGAACTGGCCGAGCGCCGTCGTCAACGGGAAGCCCAGGAAGCGCTTGCCCGCGAGTCTGCTGAACGCGCGGCCGCAGATGCGGCTGCAGAGCGTGCGCTGGCGCAACAGCAAGGTGAGCAGGCTCAGCCTGCGGCGACTGCTGAAGTCGCGGCTGATGACAGTGCACGGCAAGCGGCCGGACAGGCCGCAGCTGACCAGGCTGAGCAAAGCCGACAGGCGCGAGCCCGGGAGACGGCTGCGCTTGAATCTCAAAATCTGTTGGCCGAAGAAAAGGCGCGCGAGGCGGAATTGAACGCGCGTCGCAAAAAAGCCGAGGCCGAGGCGGCAGCCATCCGTTTGATGATGTCGCAGCCGGGCAAAAAATTGCCGCCCAAGAAGGAAGAGCCCAAGGCGGCTGAGAAAGCCGCAGAGGCTGCCAAGGCAGGTCTCAAGGGTACCTTGCACAAACCTGCCGGCAGCTCCGCAGGCAAACCCGCTGCTGCGCCTGCAGCTGGCGCCGGCGCGGCTGCGGGTGCTGGCAAAGAGGTCAAGTCAGCCAAGCTGTCGAGCAGCTGGGCGGGCGATCCGGCCAAGAAGAAGGGCATTCCCACCCGTGGCGACACCGGTGCTGGCGCTGGGCGCAGCAGCAACTGGCGCGGCGGTCCGCGTGGACGCCGTGGCAACGACCGCGAGGAACAACATGTACCCGCCGCACCAGTGGAGTTCCGGGTGCTCGAGGTGCACGTTCCAGAGACCATTACCGTGGCTGAACTGGCGCACAAAATGGCGGTCAAGGCCTCTGAAGTGATCAAACAGTTGATGAAGCTCGGCCAGATGGTCACCATCAACCAGCCGCTGGACCAGGACACCGCCATGATTCTGGTCGAAGAAATGGGTCACAAGGCGATCATCGCGGCGCTCGACGACCCCGAAGCCTTTACCGACGAGGAAGTGTCACAACAACAAGCCGAGGCCTTGCCGCGCGCTCCGGTGGTGACGGTCATGGGCCACGTCGACCACGGCAAGACCTCGCTGCTCGACTACATTCGCCGCACCAAGGTTGCCTCGGGCGAGGCCGGTGGCATTACCCAGCATATTGGCGCTTACCACGTTCAGACGGCTCGCGGCGTGGTGTCGTTCCTCGATACCCCCGGTCACGAGGCGTTTACTGCCATGCGCGCGCGTGGTGCGCAGGCCACCGACATCGTGATCCTGGTGGTGGCCGCCGATGATGGCGTCATGCCGCAAACCAAGGAGGCCATCAAACACGCCAAGGCGGCAGGGGTGCCGCTCGTGGTGGCCATCACCAAGATCGACAAGCCCGACGCCAACGCCGATCGCGTCAAGAACGAGCTGGTGGCTGAAGAGGTCATCCCGGAAGAATTTGGCGGCAATTCACCGTTTGTGGCCGTGTCGTCCAAGTCAGGGCAAGGTGTCGACGAGTTGCTCGAGCAGGTGCTGCTACAAGCCGAGGTGCTGGAGCTCAAGGCGCCGGTGGATGCCATGGCCAAGGGTCTGGTCATCGAGGCGCAGCTCGACAGGGGCCGCGGCCCCGTGGCCACCGTGCTGGTGCAGTCGGGCACGCTCAAGGCCGGCGACATGGTGCTGGCAGGTCAAACCTACGGCCGTGTGCGCGCCATGCTCGATGAAACCGGCAAACCCGTGAAGACAGCCGGGCCATCCATTCCGGTAGAAATTCAGGGCCTGACCGAAGTGCCGCAAGCCGGTGACGAGTTCATGGTGATGGCTGACGAGCGCCGTGCGCGTGAAATTGCCACCTACCGCGCCGGCAAGGTCCGTAACACCAAGCTGGCCAAGCAGCAGGCCGCCAAGCTCGAGAACATGTTCTCCGACATGACCGCCGGCGAGGTCAAGACGGTTCCGATCATCGTCAAGGCCGACGTGCAGGGTTCGCAGGAAGCGCTGTCGCAATCGCTGCTCAAGCTCTCCACCGACGAGATCAAGGTGCAACTGGTGTATGCCGCTGTCGGCGCCATCAGCGAGTCCGACGTCAACCTGGCAATTGCGTCCAAAGCCGTCATCATCGGGTTCAACACCCGTGCCGATGCCGGTGCCCGCAAGCTCGCCGAGAGCAATGGTGTCGATATCCGCTATTACGACATCATTTACGATGCCGTCGACGATCTCAAGCTGGCCATGTCGGGCATGCTTACCCCCGACAAGAAGGAAGAAATCATCGGCACTGCCGAGATTCGCCAGATTTTCAAGGTGTCCAAGATTGGTGCCATTGCGGGTTGCATGGTCACCTCGGGTGTGGTGCGTCGCAGCGCGCGCTTGCGCCTGCTGCGCCAGAACATGGTGGTCATGACCGGCGAACTCGAATCGCTCAAGCGTTTCAAGGACGACGCCAAGGAAGTGCGCGAAGGCTTCGATTGCGGCCTGAACATCAAGAATTACAACGACATCGAAGTGGGTGACGTGCTCGAATTCTTCGAAATCCGCGAAGTCGCGCGTACGCTGTGAGGCATCGGGGGTCGAACTGTGCTTAAAAAACCGGCCACGCCGAACCGCGCCTTCAAGGTCGCCGATCAGATCCAGCGCGATCTGACCGAACTGATTGCGCGCGAGCTGAAAGATCCGCGCGTCGGTATGGTCACGATCCAGGGCGTCGAGGTGACGCCCGACTATGCCCATGCCAAGGTGTATTTCAGCCTGCTGGCCGGCGATGTGAAAGCCTGCACCGAGGGCTTGAACCAGGCCGCCGGCTTTCTGCGCAACGGATTGTTCAAGCGGTTGCACATCCACACCGTGCCCACGCTGCATTTCATTTTTGACCAGACTCCTGAGCGCGCGGCCGACATGAACGCGCTGATTGCGCGCGCGGTCGCCTCGCGGGCTAAGGACGACTGAACGTGAGCACCGCCGGGCAGCCCCAAGGTGCGAAGGTCCCCTTGGGGCTGAGTGCCGCGTCTCTTGATCTGCCTGCGCAGATCAAGACGGCAGGAGGAGCCACCAGCTCTGCTGGAGGCCCGTCCAGAGGCGCACGCGAAGTGAGCAAGCGTGGGGGCAACGCCGTTGCGCCGCGAGCACGGATCTCCAGGCGCCCCGTGCACGGGGTGCTGTTGCTCGACAAGCCCTTGGGCTGGTCGAGCAATGACGCGTTGCAAAAAGTCAAATGGCTGTTGCGTGCCGAAAAAGCGGGCCACACCGGCACGCTCGACCCGCTGGCCACGGGCGTGTTGCCACTGTGTTTCGGCGCGGCAACCAAGTTCAGTCAGTTGCAGTTGGATGCTGACAAGACTTATGAGGCGGTGCTCAGTCTTGGTGTCAAGACCAGCACCGGTGATGCCGAAGGCGATGTGATCGAAACCCGGCCGGTCACAGTGAGCGCAGAAGATGTGACGCGGGTGCAGGCACAGTTTACCGGACCGATCAGCCAGGTGCCGCCGATGTACAGCGCCTTGAAGAAAGACGGCAAGGCGCTCTACGACTATGCGCGCGCCGGGATCGAGGTGGAGCGGGCCTCGCGGGAGGTCAGGATTCATGCATTGCAATTGACGCTGGATGCATCAGCTGCGACGCAGCCGGTCATCAAACTGGTGGCCCGGTGCAGCAAAGGCACTTACATCCGAACGCTCGGCGAGGACATCGGCGAGGCGCTCGGTTGTGGCGCGCATTTGAGTGCGCTGCGCCGCATCGCGACGGGCGGCTACAGCGTGGCGCAGTGCGTCACGCTGGAAGCGCTGCAAGCCATGCGCGAAGAACAGCGCCTGGCCAGTCTGTTGCCCGTGGATTCATTGCTGGATGAGCACACGGTGGTCACACTGGACGTGGAAAATGCAGCGCGTTTTTTGGCGGGTTTGCGTCGCCGCGGACCCTGGCCCGATGCGGTGCAGGTGGCGGTGTACGCCAGTGAAGATGCCACCTTGCTCGGGACGGCCCGGGTGGTGGCTGGTGAATTGATTCCCGGGCGGCTGCTCAGCCCGATTGAAATTGAACAGATGAACAAACTTGTCATTCAATGACGAGCTTCTATCGAATTGACTAAATTGAAGAGAAAGTGAACCATGCCAAACAAACAAATCCGCAACATCGCCATCATCGCCCACGTTGACCACGGCAAAACCACCATGGTGGATCAGCTGCTGCGCCAGTCGGGAACCTTTGCCCAGCACGAAAAGGTGGTCGACACCGTGATGGACAACGACGCGATCGAAAAAGAGCGTGGTATCACGATCCTGGCCAAAAACTGCGCCGTGACCTGGAAAGGCACGCACATCAACATCGTCGATACCCCCGGCCACGCCGACTTCGGCGGCGAAGTGGAACGTGCCCTGAGCATGGTCGACGGCGTGCTGCTGCTGATCGATGCGCAGGAAGGCCCCATGCCGCAAACGCGTTTTGTCACCAAAAAGGCGCTGGCGCTGGGCCTTAAACCCATTCTGGTGGTGAACAAGGTGGACAAGCCAGGTGCCCGACCGCAATTCGTGGTCGATGCCGCTTTCGATCTGTTCGACAAGCTCGGCGCCACCGACGAACAGCTGGATTTTCCGGTGGTCTTTGCCTCGGGCATCAATGGCTGGTCGTCGCTCGAAGAGGGTGGTCAGGGCGAGCAATGGGGTCCCGACATGTCGGCCCTGTTCGACACCATTCTGGACCATGTGCCGCACCAGCAGGGCGACCCCGCTGCGCCGCTGCAATTGCAGATTTCGGCGCTCGACTTCTCCACCTTTGTCGGCCGGATCGGCGTGGGTCGCATCAGCCAGGGCACCATCAAGCCCATGATGGACGTGGTCGTCATGGAGGGCATCGGCGGCAAGGCGGTCAAGGGCCGCATCAACCAGGTACTGACTTTCGAGGGTCTGGAGCGCGTGCAAGCAACCGAAGCTGGCCCGGGCGAAATCGTGTTGATCAACGGCCTACCCGACATCGGCATCGGTGTCACGATCACCGACCCGGTCAACCCGACACCGCTGCCCATGCTCAAGGTCGATGAGCCGACCCTGACCATGAACTTTTGCGTCAACACCAGCCCGCTGGCCGGGCGTGAAGGCAAGTACGTCACCAGCCGCCAGATCTGGGACCGGCTGCAAAAGGAGTTGCAGCACAACGTGGCGTTGCGCGTCAATGAAACCGACGAGGAGGGCATTTTCGAAGTCATGGGCCGCGGCGAGCTGCACCTCACCATCCTGCTGGAGAACATGCGCCGCGAAGGCTATGAACTGGCGGTTTCCAAACCGCGCGTGGTGTTCAAGGACATCGATGGCGTGCGTTGTGAGCCCATCGAGCTGGTCACCGCAGACATCGAAGAGCAGCACCAGGGCGGCGTCATGCAAGCGCTGGGCGAGCGCCGTGGCGACCTTGTCAACATGGAACCCGATGGCCGTGGTCGGGTGCGTCTCGAATACCGCATTCCGGCGCGTGGCCTGATCGGATTCACCAATGAGTTCCTCAACCTGACGCGCGGCTCGGGCCTGATCTCGAACATTTTCGACAGCTACGAACCGCACAAGGGCGAGATCGGCGGGCGCAAGAACGGCGTGCTGATCTCGATGGACGCGGGTGAAATCTTCAACTACGCGCTGGGCAAGCTCGACGACCGTGGCCGCATGTTCGTCACCGCCAACGACCCCGTTTACGAAGGCATGATCGTCGGCATCCACAACCGCGACAACGACCTGGTGGTCAACGCCACGCGCACCAAGCAGCTCACCAACTTCCGCGTCAGCGGCAAGGAAGACGCGATCAAGATCACACCGCCGATCCAGTTGACGCTGGAGTACGGCGTGGAATTCATCGAGGACGACGAGCTGGTCGAAATCACGCCCAAGTCGATCCGTCTGCGCAAGCGCTACCTGTCCGAGCACGAGCGCAAGAAGGCCAGCCGAAACAGCTGATGTGAAGCTCTCGCACAACCGTGCCGTCTGGCTGATGGTGGCGGTGACCCTGATGTGGTCCACCGCTGGCGTGGTCACGCGCCATCTGGAGCACGCGCAGAAGTTCGAGGTAACTTTCTGGCGCAGCTTTTTCACCATGCTGTGTCTGCTGGTGATGTTGCCGCTGTTCAAGGGCAGCGCCGTTTTTGGCCGCATGCGTCAGGCTGGCGCTGACTTGTGGTTGTCGGGCCTGTGCTGGTGCGGCATGATGACCTTTTTCATGGTGGCGATCATGCTCACCACGGTGGCCAATGTGCTGGTCACCATGGCGCTGAGCCCGTTGCTGACTGCGGTCGCGTCGCGTTTTTTTCTTGGTCACCGCATCGCGCTGCGCACCTGGTTAGCGATCGTGGTGGCGGGTGGCGGCATTGCCTACATGTACGCCAGTCAGTTGGGCCAGGGGATCAGCCTGGCCGGTACCCTGGTGGCGCTCTGTGTGCCGATTTCAGGTGCCGCCAACTGGACCATCACGCAGCACGCCCACGCGCAGGGCAAGAACATCGATCTGATTCCGGCCGTGCTGGTGGGCGCGGCACTGTCGGCGCTGGTCACGCTGCCGTTGGCCTGGCCGTTTCAGGCCTCGGGCCATGATTTGTCGCTGCTGTTCGGCCTGGGGCTGGGCCAGTTGGCGATTCCCTGCGTGCTGGTGGTGGTGTGCGCGCGGGTTCTGAAGGCGCCCGAGGTCGCATTGCTGGGTTTGCTCGAAATCATCTTCGGCATCCTGCTGGTCTGGATCGGCGCCGGCGAGGCGCCCACGCAAGAGGTGCTGATTGGCGGTACGCTGGTGATTGGCGCGCTGGTGGCCAATGAGGCTGCGGGCTGGCGCAGCAGGGTGGTTCTGCTGTCATGAATACGGTGCTGTGCGAGTTGCGTGGCCAACTGGGCTGCATCACGCTGAACCGGCCCCGGGCGCTCAACGCGCTGAGCCTGCCCATGATCCGGTCCTTGACCGCTTGCCTGCTGGCCTGGCGCGACGATGCGCGGGTCAGGGCGGTCGCGATCCGTGGCAGCAACAAAGCCGGGCCGTTCGGTGACTTTTGCGCCGGTGGCGATATCCGCTTTTTTTACCACGCCCTGCTGTGCGGCGACCCGGCACCTGAGGACTTCTTCACCGAGGAGTACACCCTCAACCACCTGATTCACAGCTACCCCAAACCCTTCATCGCCTTCATGGACGGCGTGGTGATGGGCGGCGGCATGGGGCTGAGCCAGGGAGCATCGCTGCGACTGGTGACAGAACGCAGCAAACTCGCCATGCCGGAGACCGCCATCGGGTTGTTTCCGGATGTAGGTGGCGGCTACTTTTTGAGCCGCTGCCCCGGTTTTGCGGGTGAGTGGCTGGCGCTCACGGGCACCAGCCTGGGCGCGGCAGAGGCCATTGCACTCGGGCTGGCCGACCATGCTCTGGACGCGGCGCGCCTGCCGCAAGCCTGGGATGCGCTGGCTGACATCGATCCGATGCAGGCAGATCACGTGACGGCGTGGCTGGCTGAATTCGCATGTCGTGATGCGGCTGCCAAGCCGTGGGACAACCGCCGGATCGACGCCATTTTTTCGCTCGGCTCGGCAAGCGCCATCGTGCACGCGCTTGAAGCCGATGCGTCCGACTGGGCGCAGCGCACGGCCACCCAGGTGCGCCAAAGTTCGCCGCTGATGCTGCATGTGGCGTTGGCGCAGATTCGCCGCGCGCGCCACCTCACGGTAGCGCAGGACTTGCGCATGGAGCGCGACGTGATGCGCCACTGCTTTTTTCCCCGGCACCTGGGGCGCAGCGCTCGCCAGACCGAGGCCGCCGAAGGCATTCGCGCGCTGGTGATCGACAAGGACAAGACACCCATGTGGCAGCCCGCGCGCATCGAAGACGTGACCACCGAGATGGTGCAACCTTTTTTTGACAGCCCATGGCCGGCGCACAGCCATCCACTGCGGGCGCTGATCTGACTTTTTGACACCAACGATCAAAGCTGGTGGTAAACCGCTTGTGCCAGCGCCATCAGTGATTCACGTGGTAACTGGCCAGCCAGTGCGTACCCGAAGCCTTGGTCCACCCAATAGAAGCTGGGTATTCCCGCCTGGGGTTCGAACCTGAATCCGGTTTCCTGGCTTGGTGCGCCCGTTGCTGACTTGTCAACGGCGCCCAGATAGAGCGTGACGCGCTGCCCCGCTGCATTCTCAAACATGAATTGTGCGCGTGCGCCGGTGTCTCCGGGCAGCAGCCGACCACCCACCAGCGCAAAGCCCTGCGATGACAAATCAGGCACCCTGAGCGGTTGGCCGAGGCGCTTGGACAGCCATTGCAGCAGGTGCGTCTGCTCCTGCGCGGTGACTTCGACCGGGTGGCGAACTTCAGGTGTGTAAACAGCATGGGCGAGTACGGCCTGACGGACGAACTCACGCTCGGGTTGCACGTTCGCCATGCCTGGGGACGTGCGTTCATGCCCACCCGCTTCCTGCCAGTTGGCGTTGGCCAGCCAGCCGGCGCCAAAAGCCATCACCATCCCTGCCGCCATGCCGCCATAGCGCCACCACTGGTTTTTGCTTGTGCGGACGGCGTCGCCAGCTTGCGCAGCCCGTAACAGGGTGTGAGGTACCGCCTCGGACAGGACCTGGGCATGCAGCTGCCGCAATGCGTCACGCTGGCGCTGAAACTGCGCCAGCCGGACTTGGGCGTCGGGGTCTTCACCCAGTCTGACCCGCAGCGCTGCCAAATCATCGAGCGTCCCCCGAGCGTCAACCAGCGCGTGAAGTTCATCGTCGGACAAGGGGTGGTCAGGCATGCGATTCATGGTTGGAAGTCTTCATTTCAAACGGTGAAGCGTCACCGGACGGGTTGCTTGCGCCCGATCGACAGCCGCGTCTGCAAGCCCGCGTGCGGGTGCATTAAACATGGCCTGCAAACGGGCTCTGGCACGTGACAGGCGCGACATCACGGTGCCCAGTGGAACGCCGGTGACCTTGGCAACTTCGGCATAACTCATGTCTTCCATGCTCACCAGCAGCAACACTTCGCGCTGCTCTGGCGGCAGGCGCAGCAGGCAGCGTTGCAGATCGAGTAGCTGATCCGGGTTGGTCGCAGGTGCCGGAAGATCATCGGCCAGATCGTCGATGTCAAGCAGCGCTGGCTGTCGGACCCTGGGTGACTGGCGCAGCTGGTTGACGAACAGGTTGTGCATCACACTGAACAGCCAGGCGCGCAAGTTGCTACCTACCAGCCACAAACGCCATTTGTTGCAGGCACGCTCCAGCGTGTCCTGCACCAGGTCATCAGCCGCCCAGGTATCCCCCGTAAGCGCCCGTGCATACCGGCGCAGGGCGGGAATCTGGGCGACGATGAGTTCTCGGCTCATTCAGGGTTTTGCGACTTGCCAGACCTTGTTGAAGCCATCACCGGTCTTGTCGCCGGGCTTGCTGTCCTTGGACCAGTAATAGACCGGTTTGCCCTTGACCGCCCATTGTTTGCTGCCGTCGTCGCGCGTGATGATGCTGAAATCGCCGCTGGCCATCTCCCCCGCGGCGGCAGCAAGTGGTGGCCAATTGGCGGCGCAGGGTCCATTGCAGGCGGACTTGCCGCTGCCAGCCGTGTCCTTGTCAAAGGTGTAGAGCGTCATGCCGTTGGGGCCGACCAGCACGCCATCGACAACCGTCACGGGTGCCGAATAGGCGGAGGTGCAGGCCGTCGCCAACACAAGGGCAGCAGAGGTCAGGGAAAGTGCGGATGAATTGAATCTCATGGTGAACTCCAAAGTTGGGGAAAAGCAAACAAGCGTCTGCGACCCCATAAACACCCGGTGCTGCGGTTTTATTCCCGTAGCGTCGAAATAGATAGCCGCATCCGGATATTCCTGGCGTGACTACAATCCGCGCGAACTTCGCATTCTCCATGAACACCGACAAAAAATCCGTTTTAGTTGACTGCCGCCCGGTTGCGATGTGTTGGTGGGCGGTGTCTTGGTGAACCAGACGGTGCTGACCGTTGAAAAGATGGTCTGGCAGAGCCGGGCGGTGGCGCTGTGAGCCTGTTCAGGTCGGCCTCGGTGGTCTCGGGGCTGACGCTGCTGTCGCGCATCACCGGGCTGGTGCGCGAGCTGCTGATTGCCGCCACCTTCGGTGCCTCCAGCATGACCGACGCCTTCAACGTGGCGTTTCGCATCCCCAATCTGTTCCGGCGTTTTTTTGGTGAAGGCGCTTTCAGCCAGGCCTTCGTGCCGGTGCTGGCCGCGACCAAAGCGCAACAAGGCGACGCCGCCACCCGGCTGTTGATCGACCGGGTGGCCACGGTGCTGGCCTGGGCCTTGCTGGGATTGAGCGTGCTCGGTGTGCTGGGCGCAGCCGCCTTGGTTTGGGCCATGGCCAGCGGCATGAAACAGGACCCGCGCGGCCTTGAGGCGGCGGTGTTGCTGACGCGCTGGATGTTCCCCTATATCGCCTTCATGTCGCTGGTGGCGCTGGGTGCCGGGGTGCTCAACACCTACAAGCGTTTTGCGGTGCCGGCCGCCACCCCCGTGCTGCTCAATGTCTGCATGATTTTTGCCGCGTGGCTGGGCGCGCCCTGGTTCAAGACGCTCGGGCTGGAGCCCATCTACGCGCTGGCGGGTGGCGTGCTGGCGGGCGGTGCGCTGCAGTTGCTGGTGCAATGGCTGGCTTTGAAGCGCATGGGGCTTAACCCCCGGCTGGCTTGGCGCTGGTCGGCCATCAAGCAAGCCTGGTCTGATGGTGGCACGCAAAATATTCTCAAACTCATGGGGCCGGCGCTGTTGGGTGTCAGCGTCGCGCACCTGTCGATGCTGATCAACACCCAGATTGCCTCGCACCTGGCACCGGGCAGCGTCAGCTGGATCACCTACGCCGACCGGCTCATGGAATTCCCCACCGCCATGCTGGGCGTGGCGATGGGCGTGGTGCTGATGCCGCAGCTCTCCGGTGCGCGCGCCAGCGGCGACACGGCGCGCTATTCCGCCATGCTCGACTGGGGCCTGCGCCTGGTGGTGCTGCTGGCCGTGCCCTGTGCGCTGGCATTGCTGGTGTTTCCGCTGCCGCTGGTGGCGGTGCTTTACCACTACGGCGCCATGACCGACTTCGACGTGAATCAGGTCACCCACGCGCTGATGGGCTGGGGCGTCGGCCTGGTCGGCATTGTCGCCATCAAGGTGCTGGCCCCCGGCTATTACGCCAGCCAGGACACCAAAACCCCGGTGAAGGTGGCGGTGGTGGTGCTGGTGCTGACCCAGATGCTCAATGTGGTGCTGGTGCCTGTTTTTGCCCATGCCGCGCTGACGCTGTCGATCGGCATTGGCGCCATGGTCAATGCGCTGTGGCTGCTGCTGGGCCTGATGAAGCGCGGCAGCTACAAGCCCGAGCCCGGCTGGGGTCTGTTTGCGCTGCAAGTGCTGGCTGCCTGTGTGTTGTTGGGCTTGTTTTTGCTCTGGTCCAACAGTCACTTTGCCTGGACTGCGTTGCGCGCCGAGAGTTTCAAACGTATCGGGTTGCTGGCCGCCATTGTGCTTGCGTCGGGCGCCATTTACTTTGTCGCCTTGTGGGCAGCCGGCCTGAAACTGCGCCAGCTTGCAAGACGATAGACAATAGGCCTCATGAATCTGTCCCTGAACGTCCCGACTCCGCTGGAGTACTTTGCATCCCTGGTGCACAGCGATGCTGATTTTCCGCTGCTCGAAGCGGCCATCAGCCTGGCGCAGGACGAGTACCCCGATCTCAGCGTGCAGCAGGTGCTGGGCGATGTGGACCAGCTGCTGGCGCGCCTGAAGCGGCGCCTTCCGGCCGACGCCGGGTCACTTCAGAGGCTGCGCGTGCTGAACCAGTTCGTCTATCGTGACCTGAACTTTGCCGGCAATTTCAACAACTTCATGGATCCCGACAACAGCTACGTGCATGTGGTGCTGCGCACGCGGCTGGCCATTCCCATTTCGCTGGCCGTGATCTGGCTCGAACTGGCCCAGGGTATCGGCCTGAAGGTGCGCGGCATCAGTTTTCCGGGGCACTTCATGGTCAAGGTCAATCTGACCGAAGGCCAGGTGGTGATCGACCCGCTCACGGGCAAATCGCTCAGCCGCGAGGAGCTTTGCGAGCGGCTCGCGCCCTTTCAGGAGTTGAGTGGTTTTGAAGAAGAGCAAGAGCTGCCGCTAGGTCTGTACCTGCAGGCGGCGCCTGCGCGCGACATCATTGCCCGCATGCTATTCAATCTGAAGGACATTCATGCCGCACAGGAAGATTGGGGGCGCCTGATTGCCGTGCTCGACCGGCTCATCGTGCTGCTGCCGCAGGCCTGGCCGGAGTACCGCGACCGCGGTCTGGCGCACGCCGAAGCCGGCCACCGGGGCCATGCGCTGGAAGACCTCGAAACCTATCTGGCCAACGAGCAAACGGCCGCCGATCGCAGCGCCATTGCCAGCCGCGTGGCCGATCTGAGACGCACCACACATTAAGAAAGCCGCGGCGATTGACTTGTTCACAATCCTATTTCAAGGAGCGTTCCCATGCCAGTTCAAGCCCTGATGCCACGTGACCCGGTGCCTGTCCTGAACGTTGCACTGACCACAGGCGGACGTTTTGTGCTGGGTGCCAACCCTGGGGAACACTTCGATCTGCTGGCTTTCTACCGTGGTGTGCATTGTCCTATTTGTGCCAAGTACCTGATCGAACTGGAGCGCCTGGCGCCTGAGTTTGCCGCGCGCGGCGTGCAGGTGCTGGCGGTCAGCAGCGACGACGCGGAACGCGCCGGGCAAATGGCCGACAAGGTGAGCGCCAAAAATCTCAAGTTCGGCTACGGCCTGAGCCTGAAAAGTGCGCGCCAGTGGGGGCTGTACATCAGCGCTGGTCGCGGTAAAACCTCGATCGGTATCGAAGAACCCGCGTTGTTCAGCGAACCGGGTGTTTTTATTGTGCGACCGGACGGCACGCTCTATTACGGTGCGGTACAAACCATGCCGTTTGCCAGGCCTCAGTTTCAGGATTTGCTGGGTGCCATTGACTTTGCCATTGCCAAGAACTACCCGGCACGCGGCGAATACACCGGCGAGGTTTAGATGCTGATCTCCGCCAGGGCTTGAGTGGCCATGAACGCTGAATTGGCCTTCAAGAGCGCGCTTGAATTGTCGCGCGCCATCGCCAGCCGCCAGCTGTCACCGGTGGCTTTGATGCACGCCACGCTGGCTCAGGTCGAGCGCCTCGATCCCGGGTTGAACTGCTTCGCCACCTATGCGCCTGAGCAGGCGCTGGCGGCGGCGAAGCGGGCCGAACAAGCCGTCAGGTCTGGCCGACCCATCGGTCCGCTGCATGGCCTGCCGATCTCGGTCAAGGATCTGATTGCGGTCAAAGACCTGCCATTCAGTTCTGGCTCGCGCGCGATGGCCGGCAACGTGGCCAGCGTGAATGCACCATCGGTCGAGCGCATTCTGGCGGCCGGCGCCTGCATCATCGGTAAAACCACCACCAGCGAATTTGGCTGCAAAGCCGTGGGCGATTCACCGCTGACAGGGATCACCCGCAACCCGTGGGACACCCGCAAGACGCCGGGTGGTTCCAGCGCCGGTGCGGCGGCCAGCGTGGCAGCGGGCATCACCCCTCTGGCCCTAGGCACCGATGGTGGCGGTTCAATCCGGATCCCGGCCTCGTTGTGTGGCCTGTTCGGCATCAAGGCCCAATTTGGCCGTGTCCCGGTTTATCCGGTTGCCGCCACACCCACGCTGGCGCATGTCGGGCCGTTGACGCGCACCGTGCGCGATGCAGCCTTGTTGCTGTCGGTCATCAGCGGGCATGACCTGCGCGACCCGTTCTCGGTTGCCGGGTCGGTGCCCGATTACCTTGGCGCATGCGACTTGCCGGTCAAGGGCATGCGCATCGCCTGGAGCCGCACGCTTGGCTATGCCAGGCCGGACCCCGAGGTCGCGGCCATCGCCGAGCGGGCTGCCCGCGTGTTCACGGACCTCGGTTGCGAGGTGGTCGAAATTGACAAAGTGCTGGACGAAGACCCGGTGGCAATGTGGACTTCTGAGTTTTATGCCGGCGTCGGGGTGCGACTCAAAAGGCAGTTGGCCGAACAGCGCGAACTGCTTGACCCGGCTGTGGCTGACATGCTCAAGGACGCCTTGGCGCAAAGCTCGGAGGCGTATTACACGCAGGTGTTCAAGCGCTATGAACTGCGCGACAAGATGCGGCTTTTCTTTGAGCGTTTCGACCTGCTGCTCACGCCCACTTTGCCCTGTGCGGCGTTTGATGTCGGTCATGACACGCCGCCCGGGTTGCCTGACCGGAACATTGTGGACTGGGTTTTCTACACCTACCCTTTCAACCTGACCGGCCAGCCTGCGGCGTCGATCCCTGCCGGTTTGACCCGCGCGGGATTGCCGGTGGGTTTGCAGATAGTGGCCAGAAGCCACCACGAAACCGATATTTTTCGCGCCGCCGCTGCTTTTGAAGCCAGCCAGCCTTGGGGCTACCTCAATGAGGCAGCTGATCAATTTTTGGGCACCGGTTGCCAAACCATATCCGGTGCGGCTTAGCGTGCTTGTTCAAGCAGTTATCCACAAGGTAGCGCACATAAATCATGGGTAAGTTTTGCTGTGCATCCCATGCCTTGCAAAGACGCCATCGCCAAGCTGCCGCTCATTGCGCGGTTGACCCCACAATGACCGGCTTCAGTGCGTGACAAACTCGTAGCTCACGTCTTCGCTGTCGACCATGTCGAGCAGGTCGTTGAGCAGGTTGTCGTCTTCGGTGCTGCTCCAGGTTTCCTCGGGGTCGCTGGCGAACAGTGGCTCGATGGCGATGTCAAGAAACTGACCATCGGGCAGCTTCAACACGTGGCCGCCCTCTGACGTGACGGCCAGTTCCCAGTCGTCGGGCACCGACATTTCCAGCTTGATGGTGATCTTGAGTTTTTTCATGGTGTTCCTTGTTCGGCTAGCCAGCGAGGTTAACCGAAATGCGCGGTCGCTATGAAGCCAGTTGGGCCGCTTGCCTGGCGTGCAGCTTGGCCGCGATGTACTCGCCGTGCGTCACATGCAGCAGGCCGGCTATCTTGCTGATCAGGTGGTTTTCGTTGGCGTCCAGATTCCCGTCGGCAAAGGCGACTCGCCACATGTGCTCGACCACCTGAATCTTTTCAGCCTGCGTGAACTGCTCGTTCATGGCGCTGGTAAAGCGAAAGTAGTCGTTGGCGCTCTTGGCCGTGTCTTCTGCCTGCGCCACCAGACGGGCCAACGCATCGTCGCTCAAGGCAAACTGGTTGCGCAGCGCCGCCAGGGTAGAGCTGCGCTCGACGGCCGACACGGTGGTGTCGGAACGCATCACCTCGACCAGCAGCACGGCGGTGGCCAGTTGCAGGCTGCGCGCGTCACTGACGCTGGCCTGGTCGCTGTCGGTCATGAACAATTGGGTGAGCAGGTTTTTGATGGGACTCAGCATGGTCTGGATCAGTGGACTTGAAATGGGTCGATGTTCAATCAGCGCCTCCGGTCAATGGTAACCGGCGGGGTAGGCGAATCGCCTTTGCTCGTCGGCCTGAGCGCCGGCTTGACACCAGAAAATTCAGTCATGCGACAGCCCCGCCCAGCTTGGCATTGAGTTCCCGCACATCGGGCTCTGACAGCGCCGTGTTGTGCAAGTGAGTCAGCGGCCCGCCGCCGGGCTCGATACCGCCAGCTGCGTCGTACCCGACGGCCTTGAACTTCCAGAGCGCGCCAATGCGCTTGAGATTGCCCACGTGGGTGCCGTCAGCCAGGTGCACGCTGTAAACGTTGGCATTGACGCAGGTGAGGGTGAGCGTCGTCATGGTCTTTAAGCTTCTCAGGTAAGCAGGGACCTGGTGATGGTATCTGTTCTCGCTCTCGATGGTGGTGGCGCAGCTGGTGCTGCAGGATCGGGTCGCCGACCAGGTCTTGCAAGCCGGTCAGCCTGCACTCACCAGATAGTCGCCCTGTTCCTTTCAAGCCGCAATCAACCCGGCGAACATTCCATGAGCAATTCACATTTTTACCCCATCGGCACCGCTGGCCTCGCCTGGGGGCCGGCAGAGCTGGCCCAATGGCGCGCGCGCCAGGTGCGCCAGCGCAGTTATGCCGACGATGTGCTTAGCCGCGTGGAGCGCTTGAGCGAGTGTTTTGACGTGTCAAGCTACGGCGAGGTGGCCTATGCGGACGAGCGCTTTCCCTTGATGGCCATCCGCAGCCGCCACTGGCGCCCCGAATTGCCCACCGTGCTGGTCACTGGTGGTGTGCACGGCTACGAGACCAGCGGCGTGCAAGGTGCGCTGCGCTTTGTCGAGGAACATGCTATGAGCTATGCTGGCCGCGTCAACCTGCTCGTGGCGCCGTGCGTAAGCCCCTGGGCGTACGAACGCATCCAGCGCTGGAACTTCGAAGCCATCGACCCCAACCGCTCGTTTCGCGAGGCCAGCCCGGCGCCGGAGTCCGCTGCGTTGATGCGCCTTGTGGTGCCCCTGCGCGGGCAGTTTACGGCCCACATCGACCTGCACGAAACCACCGACACGGATGAGTCGGAATACCGCCCCGCCGTCGCTGCGCGCGATGGCAAGCCCTATGTACCTTGCACCATTCCCGACGGCTTTTACCTGGTGGACGACGCGGCCAACCCACAGCCCGCGTTCCAGCAGGCCATCATCGAGGCGGTGGCGCGCGTCACGCACATCGCCCCGGCAGATGCGCAAGGCGGCATCATCGGCTCACCGCTGATGGCGCATGGCGTCATTCACTACGCCATGAAGGAACTGGGCCTGTGTGCCGGCATCACCGGTGCGCGCTACACCACCACCACCGAGGTCTACCCCGACAGCCCCCGTGCCACGCCCGAGCAACGCATTGCAGCGCAAGTGGCTGCCGTGTGTGCGGGGCTGGATTTTGTGTGCCAGAACAGCTGCTGATTGCAGGTGCGGGTGAGTGGCATCAAGCTGCTTGATGCGTGTTGCGGCGTGTCTGGTCAGGTTGGCCGGCCAACAGTCCGGCAACTGAAATATCTTCGTCCAACGCTTCCCAATGCAAACCGCCCTTGCTGAGTTCAACTTGGCTGCGTTGTTCGGGGGCTGCTCCCAGTAATCGCGGAACCAGGCCAGCGGCGCGGCGATGGTGCGGCCATCAGAAAGGCTGACCCACAAGGTATCGTCATCGAAGCGAACCGCTTTAGGAGAAGTGTTCATTCCAAGCCCTAACCGAGTTCATCGAGCAATGCCTGTACTGATGCCAATAGAGCGGGCAAGGCATTTCGGGCGATGTTCCACACCGTACCCACATTTACGCTGGCGTAGCCATGGATGAGTTGATTGCGAAACACCACGATTTGCGCCAGGTCGGGGATGCGCACCGCCATGGCTGCATTGAGCTTCGCCAACTGGTTGAGTGCTTCGCCGATGACCTCAAACTTGCGCTCTACCGCGGCCTGAGCCATCGCGTTGCTCGCGTATGCCGATGCATCCATTCCAGCGGTAAAGGACTGAATCGCCAGCGCCGCTTCGCGTACGTCCCATAAATAGGCGCGCGGGTCACGTTGCATATACGGGTTCGCGGTTGCGGTTGATGCTGGCCAGCACGTAAGGATTGCGCACGGCATCGGGCTCTACGAGGTCCACGCCACGCCCCAGCAAAGCTTCCAGTGCTGCCTTGGCGCCAAAAAACGTGTGTAAGCCCGGCTTAACGTCCGGCGCAAACTCCACCAAAAAGTCTGCATCGCTGCTCGCAAGGTCAAAATCATCTGCCCTCGCAGCCGAGCCAAACACTTCCAGCCGCTGAATGCGGTAGCGCTGGCAGATGGCAAAAATACCGGAACGGTGTTGGGCTATGGCGGGGTGCATGGATTGCAGTTTAACGGGGAGGCCTGTTTATGTGTCAAATCTGCCTACAACTCGAGAGCGCCAGGATGCCCTGACTTTAGATTTCACTTTCCCCAACTGTCCCTCAAGCCCACCGCCAGATTGAAAACCGGTCTCACTCCTGCCACATGGTCCACCCGGTCTGCCACAAAGTAGCCATGGCGCTCGAACTGGAAGTTCTGGCCGGGCAGGGCGTTGGCCAGTGACGGCTCGACTTTTGCCGTGATCATCTTCAGGCTGTTCGGGTTCAGGCTTTCCAGAAAGTCTTTGCCGCCCGCGTCGGGCTGGGCGTCCAGGAACAGGCGGTCGTACAGGCGCACTTCGGCGTCGACGCCGTTGGCGACGCCGACCCAGGTGATGGCGGCTTTGACCTTGACGGTTTCGCTGCCAGGCGTGCCACTCTTGGTGTCGGGCACCACAGTGGCCAGCACTTCGGTAAGCTGTCCGTTCGCGTCTTTTCTGCAGCCGGTGCATTCAATCACGTAGCCGCCTTTCAGGCGCACCTTGTTGCCAGGGAACAAACGTTTGTAACCCTTGGGCGGCACTTCCTCAAAGTCTTCACGGTCGATCCACACTTCCTTGCCGATGGTGAACTGGCGGGCAGGCGGTGGCTCGGCGCCTTCGGCCGCGGCACCCGAAGACGTGCCATGCGGCGCGTGTGGAAGGGCAGGCTGGCTGCACGGCTCCAGGTGACCGGCGCCCATCACGTCGTCCCAGTTGGTCATCACCAGCTTGACCGGATTCAGCACGGCCATGCCGCGGTGCGCCTTGAGTTCCAGGTCTTCGCGCAGGCAGCCTTCCAGCGTTGAATAGTCGATCCAGCTGTCACTCTTGGTCACGCCGATGCGTTCGGCAAACAGTTGCAAAGCCGCAGGCGTGTAGCCGCGGCGGCGCAGGCCGACGATGGTTGGCATGCGCGGGTCGTCCCAGCCGCTCACCTTGTGGTCGTACACCAGTTGCGCCAGCTTGCGTTTGCTGGTGATCACATAGGTGAGGTTCAGGCGGGCAAATTCGTACTGGTGCGGAGGCGGGCTGGCCAGCAGGCCGCCTTCGATCAACCGCTCCATCAGCCAGTCGTAGAACGGCCTCTGGTCCTCGAACTCCAGCGTGCAGATGCTGTGAGTGATTTGCTCCAGCGCGTCCTCAATGGGGTGCGCGTAGGTATACATCGGGTAGATGCACCATGTGTCGCCGGTGTTGTGGTGGGTGGCGCGGCGGATGCGGTAGATGGCCGGGTCGCGCATGTTGATGTTGGGTGACCCCATGTCGATCCTGGCGCGCAACACCATGGCACCGTCTTCATACAGACCATCGCGCATTTGCCTGAAACGCGCCAGGTTGTCGGCGGGGCTGCGGTTGCGGTAAGGGCTGTCGATGCCGGGCTTGCCGAAGTCGCCGCGATTCACGCGCATTTGCTCGGCCGTCTGCTCGTCCACATAGGCGTGGCCGGCCTCGATCAGGTAAACGGCTGCGCGGTACATGAAATCGAAGTAGTCGCTGGCCTGGTAGGGTTGGTCGTTGCCGGGTTGGGCCCAGTCGAAGCCGAGCCATTTCACCGCGTCGATGATGCTGTCGACGTACTCGGTGTCTTCTTTTTCGGGGTTGGTGTCGTCAAAGCGCAGGTGGCACACGCCGCCATAGTCGCGCGCCAGGCCAAAGTTCAGGCAGATGCTTTTGGCGTGGCCCACGTGCAGGTAGCCATTGGGCTCTGGCGGGAAGCGGGTGCGGATTCTGGCCGGGTCGGGCTGGCCCTTGGCGTGGTGCGCCGCATCGCCCGGGCTGCCACCCCAACGGCGGCTGGCATAGGTGCCATTGGCCAGGTCAGATTCGATGATCTGGCGCAAGAAGTTGCTGGGCTTAACGACGTCGGCGGCCACTGCGCTGGCAAGTGGCTCATTGTGTGTGTTTTTGGGGTGGCTCATGCGGCCGATTTTAGGCGTGACAGGGGCTGCCGGATCGCTTCGAACTACGGACGGCTGTCAAGATCGCTGCCCAAGCAGGCTTGCCGCGCGCAAAGCCGTGTACCCTATTGATCCGGCCCGATGAAGTTTTAAGCCGCATATTTGACATACCGATCCTGAAAGTAGCCAATGACCCGCTCAGGCGTTTGCTCCAGCATCGTCATGTGCTCGGTGGCTGCTTGACGTA
>Ga0172367_10000707_pt1 | contig 50871 bp, 30 predicted proteins | sample Lak10m_FD_114542 | JGI IMG/M metagenome (GOLD analysis project Ga0172367, IMG submission 114542) | Freshwater microbial communities from Kabuno Bay, South-Kivu, Congo - kab_022012_10m | ecosystem: Environmental > Aquatic > Freshwater > Lake | place: Democratic Republic of the Congo: South-Kivu...
CACCTACAATCCATCCTCCCTTGTTGATTTCATCCGATTCATGCTGGTCATGCCCAATGGAGACATCGTCATGTTGGGCAACGGCCGCGCACCCGGCCAGACCAATCAGGACGGCTGGGTGCTCCGCGTTGACAGCGAAGGATGTATGGTGGAGGATTGCAGCGTGGGGGTGGAGGAGTTGGAAGAGGAAACTGGGTATTTCACCGCCTATCCCAATCCGGCAACAACGGAAATGACCGTAAGTATCAACAGGTTCGATGCAACTGACATGGAGCTGGTTGTCCGCGACATGATGGGCAAAGAGGTTCTTCGATTCCGCCCCATCGGTGACAGAAGTACCGTAGACATCAGCAACTGGTCGAGGGGCATCTATCACTGCTCGTTGTACGGCAACCAACAGTTGCTACAGACCGAAAAGCTAGTCTTAATGAGTGCGCCTTGAATGGCAAACTCCTTGGCGCAGAAAACCACCTTCAGGCGTAACGCTTATCAATAGAGAACTTGGCGGGGTGCTTGGGGGCAATGTCCTTGTAGAACGCCATGATCTTGCGTAGATCGGCATCCATATCGCCCGAAGGATAGACGCTGGGCCCGCGCATGCGCGGGCCCAGACCTTTTCATTTCCATGGCTCATTGCCCGAACTGTCCTAGTGCTAACATCAGCGGCATCCCAGAACATTACTTTTACGTCCAACCAAAAACACCAAATGAAAAAGTTGATCTCCGTACTGTTCGCACTCATCGTTGCATTCAGCATCAGCGCACAGGATAGACCACAGATAGTTCCGGGAAACATCATTGTTCAAGTTCCGAGTAAAAGCGTTCAGTCGGTTATTGCAGCCAATCAAACATTCGAAGGACAACCCACAGGGCTCAAGTTCAAAAAGATGCTCTCGGCACCCATGGCCGCCTATCTGTTGGAGTTCGACCCCAACATCCATCACGAGCATTTCCTTCAACAACTATGGGATCACCCGTCAGTAACCTTGGTGCAGTTGAACCACGTTGTCCGCAATCGGGCCACTACGCCCAACGACCCACAGTTCGGCCAACAATGGTGGCATAGGAACACGGGCGGCAACGGTGGTGTAAACGATGCCGATATCGATTCTGACCTTGCTTGGGACATTACCACAGGTGGACTCACCGCGCTTGGCGACACCATTGTGGCTTGCGTGGTTGATGATGGTGGCGACCTCGATCACCCCGACCTGATGGCCAACAACTGGGTGAATCATCACGAGATACCCGACAACAACTTGGATGATGACGGAAACGGCTACGTGGACGATTATTTTGGTTGGAATCCGAACAATGACAACGACAATGTGGACGGTGGAAGCCATGGCGTTAGCGTTGCCGGCATGATCGGTGCCCACGGAAACAACGGTGTTGGCGTAAGCGGTGTGAACTGGAATGTGAAGATCATGAACTGCCGCTACGGTAGCATTGGCAGCGGAAGCAACCCCAACGAGGCCAACGTCATTGAGGCCTACACCTACCCGCTCGTTATGCGACAGCAGTACGAGGCCACCAATGGCGCTCTCGGTGCTTACGTGGTGGTTACGAATTCAAGTTGGGGAATTGACGGTGCCGACCCGTTGGATGCACCCATCTGGTGCGCATTTTACGATACGTTGGGTGCGTACGGTGTTCTCAGCACTGGAGCTACTGCCAACAATAATGTGAACATTGATGTGGTGGGAGACCTACCAACCGGCTGTGCCAGCGAATACCTCATTTCGGTTACCGCTACCGACAACAGCGATGTGCGCACCTTCTCTGGCTACGGCATCACCACCGTTGATCTGGGTGCGCCCGGTGAGGACGTCCGCACCACATCGGCAGGAAACTACACTACCACAAGCGGTACTTCATTCGCCACTCCGGCAACGGCTGGCGCGGTGGCGCTCATGTATTCTGCACCATGCGCTTCGTTGGCGGCCATTTCGCACAGCGACCCGAGTCTGGCTGCCGAAATGGTACGCGATGCCATCTTCAATGGCGTTGACCCTGTGAATAACCTTGCCAACGAGTGTGTAGCAGGCGGAAGATTGAACCTCAAGAATTCACTCGACCTCATTGTCAACAGCTGCGCTACGGGTGGTTGTCTCCAGCCATATAGCATTTCAGCAAACAACATCACCGATACACAGGCCAACATTCAATTCGGCTTTTTGGCCGAAATAGACACGTTTCAGCTTGCTTATGGAACTGTTGGAGGTTCGGCCACAGTTATCCAGAACATTACGTCTTCACCGTATCTGCTCAATGGCCTTAGTGCATGCACAGAATATTGGGTTGTAATGAATTCCATTTGCGATAACGTGGCAAGCCAAGATTCAGACACGCTTTTCTTCGATACCGATGGCTGCTGCGTAGCTCCCACCGGACTGATCGTATCGAATATCAGCGAAACAGGAGCCAATGTGAGCTGGTCACAAGTGTTAGCAGCAACAAGTTATCAATTTCAGTGGCGCGAAGTTGGTGGCAGTTGGAACACGATAACTGGCATATCTATAACGGCATACGACTTCTTGCAACTCACTCCTTGTACCGAATATCAGGTTAGGGTTGCCACCAATTGCAATGGCAACGTCACTGAATATACATCGATCGTGAACTTCACCACATTCGGATGTGGGGCCTGTACCGACAACGCCTATTGCGCATCAAGCGGAGTTGTTCAATTCGAATGGATCGATCAAGTGACACTTGCCGACATCAATTACACTTCATCTGCATCGGCCACGGGTTATGACGACCGCACCGACCTGAGCACCGACCTTGAGCGCGATGCGACCCATCCAATCACACTTAGCCCTGGGTTTGCAAACACCAGTTACACAGAGCATTTCCGAGTTTGGATAGATCTGAACCAAGATGGTAATTTCCAAACCAGCGAATTGCTGTTTGATGATGCAAACGGAAGCCAGAACACGGTTAATGGCTCCATCACTATTCCGGCCACTGCCCAATTGGGTAGCACCCGCATGCGCGTTTCCATGGCTTACGGAACCTCGTTCTCTGGCGACTACCCACAATCGGCCTGCGCCACAGGGCAAGATGGCGAGGTGGAAGATTTCTGTGTGAACATCATTGAAAAAGATACTGTTGGCGAAGGGCTGATTGAACATTCAGCCAACTTCGGAGTGGACGTGTTCCCGATTCCTGCAACGGATGTGTTGACCGTTCGCCTCAATGCACAGATAAAAGATGTAACCGACCTGCGGATATTTGACGCGCTGGGCCGTCAGGTTATGGCAATAACCTATTCAGGCAGTAATGCTGAAACCATTGGTGTAGAGCAGTTGGCAGTTGGCAGCTACACACTTACCCTGCTCAACACCAATGGCGAAACGGTTGGCAGAGCAAGGTTCTTGAAACAATAAGCTTTCAGGTCATCAGACCAGATAGGCAGACCGCCTCAATCCTTCCACTTGGCAAGGAAAAGGTTGGTGTCGTGTGTGCCGCCATTGTTGCGGTTGCTGCTGAACAGCAGGTATTCGCCACCGCGCGAGAACATCGGAAACGCATCGAACACGCCATCGTAGGTGATCTGCTCCAAGCCGGTGCCATCCACATTAATCATATACAGATTGAACGGGTAGCCTTTCTCAGAAGCATGGTTGCTCGAGAAAATGACCTTCTGCCCATCGGGTCTGAAAAAGGGTGCCCAGTTGGCTTTGCCCAATTTGGTAAGCTGATGCAGGTCGGTGCCATCGGAATTGCAGATGTACAGTTCCATTTCGGTTGGAGTTACCAATCCTTCGGCCAATAGAGCCTTGTAATCGGCAATTTCCTGCTCGGTTTTTGGGCGACTGCTGCGGAAAATGAGCTTTTCGCCATCAGGCGAGAAGAAAGCACCGCCATCGTAGCCCAATTCGTTGGTTATCTGCTTCACATCGCTTCCATCAAGGTTCATGGTGTACAGTTCAAGGTCGCCACTGCGCAGACTGGTGAAGACGATCCTGTCTCCTTTAGGCGACACGGTTGGTTCGGCATCATAACCCGGTTCGTTGGTCAACTGGGCAAGGATGTTGCCTTTCAGGTCGGCCACAAAAATGTCGAAGCCCGCATAAATGGGCCACACGTACTTGCCGTCCTCGCGCTTCGCAGGTTTTGGTGGACAGTTGGGGTCGGCCAAGTGGGTGCTGGCGTAGATGAGGGTGCTATCGCCCGGCATGAAATACGAACACGTGGTGCGCCCTCGTCCAGTGCTCACCAAGTTCGGACGTTCGGTTTTCATGCGTTCGGCATCGGCCAAGGTGGTAAAGTAGATCTGATCGCAAGAGTCGCCCCAAGCTTTGTTGCTGGCCTGAAAAACGAACTTAGAATCGTCAAAACTCCAATACGCCTCGGCATTGTCGCCACCATTGGTCAGTTGTATCACAGTATCGAAATGTACCTCCTGCGGGTAATGCAACATGCTGGTCTGCGTGGCGCCCGAATGGCCATCATGGCCGCTTTGCGAACAGGAAAACAGTAAAAATGGTAGAACGATAAATGGTACGGCTCTCATCAATTGTAGGTATTGTGGCCGCAAAGCTACTTTCATGAACGGGATAGTTGCGACATTCGCAGCAAATCACTCCAATGAGGTACACGTTTTTCATCGTTTCGCTTTTCATTCTGTCGAAAACCGCTTGGTCGCAGACTGCGCTTGACCAATTGAAAATGGATGTCAGATACCTGGCAGACGACCGTTTGGAAGGTCGTGAAATAGGCACCGAAGGCGAAAAGTTGGCCGCTGAATACATTGCAAAACGCTTTGAAGAACTGGGTGTTGCGGGCAAAGGAAGTGATGCGTATTTCCAAACCTTCAAACGCAAACAGGAACAGGATCCGCACAGCACAACCCCAACGGATACAGCCGTGGTTGTTGGCCGCAATGTGGTCGGGTTTATTGACAATGGCGCCAAGAACACTGTCATTATCGGTGCGCACTACGACCACTTGGGCTACGGAGCACACGGTTCGCTTTCGGCAGACGGGCCTGCCATACACAACGGTGCTGACGACAATGCCAGCGGAGTTGCCGTGATGTTGCAATTGGCACAGGCACTTAAACAAGGCCCGAAGAGCAACAACTACCTCTTCATTGCTTTCAGTGGTGAGGAGCGCGGGCTTTGGGGATCGAACTTCTTTGCCAAAGAACCTACTGTGAAGCTGGATGCAGTGAACTACATGATAAACATGGACATGGTGGGCCGATTGAATGCCGAAAAAACGTTGGCCATCAACGGAACCGGCACGTCTCCTGTTTGGAAATCGACCTTGGAAACCTTGGCTGCCGACCAATACAAACTGGTGCTATCGGAAAGCGGTGTGGGTCCAAGCGACCACACATCGTTCTATCTGAAAGATATTCCGGTGCTGCATTTCTTCACTGGCCAACACGAAGATTACCACAAACCAAGCGATGATGCCAACAAACTCAACTACGAGGGCATGGAAGGCATCGGTCAGTTCATCCTAAAACTCATTTCGGAAATGGATGATGACGGAAAACTGGCCTTCACCAAAACCAAGGAAGAGGACAAGGCCAATTCGCCCCGTTTCAGCGTAACGCTGGGTGTGGTGCCCGATTACCTGTTCGATGGCGAAGGCATGCGCATTGCCGGTGTGAAAGACGACCGCCCTGCTGCCAAGGCCGGCCTCATGGAAGGTGATATTGTGACCCAAATGGGCAACATTGCCGTTACTGACATGCAGAGTTACATGCAAGGTCTTGCCGCATTCAAAGAAGGCGACAAAACCACCGTTATCATATTGCGCAACGGCAAGAAACTGAAGAAGAAGGTTCAGTTCTGAGGCTGCTGCAATAATTGCGGAACAACCGCGTTCGGCCTTGTATGAAAAACCCCTACTTGCTGCTTTCGGCCTTCATTGCTGCGGGTCTTTCCGCCTGCAACACTGATACGCAAATCGACCCTCTCCCCGAGTTCAGTGTCACGTTTCCACAGGCTGGCGATCAGGATGCTTTTCGGCTCATATCTGTGAGTGATGGTATTGTGCTGGTCGGCACCAACCACGCATCACCGTCAATGAACCTGTTGCTACTGAAAACCGACTTCAGGGGGAACCAGCTTTGGCAGCGTCAACTTGATGCCGGTACGGAAGGCTTTAGCGTAAAAGCAACATCCGATGGCCAACTGGTGGTGGCAGGAAGTGTTACAGATGGCTCCGGCAACAAAGATGTCTTCCTGACAAAACTCGATCAGAACGGGAACACCATTTGGCAACAGCATTTCGGTGGTGCCCTACCAGACAATGGCCGCGATGTGATAGAACTGCAGAATGGCGGTTTTATGCTCATTGGCACTACGGAGAGCTTCGGTGCGGGCGTGGTGAGCATGTATGCCGTTCGGACAGGTGCCGATGGTAACCTGCTGTGGCAGCGCACCTTCAGCGGGCAAGGACTCGATGCCGGTACCGAATTGGTTCAGGTGAACAGCGTTGCCGTGATGCTACTCGGTTTCACCGACAGCTTTGGGGCCGGTGACCGCGACATTTACCTTCAGGGTGTTAGCATTGACGGAGACAGTCTCGGTTCATTTACATACGGTGGACCGGCCTATGAAGAGACCCAATCGTTTCAACTCACTTCCGATGGCGGTTTCATCATGTGCAGTCATTCGGCAAGCACCGAACCCAACCACTCATTGCTAGCTACGAGACTGAGCACCAACATGCAGACCGTTTGGCAGAATGAATATGGTACACCAACCGCGCACGAAGGAGGCGAAGGCGTTTTGGCGGACAGCGAAGGGAATTTCGTTTTTCTGGGCCGCACCAACAGTTTCGGAAACGATGAGCAGGTATATTTCATAAAGACAGATGCCGGTGGCAATACGTTGGAAGAACGGAATTTCGGTGAATTCGGTGACCAAAGAGGCGCTGACATCATTGAGCACGATGGTTCGTACTACATCTGTGGGGTATCAATAGTCGATGGAAATTCGGATGTGCTGTTGATCAAGCGCCCCATGTGAAGAACGCGCATCACTGCTCGTTTTCCGACTTCTTCTTCGGTTGCCTACCAGCTTCTTTCAACGCCTTGCTAATGAGCCATTCCAACTGCCCGTTGGTACTGCGGAATTCATCCGAAGCCCATTTCTCAATGGCACTGAGCACCTCCGGATCGAGGCGCAATACGAATGGCTTCTTCTTAGACAATTCTCAATTCGTTTTTTCGAGAAGCACGTAGATTCCGCTAGAATGATCGTAGGTCATGGAAATCGGACGATAACCCTTCCGGCATTCCTCATTCAATCGGTCTTCGAACTTATCCATGGTCTCGAACATCTTCTTTTTGAACAGCTGATACTTCTTCATGATCCTATTGATAAAGGGTTCCGGTGTTCACCACAGGCGATGCGCTTTTATCTGAGCAAAGCACCACCATCAGGTTGCTGACCATGGCCGCCTTCTTCTCATCGTCCAAATGCACAATCTCTTTTTTGCTGAGTTCCTCCAATGCCATTTCCACCATTCCAACGGCACCTTCCACGATCTTTCTGCGAGCAGCAACTACCGCTGTGGCCTGCTGACGCTGAAGCATGGCACCTGCAATTTCCTGTGCATAGGCCAAATGACTGATGCGGGCTTCGAGCACCTCAATTCCGGCAATTCCCAAACTATGACCCAAAGCTTCCTCCAGCTTTTGGTTCACCTCTTCCCCACCCCCGCGAAGTGAGATTTCAGCTTCCTTGTCGTCATCCTGAAACTCATCGTACGGATAGGCACCCGCCAAATTGCGCAAAGCCGCTTCGCTCTGTATCTGAACAAACTCCAAGTAGACATTCACATCAAACGCTGCCTTGTAAGTGTCTTTCACCTTCCAAACGATCACCGCCCCGATCATGATCGGATTTCCCAACTTGTCGTTCACTTTTATGGGTTCGTTATCGAAGTTGTGTGCGCGAAGGGAAATATTCTTGCGCACATTGAACGGATTCGCCCAAAAGAACCCATCAATCTTCACCGTTCCCTGATACTTGCCGAATAGCACTAAAACCATTGATTCGTTCGGATTTACGATGAAAAATCCGATGGACGCCAGTAAAGGAACCAAAAGAAGCCCCAACCAACCAGGTTGTCTGAGCGCAATTGCCAATGCAATGATGGCAGCGGTTATCACTAGAACGATCGGAAGCATGATCCACCCCGAAATAGGAACTACAGTTTTTTCTTGTTTCATAATTTGATTTATTACAACACTACAATGATATCATATTAATATCATGTATGCAAACAAAAAATCCCACCCGCTTTGGCGAGTGGGATCATATCCTTACCAAGAAGTATTTGAATCAGCTAAGCTTGTACGAGATTGGAAGTACCAGTTGAACATTGACGTTCTTGCCGTCCTTGCTTCCGGCTGTCCAATCGGGCATTTCGGAAATGACACGCACGGCTTCGGCATCAAGGTCATCCCGAACGCTTTTCACCACTTCCACTTGGGTTACTTTACCTTCTGTATCAATGACAAATTGTACGAAGACCTTGCCTTCCAAACCATCGGCCTCAGCCGTTTCAGGATACTTGATGGATGAGCCCATGTAGGTCATCAGTGCCTGCATACCTCCAGGAAACTCGGGCATTACGTCCGCTTCCTTGTACACTTCTTCGGCCTCCTGCTGAATGGCCTCAACGGGTGTTTCGGTACACGCTGCCATCAGACCGATGGTTGCCAACAAAGGCACAGCGATCAAATAGTTGATGCCTGCCCACTTCGATGTTCTTTCTGAATAGATCATAATTACGCGTTTTTTAAGGTTAATTGAATTGTAGAAACTGTTCGCAATTGAAAGTTCTGACGGTAGCTGGAACAGTTGATCCAATTGAACCTTGACGTAGTGTTCCTTGGTAAAGGATATATGTGTGAGAGCATCGGCCTGATACTCGTGGATTTCTTGCAAACTGCGCTTGTAAAGCACCAGCAGCGGATTGAACCAGAACAGGATGCGTAGCAGACTTATCCACAGCACATCGTAGGTGTGGCCAAGCCGAACATGCGACTGTTCGTGTTTGAAAATGGTTTCCAATTGATACCCTGACAATTTCTTGGGAAGATGAATGATATTCAGGAACGAGAACGGCCCTGCCTGATCGGAACGCAGCACCAGTTCGCCCATTACTATTTCCGATTGCGAACCTCTTACAAGTCGAGATAACGCTGAGATGGATCTGACGAAGAGCCACAAAGCGACCAAAACACCGAACGCATATAATAAGGATAGTGGACTGACGGAGATCGTGCTCGAAGCGATCGGCAGATAGTTATTCCCAATTTCAACTGTTGGCAATTGAAACCCGATCAGTTGCTCCGAAGCAGCACGGCCGATAGGCAGGAACGGAACCAATAGCGAGGCCACCGACCCGATGAGCAAAAATGCCCTGTTCAAACCATGGAACGTGTTGCGGCTGAGCACCGACCGGTAGCAGAGCCACACCAGCAGCAACGATACGTTGCTTATCAGCAGAAATCTTACAAACTCATTCATTCTGTGCCTTTTTAGCTTCGATTATCTTCATCAGTTCGTCCATTTCCTTTACGGTCAGGTCGTTATCCTTCACGAAAAACGACACCAGATTCTTGAACGAGCCTTCAAAATAATTGTCCACCAATTGGTCGGCCGTGTGCTTGGAATATTCCTCTTTGCTGACCAACGGGAAATACTGATGCGTTTTGCCAAACGCCTTGTAACTCACAAACTCCTTCTTTTCCAAAATTCGGATGATGGTGCTGATGGTATTGTACGCAGGTTTCGGCTCTGGAAACTCCTCCATTACGTCCTTAACGAATGCCTTTTCGAGTTTCCAGAGCGCATGCATCACCTGTTCTTCAGCCTTTGTCAGATCTTTCATGGACCAAATATAACTATATTTTTAGTTACACAACTATTTTATTAGTTTTTACGTGGGAAATTAAATGAAGGCCGATATTCATGAATGAAATTCGGAAGATCAACGCTCCCAGTGTCCTTCCCCTGAAAGCACAGTGAACCGTTTGGCCATTCGCTGTTTGGTCGTTTGCTTCTTTATAGGCACAAACCATATTTCCGCCACCGATTTTTCGCTGGTCACCTCCAACGTGAAGTAACCATGACTGGCAAACTCAGCCCATCGATGATGCGGATTTCCATGCAAACTCCAACTTCTTACCATCGGCATCAAAAAACCTGGCACGCCAGACTCTTTCATGTTGATACGACTTACGCTCGGGCCCGTGATCTCTACTCCCACCGCCCCTTCTCCCGTACGTCTGTCGTATTCCGTCCTACAGGTCGGCCAACCCGTCATGTCCATCACAAACGTCATGTGAATATCGCCAGTCAGCACCACCGTATTCTTCAAGTTGTTCTCCTTCAGAAAATCATACAACCGCTGGCGGTCTTTGGGGTATCCGTTCCAGTTTCCTGTATCGAAAACATGGCCGTTGCCATTCTGCTTCTTCATGATCTTGGGCGTGTCCTCGCTCAACCAATCGGTCATCATTTCCTGATTGCCGACTAACTGCCACTGCGAATCCGAACGTTTCAACTGCCCCTTCAACCAGTCGAATTGAAGTTCTCCCAGAACAGATCGTTTGCCCTTTTCAAACTCCTCCTTGCCTCGATAATAGAACATGTCGATCATGTGCAGTTGGGCCAATTTGCCAAATCGGAAACTGCGGTAAATGCGTTCGGGATGCAGTGTATCCATCATCCGAACGGGCACATATTCGTAGAACGCTTCTATCGCCCGTATCTCATCCGAACCGTCCGGCAGATCGATGTCGTGATTGTCCCATTCAGCAATCCACGTTTTCTCCTGCCGCGCTTTGCGCAGATCAGCATCCATGAGATAATACTTGTGACGTTCGCGCCAGCCCTGCTTGTCTTTCACATCTTCTTGCGGAAAAGACGGCATGCGGTTCAATTGGCGATCATCTGGATAATCATAAACGTAATCGCCCAAATGCACCACAAAATCCACATCCTCGCGTTCAGCTATCCGAGCATACGCGTTGAAAAAACCTGCCCATACGCTTGAGCACGAAACCACTGCCAATTTCAATTTCCCGACATCATCTTTGGGAAGCGTTCTGGCTTTTCCGATCACAGAAACCTCTCCTTCTTCGGAAATAAAACGATAGAAATACTGTTTTCCAGCTTCCAGACCGCCAGCATCAACACGCACGCAATGGTCGAATTCGGCCACGGCTTCCGCACTTCCTTCAGAAACAATTTTTGCAAATAGACTATCCTCAGAAACCTGCCAAACAATCGAAACGACTTCATTTTTTCTGAACGAAGCCACTTTGGTCCAAAGCATCACGCGGTCTGTCATTGGGTCACCCGAAGCTACTCCGTAAATGAACGGAACATGAAGCGTATCGGCATACATGTTGGCCGGGTAGCCGCTTTGCGCACTTGCATCGGGCAATGCAGCAAGAATAAAAAGTAGCACCAGCCAGCTCCGCATCTTCATGCAGCGCAAGTTAGTTGTTTGAAAACCCTGATCGGGAATTTCACGAAATCGTAATTTGCCAGCATGAGCAAGACTGCAATTGTAACGGGTGCAACTTCTGGAATCGGTGAAGCATCTGCCTTCGAATTGGCGAAATTGGGCTTCAATCTCATTCTTACCGGAAGAAGGAAAGAACGACTTGAAACGGTAAAGCAAAAAATTGTAGTTGAATTCGGTGCGGATGTTTCCGTTCATGAATTAGACATGCGCGAACGGACACAGGTGGAGAATTTCTGTAGGAATGAAATTGGGGATAGATCAATTGATGTGCTGGTAAATAATGCTGGGTTGGCTTCGGGACTTTCACCTCTTCATGAAGGCGATGTGGATGACTGGGAGAAAATGATCGACACGAATGTGAAAGGGCTGCTGTATATCACTCGGGAAATTGCTCCGAGAATGGTTGACCAGAGATCGGGCCACATCGTCAATGTGGGCTCCATTGCCGGAATTGAAGTTTACCCCAACGGCAACGTTTACTGCGCAACCAAACATGCAGTTCATGCCATTTCAGAAGGCTTGCGAAAAGAGCTTTTTGACAAGGGAATAAAGGTGACGAACATCGCTCCAGGCCTAGTGGAAACGGAATTTTCCATCGTGCGTTTTCATGGCGATAAGCAAAGAGCTGATTCAGTCTATAAAGGAATGCAACCACTAACAGCGAAAGATATTGCTGATTGCGTGGGTTTTGCGGTTTCGCGACCAGCGCATGTGAATATTGCCGACATGTTGGTGCTTCCGAGCGACCAAGGTGCCTCTACCTTGGTGAACCGGAGATTGTAAGATCAATCCGAACTGCCACCGAGCATCGACCGCTCAATGTCAACGTAGAACGGGAATTTCATCAGGTAATCGAGCCCTTCCTCAACCGTCTTCCCACCGAAAAGCACATCATAGATCGTTTCGGTAAGCGGTGCGCGATAGCCCAAGTGGTTGGCCATGCCTTTTGATATCTTCAGCGTATTGATACCTTCTGCCACCTCATCCATGTCGGCCATGATGGCATCAAGCGTTTCGCCTTTGGCCAAGCGGTAACCAACCGTAAAATTGCGGCTCTTCGGGCTAGAGCACGTAGCTATCAGATCACCGATTCCGGCCAAACCCAGAAAGGCGGAAATATCACCACCGAGGTTTTTTCCCACGTAAATCATTTCCACCAACCCACGGCTGATGAGCAATGCCTTTGCATTTTCTCCGAAACCCAATCCGTGCAGTGCCCCTGCTGCAATAGCAATCACGTTCTTCAGAATACCGGCAATTTCAACGCCCGTAAGGTCGCTGCTGCTGTAAACCTGAAAACGAGGCGTACGCAACGTTCGCTGTCCTACTTTAATTACTTCGTCAAACCGACTGGCAATAACCGTGGCGGCAGGTTGGCCGTTCAGCATTTCGGCAGCCAAATTGGGCCCTGCTAAACACCCAACTCTCCGAACAATGGTTTCCTGAAGAATGACCTCCGACATGGTATTCACCTTCTTCGGGTTGAGCTTGTAATTGGCCGTCAACTCGTGGCCTTCGGGCAACTTGACGTCCACGCCTTTGGTGCCGTGAATGAGAATGTGTTCGGGAGTTAGGAACGGTGCCAGCACCCGTATCGTATCGCGGAAACCCGCAGATGGAATGATCGGATAAATGAGGCGACACTCCTTTGCAACGGTTTCCAGATCGGTGGTAGCGAGCACAGCTTCGTGCATCGTTCGTCCGCGATTGTTGCGAGTGGTGTTGATGGAATCGGCCACCGCCTGGCTTCTGGTCACCAGAATGACCGGCTGATTTTCGGCCAACAGATTTGCGATGGCCGAACCGAAGCTGCCACCGCCAATGACACCTACCGGTGCTTTATCAGATGACCTTGTGGAGCTCATATCCTTCTAATCTGTTGTGGTAGAAATACAGCACTTTGATGTCCTGCGATTCGAAGTCGCCTTCGGCATTGTACATCAATGGCAACTGTGCATGGTAAATACCAAGATTTGCAATACCCTTTTTCACAATGGTGGCCAAACTTCCCGTAAGAATCTCCTCTTCCAATTGGATCTCTCCATTAGAATGCATCTCGCGCAGGCGATCGACCACTCGGTCAACCGCATCCATAAGTTCCTTCGGTTTGATGATGAGGTCATCGGACGGCAGCCTCATCAACCCGAAAAGATCCATTCTGTTGTAGCGGTTCTTGAATATCCTGAAGGCGGAGAATGCCAACACTTGGCTACAGAAAACCACCGCTTCACGATGGTAACGTTCCACGATTCGAACGCCAAGCATGCGCGTGTACTCGCCATCGCGTTGCAGGTCTTTGGTTATTTCACCGTTGGAGTAGAAATACTTTTTGATATCGACCTCGTTGCCTTGAGGGTCGAAACTTCTACCTACTTCATCTACCCTGTTTCCGAACAGATCCATGGGCGTTCCGAACCGGACTGCGATCTCGGAAGAGGCGGTGAAGAACTTGTAAATGAACTTCAACATCTTGGACGATGTAGAGAAGTTGTCGTTCTCCACGTAGTACTGTTCCTGTCCACTGATCTTTAGATGCTGATCGATGAGACTCTGCGCCTCAAGCACAAAATTGTAATTGATGGTTACCGGAACCACAAATATCTTTTTGGCGTCATCTCCGTCTTGCACAAAATTGAGGCGCTGCGCTTGCAAAGCTGTTCCAAGCAAACCGAGTTTCAAGCGCTTCTCCAACATTCCGCTTCGTGAACGCGTTCCGCCAGGAAAAAACAGCCCGTTGCACCCTTTTCGCAGCGATAGCTCCGAATACATTTTAAGCGTTTCGAGATAAAGGAGGTTCTTTTTTCTACGATCGACCTTATATGCTCCCAAACGGTTCATGAACCAAGCCATTATCTTGATTCCGAATAGGTTCAATCCTGCGCCATAGAGAACTGGAGGCAATCCGATGCTCTGAATGGCCCAACCGATGAGCATTGAATCGAGGTTGCTGAAATGTGTTGGCACAACTACAACGGTTCCTTGTCTGGCCAATTCACGGATGTGATCGATGTCGCCAACCAGATGGATCTTGTCGTGCAGATTGTGCCGTGTGCCCCAAAATCTAGAAATGCCCTTTCCTTGCGATGCGTTCAGCAGGCGCGAGAACATGGTGGTGGTGAAACTCTTGGCAAAATCGTATGCCTTCACATCGAATACACCTGCAATCTCATTGGCGTACCGCGTCACGATACGGTGAATCAGATCCTCGTGGCCAAATGCATGCGGATTCTCATGCCCCGCGTTTATTCGTACCATGTCCTTCTTAACGGAAGCCCAAAACTCCTTCTCATCAGGTGCATCAGCTTTCCAAGGTGTTTGCGTAAGCCTAATTCGCTCAGTGTAAAGCGTTTTTGCAAGCTCATCCTTCAGGTTTGCAGGGTTGTTACCCAACGCTTCCTTGATATTCTGAATGGAAAGTTCGACAAGTTCCTTCAGAAACTCCTCCCTATGCTGCGTCAACTTGACGATCGGCCAAGTCTCCGCATCAGGTAGAATAGGGTCGTAAAGCCAACCTTCTTCGTTATGAACTCTTGTAGCCACGACCGAATATAGGAATTAACAGGATAGAAACCCGATCACTTCTGGCTGCGCTTCTTAACGGACCAAGTGAACGTCCAATTAGAAACCTCCGTTCCGTCATCCATAACGCCTATTGTGCGCATCGGCACGAGAACGGCTTCGCCAGTGCGACATGTTTCAGCGATGGCATCGAACATTTTCTGACCATCGGCACAAGTGAAGGTCACGTGCGCGTTCGCTTTCTTAGTGAATTCTCCCTCGATATTCGAAACAAGCATGGCAATACTTTCATTGGAGTTTTCGATGGCCAGAACTGCCAACATCCCAGTGCTCATTTCAGCCGACATGCTCTGCGCGGCAAAGTATATGGACTGGAACGGATTCTGATTCCTCCAGCCGAACGGCATGCTGATCCGGCACTCTTCCATGTTTATGCAACGCAATCGGCAACCTGCCATCCACGCAAGTGGCAATTCTTTGAGTAGGAAAAGATTGAACAGGAATTTGTTCTGAATGCGATCGATGTATCGCTGTCCTTTGGGTGTAAGTGTCATAGTTTAGATGGTTTCACCGACACGCAATCGCTCGGCATTCTCGGCCATTTGCAGCGAGTCCAACATCTCCTGAATGTTGCCATTCATGAAATCGGTAAGTGAGTATAGCGTCAGTCCGATGCGGTGGTCGGTAATTCTTCCCTGAGGGTAATTGTAAGTTCTGATCTTGGCAGAACGGTCTCCTGTGGAAACCATGGTCTTTCTGCGCGAAGCGATTGCCGATTGGTGCTTGTTCAGTTCGAGCTCGTAAAGTTTGGTCCGAAGCATTTGCATGGCCAACTCTCGGTTTGCCAACTGCGAACGTTCAACTTGACAGACAACCACTATTCCTGTAGGCCTGTGAGTCAACTGAACCTTTGTTTCAACCTTGTTCACATTCTGACCACCAGCACCGCCCGAACGGGATGTCTGAAGATCGACATCCGCAGGATTCAGGTATACGTCCACCTCTTCTGCTTCTGGCAGAACCGCTACTGTGGCAGCCGAAGTATGCACCCTTCCCTGCGATTCTGTTTCAGGCACTCGCTGAACTCGATGAACTCCGGACTCATACTTCAAAATGCCGTAAACTCCATCACCTTCCACCTTTACACTGATCTCCTTGTAGCCCCCTGCAGTGCCTTCATTTTCCGTAATAACAGACTTGCGCCAACCTTTCGTTTCGATGTACTTTGAATACAATCTGTAAAGATCACCGGCAAAAATGCTGGCCTCATCACCACCAGTGCCTGCACGGATCTCCAACACGGCATTCTTTGCATCCTCCGGATCCGCAGGAAGCATCAGAATGCGCAACTGATCTTCCAATTCTTCTTTACGTTGATCAGAATCTGTCAACTCCATTCGGGCCATTTCCAAGAATTCTGCATCCTTTTCGGTTGCCAGAATCTCACGTGCGCCCGAAATGTTGTTAACTACGGTCTCGTATTCCTTGGAAGCAATTACTACAGGTTCTAGTTGGCGATATTCCCTATTGATCTTCACAAAACGGGGCATGTCAGCTACCACTGACGGGTCGCCAAGTTTGCTTTCCAGATCAAGAAAGCGTCTCTGAATGTCTTTGAGCTTATCCAGCAATTCCATCTCTACGCGTATTGGAATTCTCCGTACTCCGAACGAATGGTCAACTTCTTCGTTCCTTCGTCAACTCTTCCTACTACTTGAGCCTCAACGTTGAAACTCCTTGAAATGGAAATTATATCATGAGCAATTTCTTCCGGAACATAAAGCTCCATGCGATGTCCCATGTTGAACACCTTGTACATCTCATCCCAAGGAGTTGAAGATTGCTCCTGAATGATCTTGAAAAGTGGCGGTACTGGCAAAAGGTTGTCCTTGACCACATGGCCACTTTCGATGAAGTGAAGTACTTTGGTTTGAGCTCCACCTGAACAATGAACCATTCCATGGATTTTTGGTCGGAACTCGTCCAAGATTCTCTTTATGATCGGTGCATACGTACGAGTTGGTGAAAGCACCAGTTTTCCCATGTCCAACGGCACCCCCACCACTCTGTCCGTCAAGGAGTACTTTCCTTGATAAACCAACCCATCATCCAACTTAGGGTCAAAACTTTCTGGGAATTTATTCTTGAGTTCATGATGGAACACATCGTGCCGCGCAGCAGTCAATCCATTGCTTCCCATTCCACCATTATACTCAGTTTCATAACTGGCCTGACCATAAGACGAAAGCCCAACGATGACGTCTCCTGGTTTGATATTGGCATTGTCGATAACTTCGTCTCTCCTCATTCGACATGTGACCGTAGAATCAACAATTACCGTTCGAACAAGGTCACCAACGTCAGCAGTCTCACCTCCCGTTGACTTTATGTCGACACCATTATCGCGGAGCATTTGCAAAACTTCCTCTGTACCTTCAATAAGCGCACTGAGAACTTCTCCTGGTATCAGAAATTTATTGCGCCCGATAGTAGAGGACAAGAGAATGTTGTTGACCGCGCCAACGCAAAGTAGATCGTCAGTGTTCATAACGATCGCATCCTGAGCAATGCCTTTCCAAACAGAAAGATCACCGGTTTCGCGCCAATACATGTAGGCCAATGAAGTTTTGGTCCCAGCCCCATCGGCATGCATTATGAAACAGTGATCGGGTGAACCGGTAAGGCTATCTGGAACGATCTTGCAGAATGCCTTTGGAAAAAGTCCTTTGTCAACCTTGTTGATCGCCTTGTGAACGTCTTCCTTATCGGCCGAAACGCCTCGTTGCTTATATCTTTCTCCTGAACTCATCTATCGTTAACAAAAAAGCATTCCGAATAATCGGAATGCTTTTCTGATGAATGTATGTCTGTTCCTAGTTTCCTTTCGGAACGAAATCGCTACGCAACACCTTGAACTCCGTTCTACGATTCAATTGGTGAGCTTCCTCTTTCAATTCCTCAGTAGCAAGTTTCGCAATGAAGGCATCGTTGATAACGCTTCCTTTAGGGAATTCACCAACTTGGTTGTCCAACACTTTAGGTGTTGTTTCACCATAACCTTTGGCTACAAGTCTTTCTGCTTCGATACCAGCTTCTATCAGGTAGTCAACAACCGACTGTGCACGTTTCTGAGACAGAGACAGGTTGTAGCTATCGCTGGCACGTGTATCTGTATGTGAACCGAGCTCAATCACGATGGTCGGGTTGTCGTTAAGAGTTTCAACCAACCCGTCTAAGGCAACTTTAGACTCTGGACGAAGGTCCCATTTGCCCAAATCGTAGAAAATGTTCGGAAGGTCGATTGCGCGGTTGATCGGATCCAATTCGAAATCATGAATCAGGTCTTTGTCCTCCTCAAATCCAACAGTTGTTGTTTTTCCAGTCTTGTTCAAGTAGTAATCCTTCTTACCAGCGGTGATCACGTAGGAAGTCGCTGGAGCAAGGTCAACCTTATACTTACCATTAGCATCTGTGGTGGTTTCTACTGATGAACCGTCTGTTCCCACTATTGCCACCGTAGCACCTGCAACTGGTTTCTTCGTTTTAAAGTCGGTAACTGTACCTGCCAAAGTGAACTTCAAAGCAGGCAGCAAGAATGAATAAATGTCATCGCTTCCTTTTCCATCCTCACGGTTTGATGAGAAGAAACCTCTTTCCTGCTCTTTCTCAAACACGATCGCAAAATCATCACCATTTGAGTTGATCGGGTATTGCATGTTCACAATATTGCCCCATGAATCTCCCTGAGCTTCTGCCATGAATATGTCCAATCCTCCCATTCCGATGTGACCATTTGATGCGAAATAAAGTGTCCCATCGTTGTGAATGAATGGATACATTTCATCACCAGGCGTGTTCAACGCAGAAACGTTAACCGGCTTCTCCCAACGCTTCTTCTCATCGCTGTAGCGAGACATCCAAAGGTCACGACCTCCTTTTCCTCCATCAGCATCAGCAGTGAATACCAATGTTTTTCCATCGGCAGACAAGGCTGGATGACCAACTTTCACTACGATCGAGTCCGACTCTCCTTTCTTGTCCTTGTCTGAACTTGCTTCAGGTTGGAAAAATGGAAGCAACTCTGGTTCTGACCAGCTGTCACCACTCTTCTTAGAACGATACAACTGACAACCCATTTTCACCTTTTTCTGAACAGAACAACGGGTAAAGATCATCTCAGTGAAATCAGCATTCATTACAGCAGCACCTTCATTGTAAATACTGTTGATGGTTGCAGGAAGCGGTTTCGGCTTACTCCATTTTCCTTTGTTATCAATTGTTGCCGTGAAAAGATCGGTGAAACCTTGGCCTGTCCAACCATCAACATCACTACCAGATGAATTGTCACGAGACGAGGTGAAATAGATGGTCTTGTGGTCAGCGGCCGCATATGTCGCAGCAAAATCCATTGACTTACCATTCAACTGAACCTCATTTTGAACCACATAACGAGAAGGATTATCTACCCATTTCTGAGCCAATGCACAAGCCTCAGCACCATTTTTACCACGGGAGTCTTCTGGTGCCAATTGAGAATATTTCTCGTATTCAGCAGTTGCCTCTTCAAACTTACCATTGGCCTTCAATGCATCTGCATAGTACAGTTGGATCTTATTCTCTGGATACTTGATCTGAAGAGCCTTTCTGTACCAAGTTTCAGATTGCTTGCTGTCATTGACGAAGCGATAGCACTCTGCTGTCTTGTAAATGATCTCAGCTTTCTTAGCCTTGTCCTTCTCTTTCGAGTAGGCCTTCTTGAAAAGCGAAATGGCCTGATAGTACTCTTGCGCATCGTAGGCAAGATTGGCTACCGACAAGTGATCGGTCTGCGCAAATGCATTGATCGAAAACAATCCAGCTACTACTGCTGCAAATAAGAGTCGAGTTATTCTCATGGTGTGGTGACTTTCTTTAAACGGCTGCTAAAATAAAGAATTATTCGAATAGCAAAATGGCGACAAAACTCATGTAAAATGAAGGGTTTCAGGCACTTGGAATGCTAATACCCGAAACCCCAACAGCGTCTTTCCCCAAAAACTACCTATTGAACAGAAGTTCGCGGTACTTTGGAAGAGGCCAATACTCGTCTGAAACGACCAATTCAAGCTTGTCAACCTCCTTTCTGATCTGATCGAAATAAGGCAGAACCTTGTGGCAGTAGTCTCCGGCCATTTCACGAGCGTGCGTGTGAGTATTGGCTGCCTTTCTTGCTTCGGTCATGCCTTCAACCAACTGACTCACCTTATTCACTCTTTCAGATATTTCACGGATCATGGACAATTGCTCCTTCGCCAATTCCTTGAATTCCTTGTCTGTCAGAATCTGCTTCAAACCGGTAACGTTAGTAATTAGAACGTTCTGATATTCAATGGCCGTTGGAATAATGTGGTTTGTGACAAGGTCGCCCATTACACGTGATTCAATCTGAATCTTCTTGGTGTAGCGCTCAAGGTCGATCTCATAACGAGCATCCAGTTCACGCTCGGTCAACACCTCGTTCTTAATGAACAGCTTCTTGGCCTTGTCGGTCATCACCAGATCCATGGCATCTGGAGTTGTAAGAATGTTGTTCAAGCCACGCTTCTTGGCCTCAACCACCCATTCTTGCGAATATCCATTTCCTTCAAAACGAATTTTCTTCGATTCTGTGATGTATTGACGCAGAATCTGGAAAACAGCTTCATCTTTCTTAATGTCCTTTGCAACAAGCTTCTGAACATCTGCATGGAATTTGACCAACTGATCGGCAACGATAGTATTCAACACCATCATGGCAGAGGAGCAGTTGGCCGAAGACCCGACAGCGCGGAACTCGAACTTGTTTCCGGTGAATGCGAACGGAGATGTTCTATTTCTATCTGTATTGTCAAGAAGGATCTCAGGAATTTTGATGACGTTGAGTTTCAGCTCCGTCTTCTCGTCCGGTGACATTTTCTTACCCTTCTTCACGGTTGCCTCCAATTCGTCTAATACATTGCTCAAGAATGAACCGATGAATACGGAAATGATGGCAGGAGGAGCTTCATTGGCTCCCAAACGGTGGTCGTTGCTGGCACTAGCTATGCTGACGCGAAGCAGATCTCCATGCTCATGAACCGCGCGGATGGTATTGATGAAGAATGTCAAAAACTGAAGGTTCTTCTTCGGTGTCTTTCCGGGGCTCAACAGGTTTTTACCAGTATCGGTGGCCATTGACCAATTGTTGTGCTTGCCCGAACCGTTGATACCGGCAAATGGCTTTTCGTGGAACAAAACTCGGAAGTCATGACGCAAAGCCACTTTCTCCATCACATCCATCAATAGCTGGTTGTGGTCTACTGCCAAACTCACTTCTTCGAAAACAGGCGCACATTCAAATTGTCCTGGACCCACCTCGTTGTGACGAGTTTTAACTGGGATTCCCAACTTCAATGACTCGGCCTCAAAATCGCGCATGTAAGCAGTAACCCGCTCATTTATTGAACCGAAGTAGTGATCTTCCAACTGCTGATTCTTTGCTGATGCATGACCGAAAAGTGTGCGGCCCGTCAATGCCAGATCTGGGCGAGCATTGAACAATGCTCGGTCAACAAGGAAATACTCCTGTTCCCAACCCAACGTGCATATCACTCGGTTCACATTCCTATCGAAGTATTCCTGAACCACGGTAGTGGCCGCCTTATCAAGAAAGTGCGCAGACCGAAGCAGTGGTGCTTTATGGTCAAGCGATTCTCCAGTATATGCCACGAACACAGTTGGAATGCAAAGTGTCCTTCCGAAAACGAATGCTGGAGAAGATGGGTCCCATGCCGTGTAGCCACGAGCCTCAAATGTATTTCTGATACCCCCGTTCGGAAAACTGGAAGCATCTGGTTCTTGCTGTACCAGCTTATCTCCACCGAAAGCCTCAATGGCAAAACCATCAGCCAAGGGCTCGAAAAATGCATCATGCTTTTCTGCCGTTGAACCAGTAAGCGGCTGAAACCAGTGTGTGTAGTGAGTTGCGCCTTTGTTGAGAGCCCAAGCCTTCATAGCAGCGGCAACTTGCTCAGCTGTACCTCTGTCGATCTGAATGCCTTTGTCGACACTTTCACGAAGTAGCTTGTACACATCATTCGGAAGATACTCACGCATTTCCTTCCAAGAGAATACGCTGGAAGCGAAATAGCTTGAAACCTTGTCTGCAGGTAGTTTTACTTCAAGAGGTTTCCTACGATTGACCTCTTCCAATGCTTGAAATCGTTGTTTTGCCATGAGTGCGATGAATTGCTTGAGAATTGTGCCGCGAAGTTACTCCGATCCGCACTCAACCGCGAAAAACTTTTGAACTTTTTCCAAACACCCCCGAAAAAATCAGGGGCATGATTGATAATTGTCAAAAATTGATGAGCTGTATCAATGAAAAAGGGCCTTATCGGCCCTTTCATTTCAAGATTCCTTCTTTACAGATTCGGAAGGTTCCGTTTTCGGTGTCAACTTTGGCTTGGTCGGTGCTTCGCGCATACTGTCCTCTATTTCCCGCTGCACGCCACTTGTTGCGTCCTTGAACTCGCGTATTCCGCGTCCCAATCCGCGAGCCAACTCAGGAATTTTCTTCGATCCGAAAAACAGAAGCACAACCAACAGGATGACGATGATCTCGCCACCTCCCATATTCAAAAAAAGCATCGTGTTGTTCATGGTACAAAATTAAAAAGGCCTCTTCTCAGAGGCCTTTTACAGTTACTTTTTCTTTTCAGCTGAGTCGCCATCCTTCATGAATTCCAGTATCACCGGGGTTGCAATGAAGATGGACGAATATGTACCGACCACAACACCCACCAGGAGCGCAAAGGAAAATCCTTTGATGGTTTCGCCACCTGCCGCAAACAGCACGAACAGAACTATCAATGTGGTAAGACCTGTGTTAACGGTCCTGCTCAATGTGCTGTTCAATGCACTGTTTACAACACTTCCCAACGAGTACTTTTTCGCTTGATGTTCCGCTTGGAACTCACGGATTCGGTCAAACACAACCACCGTATCGTTAATCGAATAACCCACAACAGTAAGGATGGCCGCAATGAACGCCTGATCGATCTCCATGCTGAATGGGAAGAAACCGTAACCGATGGAGAACAGTCCAAGAACGACAAGTACATCATGAAACAAGGCAATCACCGCACCCAAGCTGAACTGCCATTTCTTAAATCGAATAAGAATGTAAATGAAGATGACGATCAACGAGAACAATACAGACAACACAGCTGAACGCTTGATGTCATCGGCAATGGTCGGACCAACCTTCTGCGAACTCAGTACTGTTGCCTGATTGCCTTGAATGTTAGCCAATCCCTGCTCCAAGAGTCCTTGAACTTCATCGTCAACCGTTTCACCTGAATCATCAATGCGGTAAGAAGTAATGACTTTGATGCGGTTGTCGGCACCGAACGTCTTAACCGTTGGAGCTGTTCCGAAAACACCTTCCAAGGCACTGGAAACCTCTGAGGTACTTACACCTTGAGCAAATTCAACCGTGTAAGAATGGCCACCAAGGAAATCGACACCGTAGTTGAAACCTCTGGTGAACATCGAACCGATTCCGCCCAAAATGATGATTCCAGACAATATGTAAGCGAACTTACGCTTGCCAACAAAATCGAAATTGGTGTTCTTGAAAGCACCTTCAGACAACTTTGTTGAAACTGTAATTGTGCGCTTCGCGGCAACACGTCCTTCAAAGATCAAACGTGTGATGAAGATGGAAGCGAAAAGCGAACAGAAGATACCAATGATCAATGTGGTGGCAAAACCTTGGATAGGCCCTGTACCGAACACATACAGAATGATAGCTGTAAGCAACGAAGTGACGTTCGAGTCGATAATGGCAGAGTATGCCGCATTGTATCCTTGAGATATGGCCAACTTAACACCAGTTCCTCTCGCCAACTCCTCACGGACACGCTCGAAGATGAGTACGTTCGAGTCGATGGAGATACCGATGGTGAGTACAATACCCGCAATACCAGGAAGTGTCAGTACAGCACCAAGAGATGCCAACACTCCGAAAACGAAGAACACGTTGGCAATCAGCGCCAAGTTGGCCGCCAAACCTGCATTTCCGTAGTAAATAACCATGAATACCAACACAAGAATGATGGCAGCCACGAACGAAAGCATACCATTGCTAATAGATTCCTGACCCAATGTTGGACCAACAACCGCTTCTTCCACAATGCGTGCAGGAGCAGGAAGTTTACCTGCCTTCAAAACTGTTGCAAGGTCTTCCGCCTCCTTAATGGTGAAATTGCCTGTGATGGAAGAACGACCACCTGCGATTTCGCCTTGAACAGTTGGGAATGAATACACATAATCATCAAGAACGATGGCGATTGAACGACCGATGTTCTCACCTGTCAACCGCTTCCAAACGTTGGCTCCATCTGGTGTCATTAGCATTGAAACTTCTGGCGAAGCACCGAACTGACCGAAATCTTTGTTCGCATCAGCAATGGCCGAACCATCCAAAGGTGGTTCACCATCACGGCTGGTTACCTTAATGGCCACCAACTGATGAACCTGTGACGGATCCTGTGGGTCGACCGACTTAACGGTCCAATAGAATTTCAGATCGCGTGGGAACACACTTGCCACACGTTCCATGGCCAAGTAATTGTTCACTTTGGCTGTGTCTTTTACAGAAGCGTAACCCACAACTGGTCCTCTGTATAATCCATCTTGCGATGCAGCTGGAGACAACACCGCAAAAAGTGGGTTGCTCTTCTGAAGATCATCAATTGACTCTTCTCCAGTTTCCGAAGCTGTAGAATCAGCCGCTCCGAAAAGGTCGGTCAAAGACTTGGATGTATCGGTTGCTGCGGCATCAGCAGCCGGTTGATCAGCCTCAGCAGTTGTATCTGCCTTTGTTTCCTCACCAGCCTGCAGATCGCGAAGAATCTTATTGGCCTCGGCCAAATAACCGTATACCTCAGAGTTCTCGTAGGTCTCCCAAAACTCCAGTTGAGCTGTTCCTTGCAGGAGTTTACGAACGCGGTCTGGTTCCTTCACACCTGGAAGTTCAACCAGAATGCGGTCGCTGCCTTCCAAACGCTGAATGTTAGGCTGAGTAACCCCAAACTTGTCGATACGTGTACGAAGAACCTCGAACGCCTGCTCAATGGCAGCTTCTTTTTCAGCCTTGATCACCTCAAGAACTTCCGCATTCGTTGCCTCGCCAGAGATCTTTTCCTTCAATGTATAACCGAAAATGGCCGGAGATGCCAAACGCGCATTCGGATCCAGTTTTTCGAATTCACGACCGAATAGTGTCACGAAGTCCTCTTGCGATTCTGCCTGAGCAGCCGTTGCATTTGCAATCGCCTTGTTGAATGTTGAATCTGGACTGTTGTTGGCCAACGAACGGATCATGTCCTGAAGCGATATCTCCAACGTCACGTTCATACCGCCTTTGAGGTCAAGACCGAGGTTCAACTCGCGTTCTTTGCACTCCAAGTACGTGTACTCTTTAATAAGGATGTTGTAGCGGAAATCCTCCAGATACTTGTCTGCTTCCTCTTGGTTGGTCTGGGCAAGTTCATCATATTGGCTTTCGGCCATGCGTGTAGCAACGGTGAACGAAAGCTGATAAAGACATACCAGCGCAAGCAAAATGGCGAAAACCTGAATAGCGCCTTTGTTCTGCATTATAGTTTGATAAGGTTTATACCTGTAAAAATTGAGGCGGCAAATATAGAAGAACAACCACTTAATAGCAATACGGACTTTTGACCTCAGAATCCGAGTTCAAATGACAGTTGTTTGACCGTTGCGGCAACCATTTACGGCTACTTTTGTCTGTATAGTACATCGCATGTCCATCTCAATGAGAATCATACTCTGCCTTCTTTTTTCAATAGCATTCCACTCGGTATTTGCTCAGTTCTATTTCCAGCGGTTCGATGGTGTTCCGGTAACACAGGAAAATGGCCCTGTTTCATTTCCTTGGGCAGGAGGAATCAACCATCCGCAGTTCTCGAACATCGACCTTAACATGGATGGGAGGAACGACCTCTATGTTTTTGATAAAAGCGGAGATAAGACCGTGTGCTTCACCACTGATGCGCAAGATCAACTTCAGTTGGCTCCAAACTATCGCGAAATGTTCGTCAATCGCCATAGCACCTTCACAAGCAGGATGCACGATTGGGTTTTGCTGCGCGATTTCAATGCCGATGGCAAAATGGACGTTTTCACATATTCGAACGGAGGCCTTGCCGTGTATCGGAACGATGGGAATTCGGACACGCTCATTTTCACGTTGATGACCAAAAAGCTGCTTTCCGACTACGGATCGGGAATCATAAATATCTACGTCAGCCCCACAGACCTTCCGGCAATTATGGACGTGGATGGTGACAGCGACATGGATCTGGTCACCTTCAGCCTTTTCGGAACCAGTGCCGAATATCATGAGAACCAATCAATGGAGCTGTACGGAATTCCGGACAGTTTGGCGATGCAGCTGGCCACGCCATGTTGGGGCGATTTCGAGGAAGACCCATCCACAGTTTCGGCAAGCCTTAATGTTTCGTGCAAAGGAGGCACTCAACCAAACAGTAATTCGCCAAACAACGAGGGTGCTCGACATTCTGGCTTCACCATGCTTGGTGTTGATATTGATGGTGACAACGACCAGGATCTTGTATTGAGCAAGGTCAGCTTCAATACCATGAACATTCTGATGAACACAGGTGATGCCACTTCCGCACACATGGGTTCGCAGGATCTGACCTTCCCCGCCAATTTTCAGAATACGGATGCCATCGATCTGTATACATTCCCAGCGGCATTCTTGGCAGATGTGAATAATGACGGAAAGGACGACCTGCTCTTTTCGTCCTATCAGGAAAACAATGGCCACGATTATCACAGTGCTTATCTGTACTCGAATTCGAGTTCTGGTGCCTTCGACCTTGATTTTGTGCAGAACGATTTTCTTCAGGACAACATGATCGAACTTGGGACCAGTGCATATCCGGTTTTCTTCGATTACGACCAAGATGGATTGGCAGATATGTTAGTTGGAAACAAAGGGTATTTCGTGAGCACAGGGGTTTATTCCGCCCAATTGGCCTATTACAGAAACACCGGAACAGCAACGCAACCAGCATTCACGCTGATCACCCGCGACCTCGACAACCTTTCGCAACTGGGTCTTGGAAACATTGCCCCCACATTCGGTGATATTGATGGCGATGGCGATATGGACATGTTGATCGGTGCAGCGTCTGGCCTTGTGCATTATTTCGAGAACAGTGCTGGTGCTGGAAACCCATGCGATTTCTCATTGACCGAGCCAGGATTTCAGGGAATAACTGTAGATGGTCAGTTTGCAACCCCTTGCCTCTACGATATCGATGGAGACCAGATTCTTGACCTCGTGATAGGTGAACGGAACGGTAACCTGAATTACTTCCACAACAACGGCACGGCAACCGCTCCGCAATTTGCCATGACCGACAACGAATTCGGAGGCATCGACATGCGCAGAAACGGGCTTTCGTTCGGTTACAGCGCCCCGTTCGTTTTCGAGCATGGCGGTCAACTGCAAATGTTGGTCGGTTCCGAAAGTGGCGATATCGACCTTTACAATGAAATTACCGAGGTCATCAGCGGCCCAGAAGAATTGGTGGGAACCGTTGGTTCGGGCACATCATTCAGCAGTTCGAACGAAACAACCCCTTTCGGATTTTCGACCACTAGCGGACGCAATCAATACCTCATCAAAGCATCCGAATTGCTAGCTGCAGGATTGGGTCAAGGTGTGATAGAGAACCTTTCGTTGATTTCACAGAATGGACCGAGTGTAAGCCACGCTCAGTTCTATGTAAAAATGGGACTGACCGAATTGGAGGAATTGAACGGTTTTGTGAACGGCAATACCACGGTTTACTACGCTTCATCGGGCACAGTACCGAACGGTTTGGTCGAATATGATGCACAAACTCCTATCGTTTGGGACGGAGTTCAGAATCTAATAGTTGAATTCTGCTGGTATCAGACCACAGGCGCTGGCAGTGACCTGAATGTTCAATATTCCAGTACCTCGTTCAACTCCAATGCACACAGCAGCACCAACAACTATTCGGGCTGTGGTATAGAATACGTAGGATCCAACAATCAACGGCCAAACTTCACGTTCACCATCAAGCCATCATTCAACCGAATCGGAAAATTTCCCATTTACGAAGGCGAGCGTTCCACCATTTTCGGTGCCGATATGAACAGTGACGGCTTCATGGATTTCGCGTTGGGAAATCTTGCAGGTGGGTTGGCATATTATAAAGGTGCAGCCAGCGGTCTGGTGATCAATTCAGTGGAAGAGAATGACGGAAACGGTCGTTTCGGAATGCACCTCTACCCCAACCCGACCAACGGTCTGTTCACCATAGAACCCGATGTGGCGCTTGAGGGAAATGTTGAAATGCGAGTGGTGGACATGCTTGGGCAAGTGGTTTGGTCTGGAAGGACATCGAACTTGATCAAGCAATCCATCGACCTCTCGGACCTGCGTGCCGGCATTTACCTGCTCGATGTGTGGAACACTAAGAAGCAGGCGTTGAAACGATTTATAGTGCAGCACTGATGCAAGCCGATGGCACCATATTGTTGTTCGATGGCGTGTGCAATCTGTGCAGTAGTTCGGTTCAGTTCGTTCTCAAACGGAATCGCAACGAGAATGTGCGATTCGCTTCACTTCAATCGACTTTTGCCCAACACGAACTTCTTCGTTCAGACCTTCCGAAAGACTATTTGAACAGCCTCGTACTGTTGGAAAATGGCAAGACCTACGTTAAAAGTGATGCCGCACTTCGCCTGACCAAACACCTGAGTGGCTTGTGGAAAGTTGGATCGGTGTTTCTCATCATTCCACGTTTTATTCGAGATGGCGTTTACGATCTGGTTGCCAAAAACCGTTACCGCTGGTTCGGTAAAAAGGATGTGTGCTGGATTCCGGAAAAACGCTGGCAGAACCGATTTCTGAACTGAGCTTTCCTAAAACAAAGATCCCCGCCAATTGGCAGGGATCCTCGTCAATGATATTTCAATTCGAATTAGGCAGTAGCCGTTTCCAACAGATCGTTCGTCTTTCTTACTCCGTCTGCGCTTTCTGCCATCAATGCTTTCTCAGCATCGTTCAGTTCTATCTCAACGATCTTCTCAATTCCGTTGCGACCAACAATGGCCGGAGCACCGATGCAGATGTCAGAAAGGCCGTACTCGCCATCCAACATGACCGAACATGGGAACATTTTCTTCTGATCGCAAGCAATGGACTGCACCAACGAAGAAACAGCTGCACCTGGCGCATACCAAGCGCTGGTTCCAAGCATTCTTGTCAAAGTGGCACCACCAACTTTGGTCTCTTCAGCCACTTCGGCCAATCTGCTATCAGAAAGGAACTGAGTAACAGGAACACCGTTTCTTACCGCCAAGCGCGTAAGTGGAATCATTCCTGTGTCGCTGTGACCACCGATCACCATTCCGTCAACATCTGAAGCTGGGCAATCCAATGCTTCAGCCAAACGGTACTTGAAACGGGCGCTGTCCAATGCACCGCCCATACCGATGATGCGATTCTTTGGCAAACCGGTTGCCTTGTGGGCCAAGTAGGTCATAGTATCCATCGGGTTGCTCACCACGATCAGGATCACATTAGGTGAATACTTGATCAGGTTTGTGGCGACTGTTTTAACGATGCCGGCATTGATACCGATCAACTCTTCACGGGTCATCCCGGGTTTACGTGGAATTCCGCTGGTGATAACCGCGATCTCGCTTCCTGCTGTCTTCGAATAATCGTTAGTGCTACCAACGATCTTTGTATCGAAACCCAAAAGGGTTGCGGTTTGCATTAGGTCCATTGCCTTGCCTTCTGCGAAATTCTCCTTGATGTCTACAAGAACAACCTCAGAAGCAAAATTCTTGATGGCGATGTACTCAGCGCAACTTGCACCAACTGCACCCGCCCCTACAACTGTAACTTTCATGGTATTTGATATTTTTTTGATGAAAAAACTCGGTTCTGAACTATTTGGAACGGCCGCAAATGTATAAAAGTGTGGCATTGGCAAATAGCAGTCCGAATGCCGAAATACAATTGGTTTTCAACCGTTAACAAGATTGATGGGTAAGGTTTTCACCACACTCTCGTTAACTTGCCGTAAAATCGCAGCCCGTAAGGCAACCGCCCCAAATCATCAACGTTAAGCTAACGCACGTGCAACCGACCAATGTGGAGATCCAAGATCTGATAGACGGATGTATTCGGAATGACCGAAGAAGTCAGCAAAAGGTCTATGAGATGTTTTACGGCAAGATGTTGGGAGTTTGCATGCGGTATACGAATGACCTTGATCACGGAAAGGAATTGACCCAGGAAGGATTCATCAAGTTGTTCGGAAACCTGCACAAGTACAAGAACGATGGTTCTTTTGAAGGATGGGTAAGACGGATTTTTGTGAACAATGCCATTGACTCGTTCAGACGGAAGAAACATCAGGATTTTGTGCCTGACGATGACTATCAGGTGATGAACCTGGCAGATGAAAAAGATGAACACGCGTTCCTTGACGAAGAAGAAGAGATAACACCGAAAGATGTAATTGCAGCCATGCAACAGTTGTCGCCTGCATATCAAATGGTTTTCAACCTCTACGTGATGGAGAACTACTCGCATCAGGAAATTGCCGATCAGCTTGGAATAAGCATCGGCACTTCCAAATCGAATTTGGCCAAGGCCCGCATGAACATGAAGAAACTACTTAGGAAACAGTTTGCTGACCGATTTTGAATAAGATGTCCAACCCATTCGATGATAAGATCAAACAAACGCTCGAAGGCTTCGAAATGCCTTACGATGCTGCCGCTTGGTCGCAATTTGAAACCCAGTTGCCAGCGCAGACCACACCGCCTGCCTCCAAAAGTTGGCTCAACTGGAAATCAGGCCTAATGATAGGTGCTGTTGCAACGGCATTGGTTACTGTTGCAGTACTTTCTAACGAAGATGCGGAGCCCGTTGCCGAAGCCGAAAATGTACCGGTTCTAGTGCAGCAGTCGGAAAGTTCTGATGTTGCCAACGAACCGGAGTTGGTCGAAGGTACCCGAACAAACTCGACCTCGGGCAACGCAGTTCAATCAATTAGCAGTGAAAAAGATTCTGAAGCTGCTGAACAATCGATCACGGCAACTCTCACTACAGGACAACCACAATCGAACACTTCTGAAAAGAGCAGTTCTGAATCTCCGAAAGCAACTCCATCAGTTCCAGAGAAACCTAAGGTTCAACCCACTGAAAGCAATGCTTCGAACGCGGAAAAAGCACTAGAACTGAATGTTCAGTTAAGTGCAACCAAGCTTTGCGTTGGCGAAGACCTGACCGCCTTGGTTTCACCGAACTTCAAGGGCACTGCCACTACTTGGAACTTCGGTGATGGCACCACCGAAGTTGGAGCGAATCCAAGCCACACATATGTTGTTCCTGGAAACTATCAGGTAACTGTTTCCGGAAGTTCAGGAACCAAACAGGCCGAACAGGTTTTGAATGTTTCCGTATCTCCTAGTCCGACTGCCATGCTGACGATGGAGCGCAAATTGGAATCATTCGAAGCCATCCCGTTGTACGAATTCAATACCGCTTTGCAGCCTACCGAAACAGCCACTTGGAAATTTTCTGATGGCAGAACTGCACAAGGAAACAAGGTGACGCAGCTTTTCCGCGATGGCGGTAAATCGACAGTTGAATTGACCGTGAAGAATCAATATGGCTGTACAAGTTCAATGGATTCGGAATTGGAAACGGAGGAATTCCATCTGTTGACGCCAGAAGCATTCACACCGAATGGCGATAATCTGAATGACGATTTCATGCCGGAGGCTCTGAGCACCATGGGAGTTCCGTTCACACTGACCATCAGAAGCATGAAAACCGGAGAAACCGTTTATCTGACCCGCAACAGCACCGACCGCTGGAACGGACAATTGAACAACTTCGGAACCAAGTGCGAAGCAGGCCCATACCTGTGGACCGTTGTGCTTGAAGCTGACATTCTTAAGAACAAGGTCTTCAATGGGACCGTACACCTCAAACGCTGACCACAACTTTGTATCTTTGAAAACTGCAATTCAAACCCATCATATGATCAAAATGTACCACCATACCGTTCAAAAGCTTCACACGGTAGCTGCGATGCTGTTGGTTGTGGTTTCCACGACTTTGACCATTCATGCACAGACCATCGATATAGGGCCGCCCGATACCAGCGTTTGTAATGGAACACCCGTGACGCTAACCGCCATTCTGAACGGTGGTGGTTCCGGTAATGCTGTGCCCACCACATACACGTTAACTGATGATGTTCACACTGGTGTTGTGAACATGGGTTTTAACTTCGATTACTACGGAAACACCTACAATCAATGTGTCATTTCATCCAATAGTTACATCACATTCGACCTTACTCAGGCAAGTGGTGGTTCTCAGTGGTCGATAACTGCCGCTGCACCAAGCGCAACTTCCGCTTGTAACAACAAGATCATGTTCCCTTGGCAGGATACGAACCCCGGAGTCAGTGGAACAGTTAGTTCCGTTACCTGCGGTATTGCCCCTAACAGACGGTTTGTGGTGACCTATGACGCAGTTGCCATGTTCAGTTGCACCACCTTGGAGTTCACCAACCAATTGGTTCTTTATGAAACTTCGAACAGGATTGAAATGCACATCACCAGCAAACCCCTGTGTACCACTTGGAATGGCGGGGCGGCAATTCAAGGTTTGGAAAATGCCACTGGTACTGTCGGACATATTGTTCCAGGAAGAAACTTTCCAACGCAATGGAGTGTAACCAATGACGGATATGAGTTTGTACCTGACGGAATTGGTGGTTACACCGTAAACGCTATTCCATTTGATCCAGAACCGGTCACTACCAACAACAGCCTTACTTGGTATGACGATCAGGGGAACAACCTGGGGACCGCAAATTCCATTACAGTATCACCTACCCAAGCTACCTGGTATTACTGCGAGTGGGATTACCCATGCAATAACGAACCAGCGATCGATTCGATTCTTGTTACACTCGGAAACGTAAATATCACTGCCCAAGCAACAGATGCTCGCTGCTTCGGCTTCAACGATGGAGAGGTTGAAGTGGATCCTGTTGGAAGTTTCTTCCCGGTGTCGCTGACGTTGGATGACAATGGAGGCAACACATTGCAGCAGGTGAATGGTGTGAACGGAATTGCTACGCTCAGCGGTCTGTATGCCGGCAACTACACCGTAACCGTTACTGATGGCGTTGGGTGTCAGACATCCCTCAATTTCACTGTTGATGAACCGCCATTGTTGGTTCCGAATGCCGGACACATCGACATTCTTTGTAATGGAGATAATAATGGAAGAGCCTATGCCACTCCAACAGGCGGTGTTGGACCTTATGACATGGCATGGAACGATCCATTGCAGCAGTCAACCGACACTATTTACTACTTGCCTCCGGGTGCCTACACGGTAACCGTTACCGATGCTCAGAACTGCGTTTCTGACACGACCGTTCTGGTTTCGCAACCGCTTCCACTGGTTCTACAATTGAGCTCTGGGGCTGATACCTGCCTGTTTAGAAACGGTGCCATCAGAGCCGAAATGCAGGGAGGAACACCTCCTTACAACTATATCTGGAGTTCCATTAGAGACTCGGCACATTATGAAGTGAACGATGCACTTGCATACAATTTGCTTACAGGTCTTTCATCTGGCGATTTCGATGTGCTCGTTGTAGATTCGAACGACTGTGAAATTGAAGGTTCCATTTCAGTTCCGCTCATTACGCCACCGTATGCAGATTTCTTGAGCCGGTCTAAACCTGAGGAGTTTACGAATCCGGAAGTGCAGTTTGACAACGAAAGTTCGAATGCACTGACGTATGAATGGCACTTTGGTGATGGAAATGTATCGTACGAAGAGAATCCATTACATTCTTACGACACGGCTGGCGTATTCTTGGTGATGCTTATTGCTTACAACGAACCTGAATATGGCTGTGCCGATACTACGTTCAGATACATGGATGTGGACCCGATGTTCACATTTTACGTTCCTAGTGGGTTTACGCCCGATGGCGATGGACTGAATGACACTTGGGGTCCGGTAGGTCAGAATTTCGAAATTGAGAGTTACAACCTGAAGGTTGTGGACCGTTGGGGTACCATCATATGGCAAACGGACAACCCAGATAAACAATGGAACGGTACAAACCGCGGTTCAACCGAAGATGTGAAACAGGGTCTATATGTTTACGTCCTCACTTTGAAGAAATTCAATACGTTTGAGCCGAAGGTCATTAAAGGAACCGTCACGCTGTATCGTCACAACTGATAACAAATTCGTAGATGCTCCAAATTCGGAGGTTTTTTCTTGTGAGTCTCGGTCTATTTGGCCTTGCGTCATCTGGTCAGGCTCAAATAACTTCTACAACGTCCGATTACGTTCAGCCTACTCAATACACCAACGGCCTGCCGAACGACCAGATCTTTGTTTTCTGCTCGCCTGATGTAAATGGGAACCCAGTTACGGGTTCTCTCACAGCCACACCAACACTTCCAGGCCCTGGTTACACGTTTACTTGGGGGCTTTATGACGACAATAGCCATACTTATGCCCCGTTCTTCACGGAAAATGGAGCAAGTTCCACTGTGAGTAATCTCGCTTCAGGTGGTTACAACGTCACCATTACGAACAACGCTGGGCAAACTCAGACATTCGTAACTTGGGTTTACGTCAGTATAGTTGATGTGGACATTCAATTGGCGTTGGATCCTGTGCATCCGGGTTGCGAACCATTTGATGTGAATGGAACCATCAACGCCTCTGGTTTTACATATTGGGACCCCGTTCCGCCCGGAGCAGCGCCATTCTTGGTGGACGCCAACACTACAGTAACTGTCTGTTTCAGCGCAAACCACACTTATGTGTCCGATCTTGGATTCGTACTGGTAGGTCCGCCAAGTTGCGGAAGTCCAGGTGTGACCCTATCTCCCAACCCTCAGGTGATCAATAACGCCAACGGCTGTTGCTGCAATAGCGGAAACAACTTGAACAACTTGTGTTTTAGCACGGCAAATGCCAACCAGTTGAACATGTGCGGAGCTGGCACGCCTCTTTCTGGAACCTATGGATTTTACAACGGCAATTTTCCAGGAACTGGAGGAGCAAATTACCCGCAAGGAGGTTTTGCCGCATTGGCCGGATGCAACGCTGCCGAAGGTGGTTGGGCTGTGCAGATCTATGACTGTATCGGAGCTGACGTTGGGGCGCTCACATCAGCGACCATCACGTTTACGAATGGTGCTTCTACGATCAACTACGCCTCTGGACCCATAAACTCTACGATCAACGACAATTCCTGTACTCCTGCTACTGCTTCCATTTACGTGGTGCCTTTGACCACACCTATCAATCCGAATCCGCAGCAAGTTCCGAACTCGGGAACATTGACCTATCAGCTCGGCATCAATGGCAACCCTGTGTCACTGGCGCCCGGCACAAACACGTTCACTCAGACCGTAGACCCTATTCCGACCTATGACGAATGGTACTATCTGGAAATTCAAGATCAATTGGGATGCAGTGCCATCGATTCAGCATTCTTCGATTTTACTGGGTATGCTGATGCCACTATCGACCCGATCAATCCGACAAACCAGCTTTGTACTGGAAACTCTCCCGTTCAGTTGACGGCTGCAACAGCGGGTGGAACTTGGTCTGGTACGGGTGTAGATGCCACAGGAATGTTCGACCCTGCGGCTGCTGGAGTTGGCACACACACCATTACCTACACCATTGCTGACCCATGCGGTGATGTGCAAACAATGAATATTGTAGTAGGCGACCTTACGCTGAGCATGACGTCCACTGCTTCCATCTGTACTGCAGATAATGGAACTGCCACTGCTACTCCACTTACAGGCACAGCTCCGTACACATATGATTGGGTGACCGTTCCTGTTCAATCAACGCAAACAGCTGTAGACCTAGCACCTGGCACCTATGATGTGACTGTTTACGATGCAGACGGCTGTTCGCTCACAACGAACGTTGTAGTTGCCCTTGATCCAAGCAATCTGACTGTTTCGATTCCAAACTTCACTGACGCCCTTTGCAATGGTGCATGTGATGGCACGGCAACCGCTACGCCACAAGGCGGAACCGCCCCTTACCTCTATCTTTGGGATGACCCATCGAATCAACTAATGGCAACTGCCACAGACCTATGCGTTGGCACTTACAACGTTGGCGTTGCAGACACCTATGGTTGTGTTGCCACTGACCAAGTTGTGATTTCTGAACCGACAGCAATTGTTGCCAACGCAGTTATGGATGTTCAGTCAAACTGCGGAAATCCGGATGGTGCGGCCACTGTGACAGCCAATGGCGGGACCGTAGCGGTTGATTACAGTTACGCTTGGAGCACGGTTCCAATTCAGAATGTAGCAAGCGCAACAGGTTTACTTCCAACGACCTACACGGCAACGGTAACAGATGACAATGGCTGTTCTGAAACCGCCAACGTAACCGTAACATCCACGCCTGGTTTTTCAGCCAATATTTCATCATTCAATGATGCCACTTGCTACCAATACTGCGATGGTGATGCTGCGGTGGTTGTAGGTAATGGTTCTGTAGCCCCATTGACGTACAGTTGGAACTCTGTTCCTGCTCAGAATGGTTCAAGCGCAACAAACCTTTGTGCGGGAAACTATCAGGTTACCGTGACAGATGATGTTGGTTGCATTGCGACTGCAAACGTCACCATAGCTCAACCCCAACCTGTTATTTCACAATTAGCCGTTTCAACCAGTCCGATCTGTATTGGTGAAAGCTCTGACCTATCGGCCACTATTTCAGGTGGAACGCAACCGTACGTTGGCTATCAATGGACCTCCAATCCTGCAGACCCATCATTGAACGCCTCGGCTCAGAACCCAACGGTTTGGCCGGTGGTCACAACTTCATACACATTGGTTGCAACTGATGCCAACGGCTGCCTTTCTGCACCGAAAACCGTATCTGTTGAAGTTCGACCACCATTGTCTCTTGATGTGATTCGTCCATTGATTCAACCAGACACGGGCATTTGTCCTTACGACTTTGCGGTAATTGACCTTGAAGCACTTGGCGGAGATGGTAACTACACGTTCTATCTTGAACCGAACAACCAGAATCCTATAAGCTTGCCGATGCAAGTGCAACCGGCATCGACCACTACCTACGATTTCAGCGTTCACGATGGTTGTACAACACCACCAGCATTTGCGTCAAGCACCATTACGGTTTTCTTACTGCCCAACGTAGATTTTTCAGGCGATCAACTGACCGGTTGCCATCCTCACACGGTCAATTTCACAGACGAAACTTCGCCAACGCCTGTGGCATGGAGTTGGAATTTTGGCGATGCCGGCTCGAATGGGAACACAGCGAATATTGCCAACCCATTCCATCTTTTCAGCGGATCAGGCACTTACAACATTTCTCTACAGGTTACATCTGTTGATGGATGTGTGGAAGACAGCACAAAACTTTCATACATTGAAGTGTATCCACTTCCGGTTGCCGGGTTTGAATTGACTCCTGAGCAGACAAACATTCTTAATGCAACCATCTCATTCACCGATCACACAGCCGGCAACATTGCGGCATGGAATTGGAATTTCGGAACAGGCGATGTTTCGGACCTTCAGAACCCTGTTTACACTTACTCCGATACGGGAACTTACGCAGTTTGGCTCAGAGTTGTGACAAATCACGGTTGTGAAGATGATGCCAGAAGAACCGTTCAGATCGATCCTGACTTCATGTTCTATGTTCCTAATTCATTTACGCCTAATGCAGATGGAAGAAACGACTCTTTCAGAGGCTACGGTGAAGGCGTGGATTGGAGCACCTACGAACTGTATGTTTACAACCGTTGGGGCGAAGAGATCTTCATAAGCCATAACCCCGAAGAAGAATGGCGTGGGTGGTTCAAGGACCGCGAAGTTGAGGCAGGGGTTTACGTTTGGATGATAAGGATCACCGACCTGAAGGACGAACCACACGTCTATCGTGGTCACGTTACGTTGCTTAGATAGTCATTTGCCAAGTGTAAAGCAGATTACACTCATTCTGTTCTGTCACTATTACATTGAGTCACTCTTTCGTGACCCCACTTGTTACAGAACATATTTTTCATCAATTTACGCCTTCATCAGCAACCCAGAACGGCTTCTGCTGTCTTACAATTGTTTGACCCACAAACCACTCACCCAACATTGATGAAACCTTTCATCGCACTGCTACTCGCTTGGCAATCGACAATCTCGATAGGCTTTGCTCAAGAAAGTTCGATCATCTATTCCGACCAATCCATTTCCATCAGTTCTATGCGTCAAACCTGCGTTGACGAACGGAATGGAATTGAAAAGGAATTTGTAATGCTTTCGATTACAAATAGTTCCGATGCCGAATTGAGCATCAGAGCGAAAAAGGAAACATGGTACAACAGCTCGTGCGTCACTTGTGGGAATGATGCACCGGAGTTCTACTTGAACCTTACAGTTCAGGGCAATTCTACAGTGGAAGGCACGTGCGATACTTCAACAGATAACCTTCGCGTATTCGCTTCCATGCCGAATATCTCCAACGCAAGGAAACTGAATCATTTCGAATTGAAGGATATTCAAATAACTGAGAACTGAGATGAAGAAATTGCTCCGTTCCTCCGTTCTAATTGGTGCTCTACAGCTGACCGTGATTTCTGCAAAAGCACAGTGTAACGTGACTGCCAATGCAACTCAAACAGACATAACATGCGGTGAATGCGTCACGCTTTCTCATTTCGGATCCACCACCGGTAACATCAGTTTCAGTGAGAATTTCAACTCAGGAAGTCCTACTGGTTGGGCTTTCACGCAACAGGCGTCTTTCAACAACCCATGTAGCGGTAGTGGAGTGGATGGCACAACGCACATCTGGATGGGCGACAACTCAGCAGTTCCCAGATCCCTGGAAACCAACCCTCTGAATTTCGGACCCGCGGTGGCCCCGGCTGGTGGCACCATTTGCTTCGATATGCTTTTCGCTTCTCAAGGCGATGCTTCACCATGCGAAGGCCCAGATGAACCAGACGAAGGTGTGTTCCTTCAATATTCGGTGAATGGTGGCGCCACGTGGATAACCATAAACTACTTTGACCCGAACGGTGGAAACGACCCACAACTTACGAACTGGAACAATTGGTGCTTCCCGATTCCTGCTGGAGCACTTACCAATAATGTTCAATTCCGATGGTTTCAAGATGCAGACTCCGGTGCTGAGTATGACCACTGGGGAATCGATAATGTTCAGATCATTGTGAACGACCCTAACGTGCAATACGTGTGGCAGCACGATGGCTTTACCACTTCACTTCCAGGAAATAATCCTACTCAGGTATGTCCAATTGCTACCACCACGTACACGGTTAATATGAGCACAAGCTCTGGTAACTGTGTCGATAACGTGCAAATAGTTGTAGTGGATCCTGTCATTCAAGTGAATGCCGGAGCTGATCAGACCATTTGCCCTGGAGACTGTATCAACTTGAACGGAACAGCAAATGTGGTGAATGATCCTGGGGGCATCACTACGTTTTCAAACATTCAGACGGAGAATTTCGATGCATCCGTTTTCGGAGGTGCCGCTGTTAACATCAATGTTCAAGACCTGAACATGCAAACGGTCAACCCCGGGTCGTTAACGGAAGTTTGCATCACGAATCTTACTTTTTCAGGATTTGGACTTCCACCTGGTGGAGTTGAATCGCTTTCGCTGACACTCGTGTGCCCTGACGGAACGCAATTGACGTTGGTGCCTTCAGGAACTGCACCAGCAGGCCCAGGAGGATTTTTCGGTCAAGCCTCTTATTATCAGAATGCTTGCTTCGTCCCATCAGGTGGTACGAATCTTAGTTCTGTTGCCGCTGCAAACGCAACTCCGATCTCCGGCACGTTCAATTCCAGCCAACCATTCACAGCAATGAATGGTTGCACTGCAAACGGCCTGTGGTCAATTCAGGTATCAACAACAGCATTGACAGGAAGCGGAACATTCGATGGTTGGTCCATCACCTTCAATGATGAGCCTGACGAATACACGGCAAATGTCACTTGGTCGCCAACCACAGGTATGGCAGCTGGTCAGCAGACTACGCTCACGCCACAGGTGTGCCCGCCCGGGGCTACGGCTTACACGCTAACCGCGACAGATAATGCGGGCTGTGTCACCGAAACTGACGTAGTGAATATCGCTATCGACCCTAATTGTTGCAACCCACAGACCCCGCCTATACAAGGTCCGACACCTGTGTGTGAAAATGCCACGGGAAACGTTTATTCGGTGACCAACACGCCCGGATCGACTTACAACTGGACTGTTCCTGCAGGTGCAACCATCACTTCGGGTCAAGGAACCAACTCCATCACTGTCAGTTTTGGAACAACAAGCGGGCAGGTTTCTGTGGTGGAAACCATTGCTTGCGGAAATGGGCCAGCGGTCATCTTCGATGTAACGGTGCAACCGTGTGCCGGATGCACCATGAACTCGTTGGACATCAACATGACCGACTGCTACACATCTGGCCAAGGATTCCTAGTATATGACGTTCAAGGAACATTGACCTTCAGCAATCCTCCGGCAACCGGGCAATTGGTTGTTTCCGATTGTTTCTTCAATACGCAAACTTTCAACCCGCCATTTACCAGTCCGCTCAACTTCACATACACTGGCTTACCTCAAGATGGGCAGAACTGCGACTTCGGAGCGGTATTTACCGATGACCAGAATTGCAACATCACCACCACATTCACGGCACCTCCAACCATCACTTTTTACAGTGCCAGTTGCGTTGTTGGTTCAGGCACTGTTGAAGGAACCATCGAATTCAGCAATCCGCCTGCAACAGGCACCATCGTTGTCAGTATCAATGATGGGACAACCACGCAGATAACCAATATTCAGCCTCCGTTCAACAGCCCAGAGGCATGGCAAGTAACTGGACTGGATCCTGCCGCTGCAAACTACGTCATCACCTATTATTTCTCTGATTATCCTACCTGCGAACAGACCCAAACCATCATCTGTGGATGTGCTGCCGAGGCCGGAACCACAACATCTGTCATCGTGGGAAGTGGACAGAATGATGTTGTCCTTTGCGAGAACGACCAACTCCTATTGGCAACAAACGGAAATTTCACATACCCTGATGACGAAGGACCGATAGGTGGGTTTTCGTATCAACCGGCCCTTGTTTTTCTGGTTTATACATGCCCACCAACAGCTGGTGTATTCCCTACGAATGACCCATGTTTCGTAGGGCTGGTTCCTATCGATGGTTCCGTGCCTGATATAAATGACCAGAATTCGATCATCAGCTTTTTCCCACCCGGAACATTTACGAACAACGAGGTTTATTACGCCCCGATAACCCTGTATCACTTCGACCCTGTCAATCAGGCGTTCATCGTAAATCAGAACTGTTGGGATCTTGGCCCGGTAACTACGGTAACATATTTAACACCTATTACGAGCACAGTAACGCCTGATTGTCAAACGAACACAGTCGCTGTGACACTGAATGGTGGGTATCCTGAAATCTATGGTGGAGATTTTATTGGTTCAAACCTCCTACCGGCAACAGCCTCATTCGTAAATCAAACCACACAGAACGGAGGCGATATTGTCATTGATGGACTTACAAACGGTGACAATTACAGTTTTGACGTTACCGATGAGAATGGATGTCCACACACCATTAGCGGTGGTCCGTTTGTAGCGTTGCCCGTTGCTGATGCCGGAACAGACGCACAAACATGCCAACTCAGTTACACAATGACTGCAGTGGCGAGTTACGGAACAGGATCATGGACAGGCGGGCCTGCCGGCACAACTTGGAATCCGAACGCCAATACAGCCAATGCCACGGTAACTGTGCCGGCAGCTGGTGCCTACACCTTTACTTGGACAGAAAACAACGGGAACGGCTGCGTTGCCACTGACGATGTTGATATCGACTTCAGTTTGATGAGCATTCCAGCGGTTGTAACGGATGCTTCGTGCGGAAATGCCGATGGAGAGATCGTAGTGGCGCCACAAGGTGGCGTTGCACCTTATTCATACAGTTGGAGTTCCGGAGGAAATTCAGCCATTGAAACCGGGCTTGGATTGGGTCAAGTTACTGTAACCGTAACTGATGCTACCGGATGTAGCTTGGATTCAACATTTACTGTAAATCAGCCAATTACGTTCAGCTACAATGTTTCAACGCAAGATGAAACCTGCTTCAATGCGTGCGATGGCGAGGCGGATATTCAGCCTAATGGTGCTGGCCCCTACACATATACTTGGAATCCGGATGTGAGTAGTGCAGCAAACCCAACCAACCTTTGTCAGGGCAATTACAGCATCGTGATAACCGATCAGGATGGATGCTCGCAATTGGCCAACGTGAGTATTTCCGGCCCCACGGAAGTTGTGGCGCAAGTTGCATCCGATGTCAATGAGGTGTGCATTGGAGGACAGGCAACATTATCGGCCAACGTTGCTGGTGGAACACCTCCCTACGCTACTTATACCTGGTCTTCTGTTCCAGTTGACCCTTCGTTGGTTTCTAACTCAACGTCTCCAACTGTATTCCCAAACGTTCTAACGACTTACAGTTTAGTGGTGGCTGACGCTAATGGCTGCACGTCACAACCGGTTTCCGTCAGTGTTGATGTTCTCGAACCGCTTGTATTAGACATTATCCGACCTCTGTTCAGTCCCGACACCGGAATCTGTCCGTACGATTTTGCCATTCTGGATCTTTCTGCTTCTGGAGGAGATGGCAATTACCAGATATTCCTTCTTCCTGATGTCAGCACACCTGTCCAATTACCATTGATCGTTCAGCCTTCAACCACAACTACATACGATTTCATGGTTACGGATGGTTGTTCAACGCCTCCTGCATTCGCATCAAGCACGGTCACCGTGTTCTCGTTACCGCAAGTGCTAATCCAGGCAGACCCAACCGAAGGTTGTCATCCACTCACGGTGAATTTTGCCGATGCAACTCAACCAACACCGGTTGGTTGGACATGGAATTTTGGCGACCCCAACTCAACTTCCAATTCGGCCAGCGTCAGCAATCTAAGTCATCTGTACTCGGGACCTGGTCTTTACAATGTGTCGCTGAGCATTCTTACGGCAGATGGATGTGTGACAGACACCGTTCTTAATCAGTACATCGAGGTGTTTCCTCTACCAAATGCAAGTTTCGACCTTGATCCGTCAGTGGTCAATCTATTGAACGCTCACATCAATTTCACAGACTATTCTCAAGGACAGATAGCAAGCTGGAGCTGGAACTTTGGAGACGGTGGCACGTCCAGCCTTCAGAATCCAACCCACCTGTACACAGACACCGGTACTTACACCATCTATCTTTTAGTAACCACGGTCCACGGTTGTACAGACGAAACACAGCGTGAAGTGACAATTGAACCAGACTTCATGTTCTATGTGCCGAACGCATTTACCCCGAACGGAAATGGGCGGAATGATGGTTTCCGAGGTTATGGCGAAGGCGTTGATTGGAGTACATACCAGATGTCAATTTTTGATAGATGGGGAGAATTGATCTATTACACAGAAGACATAAATGACCCTTGGAAAGGAATCTACAAAGGTGCGGAGGTAGAAATGGGCGTATACGTTTGGAAGATCAAGTTGAAAGATTGGAAAGGTGAGGAACACCAGTATTTCGGACACGTTTCAGTGGTTCGATAACCAGTCCATTATTCACTATTCTTCAATTACATTTGAGCCGATTCTTCACGCGTTCAGAATTGAACAATTAATGTACATTTGAAAATTCTTTAAACCCCGATTGATGAACACACTCTTACGTCTTGTTTCGTTCAGCCTCATTTTGGCGGCATTCGTTCCGACTGTGAATGCACAGGATAATGTCGGAATTGGAACAACAACACCGCATCCTAATTCAATTTTGGATGTATCTGCAACTGATAAAGGAATGATGGTACCACGGTTGAACACGCTTCAGCGTTTGGCCATGGCAAACCCTCCTATCACAACGCTACCAGCAACTGCCGATGGACTTTTGGTTTACGATACAGACATTGAACTATTCTGCTACTGGAATGATGACCTTGTAGATTGGGTATGTTTCGGTCAAGGTGGAACCGGAAATGGAGCCACTGGCCCAACCGGACCTCAGGGTCCACAAGGCCCTGCCGGTGCAAATGGTGCCAACGGAGCAACCGGCCCTGCTGGTGTTAATGGTGCCACTGGTTCTGCCGGAGTTACTGGTCCAACAGGTCCCCAGGGTCCTGCTGGAGCTAATGGCGTCACCGGTCCACAAGGACCTACTGGCCCAAGTGGAGGTCCTGTAGGCCCCACTGGTCCTGCCGGAGCAACTGGACCTGCCGGTTCTGCCGGTGCAAATGGCGCTACGGGTCCTGCTGGCCCTGCTGGAGCAAACGGTGCTACTGGTCCTGCGGGTCCTGCTGGAGCGAACGGTGCCACAGGCCCTGCTGGCCCTGCTGGGGCTAACGGTGCAACAGGTCCTGCTGGCCCTGCCGGAGCTAACGGTGCAACAGGTCCTGCCGGTCCTGCTGGAGCAGCTGGCCCACAAGGTCCTGCCGGCCCAACTGGCCCTTCCGCTGCGAACAACACTACTACCGTTAATTTGGCATCTCTTACACAGCTAACTCAGGCACCTTCTGGGTCTATCAGCTATGTTCAGCTTCCTGACCTGACGTATTCATTCGTGGTACCAGCCGGTCAAACTTGGCACGTGTTCGCATCTTCTTTTGGCACTGTATTAAATCTCGGTACGTTCAACGATTGTACCGCTCAGTTTCAGTTTTTTGAGAACGGAACTGGCACGGGAAAACTGCAACGTACATACATTGCCGACCTCAGCACTGAGCTAACCTTTGCCTACGGAACTTGGGCAATAAGCTACGCCCAATCATATGGACCTGGTTCTTACACATTGGATGTTCGTGGGGCGCATGCTGGTCCAACAGGCGGAACTAACATTCAGCTTGCTGGTGCATCAGGAGGATTCCAAGCGCACATGGAATTGATTATCGTTAAACCATAATTTCGTGGTAATGATGAAGCGATTTATTGCCTTTGGATTTTTTGCAAGTGTAGCCTTCGCTGCTTCTGCACAGGATGCTAAAGTGAATCAAGAAGCATCGAGCGTTTCAGAGGTCAGACAATCCAAAGTCGTTGTTGGGCAAACTGTCGTCACCAAAGGTGTTCCTGCACCAGGTCCGAATGACCCGAATCCGAGACGAACGGACATTCCGAACAATTCCAGCAATCAGACCGCGATCAGTAAAGAAGAGATTCCGTCTGAAACAAACACAGTCTCTGTTAAACCTGAATAGTATTACTATTTCTCCGTAAAAAAGAAAGGCCCGAACCACATGGTTCGGGCCTTCACTTTTTCAGCAATTTCCTTACGCGTCAATCTTCGCGTACTTCGCATTCTTTTCAATGAATTCTCTGCGTGGTGGAACATCATCCCCCATGAGCATAGAGAAGATTCTATCAGCCTCAGCAGCATTGTCAATGGTCACTTGGCGTAGTGTGCGAACGCTTGGATCCATCGTTGTTTCCCAAAGCTGTTCTGCATTCATCTCACCAAGACCCTTGTAACGCTGAACCGTTACGGAAGATTCCTTGCCTTCGCCTTTCAAACGAAGAATGGCATTATCACGTTGGTCATCGTTCCAGCAGTATTCTTGCTTATTACCTTTTTTGACCAAGTAAAGAGGTGGCGTAGCGATGTAGAGATAGCCGCTTTCCACCAACTCGCGCATGTAACGGAAGAAGAATGTAAGGATCAGCGTTGCAATGTGGCTTCCGTCAACATCGGCATCACACATGATTACGATCTTGTGGTAACGCAGTTTGTCCATGTTCAACCCGCGTTCGTCTTCTTCCGTGCCGATCGTTACACCTAATGCAGTGTACATATTCTTGATCTCCTCGTTCTCGAAAGCCTTATGTTGCATGGCTTTCTCCACGTTCAGAATCTTACCGCGCAGCGGTAGAATGGCTTGAAAATTACGGTCACGGCCTTGTTTAGCCGTACCACCCGCAGAGTCTCCTTCAACTAGGAACAATTCACATTTCTCGGGATCCTTATCTGAGCAATCCGAAAGCTTACCAGGAAGGCCTGTTCCTGTGAGCACGTTCTTTCTCTGAACCATTTCACGGGCTTTCCTTGCCGCGTGACGGGCCGTTGCAGCCAGAATGACCTTTTGCACAATGATCCGAGCGTCATTAGGATGTTCCTCCAAATAAAACTCAAGCATATCGCTGACGGCCTGACTGACAGGTGCCAAAACCTCCTTGTTGCCCAATTTGGTCTTCGTCTGTCCTTCAAACTGGGGTTCAGCAACCTTAACCGAAACAACAGCGGTCAATCCCTCACGGAAGTCATCGCCCGAAATCTCAAACTTGAGCTTGTCTAGCATGCCCGATTGCTCTGCATACTTCTTCAGCGTATTTGTAAGACCACGTCTGAAACCCGACAGGTGAGTACCTCCTTCGTGCGTATTGATGTTGTTCACATAAGAGTGAATATTCTCTGTGTAAGAAGTATTGTAAACCATCGCTACTTCCACTGGAATTCCACCACGTTCGCCTTCAATGCTTATCACGTCTTTGATGAGCTTCTCACGGTTTCCGTCCAAGAAGGAGACAAACTCTTTGAGTCCTTCGGTGGAATAGAAGGTTTCGGTGGAAAACTCCCCATTATCATCTGGCAAGCGTTCGTCAGAAAGCTTAATGGTCAATCCTTTATTGAGAAATGCGAGTTCACGCATTCTGGTGGCCAATGTCTCGTAGTTGTATTCGAGTGTGTCGAAGATCAACGAATCGGGCTGGAATTCAACCTCGGTTCCTCTGTACTGCGTATCGCCAACCTGCTTGGCCGGATATTGCGCCTTACCGCGCTCATACTCCTGCTGCCATATCTTTCCTTCGCGATAAACGGTAGCTTTCAAATGCACCGAAAGCGCGTTTACGCACGAAACGCCCACGCCATGCAAACCACCGGATACCTTGTACGAATCCTTATCGAACTTACCTCCTGCCCCGATCTTGGTCATTACAACCTCAAGGGCCGAAACGCCTTCCTTTTTGTGCATATCCACAGGAATTCCACGTCCGTTATCCTTTACGCGAATTCCGTTTGTTGGTGTAATGGCCACATCAATGTGTGTACAATGACCTGCCAACGCCTCATCTATCGAGTTATCGACCACCTCATAAACCAAGTGATGCAGACCTCTTACACCAACGTCTCCGATGTACATGGACGGACGCATCCGTACGTGTTCCATCCCCTCGAGCGCCTGTATACTGTCTGCCGAATATGCCTTTGCTGCTTTATCTTTTTCTTCCACTTTTTCGGACGTTATTTAAGTACTGAAAATTGAACTTTCAAAGATACCATTAACAGGGGCGTGTGAACTCAGAAGCAGCGTGCGAAGGCGGCTTTTTGTCAACAATTGGCGAACAATTCCGGGTACTTAGAAACTGAAATGCAGTCCTGCGATGAATGAGAACCGCTGCGATGGGTATTGATTCCAAATATCGTAACGCAAAGCGGCAATATTCCTGAAGTCTACGAAGGCTCCGAGCCATCGATTGTAGCGATACTCGACACCAACATTGGCATCGGCATATCCCTTCAACTTAATTGGTGTCATGCTCACAACTCCCAAAGAATCTGTAGTGAACGAACGGGCCAGCCTTTCGCTGTAGGCACTGATTGAAACCTTGAAAATGAACTTGTCTCTTAGGTTGTAGTGTCCTGCAAACGTAAACCTGAACGGAGCCTCGTGCCACGGTTTGATGCTGTCTGTAGGCATAACGAACAAGCGATACTCAGCTTCAGCGCTAAATGACAGTTTCTCTTTCAAATGGTAGCTCAGCGCACCTTTGAAACTCGTGACACGCACATCGTGGAATTCTGCCAAAAAACGATTTCCAATACCGTCCGTGGTATCGTTTACGAAGAACATCTGCTGGCCGGTAATGATCTCGGCCACAGACAGATCGAAGCCGATCGAACGGGTAATGCTCCCTTTCAGTCCTCCGTAAATGTTCAGTCGCTCCCAACTGTTGCTCAACGATTGATTTGTACGGAAGTATGGATTGAACTGTGAGATGCTTCGCAGACCATTGCGTTGTACACCACCTTTGGCACCAACATAAACCCGCAGGATTTCCTTGACGATGAAGTAATGGAAATCGAGCACTGGGAAAACGAGCACTTTTGTTGTGGTATCGTTCACATCAAGTGCAAAATTGACCCCGAGATCTATGGCCCAACGGTTCCGAACCGCACGGAATTCAGGTTGAATGGCCCATATCAGATTGTTCGTTACTTCACGCGGCTGATTCAGGTTGTAATAGTCGAAAGAGGTTTTGACGAACAGTTTCTCCTTTTTGATCTTGAATGCCACGCCAGCCTTCAGTGCCGCATAATGCTCTTGTGATCTGAATTGGTCTCTCGTGTATCCGTAAGCCAAGGTCGCCTCGTCTAAAATGCGCGGTTTTTCGGCAGGAAATGCATTCAGATCTGCCTTGAAACCAATGTGATGAAACACCTGATGTAGGCTGTCCTTCGAAACGGACCCAACGTTGCCCCAATACAGATCGGAACGATCGTACCCGTAGTAATAGTTCTCATCCACGTCATATTCCAACCTACCTGAAAGGACATGATGCTGTAGGAAATACTTTCCATGACCCACGATTCCTGCATCTGTGAAACCGAACGGGCGCTTTTCCAGCTTGGCAAACGATGCATGATACCGCGCGAATACCCCTGCCTGAAACTTCTTGCTTCGGAGACTTGTGTATCCCGCTTCAAAAAACGGCATGGTGTAATTACCGAACCCAACCTTGGCAAAACCTCTGTAGAGTTTGGCCAACGGCTCATTGGCCATCTTAGCTGCTTGAATCGGCTCGGCCGTGTACGTCACTTCTTTGGTTTTGGGAAGCACCGAATAGCTGACCTTCGGTAGAACGGTAGGTTCATGTTTGACCTCTGGTTCAGACAGGATCTTCTTCGCATCCCGCGCTACCGGACGGTAATCTTTGCGGATGGTGAACCGAAGACTGTCCGGCAACTGTTCTTGCGCCAAAACAGGAGCAAACCCCGTTAGCACAAGCGCAACTGACAATATGAACCTGTTGAATGTCATGGTCTTTCTTCGAGTATAATCTCTTCCTGAGGCTCTTCGTCAATCTCAAAAAGGTCGTCAGCTACTTTGCCTTCCTGGTCAAACTCCACCTCAAACCCAGCTCCGTCCATACGATCCTGAAGAGGTGATTCCATGTTCTCGATGTCGGCCATTTTACGTTCCGCGTCCTGCTTCAGATCACCGTCATAGTTGTCTATCAGGTTCTGCAGGGTCAATTTGGCTTGGAAAAGGTCGTTCTGTTTTACGTAGGTGTCGGCAAGCAACAGGAACGAACGGCTTATCCATTCACCGTAATTCGGAAAAATGTTGACCATCTCGAAAATGAGGCCTTGTGCACGGTCAATACTGTCGCGCATATAATGGATGCGAGCGAGGTTGTACATGGCCTCCGCACCGAACTCGTTGTTCGCCTGAAGCAGTGTTTCTTTAAATCTTGCCTCGGCCATTTTGAGATTGTTCTGCGCCATGGCACATTTGGCAGAAGTCAAGGCAGCTTCATCCAAAACCTCTTTGGGTGCTGTTTGCGAACGTCTTAGTTTCAACGAGTATTCGTGCGCCTCGTCAAAGTTGTTCATCAGATAATTGCAGCGCATTAAACCTATTCGGGCTTCCAAAAGGTTTTCTGCCACCTCGGCCACTTCTTCGAGCATCGCATATCGCAACAGTGCTTCGCTGTAACGTTTCTGGTAGAAGTAAATATTCCCTGCTGCAATGAGTGATTTCTCAGTGAACGTGTTTTTCGGGAATTCCAGCACCTTGTCGTAACTCTTAATGGCAGCATCATATTGTTCCAATTGCAAGGCTGCCTCGGCTGCGTAGAAATTGGCGTTGAGTTTGAAATAACCGTTCGGGAATTTATCGCGGTACTTGTCGAATTCCACCAATGCACTGGCCAACTGTCCGCGCAGGTACATCAGCTCGGCACTTTCGTAGTACGAAGTATCGAGTGCCCCTGTGGTGACGTCAGGGAAATTCTTCGAGGCAAGGTATTTCTCAAACGCTGGAACATCGCCCCGTTCCACATAGATCTTTTTGACCTTCAAAAGCGCCTCGCTGGCTTCTTCTGTGGCAGGATAATTCTCAGCAACTTCCTCAAATAGTGGCAAAGCAGTTTCATCTGAACTCTGGTTGTAATACAAGAGGCCTTTGTTCAGCTTCGCTTTCCGTACATATGATGAATTCGGATGTTCGATAATGACCTTGTCAAACCAAGTGAGCGCGTCCTGATACTTGTCGGTGAAGAAGTATGTCTGCGCGATCTCGTACTTGGCATCAGCACCGAAATCGGTCTCAGGATAATTCTCCAACATCGATCTCAGCGTTTCCACCTTGGATGCATTCTGGCCTTCGAGGCCATAGCAAACTGCGATCTGGAAAATGGCGTAGTCCGTATCGAACTTGTTCAGTTTTATGGCGCGATCGTAGAACTCGATGGCAGGCTTCGTCTTTTTCTGCAAATAATAGGCATCTGCAATGCGCAGAAGGGCATCGTTCACTTTCACAGGG
>Ga0172367_10000708_pt1 | contig 50863 bp, 41 predicted proteins | sample Lak10m_FD_114542 | JGI IMG/M metagenome (GOLD analysis project Ga0172367, IMG submission 114542) | Freshwater microbial communities from Kabuno Bay, South-Kivu, Congo - kab_022012_10m | ecosystem: Environmental > Aquatic > Freshwater > Lake | place: Democratic Republic of the Congo: South-Kivu...
GAGTTGTCGGTTTTGGAGTCTTCATCCCATTCGAAGATGGGGGTTTTGGTCGTTTCTGTCTATAAAAATCGCCAACTCCACACTCCTGAACAACTTAGAAATCTTCCACCAAGAACCGTGCCCCACGACGCGCAGCCCGCAGAAAACGTTACTACTTTCCCTCATCGTGCTGGTATCGTTGGCAGCACTCTTCTATGCCGAGGAGAACTACAGACACCTCGCCGCCTGGAGAGTGTATTCCGCACGAATTGGGTTAGACATACGACCGCTGAACTTTCGTGACTACCTGCCCAAGCCTGTACCCGAGGAGAAGAACTTCGCCGGGACCCCCCTGATGAAGCGTCTTGGAATTAAGGGGCGATCCGATGAGGCGCTAAGAGCCCGACTGCAAACCTACGCCCCTAGCATGTATCTGGCTGACCTTACAAAGCGGACGCCGGCGGATCTGGAGGGGGCGGTGGCATTTCTCGAAAAGAACCATGGAACGCTGACTCGGACACACTCCAGTGTTGGTCTCACGGTCTTGGAAGCCATGAAGGGGGTTGAAGATTCGATCAACGAGTTGCGAACCGCTAGCCAGAGGCAGGAGGCGCAGTTTGAGTGCGCAGGTGAGGACCCGTGGTCGCTACCGTTGCCGGACTTCATAGCGATGCGCACCCTTTCTCAGATCCTATCCATCCGGATCAGCGCGTTCCTGGAATCAAAGCAGCCCGAAGAGGCGATGAAGGATGTTGTGGTTATTCATCGTATCATGGAGGCCATGAAGTCCAACAACACCCTCGTCACCGCGATGGTGCGGGTGGCTATTGGGGGAATTGAGTCGGCATGTTTCTGGGAGGGGTGGAGCAGACGGACGTGGACGAGGACTGACTATGAACGGTTTCAAACGTATTACGAGTCCGTGAACTTCGTGGACGGTGTTCACAAAGCCTTTCAAGGAGGGGAACGGGCCGGGGTGCACTACCTCGCATTGAACTATCCTGCCAGCAAGCTCGGCGAGGTGTTCTCGGGAGGGATCACACGTGGAAAGTCCTGGAAGGACGACCTGCTCGCCCAGGGTTACGAGTTGGGTTTTCTTCTGGCTCCAAATGGATGGAGGTATGCGGCACTCCAACGGTATGACAGCCTAATGGTAGATGCGTTGTCGGCCTTGGATTCGGCCCATCGACGGGTGGATCTGGCCGCAAGCAGCGCGGTAGGAACTCGCGTGCTCGAATCCATCTCGCGGGATCCCCGGAATGTGCTGGTGAACTTGGCGATTCCGAATTTTCCTAAGGCCCTGATTCGAATGGTGCACATCCAGACGCTGACGCACCTATCGATTCTCGTCTGCGGGCTAGAACGTTTTAAGATCGACACTGGAGCCTACCCTTCGGCACTGGAGCAATTGACCCCCAAGTACGTGACAACGCTTCCCGGGGAAGTGGTGAACTCAGAGTCATTCAAGTATTCAACGCAGGCGCAGGGAGGGTTCAAACTGTATTCTATCGGCTCAGATGGGAAGGACGATGACGGCAATTCGGGAAGTACGATCGAGAACGGGGATTGGCCATGGATGCACGCAACTACAGAGTGAGAACGGCGTCCATCCCGCGATGGGACTCCGTGCGGCGTGGGAGTTGAGCGACGGGGGGATTGTATCCCACCACGCAGGACAGGCGTTTTGCTATTCTAGTCTTAGGAGATGTTGATGACCACTTTCCCGAAGTGGGTGCCAGTGGCGAGGTGACGTAGGCCGGACGGGGCGTCTTCGAAGTCGAAGCGTTGGTCGATGACGGGGTGGAGGCGGTGTTGAGTAAGAAAGCGGTTCAGGTTGAGGAATGAGTTTCGGGATCCGACATAGATCCCATTGATGCGGGCATTTTTGGTGATCAGCGGGAAGAGACCACAGGTTGGGGCACCAATTCCAGTGAGCACGCCGATGAGGGCGATATGACCTTCAGCCGCGAGGCAGTTCAGTGATTTTTCGAACGTTGCCTGGCCCCCGACTTCGACTACGTGATCTACGCCGTGTTTTGCGGTGAGTCTCCACACCTGCTTGTCCCAATCCGGGAAGGCCTTGTAGTTGATCGTCTCCCAAGCCCCAAGCTCTCGGGCGCGCTGGAGTTTGGCATCGGAACTGGAGGTGATGATGACTCGCGCGCCCATGACGTTCGCGATCTGGAGGGCGAAGATCGACACGCCTCCGGTTCCTTGCAGCAGCACGGTCTGTCCGGGTGCGAGATGTCCACGTTCGATCAGAGCCGACCAAGCGGTCAGCGCGGCGCACGGGAGGCAGGCAGCCTCTTCGTAGGAGAGGTGATCGGGGATAGGAACCACTCCTGATTCATCCAGGACCACCGATTCAGCGAGCATGCCATTGATCCCGCCGCCGAGGGAACTCGCGTGGTGGTGCATTTCGAACGGACCTTCGTGCCAGGACTGGAAGAAAACCCGCGACACGATCCCCTTTGCGATGGAGGGTGACAGCCGATCCAACTTCGATAACCTCTCCGGCCCCGTCGGAGAGGGCGATTCGATCGTTCAGATCCGGGAGACCCGATTTGCCGCTGGTCAGGATAAGATCCCGGTAATTGACCGAGGCGCTTCGAACTTGGATCAGGACCTGGCGAGGCGCAGGGTGGGGGAGAGGGCGGTCGACCCGATGAATCCTCGCCTCGGAACCCTCGTGGATTTGCCAGGCCTTCACGGAGTTTTGAGTAGGAAGGTTCGGCGTTGCTCGGCAAAGCTCTGGAGACTGATTGTGCCTCGGCCACCGAAACCGCCGCCCCCCTCAAGGTCTTCGTTCATGCCTTTCAGGAAATCCTCGGTGGAATCCAGTTTACGAGTGTCCTTTTTGACGTCGTCTGTGATCAGTGAATGGTATTGCTTTGCGACGGGGCCGAGCTTGCTCCAGTCGAGCCATTGGGTTGCAATCTGGCGGACGTAACCTAGGTACTTTGCCCGGAGCGACGGAACGGCGAGCAGTTTAGAGATCAGCGGTTTGCTGGTATCATTGGCCGCAACGAGGGGATCGAGTTCAACCCCGACCACCCGCGCACTCCCACCCCCCGGGCCGCCTGGACCGCCGGGGCCGCGGCCACCTGGACCTCCTGGGCCCCCGGGGCGGACGAAGGTCTCGTTTGAATCATGCGGGAGAATATGGAAGATCCCCTTTGGATCTTGGTAGATGCTGTAGTCGCTGGCACGGATCCAGTAGCCGTCGTTGTTGATCAGGGCGTTCTCCAGAGCGAGGAATTTGAGTGCGCCATCGATGTTCAGGATGGGGTTTAGATTCTTTTCGAGGTCTTCGACCGAGGACTCGTTGAGCACCTTACAGAGGTTGGCCAGATCGGACCAAGCCTTGGGGCTCTCCTTGGACTTGAGTTGGTAGATCTTCTTGTAGGGAGCTGGGTCATCACCGAGGTAACGCAAGCCGCCTTGGCCTCCTGGGCTGCCTGGCACCTTCCATCGATTCCCTTTTGTGGTTCCGAAGTTCTCCTGTAGGAACTCCTTGTTGAAGGCTTGAACATTGGCATAGATGCCCCAGCTTTCGCCGTTGATCACGACTCGAACGAAATTGGCCTTGGGCGCCGGCAGGTAGTCGCGTTCGATTTGATAGGAGAGCACGGCGCGCAGGAACGTTGGGTCCTCATGGGAATTGAGCAACTCGAGGCTGCGATACCCCCCGAGTTGCTGCTTCTTGTCGGTGAAGTCCATGGTGAGATTCAGCGAGCGCTTGAATCCATCACCCACCATCATAAACGAGGACATGCCGCGAAAGTGTACTCCGACGCTTTTATAGGACTTTCCATCGACGGTTAGAGTGGCGGGCATTTCGACGTCGGAGTTCTTGAAGGCCGCCATCTGGGATTCCCAATTCGGGTCTTCGAACTCAAGGAAGAAGGTTCGGAGCGTGGTGGGGTCGTAGAGATTCTCGGTGGTGTAGTGTTTGACCTGGGAAGGGGAGAGACGCGGACCGGGTTGGGCGGGTTCGCGGACCTCACCGCGTCGACCGCCCGGGCCGCGTCGGCCGCCTCGACCATTTGCCATCTCTTGCTTCAGAAAGTCAGTGGCGGCTTTGCGTTCCTCGGCATTGAGCACCTTATCCCCATCCTTATCGAATCGTTCGAGGAGTTTGGTTTTCTCGCGAACGCCGCCGAATCCTCCCCGCCCCCCGGGCCCTCCGGGGCCTCCGGGACCTGGCGGACGGCTTGGGCCGTCGGCCCCTGGGGGAGGAGGCTGATTGTTGCGGTTGGGAGGGGGACCGTTAGGATCCTGTGCGAGCAAACAAAAGCTGGTCAAGGTGCAGGCTGCGAGAGTGAGCCAGCTGGCGCGGTGAGGGCGAGGGACTGAACGCATAGGGATAGGATTATTTAACAGTTTCGTATTGGGCGAACTCTAGGCGAAGCTGCATTAAGTTGGCATTAATTCCTGCGTAGTGTTGGATGGTGAGGGTAAGGCGAGGCGTGCGACGCAACCGGTGGCACCCTCGCGGTTGTGCAGAGTGAGAGTTCCACCGTGGGCTTCAGCGATCTGGCGGCTCAGGGCCAGGCCGATTCCGGTCCCGGACGGCTTGGTTGTGAAGAACGGGACGAAGAGGTTTGCGGAATCCGCGAGACCGGGGCCGTCGTCCTGCACCCAGACCTCGAGAGTCGTGGCGGAGCTCAACCACCCCACCGTGACGTGCCCGTTTCGGTTCTGTTCTGTTGTGGCATCGACGGCGTTGCGCACGAGATTGATCAACAACTGCTCGAGCTGCACGCGATCGGCCTGGATGGTCAAGGGGGGGCCGTCTTGAAGTTCTACCTTCATCCGCGTTTCCAACGCGGCCACATGACGAATCCAGCTCCCGACATCGACGGAGTGAAATCGAGGAGGGGGCAGTCGGGCGAGCCTTGCGTAGGCCTCCATGAATCGGCCCAACGAGTCGGCGCGTGAGGCGATGATGGCCAATCCATGGTGCAGGTCAGACTCCCAGTCCTCGGCGCGTGGTGTTTTTGTGAGGAGTTTGCCCATGGTGCCGGCGATGGATTTGATGGGAGCGAGGGAGTTGTTCAACTCGTGTCCGATCACGCGTACGATGCGTTGCCACGCCTGACGTTCCTCGTCGCGCAACGCGCGGCTGAGATCGGTCATCACGAGAAGCTGATGGGGACGACCCTCCTGGCGGAAAGCGCTACGACGAACACCCCAGCGACCGGTGCCGTTGGGGAGACTCAGCGTCACGGTGCGGGAGGCCTCGCCTGTGAGCAACTCTCCCAACCCAAGCTCGATGGCTGAGCGGTCGAGCAGTTCTTCAGATGTGCGCTCGAGCAGCTTTTCACCCGCCCTATTCACGAGTCTCAAACCCTGTGTCTCGTCGAACGCGAAGATGGCGACGTTGATTTCGAACATGACCGAACGTAACAGCGCTGAAGCCTCCAGAGCACCCAGTCGCTGTTCGCGGAGCGTCTGGCTGAGAGAGTTGATCTCCTGCATCAATCCGCCCAACGCGTCGTCCGGTCGTGGGCTGTGGCCACGCACCGAGAAGTCTTCTTGGCGCAATGCGGAGAGGAGATTGGAAGCGGTCTGTAGGGGACGAACGACACGTTGAGCGACGACGTGTGCCATGCCCCACCAAAACAGGATCACGCCCGCAGTCAGTATAGAGCTTACGGTCAGGGAGAACTCGCTGCGCCACAGAAGCCAGGTCATCAGCACGACCGCGGGTGCACCCGAGCACAGGGTCAACACCTGAATCCGCGTCTCGTGCTTAAATGGAGTGGCCACAGGGAAACGATCAGAGCTGATACTTCTCCATTCGGCGATAGAACGCGCTACGACTCAAGCCGAGTGCATCGGCGGCTCGCTGTGCGTTGCCGTCGCAACGGACCAGAGTTTTCCGGATCAGGTGCGCCTCCACTTCTTCGAGACTCATATCATCGAGTTTCGGGGAGGTGTCGGTGGGGGGACGCAGTCCGAGATCAGCGGGCTGAATGAGGTGGCCGCCTGCCATGAGCACTGCGCGTTCCACGGCGTGCTCCAACTCGCGGACATTTCCAGGCCAAGAGTAACTCTGAAGTTGATCCAAGGCCGCCGGGGAGAATCCGCTGATTGTCTTGCGATACTGCCGCGTGCGACGCGCGAGGAAATGATGGGCTAGCGGGGCTATATCCTCGGGTCGATCGCGCAGTGGCGGCAGGTGGATCTCGACTGTATTTAAGCGAAAGAGCAAATCCTGCCGGAAGCGTCCCGCTTCCACCTCGGCCTGGACGTCGGCGTTGGTCGCCGATACAAAGCGCACATCGGCGCGGCGCAATTGTGAAGAACCCACGCGTTCGAACTCCCCGGTTTCCAGCACGCGAAGCAGGCGGGTTTGTTGGTTCATTGTAACGTTGGCGATCTCGTCCAAGAACAACGTGCCACCGTCGGCAAGTTCGAATCGGCCTTGTCGATCCGACTTTGCATCTGTGAAGGCACCCTTGATGTGCCCGAACAGTTCACTCTCGAAAACCCCTTCGGCGAACCCGCCCATGTTTACCACAACCAGCGGTCTGGCGGCGCGCGCTGAGACGGCATGCAAGGCGCGGGCGACGAGCCCCTTTCCGGTGCCGTTTTCGCCCGTGATCAGGACGTTGGCATCGGAGGGACCGACACGGCGGATGAGTTCCAGGACGGGTCGCATGGCTGGCGATTCGGCGGTCATTTGGAGATCGCCGCTTCGTCGGAGAAGCTGAACCTCGGCCTCGAGCCGGGCTCCATTGCGCAAGGCGCGACTCAGTTCGATCTGGTTGCGAACAATGGCTAGCAGTCGCTCGTTCTCCCAAGGTTTCTGGATGAAATCGCGTGCCCCGAGGCGCATGGCTTCGACCGCGAGCTCCACGCTGCTCCACGCCGTCATCACCACGATGGGTAGGGTGGCGTCGAGGGCTTGGATGCGACCGAGCAATTCCAGTCCTTCCTTACCTGACGTCGTGTCACGCGCGTAGTTGAGATCGATGAGAGCGAGGTCAAACTCGCGATGACTTAACGCTTCCAGCGCGGCTTGAGGAGACGCTACGATCTGACATCGGCAATCTTCCCCCTTGAGCAGCAAGCGCAAGGCCTCGCCGACGTCTGACTGATCGTCGGCGATCAAGATGTTTGGCGGAGTCACGCTGGATTGCATGGGGGTCTCTTTCTGCCACCGAGCGTGGTGATCGGCAAGCCTGCGTAAGACCGGGAGGGGAGCAACGAGTTGGACTTCATGCGCGCAAACCGGTTTTCGCGCTCACGCCGATCCCACTTGCGGGACGCGCGAATCCCGAAAATGGGACGCGTATCGTCTTCGGGCTACCAGAGCGCCCGGCAAGGTTGGTCGATTGATGCTTGAGGAGCCCGCTATTATCGGCAGATTCTGCTGCTTCCTTTGGCCGATCTCACTAGAATCGATCCTGGTACACCACCTGCTAAAGGGGTTCACGATTCAGTGAAACTAATTCTTTTCATGCTCTCGATCTGGTCGGTGGCGGTTTCGTCCACGCGGACATTGCACACCAACCTCTGGGTTCCTTGGTGGGCGTGGGCGGGTGGGTTGTCGATTTGGCGAGCGGGTTCGAGGATTGTCCCGACCCGATCCAAACGAACAAGTGTGCTCGAAGGGGCGAGGCTGGACGTTGAAATGGAATGAATCGACCCCGACTATGGACGTAGCCAGACCCGATATTGCCCGAACAGCGAGACGTCGGCGTATTGTTTACGTGATGGTTACGCTCGCGGTGGTCGTCGGTGTAACCATCGTCTTATCGCGCTTGGAACCGGCCGCGCTTCGCATCGAGAAGAGCTCGGTATGGACGGACACGGTGAAACGAGGAGAGATGCTTCGGCAGGTGCGGGGCAATGGAACCCTGGTGCCGGAGCAGATTCAATTCGTTCAATCCGAAACCGACGGACGTGTGGAGCGCATCTTGGTGAAGCCTGGGGCGCAGGTGGAGGTGGACACGGTGTTGATGGAATTAAGCAACGCGGAGTTGAAGCAATCGACCTTCGACGCGGAGTTCCAGGTTCGAATCGGAGAAGCCCAACTGGCGAGGTTGAAGGTGCAATTGCAGAGTGAAAAGCTGACGCAGAAGGCGATTCTGGCCACGTTGAAGTCCGATTCTGAGCAAGCCCTGTTGGTGTCGGAGGCCGACGAGGAGCTCTCCAAGCTTGGGTTGGTGGCTCTGCTCACGGCGAAGCAGTCGAAAGCTAAGGCTGCGGACTTGTCGGGTCGAGTCGAGATCGAGGAGGACCGTCAACGCATTGCAGAGGATTCGGCCAAGGCCCAGATCGTGGCGGCTGAGGCGGAGTTGGACAAGGTTCGTGCCCTGTTCGCGCTGAAGAGGAGGCAACTTGCTGCGCTTGAAGTCCGTGCGGGCATCGACGGTGTGCTCCAACAAGTAGGCGACGCGCAGACGTTACAGATCGGACAACGCATCACCCCTAGCGCGACCCTGGCTAAGATCGTTCAACCGACGAAACTCAAGGCGGAGATCAAGGTCGCGGAGACCCTTGCGAAGGACATTCTCACCGGACAAACCGCATTCGTCGATACGCGCAACGGGGTCATTCCTGGTCGCGTGGTCCGGGTTGATCCCTCCGTCGTGAACGGGACGGTGACGGTGGACATCAAGCTCGAGGGCGCTCTGCCTCGGGGAGCACGGCCCGACCTGAGTGTGGAGGGCACCATCGAACTGGAGCGCCTTACGAATGTGCTGCATGTCGGTCGACCCGTGCAGGGACAACCTGAAAGCACCGTTGGTTTGTTCAAAGTGGTCGATGGTGGCCAAGGCGCGGTGCGTGTGCCCGTGAAGCTCGGGCGAAGCTCGGTAAGCACTATTGAAATCCTCCAAGGCTTGGAGGTTGGCGATGTCGTCATCCTATCGGATATGGCGGCCTCGGATGGACACGATCGAATCAAGCTGAATTGACCCTTACCCTAGGACACCATGGACCCTGACCCTTTGATCAAGCTCGAAGCCATCAAGAAAGTGTTTTTCACGGACGAACTGGAGACCCATGCTTTGGCGGAGGTTCACTTAACCATCGCCCGTGGCGAGTATGTTTCCATAGCGGGTCCTTCTGGCTGCGGCAAGTCGACGTTGCTGTCGATTCTTGGTTTGCTCGACACACCGACGGAGGGGACTTACACCCTGAACAACAAATCGGTTGCGAGTCTCAACTTCGCGCAGCGCGCACGCATACGAAATCAGGAAATTGGCTTCATTTTTCAGAGCTTCAATCTCATCGGCGATCTCACGGTATTTGAGAATGTCGAACTGCCTCTCACCTATCGAGGCATGGGCGCATCGGAACGAAAGGATGCCGCGATGAAGGCGTTGGAACGTGTCGGCATGGGGCACCGCATGAAGCACTATCCATCCCAACTGTCGGGTGGGCAACAGCAGCGCGTCGCCGTGGCGCGTGCGCTAGGCGGCAATCCGAGCATCCTCCTTGCGGACGAACCCACAGGGAACTTGGACTCCAAGAATGGCGACGCCGTCATGGATCTGCTGCGTGAACTGCACGGCGAAGGGGCCACAATCTGCATGGTCACCCACGATTCTCGGTTCGCCCGCCACGCGGATCGTCAGATCCACTTATTCGACGGACGAGTGGTAGAAGAGTCATCGGCACGCGGTGAGATCTAGTCTGTAGCACGCCGACAACTCTGCTGAGTTATGAGTTATGAGTTATGAGTTGTGAATTATGAGCATGGAGGAAAAGGCGATGCAGAGTTGCCGAGAGTTGGTCTGTTGGCAGAAGGGGATGTTGCTCGCTCGACTGATCTGCCGCCTCACGGTCAGGTTTCCGGCGGAGGAACAGTGTGGCCTAGTGTTGCAGATGCGGGGAGCGGCGGTATCCACTCCATCGAACTTGGCCGAAGGTCAGGCCGAACTCGACACCCAACTCACGCTGAGCATCGATCTCGAATTCTGCTCTCCTGCGGATGCGACTGAAGCCATGGGACTGATTCAGGACCTACGAAAGATGCTCAGTGCCCTCCGGCGCTCCGTGACCCACTCATAACTCATAACTGCTCACTCATAACTGCTCCATGAACGACCTCCGCTTCGCCCTCCGTCAACTGGTGAAGAATCCCTGCTTCACCGCTGTGGCGGTGCTGACGCTCGCGCTTGGGATTGGGGCGAACACGATAATGTTCAGCATTCTGGATGGAACTTTAATGCGTCCCCTGCGTTACCCGGAATCCGACCGGCTAGTTCGGATGTTTCGCACTTCGGCGCAGTCGCGTGAGTGGCCGCATTCACCTGCCAATTTTCTCGATCACGCTCAACAGAACAGCGTTTTCAGTTCGAGCACCGCATACACATGGCAGCCCTTCAATGTGCCTGTTGAGGGAGGACCTGCTGAACGCGTCTCCGGTACTCTGGCCACGGGTGGTTTCTTCGAGACCTTGGGTGTGAGGCCCGCGATGGGAAGGGTGTTTACTGCGGAAGACGATGCGCCTGGCAGAGATCGAGTCGCCGTGATCAGCCATGGATTCTGGCAGCGTCGCTTTGCCGGTAGTTCGGATGTGCTCAAACAGTCGGTTGAGCTGGATGGTGAGAGAGTAGCCATCATCGGCGTCATGCCACCGGATTTTGGCCACCGTCTGTTCCACTCGATCGATGTATGGAAGCCGATAGGCTGGACCGCTGCTCAACGCTCGGAACGCGGCAACAACTATCTGAGTGAGATTGCCCGACTGAAGCCGGGCATACCCTTGAGTCGAGCCCAGCAGGAGATGAATGCAGTAGCCGCGCGGCTGGCGGAGCTGTATCCAGGAAACAATGCAGGCATCGGGCTACGAGTCATTCCGTTGCTGCGTTCCGCGACAAACTCAACTGATCAACGGATGTTGTGGCTCGCCTCGGCGCTGACCTTCAGCGTGCTGTTGATCGCCTGTGTAAACCTGGCGAGTCTGCAGCTAGCCCGCCTCGTTTCCCGCTCGAGGGAGTTGGCGGTCAGGGCAGCGCTCGGCGCTGGTCGCGGACGGATGGCCTGGCAGATGATCCTGGAAAGCTTTGTGTTGTCGGCTGTGGGTGGCGGACTCGGCCTGCTGATTGCGTTGGGAGGAAGTCCGTTTTTTGAGAAGCACTTGCGCGGCATCTACCAGGACCCCGGCCTGGAGTTTCCCGTGAATCCTGCGGTCCTGATCTTTGCTGCCTCATGCGCCGTGCTGTCCACGGTGTTGTTCGGTAGTGTTCCTGCGTGGCTGGCCGCACGGGCTGACGCGAATGAGCTGCTTCGGCACGGTGGTCGCGGCGGAACACAAGGGATGGCGCACAATCGATTGCGGCAGGGGCTGATTATCGCTGAGATCGCCTTTACGCTCACTCTGCTCTGTGGCGCGGGCCTGCTTGTGGATGGATTGCAAAGGTTTCATAAACGCGACCACGGCTGGCTAGTGGATGGGTTGCTAACCGCGCAGATTGCGATGACCTCTCCAAAGTACGAGTCGTCGGCCTCGCGTGTCTTGTTCGTAGGGCAGCTCGAGGGACGCATCACCGCGATGCCGGGGATCCGGGTCGCGGGTAGCGGATCCACCGTGCCGGTCTGGGGTTTTGGAAGCTCGGATTTCGCAGTGGAAGGAGAGCGGACTTCTCCTGCAGGTCAACTGCCGCTCAGCCATCGGGAGTCCGTCAGTCCCGGATATTTTGGTGCCATGGGCATGCGGTTGAATGAAGGACGAACCTTTAATTCTGCCGACGGCATCAATGGTCTATCCGTCGCCATCATCAATGAATCGATGGCCCGCCGATTCTGGCCAGGCGTGAGCGCGTTGGGCAAACGCATCGGGAGCGGCGATCCCGAGGATCCTCGTTGGGAGGAAATCATCGGCGTTGTGAATGACATTGGTTTTCCAGGGAATCTCGATACGCCGGACACAGCATACCAGGTGTTTCGTCCCATCTCTCAGCAGGCACCTCGATGGCTGACGCTGCTCCTTCGCTTGGAGGGTTCCTCCGAACCCATTGGAAGGGCATTGCGCCAGGTCGTCGCAGAATTGGACCCCACTCTGGTTGTCACCGACATCGAACCGGCTCGTACTCTGGTGGACCGGCAGCTCGCGCACGCAGGACTTCTGAGTCGTCTGCTTGCGGTGTTTGCCGGACTGGGCCTGGCGCTGGCCGGCCTTGGCATCTATGGCGTTATTTCCTATTCGGTAGCGCAGCGGGTGCAGGAGTTCGGCATCCGGCTTGCGTTGGGATCCCCGCGCCGTGGCGTCATCATGTTGGTGCTGAAGCACGGCCTTCGGCTTAGCGCCTTTGGACTGTTGATTGGATCAGCGGGGGTCTTCGCCGTTTCGCGTTTGCTGGCCGCTACGGTTCCCGAGGTTCCAGTAAGGATCCCGTCTGTCACTGGTTGCCTGGTCATGTTTCACCTTTCGGTGGCATTGCTCGCCTGCTGGCTACCCGCGCGCCGCGCCGCGCGGGTGGACCCGATGGTGGCGTTGAGGGGAGAGTGAAGGGGGAGTTATGAGTTCCAAGTTATGAGTTATGAGCATGGAGGAAAAGGCGATGCAGAGTTACCGCGAGCTGATCTGTTGGCAGAAGGGGATGCTGCTCGCTCGACTGATTTACCGGCTCACGGCCGGGTTTCCGTCCGAGGAAAAGTTTGGCCTGGTGTCGCAGATGCGGAGAGCGGCGGTATCCATTCCATCGAACTTGGCCGAAGGTCAGGCCCGGCGAACATCGGGGGAGTTCGTACAGTTCATTTCTCACGCCGAAGGTTCCACCGCCGAACTCGACACTCAACTGACGCTGAGCATCGTTCTCGAAATCTGCTCTCCCACTGATGCGGCTGAAGCCATGGGACTGATTCAGGAACTACGAAAGATGCTCAATGCCCTCCGGCGCTCCGTGACCCACTCATAACTCATAACTGCTCCATGAACGACCTCCGCTTCGCCTTACGCCAGTTGCTGAAGAACCCTGGCTTCACCATCGTCACGGTGCTTTCGCTCGCCCTTGGCATTGCTGCGAACGTGGTGGTGGTGGGCTGGGTGAAGTCGGTACTTCTCGAAGCCTTGCCGGGCACGCGGGAGCCCGGGCGGCTCGTTGCTGTTGTCATGAGGGCCGAGTGGGGGACGGGTGAAACCATGTCGTATCTCAACCTACGCGACCTGGGAGCTGAAAAATCAATCTTTGCCGGCACGGTGGGCTCCGACTCGGGGGCTTTACACATACGATCCGGTGAGCATGCCGAATGGGCTTGGGCAGAGCTGGTGACCGCGAACTATTTCGAGGTGTTGGGGGTTCGACCGGTGCTCGGACAGTTGAACTTTCCTGCGGACAGTGATCTTAAACCTGGAAGCGCTCCGCAGGTGGTGTTGAGCGAACGGTTTTGGAGGCGCTTCTTCCAAGGTGACCGCAGTGTGATTGGCCGGACGGTTCAGATCAACCGCCATGCTTTCACGGTGATCGGAGTTGTGGAAGGGGCATTCAAGGGGATCATGGGCGGGCTTGCCTATGATTTCTGGGTGCCGATGGCGATGCACCTTCAGCTCGGTGTGGGTGCCCCGGCGGAGAAGCGTGGTTGGAACTCATTTCACACGGTGGCGCGGCTGCAACCGGGGGTTACGGTCGAGCAGGCAGATACTGCGGCTCATGCTGTAGGGGTTCGTTTGCGAGCAGAGTATCCTGGTGACATTGGCAAGCAGACGACCTTTGCGATCCTGCCGTTTTGGAAGTGTCCGTGGGGTGGACAAGGTGTTTTCCTGCCCTTGCTGCGTGCGCTTGGCATCGCTGCCGGCTTGGTGTTGTTGCTGGTGGTGGCCAATCTGGCCAACCTCCAGTTGGCACGGGCGACGGTCCGGCAGCGGGAGATGGCGGTGCGGCTGGCGATCGGTGCAAGCCGGGCGCGGTTGATTCGACAACTGCTCGCCGAAAGCCTGTTGCTGGCCGGCCTTGGCGGGGTGTTGGCCGTGGTGCTCGCGATGTGGGGCATGAAGCTCCTGCGCCTGTTCACGCCCACCACACACCTGCCGGTCTCGTTGTCGATGGATTTCGATTGGCAGTTAATCGTTTGGGCGTTCGGACTGGCCCTTGGTTCGGGCCTCCTCTTCGGTTTGGTGCCCGCGTGGCAGTCGGCTCGAACCTCATTGGCCCTCGCTCTGAACGAGGGGGCGCGCGGTAGCGAGGGACTGGGCGGGCGTGTTTGGATTCGCCGTGGATTGGTCGTTGCCCAGGTAGCGTTGGCTTTGGTGCTGTTGGTCTCTTCGGCGCTGTGCCTGCGAAGCTTCGCGGCGGCGAAGAAGATCCCTTTGGGGTTCGATCCAAAAAACGTATGGCTTGCAGGGTTTCATCTTGGAGCGCATGGCTACGACGGTCAGCAGTCGGCTCGATTCGCCCGGGATCTGCGCACGGAGTTACTGGGTCGGCCGGGCGTGGTGGCGGTTGGATTTTCCGAGGGGTTGCCATTGGGTTTTGAGGGTGGTTCGGGGGGTAACCTGGAGGTGCCTGGAAACCCCGCGCGCGTGGGTGAGAATCGTCAGGCCGTTCTGCGGCGGGTGACCCCTGGTTTTTTCGAAGCCATGCGTACCGCTGTTCTCAGGGGTCGCGAGTTTCGGGACGACGACGATGCCCAGGCTCCGCACCGAGTTATTATCAACCAGACCGTGGCTGAGCGACTCTATCCAGGGCGCGATCCTTTAGGTCTGAAGATCATTGTTTGGGGGCGGGAATGCGAGATTGTGGGGGTCGCGGAGGCCGGTAAATACCGCACGCTCGGAGAACCGCCTGGTTACGCAGTATGGATGTCGGCGGTGCAGTGGGGTGAGGACGACCTGACAGCGGTGGTTCGAATGAACGGCGATCCGAGAGCGGCCGCAAAACTGGTTGCGCAAGCCATCAAGCGGGTTGCGCCGGAGGTGGATACTTTCGCGAGCGACACGCTGGAGAACCACATCAGTCCCGCATTCCTGCTGCCGCGCACGGCGGCGGTCCTTTTGACCAGCCTGGGGATCGTCGCGCTGGCGCTGGCGCTCATGGGGATCTATGGAGTAATGACATTCCAAGTGAACCGTCGAATGCGCGAGATTGGGATCCGACTGGCGCTGGGGGCGCAGCGGCACGATCTGCTCGGGCTTGTCTTATCGCAGGGAGCACGTCTGGCCGGCGTTGGTTTGGTGGTTGGGCTGGCGGGTTCGTTTGCCGTCACGCGACTGCTCGGCACGGTGTTGGTAGGGGTTGAGGCCTTGGACCCGCTGGCCTTTGTGGGCACCACCCTGCTCCTGGCGTCGTCGGCACTTGGTGCGTGTTGGATTCCTGCCCGGCGCGCCACCCGGGTGGATCCGATCATCACCCTTCGAGCCGAATGAGGATGCGGTTGGTGTGGGGCGGCCTAGCGGCTCGAGCGAGAGTTGGCGCGCGTTGATCGCGCGAGGTCTTAATTCCAAATTAATGTGAGGATCTGGTAATGTGTGGTCGCGATGAGAGTACTGGTGGTTGAAGACGAGCCGCGATTGCTGCGGAACCTGGCGAAGGTTCTGCGGGAGGAAGGGTATGCGGTGGACACGGCCGCAGCGGGGGACGAGGGGTTATATAAGGCGGAGAACTACGGGTATGACGTGATCGTGCTGGATGTGATGTTACCGGTGATGGATGGGTGGGAAGTGTTGGCACGGTTGCGGGCAAGCAAGCGTACCCCGGTCTTGATGCTGACGGCTCGGGATGCTGCGGCGGATCGAGTCAAGGGTTTGGATACGGGAGCTGACGACTATCTGGTAAAACCGTTCGACCTCGCGGAACTGCTTGCGCGACTTCGGGCCTTGATTCGTCGATCGAGCGGTCAGGCGCAATCGGTGATCAAGATTGGGGAGGTGAGCATCGACACACGTTCGCGACTGGTGCGATTGGGGCAGGAACCGGTTGCGTTGACGGCGCGCGAATATGCGATCGTTGAGTATCTTGCAGTGCACCAGGGTAAAGTCATCAGCCGGACAGATCTTTACGAACACCTGTTTGACGAGAACGACGACAGCATCTCCAACCTATTGGATGTGCACATTTTTAGCATTCGGAAGAAACTGGGGCATGAGCTTATCGCGACTCGGCGCGGTCAGGGTTATTGCATTGAGGACCAGAAGGGTTGACCGATGTTTACGCAGTCCATAGGTTGGCGATTGCAGGTGTGGTTTGCCTTTTTGCTTCTGTGCGCGTTGACCGGGTTTGCGGTGGTGGCCTATCGGTTGCATTGGAACAATCGATTTAGCCAGATTGATGAGGAGTTGGAGCGTCGAGTGGCACTGGTGAGCAGCGAGATGCGTCGGCCTCCGCCCTTTTTTGAGCGATTAGGCAGAGGGGCGGGAAGGGATAAGGACGAAATGGGGCGGGGATGGCCAGCGCCGCGACCTGGGGGGCCAGGGCCTGGGGAGGGCGGAGGGCCGCACGATTTTCCCGGAGGACCAAAGAGAGGACGTGAGGTTCAGTTGAGCGAGCAGTTGCTGGCGCAATTTGACGCGGGGGACACGAGCGGATTTTACTTTTCTACGTGGGCACGGGGAGGGTCGCTGTTGCGCGCGAGCACGAACGCTCCGTCGGGTCTGGAGTTGCCGGCTCGGAATGGGAAGGACACGAGGACGCACGTGCGGTCGCGAGGGGAGTTGCGAGAAGCCTATCATTTCACGGAGTTGGGGGACTGTGTGCTGGTCGGACGTTCGGTGCGATTGGATCAAGCGGCGATTCGGAGGTTTGGCGTGTGGCTCGTGTTGGCTGGAGCGGTGGTGCTTGCGGTGGGTGTGGGCGGCGGATGGATTTTGACGACCCGCGCGCTTCAACCGATTCATGACATCAGTGTTGCGGCGAAACGCATCAGCGATGGAAATCTGGCGGAACGGATTACAACTGGGGATTCGAGCAGCGAGCTCGGTCGATTGGGAGCGGTATTGAACTCGACGTTCGCTCGACTTGATGCGGCCTTTTCGCAGCAACGTCAGTTTACGGCGGACGCATCTCACGAGTTGCGCACGCCGATCGCGGTCTTGATTGCGGAAACGCAGGCCACACTTTCGAGGGAGCGGAGTCGGGAGGAATATCGTGAGACGGTGCAGGAGTGTTTGGCGACGGCGCAGGAGATGCGTCGGCTCACGGACTCCTTGCTGGAGTTGGCCCGGTTTGATGCAGGGCAGGAGCCTTTGACGCGGGAGGTGGTGGATCTTCGGGTGTTGGTGGAGGGACGAATTCAAGCGATTCGGCCTTTGGCGGAAGCGCGAGGCCTGTGGCTGGAATCGGACCATGTTGAGGGAGCCCTCTGTGTGAGAGGAAACGAGGATCGACTGGGCCAAGTCGTGACGAACCTGTTGTCTAACGCGGTCAACTACAACCGTGTGGAGGGTTGGGTTCGGGTCACGATCCGGCATGAGGGGGGCGGAGTGATAATGGGGGTGGCCGACTCGGGCATTGGGATTCGTGAGGAGGATTTGCCTCGTGTGTTTGAGCGATTCTATCGAGCAGACAAAGCACGTGGGCGATCGATGGGATGCAGCGGTCTGGGTCTGGCGATTTGCAAAGTGATCGTGGATGCACACGGAGGGCGGATTGCGGTCGAGAGTCGGGAGGGAGAGGGGACGACCTTTGAGGTTTGGCTTCCTTGTGACGGGGTGACGGCGTAACAATTGAGAAGAGTTTTTACGCGAGGGCGCAGAGGAATTGAATCTATCTCCACGGAGTATAGGTGTCGCTGGTTGGTTTATGGAGTTTCCCCTGCGATGGATGAAGTTTTCCTTGTCCCGGCCTCGCGTCATCACGCCTTTCGGTCTTTGCGTTGAATACTCGCTGCATGTTTAAGGCTTAGGTTGGGGTTTGGGGTTGACCGGTTTGGGACTGGGTGCCATTGAATGCGGCACTTAACCGCCATTGCCTATGAGTTCTGTTGCAGACCAACCCCGATCGGAAACTTCTAGTGGTCGACTCCTCTCGCTGGATGCGTTGCGGGGGTTCGACATGTTTTGGATTATCGGAGCGGGGAGCTTTGTGGACGGGCTGGACCGGATGGGGCGAAACTCGGTCACCGAGTTCTTGGCCACGCAGCTGAGCCATGTGGACTGGGCCGGGTTCCGTTTTTACGACCTGATCTTTCCGATGTTTGTGTTCATAGCTGGGGTTTCATCGGTTTGGTCATTGACCAAGGAGATGGAGCGGCATGGGCGGGTTGGGGCGGCGCAGCGTGTGATCCGACGTGGGATATTGCTCTTGATCTTTGGGTTTATTTACTCGGGAGGATTCGTGAACGAGTGGCCGAACATCCGGGTACTGGGAGTGCTGCAGCGGATTGGATTTGCTTACATGGGAGCGGGTTTGGTGTTTCTGTTTTTCGGACCGCGGGCGCGTGTCGCGATCTGTGCTGGATTACTGGTGGGCTATTGGGGGCTGATGAGCTTCGTGCCGATTCGAGACATTCAACTAGATCATGCGGTCTTGGCGAAGCGTGCGGCGGACGCTGGGGATGTTGGAGGAGCTGCGTTGTTTAAGGCAGGGGTAAACCCGTCGAGCCTCAAGGACGGTCCGGCGTGGGCTTTAGCAAACCGACTCTTTGATGCAACGACCAACCGGATCTCGGGCAAGTTTGAGAAGGGGTTGAACCTTTCGAATCACACCGACTTCAAGTACCTGCCAGGAAAACGGTATGACAACTATTATGATCCCGAGGGCTTGCTCAGCACGATCCCTGCGGTAGGTACCTGTTTGTTGGGCATGTTCGCGGGAATGCTGCTGCGCAGTGGGCGCTACTGCGATCGTTGGAAACTGATCTACCTGGCATCGGCTGGAGTGCTCTCGGTGCTGTTAGGGTTTGCTTGGGGGCTCCAATTTCCGGTTATCAAGAAGCTGTGGACGTCGTCGTTTGTGTTGGTAGCTGGAGGATATAGTGCGTTGCTGTTGGCGACTTTTTACTGGATCGTCGAGGTCCGGCAGTGGAGGGGTTGGTGTCAACCCTTTGTTTGGATCGGGATGAATTCGATCACGGTCTATATGGCCAACAACATTATTGGATTTCGAAAGCTGGCAGAACGATTGGTCGGTGGTGACGTGCGTACGGCTTTCGAGGTTCACATCGCGAAGGGGGCTGGTGACCTGCTGATAGCATTTACAGGGTTAGGTTTTGGGATCTTGCTGTGTTGGTTTTTGAACCGTAAGAAAATCTACTTGCGGCTTTGATGGCTGTGAGCGTCGATTTCTGCGAAATTGGAAGCCCCTCGTAATGGGATCGTCACCGTGGTCTTGAAGATCGCAGTTGGGCTAGGAGCCCTAGTAGGTAGGGACGGCGCGCTGCGCCGTCCCCGGTCGGCCATGGCCGACCGGATCTGGGCTTTGCGTCTTTGTGCGTGGTGGCCTTGGGGAGGGCTAGAGGACTCCAAGACTCCCGAGCGTCCGGCCCTGGCCGGACGCGGACGTCCCATCCGCCTTCGCATTGGCTTCGGCGGACGAAGGGCGGGACGTCCCTACCTGGATGACGGGCGCGTCGGTATCTGTCCCCGGCATCTGGAGGCATCGTCTTGGGTTGTTTAGGAACGGGTCGCACGTTGGTTCATGGGCAGCAAAGACCTCAAATTATTGACGCGAGTTGGGACCATGAACTTGAGTCGGGTCGGTTCATGGGCAGGGGTGAAGCGGTTTCATAAGGTGCGTCGCTTTTTTCGTTGATCGGGAGCGCGCCACAATCAAGATGTTCGGATGTTGTACCGATTCGTCTTGCTCTCCATTTGTGTTCTCATCCATTCCTTGTGCCATGCTGCGCCGGTGATTGTGCAGCAGCCGAGGAATCTCACGGTTCAGTCTGGGGCTAGTGCGAGCTTTTCTGTGCAAGCCACGGCGGAGGCCCCTATGAACTTCGCTTGGTTTTTCAACGGCGAGCAATTAAGCGATGGGGATGGGGTGAGCGGGTCGGAAACAGCGAATCTCACGATCACGGGGGTGACGTCGGCTAGGGCAGGAACTTATTTTGTTGTCGTGGGCGATGGGGTCGAAGAGGCCGAGTCCGCTGCGGCCGTCTTGGTTGTAGCGCCGGCTGTCGTGTCACCTGCGATCGTAACCCAGCCTGTGAAATCCGCAGTGAATGCTGGGGGAACGGCGAGTTTCAAGGTGGTTGCGAGTGGTGATGCGCCGTTGAAGTATGAATGGGCTTTCAAAGGAGTGAAACTTTCCGACTCAACCCGGATCACGGGTACGGCGACGGCGACGCTTACGATTTCGCAGGCGGTTGACGCGGATTCGGGAGACTACCAAGTTACAATTTCGAATGCCGGCGGGACGGTGCGAAGCCAAGCGGCGGCGCTGACGGTGACGGCAACCACGACGGGTCCTGCGGACAATTGGACGATCATTATCTACGGCCACGCGGATCACAATTTGAGCCAGTCGTTGGTGGCGGACATGTTGGAGATGGAGAAGGTGGGAAGCGGGTCTGGATTGAACATCGTGGTGCAAGCGGACTTTGATGCGAGTGCGGCGAACAACGGATTGCCTGCGGAGCTTAAGACGGGCGTGACTCGGTTTTTGGTGACGAAGGGTACGGATCCATCTGTGATTGGTTCGAGGGTGATCGAGCGTTTGCCGGAGTCGAATAACATGGATGATCCGAAGGTGCTTGAGGACTTCATGACATGGGCGATTCGGAAGTATCCGGCGAAGAAGTATGGGTTAGTTTTCTGGAACCATGGTGGTCAGTACGTGGGCTACGGAGGGGACAGTCAGGATGGAACTCTGAAGGAAAAGGGGATCTTGAGCACCCTCCAGATCCGCACGGTGATGAATAAGGTTCGTCCTGCTGGGACCAGCCCTGCTTGGGACTTCGTAGGATTTGATACCTGCCTCATGGGTGGGGCGGAAGTTCTGTATGATTTTGCGCCTTTAACCGACGTGTTCATCGCCTGTCCTGAGATCGACATGGGTGATGGCTGGAACTATGAAGTGCTGAACCTTCTGAAGCAGCGTCCCACGATGACGGGACTGGAGTTTGCACTGGAGGAATCGGCTTCTTGGAAAGAGCACCACATGAAGGAAGGTAAGGATGCGGACTTGGAGTTGGCGGCTCACTCGATTTATGACCTGAGGAAGTTTACGGCCTTTGAAACGGAGTTTCGTGGATTTGCGACCGCGCTACTGGGCGTGACGGACGCGGCGGCGGCGGAGATTCCGAAGCATCGCGTGGACACGACGCAATACAGCGTCCCAGAGGTGAAGGATCTGGGTAAGCCGACGGATTTTGTGGACTTGGGAGAATATGCGGACCGACTGATATCCTCGACTACGATTCCTGCGGCTGTGAAAGCCTCTGCGCAACGCTTGGTGGCTGCGATCGACGCGATGGTGGTTTCGAAGGTAATGGGGAAGGCGAAGCTCAAGGCGCATGGGCTTTCGGTTTACTATCCGGTTCGCGGCGCTGCTAACGAAGGAAGCTATACCAAATTGACACCATCGATTGCGGCGAGTGCACCGTGGCTGAATTTTTTGGCAGCGTTGTCTGCGAAGAGTGGGGGTGACAATTCGGCGCCTGGAGTGACGGAGGAGACCTCCGGGGAGGGTGCTCTGCTTGCGCAGCGCGGTGCGAGTCGAGTGGAGTCGGCTGCGGTCTCTGCATCATCGACGACGGTTTCGTTCCGGGTAGCGGCGGGGGATGATTTGTTCTCCTACACCGTCTCGCTGGTGTCGACCAACTATACCGGTAAAGCGAATGAGTATACGTATCTCGGCGACATTGCTCGGGGACGCATCAATGAACCTGGAGCCTACAAGGTTCAGTGGGACGGCAAGGTGGCGGCGTTGTCTGACGGCAACGGGGCACCGGTGATTTTAGGTGGCACATTTGAGTCGCCGGGCAGCGATCTGTTTGTGAGCTATGCGGAAGCAACGTATCCTGGTGAGGAGGATCAGGAGCTGGTCATCCTGTTGAGCCGCATTGGGCCGAACGGTGGTGTGGTGATTTCGGCGTTGGATGGTGAGGCGGAGGAGATGGCACCGAGGGGCATAGAGCTCGAGCCGGGCACGGTTTTGACTCCTCTCTATTACGTGGAGCAGCGCATAGGTGATGATCCCGAGAAATGGACCTCGGACGTGGCGACGTCACCCCGTGGGATTGTGGTTCCTGCGAACGGGTTGGATGGGCTGAAGGTTGTGGACGTTGACCTTCCTGCGAGCGGTTATGAGTTGGAGGTGTTGGCGAACGACATGTTCCTCAACCCGAGTTCGATCATCTCCTATCCGGTCCGTTTGGCTGCCCCTGTGAGCGCGCCTAAGCTCGGCCTTAAATTCCTCGCAACGGGATCGCTCGAGGTGCGGTGGCAGGCCTCGGCGACTGGCTTCGTGTTGGAGCAGTCTTCGGATGTGAGCAAGGGATGGACAGCCGTGACCGCGGGCCAAGTTCGAAGTGAAGGCTCGGACAGCGTCTACTCCGTTCCTGCAACGAGTTCTGCTGCGTTCTTCAGGTTAAAAAAGAACTGAGCAAGTTGTTGACCGGTGGCACCTGAGCCTGGGTCATTGCGCCATCGATTTGGACGGGTCACTCCTCTGGGGTGACCCGTTTTGTTTGCGGAGCACGCTCATCAACCTGAGATGCGAAGATGTGAGCCAGATTTGGCTGTAGAGGATGTGCTCGCAACAGGGAGCTCGTTTCGGACGATTGACGCTCAACCACCTGTCGACTTAATTTGGTGCATGCGTTTTCCTTGGGTGCTAGTGCTGGTGTTTTTTGTCGTGTCGGGGTGCAAGTCTGGGAGGGACCAGGCGGCACAGCCTGAGGGGGAGGTGATGTTTGGTTATGTGCCTAGTGTTCCCAAGCGGAGCGGGAAAGCGGCGGCCGGGAAGATGAACCCTACACAGACGTCACGGCCTGCGGTTGCGCCGGCTAAAGCTCCGACGGCACCCGTAGAGAAGGCTTCGACTCCGGCGGTGGGGACTCGGATCAGTCGAGGGAAGGTGATTTCGTTGAACGGCTCCCTTCGATTCATGGTCATGGATTTCGCGCTCGATCCTGTGCCCGGGATTGGTTCACGGGTGGAAGTCTATCGGCAGGGACAGAAGGCGGCAGAGGGCCGTGTGACGGGCCCTCAGCGGGAGAGCGTCACCGCTGCGGACATCACACTTGGTGAGGTGCAAGTCGGAGACGAAGCACGTGCTCCTCAATAAGCGGGCTAGATGGAACTGGTGGAGGCTGGCTTAGGCGAGGGTTGGATCAATTCGATCTCGTAGCCCTCAGGGGCATCAATAAACGCAAATCCTCCTCCGTTTTCACGCAGGGTTGGGCCATCGGAGTATTTTAGACCTAGGCTTTCGAGGTGCTTTCCAAAGGCTTCCAGGCTATCGATCTCGAATGCGAGGTGGGTCAGGTCGGGTTGCACGCTCACGGGGCCGCTGTTGGGGAAGTAGCAGATCTCGATGAGTTCTTCGCTGAGCGGGGCCTTCAGAAAGGCGAGTTCAGAACCCCGGGGCGATTTGTGTCGGCGCACCTCACTCAGTCCGAGGACTTGTTTATAGAACTGGAGCGTTTTTTCGAGATCGTTCACACGATAACGCGTGTGGAGCAGTTTTTTGGCTAGCATAGGTTCGGGAGGATAAAGGGAGAAAGGGGGTGCGGCAAGGGGCTTGGAAATGGGTGTCTCTGTTGGGGCTCGCCTGTATGGGCTGAAGTGGGAGTATGCGAGCCTAGGATCGTTCTGATTTCGGGCAGACATCTACGTTTCCGCCGACCAATTCTGGTCCAAATCTCCACTTGCCCGTTTACCGTTTTCGGTGAAGACTGAGTTCAACTTAGGACTGGTTACCATGATGACTTCCATTGCTACTCGCACAATTCTTCTCGTTGGGATTTCTAGCTCTTTGGTGGGATCTACGTTCGGAGCGGACTGGCCAGGATGGAGGGGAGCGGATCGGACGGATATTAGCCGGGAGAGCGGCCTGTTGAAAGAGTGGCCTTCAGCGGGGCCGAAGCAGTCGTGGATTTTTCGAGAGGCGGGCAAGGGATATTCTGGCCCAGCGGTTGTGAAGGGCGTTTTGTATACGCTGGGGACCCGGGGCAATCAGGAGGTGCTGATCGCGGTGGATGCGAAGACGGGGAAGGAACTCTGGAAGGCGGACGTGGGGGACATCCTTGCGAACAACTGGGGAGATGGACCTCGCGGCACTCCCGCTGTGGATGACGGGAAAGTCTATGCCCTAGGTGGTAAGGGCGACTTGATCTGTGTCTCTGCAAAAGATGGGAGTTTGGTTTGGAAAAAATCGATGACTGCCCTCGGTGGTGGAATTCCAGGCTGGGGTTATACGGAGTCTGTTTTGGTGGATGGTGATCGAGTGATTGCGACCCCTGGAGGTTCGCAGGGAGCTATCGTAGCGTTTGACAAGAAATCGGGAGCGACCTTGTGGCAGACGAAGGATTTCACGGACGGAGCACAGTATTCTTCAGTGATTGCGACCGAACTCAACGGCGAGCGGCAATACATTCAGCTGACGATGAAGACCATCGTGGGTGTGTCCGCGAAGGATGGGAAGGTCTTGTGGAAAGCCGAGTGGCCAGGGCGTACGGCGGTGATTCCAACTCCCATCTACTCGGACAGTCACGTGTATGTTTCGAGCGGATACGGAGTCGGCTGCAAACTCGTGAAGGTCGGTGCGAACAACGAGGTTTCAACCGTTTACGAGAACAAGGTGATGAAGAACCATCACGGCGGCGTGATCTTGGTTGGGGATCATTTGTACGGGTATTCAGATGGGCCCGGTTGGGTGTGTCAGAACTTCAAGACGGGTGAGGAAGTGTGGAGCTCGAAGAATTTGGGCAAAGGCGCCATCGCGTGTGCGGACGGTTTGCTTTATTGTGTCGAGGAGGACACTGGCACCGTGGCCTTGATTGAGCCGACCCCGAAGGGCTGGACCGAGAAAGGTCGATTTAAGTTGGATCCGCAGTCAACGATCCGGAGTAAATCGGGTCGGATTTGGACGCATCCGGTGATCTCGGACGGTCGACTTTTTCTGCGGGACCAGGACTTAGTTTACTGCTACGACGTGAAGCGGTAGTCGTTTGGTGGTAGACTGAGTTTTGATTTCCAGGCTTTGGGCTAATGGTGTGGAACCATAGGTGGGAGATTGCGCTTGGTTCACCGGCCTAGGCCTCAAGCTGGCTGAACACCATCGATGCCCTATTCAAGCCCCCAGCCCATTGATCGCACTCAGGCGATACGTCGCATTCGTCACTTAGTCCCCGGGGCCTTGCTGCTCGCGGGAACGGCGGGGTTTGTGAATTCGGTTGGGCTGGGTTTTTTTCACACTCCCGTGAGCCACATGACGGGAGCCGTATCGCATCTGGGAGTGGACATCGCCCAAGGCAACATGGCGGATGCGAAGGCCTCGCTTGGGATTGTGCTAGGATTTGTGCTAGGGGCGGTGTTAGCGGGAGTGATGGTAGGGGCTTGGAAGTTGATCCCGTGTCGGCGTTATGGCCTTGCGTTGATCGTGGAAGGGGGGCTGTTGGTTTTGGCCACAGCGCTGATTCTGCAAAAGGAACGCTTGGGACTCTCTCTGGTTGCGATGTCCTGCGGACTTCAGAACGCCATGAGCAGCAGTTATTGCGGGTTGGTGATTCGAACCACGCACGTGACCGGGACGATGACGGACATCGGGGTCATGATCGGCCACTGGATTCGGCATCGGCAGATCGAGACTTGGAAATTACTCTTCTTACTTCGAACTGCGGTGGCGTTTGGGCTGGGTGGATGGGCTGGAGCGATGTGTGAGCTACGATGGGGGCCGGGTGCGTTGGGGATTGCGGCCTGTGGGTGTGTGATCGCGGGGGGGATTTTCTGGTTTGTGACTCACCGAGGTTTGGTGGATTTGATGCAAGAGGCAAATCCGCAGCCTCCCACCACCGGGAGTTTCCCTCATTGGCACAGTCGGGATTAGAGGGTCGTCAGGTTACGTGGCGGTGGCGGTTAGATTTGGTGCATCGCGAGCACGGGGGCGGCGTGGACTTGGAGGATTCGGTCGGCTGCCTCGCCAAGTCGGTTGATGATGAAGTCGTGATGAGCGGTGCCGTTCCAGGGGCTTTTGAGCAGGAGGGAGGTACACCCGAGCAGGTGGGCGGCGTGGGCGTCTTGCCATTTATCCGAGATCACGTAGGAACGTTCGAGATCGACCTGCCATTTGAATGAGGCCTCTTGGAAAAGTCCCGGTTGGGGTTTGCGGCAAGGGCATCGGTCATGATCATCGTGTGGGCACATGAGGATATCATCTAGGCCCAGACGCTTTTGAAGGACCAGATGCATCAGGTCCAGCTCACGACGTGTGAGATAACCGCGGGAGAGCCCGGGTTGGTTCGTGGTTGCGATGAGGAGGAATCCGGCTGCCTTGAGCTTCTTCAAGGGTTCGACGGCATCCTCGTTAATGGTCAGATCCTCAAACCTCAGCGGCGGCGACTGATGCTGACGTTCGACTCGGGCTAGATTGAGGATCCCATCTCTTTCAAGAAAAACGGCTGATTTCATACCAACCCCCTGAGCAAAAAGCTCGCCTAGGCATCCAACAAGGCTGACTTTTTCGATGAAAAATATGAAAGATCCGAACGACGGCCATGCAGGGGGCGGACGAGTCAGGATGGGGTATGGTTCTCTGGTTGATATAACCTACTTATGATAAATAGGTTCTGATGAATAGGTCCGATCGGTCTAGGCTTTTCTTGGGTCGGCGGCCTCCTGATTACGTCCAGATTCCGGATCGGAGCGCAGAAAAAAAACGAATTCATATGCCGTTTTTTTTGTAAGCTCTCGGTCTGCATTGTCAAAAGTGCGGTTGCAAACCTGCGAGAGCGCGAACGAACAGAGGCTCCCGAGCGTTCTCGTTCCTGGAATTAAAGGGGCTTGGGCAGCGGGGAGAGGTCGCTAAATAGGAAGATGGCCCGGCATGCATTTTCACACGGTTCCATCGTCCGCTTTAGGTTTACTCGGCGAGGTCGGTGGCGTTGCGGATGCGGGACTCCATGAGTTCGAGGATGGGGAGAGCCCGCGCGATGGCATTCTGTTCGGTTTGGCCGAAGAATGATTGCATTGAGACGCGAACGGCGGCGGCGCCCTCGCCATTTTTGTCGCGGAGGGGGAGGGTTACGGTGACCACATTGCCCGTTTTGCCGTAATAGACTTTGTCCCGAGCGACGACATCCTTCTCGGTCTCACCGCCTGGTTGGCCAAGGTCGGCATCGTCCTTGGACGCGACGACGTGCAGCTCTGGACGTGCGGTGGTGCGGGCGAAGACTTTCAGCCCCAAGAGGCGAGGAAACTGGCGCAAAGCCTCCTGCACCAGATTTTTGGCCAAGGGTTCCCGGGGGGTGAAGCGGATTGAGGCATCTGTGAAATAGCTTACCGAGTCGGACTTGGTCCAGAAGCCGATTTTTCCTTCGGTGAAGGAGTTGTCGGTCAGTTGGGGAATTACTTCTTTGCCGTCGAGTTTGCAGAGGATGTTGTTGCCGCTGCACTGCACGCTGAGCTCATGCCAGACTCCGCGAGAGATCGGGATTTCAGGGCCGATGGGTTGGGAGCGGATGCCGTCGACGAATTTGTAGAAGCGCAGATTGTTGCCAAGGGCGCTGGCGCGAACCACGTAGTAGTTTTTCTCGTTGTGGATCCGGAAGGCGACACCTGCCATTTGCTCACGGGCACCACCGACCATCTTGATCCGTGTCTTGAATGTGAAGTCGCCGAAGACGGTATCGTCGAGGACGCAGACTGGGAAACGTTCATCGGTGAGATCCTCGGAAAGCTGTGCGAGGACGGGGCGTTTGGTGAGGGAGGGTGCCTGAGCGGTGATGGGGGCTAGGGCAGGAGGGACATCATCGAGAATGACTTTCCAATCTACGGGTTTTCCACCACCCGTGAGCATAGGCTTGTAGATCTTGGGCAGCGTATTGACGTCATCGAGTTTGAACTCGAGTTGGCGTTCAGCGGCTTGGGAAAGCCATTGGCTAGCTAGAAAACAGATTAAACTCAGGCTCCGACGCATCATGTGGGGCCGAGCTTAGCAGAAGCGTGGCGGGGGACAAGAGGCCTGATTAACCCTGAGGGGAGGATCCGAGGTGGCGCTGTTGGCGTGGAGGCGACGAGGTTCGCTTTCTAGGGAGGGACGCGGTGTCGGCGGGAAGGTGGGGTTTGAGGAAGGGCGGTACTTCGGTGCGGTTGGATTGCAAAAAGTCACTCCACAACGCCTGCGCAGCGGTCGGGGCCTGAACATGGATGTGGTTGATGAGGTAGTTGAACACCAACTCGGATAGGATGCTAAGGGCGATCCCATGGGTGCGCCGCGTGGTTTGGTAGAGATGATCAGAGAACGCGAGTAACGCGTCGAACGCCGACTCCTTGGAACCGCAAATCAGGCGTGTGCAGGATTTGAAATTGCCGCTGTTTCCGACCAAGTCCCAATACCGTGCGAAACGTCGAAGCCGTTGCATGGTGGCGAAGTCGATCGTTTTGGTTTGCAGGATTTCATAGGGTGGGTCGGGGCTGTAGAGCATCTTCCATTCGGTGTCGTGTCGGATGATCGGGGTGCCGCGCAAGCGTTTGAGCACGCCGACTTGGATCTCCTGAGGACCCATCTGGAGCAGTCGATCAAAGCCGCTTCCGAAGGATTCGACGGTTTCGCCTGGGAGGCCGACGATCAGGTCGGCATGGATATGCACACCGGTATGTCGAGTGAGGAAAGCGAAATTGTCGGTGAGTTTGGAATAGTCCTGTCGACGACTGATGTTCTGCGCGACTGCGGGGTTAAAGGTTTGAATCCCGACCTCGAACTGAACGCTGCCGGGAGGGAACTGAGCGATCAAGGTTCTCAGACCCTCGGGAAGACGATCGGGGATCATTTCGAAGTGAGCAAAGAGCCCTTCGACGTAGCGATCGAGGAAAAAGCGCAGGATCTGGCTGCTGGTTTGGAGGTTGAGGTTGAAGGTTCGGTCGACAAACTTAAAGTGCCTCAGGCCTCGGTCGAGGAGTTTCTGTAGCTCGTCGAGGAACGCCTGGGTGGGAAACTGGCGAACGGGGACATCAAGGGAGGAGAGGCAGAATTCACAAGTGAAAGGGCAACCTCTGGAGGCTTCGACGTAGACGATTCGGTGGCGGATGTCTTCGTCGGTGTAGAACGAATAGGGGGGACGGATTTCGTTCAGATCGGGCAGTGATGCGTGGATGACCTTGGACGTTGGGAGATCCTGTGCGAGCAGACGTCGGCAGAGTCGGGCGAATTCGAGGTCGGCTTCGCCCGTGATGACGAAGTCAGCGAGCGCTGTGATCTCTTGCAGGTGGGTTTCATGGCTGACCTCGGGTCCGCCCACGACCACCTGGATGGAGGGTTGGAGCTGTTTGAGGATGGAGATGACCTGGCGCGTTTGGAGGGTATTCCAAATATAAACTCCGAAGCCGATGATCTGGGGTTTTTGAGCGAGCAGAGCCTCCGCGATGTCGAGTGGGCGCTGGTTGATATCAAACTCGATCAGCTGGGAATGGGGGATGAGATCCCCGAGATTGGCGAAGAGGCAACGCAGTCCGAAGGATGCGTGAATGAACTTCGCGTTGAGGGTGCTGAGGAGGATGTCAGGCATGGGTTCGGGACGTAATGACTGGCCGAGGCGATCGGGCCTCAACTGATTTCTGCAAAGCTTCACCCCATTCAACAGTTGTTTCTAGGTTTAACTTTTAGCCGTAACGATTCAGAAGAGTTTTTAACACGAAGGCGTAAAGGCCCAGAGGCGCAGAGGAATTGATTCTATTTCCATGGAGTGTACGCCTCAGGAGTTGGTGTGGAGCCATCCTACAGCTGTTGGGGGCATGAACAGGAGGGAGGGGGCAACGCCGTGTGACGGCACACGGCCTACAGGGGGCTGGCCGAGCGATTGTGGACACGAGGCCGAGGGGGAGCCGGCAGGGGTGCCGGCGCTCCCAGGGCGGAGGAGTCTTGTGTGCACATGGACTAGAAGCGGATGCAGATGACCGTTCATGGGCAGTAGATTGCCTCGAAGCTCAGACCTCGCGCATTGGGGGCATAAACTTGAGGCAGGGGGCAACGCCGTGTGCGGGCACACGGCCTACAGGGGGCTGGGCGAACGAATTTGGACACGAGGTCGAGGGGGAGTCGGCAGGGGTGCCGACGCTGCCAGGGCGGAGGAGTCGTGTCTGCACATGAACTAGAAGCGGATGCGGAAGACCGTTCATGGGCAGGAAACGCCGAGTTAGGAAAATCTGAGATGCACACCGGGCGGTTTTTGGTTGGAGAAAACGGTGGACAAGAGAGGGGGTGGGGCGGTTGAGTGAGGCCTGCGATTTTGGATGAATGTCACATGCCCTACATGCAAGAAGGTTGGCGACTGGTTTAGCGCTGACTACGGTCCTTTTTGTTCGAAGCGGTGTCGGTTGGTCGATTTGGGGAAATGGCTGAACGAGGAACATATGATTTCTGAGGAACTGAAGCCGCATCATTTTGCGGGCTACGAGGACTTACCTCCCGGCGAGTATTTGGACCATCCGGATGAGCGCAACAAAGAAGAGGATCCGAGACGATGAGCAATTTGGAGCAATTCAAGTCTGAAGGCGATCTGAACATCTCACCGGTGCGTCGAGAGTGGTCCGATGGGGCGATTGGAGCTGAGACTCGGGAGTGGTTGGAGCAGGATTCGAAGGTATTCTTACATCAAAGCCTTTCGACTCCCTGCTTGAATGTATTGCGGGGCGCGCAGGGGGCGAGCATTGAGGACTGGGAGGGGCGACGGCTGTACGATTTCCATGGCAACAACGTTCATCAAGTTGGGTTTGGCCATCCCCGGATCTTGGAGGCGATCACGCAGCAGATGAAGCAGCTTCCGTTCTGTACGCGGCGCTATACGAATGTTCCTGCGATCCAGTTGGCACAGCGATTGACGGCCTTAGCCCCTGGGGACTTGAACCGGGTATTGTTTGCGCCTGGGGGTACGAGTGTGGTTGGGATGGCGGTGAAGCTCGCGCGAGCGGCGACAGGGCGGTATAAGACCATATCGATGTGGGACTCGTTCCACGGGGCGTCATTAGATGCGATTTCATTGGGGGGGGAGGCGATCTTTCGGAACAACGCGGGGCCGTTGCTCGCTGGCTGTGAGCATGTGCCCCCACCGGACAACCGGAATTGTCCTTTCGCGTGCGGCCAGGCCTGCAACCTGAAGTGTGCGGACTACATCGAATACGTATTAGAGAAGGAGGGGGACGTTGCGGCGGTGGTTGCGGAGACGGTGAGGAGCACCCCATTTATTCCCCCGTTGGACTACTGGAAGAAGGTTCGAGCAGCGTGCGACCGGCACGGGGCACTGCTTATTTTGGACGAGATTCCGCACTGTTTGGGAAGGACGGGAAAGATGTTCACCTGCGAGCACTACGACGTGGTGCCGGACATGTTGGTCATTGGGAAGGGTTTGGGCGGAGGCGTGTTTCCGCTTGCGGCTCTGATTGCGCGTGAGGGATTGAACGTCATGAAGGACAAGGCCTTGGGGCATTACACGCACGAGAAGAATCCGGTGGCGTGTGCGGCGGCTCTGGCGACATTGCAGGTGATTGAGGAGGAGGGTTTGTTGGAGAACGCGCGGCGCATGGGTTTATTGGCCTTGGAGCGCATGCGAGAGATGGGGCGCAGGCTGCCGGCGGTGGCGGATGCGCGTGGGCTCGGTCTGTTGATGGGATTGGAGTTGGTGAGCGCCCATTCGGGTCGCGCACGGTCGAATGCGTTAGCCGAGCGCGTGATGTATCGATGTTTGAGCAACGGTCTGAACTTCAAACTGACGATGGGCAAGATTGCGACACTGACCCCGTCCTTGAACATCACGGAGGCTGAGATGATGGACGCCATGGGCATCTTGGAGCGGGCCGTTGAGGTGGAGGCGAGCGCTGAACTGAGTCGATGAACGGTATGGGCGACAGCAAACATGTTCGACTCCTCGGGGGGGGTGGCCTGGAGGTCGTGGCTGGAGCATCGAGGGGCTTTCGAGAACGATTTGGGCGAGCGCCGGAGTGGCGGGTTGCCGCTCCGGGCCGTGTGAATCTCATCGGCGAACACGTGGACTACAACGATGGCTTTGTGCTGCCGATGGCCATCGATCGATGGACAGCGATCGCTGCGTCACCCAATCAATCGAGGCTTATTCGATTCGTGAGCACGGCCTCGCACGATGAGGCGGTTATCGATCTTGCGAGACCCATTACCTGCGGAGAACCGGGGTGGGCCAACTATTTGCGAGGTGTTGTGGAGGGGGTGCGTCGAGTCGGCGGTGGAGAGGTGGTGGGCTTCGACGCTTTTGTAGATTCGACGATTCCATTGGGGGGAGGCCTTTCGAGCAGTGCGGCCTTGGAGGTTGCGTGTGCGACTTTGTTGGAGTTGGTGATTGGACGAGAGCTTGGACCTGAGGAGAAAGCCCTGTTGTGTCAGCGCGCGGAGCACGAGTTTGCCGGAGTGCCGTGTGGCATCATGGACCAGTTTATTTCGGTGATGGCGCGCGAGGGCAGCCTCCTGTTGTTGGACTGCCGATCCCGATGGACGGAGGTCGTGCCGATGCAGGACGCCACGATTTCGGTTTTGGTTGTGAACTCGAACGTTCGGCATACGCATTCGGGGGGCGAGTATGCGAAGCGCCGGAGGGACTGTGAGTTGGCTGCGAGTGCGCTCGGGGTCGTATCGCTCCGGGATGTGTCATTGGACCAGTTGAACCGATCCGAGGGCCTGATGGAACCTGTGGTTTTTCGACGCGCACGGCACGTCGTCACGGAGATCGAGCGGACCCTCAGTGCGGTATCCGCAGCGAAGCAGGGCGACTGGGTGGACTTTGGGGTTCAGATGCGGGGAAGTCATGACTCGTTACGGGATGATTTTGAAGTGAGTTGTCCGGAGGTCGATTTGCTGGTGGACATGACGAATGAGATCGGTCTTGGGGACGGGGTTTATGGCAGCCGGATGACGGGAGGAGGATTTGGTGGGTGCACGGTGAGCCTTGTGTCGACAGCGGCTGTGGACTCCATCTGTGCCCGCTTGGAGGAACGTTACCGAGTAGCCACCGGGATCACCCCATCGATGTTCGTATCGAGGCCGATGGGTGGTGCGTGTGTTTGCGATGGAGAATGATCCTATGGAACATCCGCATCGTCGACTCAACCCATTAACCGGTGACTGGGTTTTGGTGTCACCGCATCGGATGAGGCGCCCGTGGCAGGGTCGAAACGAACCTCTCGTAGCGACTGCGCGTGGGTCGCATGATCCCGATTGCTATTTATGTCCCGGGAATGTTCGCGCGAACGGCAGCGTGAATCCGAGATACGAGTCAACGTTTGTCTTTGAGAACGACTTTTCGGCTTTGTTACCGACCGCGTCTGGCGAGGGCGATGGGGGTGCACACCCGCTGTTTCGGATGGACCCCGTAAGCGGGGAGTGTCGGGTGATTTGTTTTTCACCGAGGCATGATCTCACGATGGCGACGATGGATGTTGCGGCCATTGACGGAGTAATCGATACCTGGATTGCGCAGAGCTTGGAGCTTGGGGCTCGTTATCGGTGGGTCCAGATCTTTGAGAACAAAGGGGAGTTGATGGGTTGTTCCAATCCCCATCCTCATGGGCAGATCTGGGCATCGGACCGGCTACCGAACGAGGTTCAGAAGGAGGACCGGAGGCAGCGTCGGTATTTGGAGGAGAACGGAGTTTCGTTGTTGGTTGACTACGCGTTGGAGGAGCTTCGTCGGGAGGAGCGTGTGGTGGTGTCGAACCTCGAATGGGTGGTGGTTGTTCCGTATTGGGCGGTGTGGCCCTTTGAGACGTTACTGGTGCCGAGGCGACCCTTGGGGAGGATCGACGGCTTGGATGTGAGCCAGCGAGGGGCTTTGGCTGAGATTTTGCGTGATTTGACGGGGCGATATGATCGGTTGTTTGAGACCCCGTTTCCTTACTCGATGGGGTGGCATGGGGCACCGATGGGTGACGGCGATTATGGGCACTGGCAGTTGCACGCCCATTTTTATCCGCCGTTGTTACGTTCGGCGACGGTGAGGAAGTTTATGGTCGGCTATGAGCTCCTTGGGGAGCCGCAGCGGGACCTGACCCCGGAGGCGGCAGCCGCGCGGTTGAGGTTGGTTTAGGGGATTCCAAAAACGTCAGTATATTGTAGCATCGCGAGCAGGGCCGGAGGCCGTATAAGGAAAGCTGTGCGACTGCGAAACATCTTGCTGTTACTCAAGTTCTGTATTCAAATCCTAAGAACAAGAAAGGCCGGTTATGGACCTCTTTTTCATGTACGTGATCTGCTTCGGGGTGGGGCTTCTATTTTCGCTCGTCAGCGCTTTCACGGCGGACATCTTCGGAGGGCACGATTTGAGTTCGGACGTTGGATCTGGCGGGCATGCCGAAACTGGATTCGCAGGCCATGACATGCCTGGATTTTCGGCGTTGAGTCCGGCGACGATAGCGTCCTTCGTGACGGCTTTTGGTGGGTTTGGGATGATTCTGAGCAAAATCCCATCGACGCGGAGTTGGTATGTGAACGTTCCTCTCTCGATTTTGGGAGCCTTAGGCGTCGCCTTTTTGGTTTTTCTGATGTTCCGCACGGTGTTTCATCGCACGCAAGCGTCGAGTGAATCGCGCGTCGGCACGTTGGCTGGCGTTCAGGCCTCGGTGATCACACCGATCCCCGAGCATGGGGTCGGCGAGATTGCCTATGTGCAGATGGGAACACGTTATACTTCTCCTGCCCGTTCGGAGGACGGCGCTGCGATGCCGAGCGGGTTGACGGTTCAGATTTCGCGCGTGGTCGGCACGCAGTTCTTCGTTAAAACTCCCTAACAAACCGTAAACACTATGAATTGGATTCCGTTACTTGCCCAGGTTCCCGGGAACTGGGGTTTTGCTGCGCTAGCGATCGCGGGCATTGTCATTGTCGTATTCGTTTTCGCTGCGGTCTGGGCGAGTCGCTATACGAAAGTTGGCCCGAACCAGGTCCTCGTAGTCTCGGGGCGTCAGTATCGACTTGCGGATCCGGATGGGACGGTGCGGGCGCGAGGTTTCCGAATTGTGAAAGGAGGCGGCACGTTTGTTTTTCCGGTGATTGAGAAGGTGGATATCCTTTCGCTGGAGCTCCTGACGATCGATGTGCAGACACCTGAGGTCTACACGAGCAAAGGGGTGCCAGTGCGAGTGGATGGGGTGGCACAGATCAAGGTGAAGGGCGACGACATATCGATCGCGACGGCGGCGGAGCAGTTTTTGAGCAAGAGCCAAGAGGACATCAAGAACATCGCGATGCAGACGATGGAAGGACATCTGCGAGCGATCTTGGGGACCCTTACGGTGGAGGAGATTTACCAGAACCGGGATGCATTCGCTTCGAAGGTGCAGGAGGTGGCGGCGGGGGATATGGCGAACATGGGCCTTGGGATTGTGTCCTTTACGATCCGTGACATCCGCGATGTTCATGGGTATTTGGAAGCATTGGGTAAGCCTCGGATATCGCAAGTGAAACGGGACGCTCAGATCGCGCAGGCGGAAGCGGATCGGGATGCGATTATCCGGTCGGCGCAGGCGCAGCAGGCGGGGCAGGAGGCGAAGTTTGCTGCGGACACGAAGATCGCGGAGTCGCAGAGAGACTATCAGATGAATTTGGCGCAGTATCAGGCTTCGGTGAACCTGAAGAAGGCGGAGGCAGATTTGGCGTATGACTTGCAGAAATTCAAGACGGGTCAGTTGGTGAAAGCGGAGGAGGTGCAGGTCAACATCATTGAGAAGCAGAAGCAGATCGAGCTGCAGCAGCAGGAGATTTTGAGGAAGCAGCGGGAGTTGGAAGCCAACGTACAAAAGCCGGCGGATGCGGAGCGTTACAAAGTAGAAACGCTGGCCACTGCGAGGCGTTTTCAGTTGGAGGCCGAAGCGGCTGGAGCGGCGGCGGCGGCGAAGGCAACCGGATTTGCGGCTGCGGACGTGTCGCGGGCCACGGGTGTGGCGGAGGCCGAGGCAAACAAAGCAAAAGGGTTGGCGGAAGCGGACATCATTGCGGCGCAGGGGCGGGCGACGGCCGAGGCCATGCGGTTGAAAGCGGACTCTTTCAAGGAGTATAACGAAGCCGCCGTGGTGGAGATGATCGTTCGGATATTACCCGATGTGGCGGGTAAGGTGAGTGAACCGCTCAGCAAGACGGAGAAAATCGTCATTATCAACAGCGGCAGCGGACCAGGGGGAGGGGCGAGCAAGCTCACTGGAGATGTGACCCAGATCATTAGCCAGCTCCCGCCCGTCCTGGAGAGCCTGACTGGCATCAAGTTTGAGGCCTTACTGAAGCAAGTTCCGGCTTTGCGCCGAGCCATGGAACCCGAGGCCGGTGGTTCTGGGGCCGAGGTTGTTGACACCAAAACCTAACGCACAGATCTGAAGGCACATTCTACGCGGGGCGGGGTGGGTAGTTGCTGAGACTATGAGGCTTTTGGAAACCATCGTCCGTAGCGCGACTGGATTTGCGAACATGGACGGCCCGGAGGCTGTGTGGGCTGGGGAAGCGGATCGATACCCCATCGCGGTGTTGAGCTGTATTGACTCTCGACTCAATCGATTGGTTCCAGAGGTGATGCGAGTGGGTGAGGACCATCTGGTCTGGTTACGCAACGCGGGGAACATCATCACGGGACCCATGAGCAGCACGATGCGGTCTTTGTCTTTGGCGTGCATGATCAAAGGTGCGCGAGAAGTCGTCGTGATGGGGCATACGGATTGCCAGGTTTGTAAGGCAACCGTCTTCGAGCTCACCGAGAAGTTAAGGATGGCTGGGATTCCGCGAGCGGGATTGCCTGAGAATCTGGTCGATTACTTTGGATTATTCGCGAGTGAACGACAGAACGTTCAGAAGGCGGTGGATATTATTCGATCGAGTCCGATCATTCCCCGTTCCATGCCGGTGCATGGATTGCTGCTGGACATACGAACCAAGCGATTGGAATGGGTTGTGAACGGCTATGAGAATCCTTCCTCGTCGGGAGCTAGTTCAGCGGGCGAGGCGGAGTCTGGCCTTTCTGTGGGCGGGCGGGCGGTTGAGGGGAGGTCACTCTTTCCGGTGTTGGGGGTGACCCTCGCCCCCGTCGAGGAGCATGGAGAGGTCGGGGGGGCGAACCTGGGTGGAAACCAGTCGCTGAGTCCTCAAGGGGCCGAGAGGTCCGCGCAGGAAGAGATCGGTGGGTTTCAAAGTGTTTCTCCAACTTCCGTGGCTGCGGATCCGGAAAGTCATTTGGCGGGCAGTTCGGAGGTAACGCAGCAGGCCGTTGACCGTGGGGAGGGGGGACTTCTCGCGGACTTGAAGGCCAGAGTAGAACATCGCAGGCGGTATCGGGTTTTGGGAGGGGATCGACGAGTCTACGGGCCTGTGTCTGCGGAGAAGTTGGTGGCGTGGATCGATGAAGGACGGGTTGAGGCGTCGACGATGGTGCAGATGGAAGGGGGCGGTAACTGGGTCGCGATGGGAGAATTGAAGCCGGCGGCTGTAACCTTTGGCAGAATACCGTTGCCACCGAGGTTGCCGGGTTCCTGAGAAGATTCAGGGCTCGGGCAAGAGGGGATGTGGATCCGAGAAAGCCTGGGAACGACGTTGAAATTCTGCTGGGGATCGACATCATTGGGCACCGATGAAACTTTCAAGGCGCGATTTTTTGGCTTCCGCGAGCGTGGGGACGGGCTTTTTGACGGCGGGTGGAGGGCCTTCATTGACGGCGGAGGAGCCGCCTAAGTTGGGGCGTGCGAAGATCAAGTTGGCGGTAGCCAGTTACTCCTATTGGCATTTTCGGGAGCCCAAGGTCTCGATCGACCAAGTCATTGAGCGTGCGAGCGAGTTAGGGGTTCAGGGAGTCGATGTTTTGCACCGTCAGATGGATGGGGAGGATCGGGGTTACTTGCAGCATCTGAAGCGGCATGCGTTTGTGAACGGGGTTGATTTGGTGGCGCTTTCGATTCACCAGGATTTTGTGGACCCTTCCCGCGAGGAACGGCAGAAGAACATCGACCACACGTTGAAGTGCCTTCAGCTTGCGCATGACATGGGGATCCCGTGTATACGGTTGAACTCGGGACGATGGAACACGCTGGCGTCGTTTGATGATCTGATGAAGGCACGCGGGATTGAGCCGGTGTTGCCGGGGTACACAGAGGACGACGGATTCAAATGGTGCATTGAGAGCATTGAAAAATGCTTGGGGCGCGCTGAGGAGTTGGGCGTCGTGATGGCGTTGGAAAACCATTGGGGATTGACGCGGACTCCGGCGGGATTGTTGCGCATTGCGAATGCGATTCGATCCCCGTGGCTTGGAGTGTTGATGGATACGGGGAACTTTTTGGAGCAGCCGTATGAGAAACTGGAGGCGATTGCGGCGCGCACGGTGTTTGTGCAGGCAAAGACCTATTTCGGAGGAGGGGAGTGGTACACGCTGGATCTGGATTACGGCAAGGTGGCGAAAATTCTAGCGGATGTGGGGTATACGGGGTATGTGTCGCTGGAGTTTGAGGGGAAGGAATCGGCGGAGACCGGAGTTCCCAAGAGTTTGGCGATGTTGAGACGTGCGTTTGGTTTGTAAAAGCGAATTGGGCAGGAGATGGGGTTGAAAAGAAGGAAGTAGGGGACTAGTTTGGGTGCCTGTGTTGGACGATCGATCTTACATGCGACAGCCTGAGTATCGGGCTCCGTGGCCACAAAGCATCGTGCTCATCGTGGTCTTGGTAGTGTGCTACATCCTGCAGTTGATTTTTGATAAAAAATCACTGCTTTTGGAGCTGGATACGCATGCCACGGGCTACCACTGGATCTATCAGCTTTTTACCTTTCAGTTTCTACATCATCCAGACAATGCCCTTCACCTGTTTCTGAACTGTCTGTCCCTCTATTTCATTGGGCCTCCCGTTGAGCAAGCGTTGGGGGGACGAAAGTTTTGGGGTTTGTATTTAGGCAGCGGGGTGGTGGGAGGGTTAGTCCAGCTGGCGTTGGGAGGCTTATTGCAGTGGGCGTTGGGTAATCAGGTGCCGTCATTTTCAGGAAGTGTGGTGGGTGCTTCGGCAGGCATCTGCGGACTGATGGCATGCTTCTCGGTTCTGCATTGGCACGAGAGCGTGCAATTTCTAGTGGCATTCGTGATTCCGGTATCCGTTCGAGGAAAGTATCTCCTTTTGATCACCGTGGTGGTGGCCGTCATTGGGGTCTTGAGCCGTGAGAGCGGTGTGGCCCATGGGGCGCATCTGGGCGGTTTATTGGGAGGGTATGCGTTGAGCCGGGTTCTACTGGGGGATTCCTGGAGTTGGTTTCAGTTACCCGACCTGAGATTCAGACGGAAGAAGAAGCTACTGGTGAAAACGGTTGCGACGACGGGCGAGGCGTGGAAGAAAGCCCCTCCTGTAGTTGCGGAGGACCTTCCCCCCGCAGAGTTCATCAGCCGGGAAGTGGATCCGATTCTGGACAAGATTTCAGCCCACGGGATTCACAGTCTGACCGATCGCGAGCGGAAGATTCTGGAAGCGGCGCGTTCGCGAATGGGCAAGCGGTAGTTCGTGGTCGAGGGACGGTGATCCTAAAAGCAACGATGTCCCGCACGGGGTGTGCGGGACATGTCGCGTTCTCTTTTTGTAAACTATCCACCCGTGCGTTTTTGAATGCGCACGGGGTTCAATGGCCTTTCGAGGCTAGATGAAGTCGTTGAGTAGGTTCTCGAGGAACTCCTGTCGACCACTTTGGTTGGTGGTGACGTCGCCTAATTTGATGGCGTATTGTTCAAGATCGGCAAACCCGACCTTACCAGACTCGATCTGCTTTCCGATCCCTGAATCCCACGAGCTGTAGCGTGCTTTGACGAAGTCGTTGAGGCGGCCATCTTTGCGGATCGCGGCGGCGGCCTTGAGGCCGCGGGCGAAGGCGTCCATTCCGGCGATATGCGCGTAAAAGAGATCCTCGGGATCGAAACTTTCGCGGCGGACTTTCGCGTCGAAGTTCGTGCCACCGGTGGTGAACCCTCCGGTTTTGAGAATGGTGAGCATAACCTGGGTTGTGAGGTAGAGATCGGTGGGGAACTGATCGGTGTCCCAGCCGAGGAGCACATCACCCATGTTGGCATCGATGGAACCGAGCGCATTCGCGGCAGCGGCGACCTCGAGTTCGTGCTGCATGGTATGACCCGCGAGAGTGGCGTGGTTGGTCTCGATATTCAGTTTGAAATCGCCGAGCAGATTGTATTGCCGAAGGAAGTTGAGGCAGGCGGCGGCGTCGGAATCGTACTGGTGCTTGGTCGGTTCTTTCGGTTTGGGCTCGATGTAAAACGGACCTTTGAAGCCGATGCTGTTTTTGTAGTCGACGGCCATTTGAAGGAAGCGGCCGAGGTGATCGACCTCGCGGGCCATATCGGTATTGAGCAGGGTGGAGTAGCCTTCGCGGCCGCCCCAGAAGACGTAGCCTTCGCCTTTGAGTTCGTGAGTGACTTCGAGCGCCTTTTTGACTTGAGCGGCGGCGTAAGCGAAGACGTCGGCGTTGCAACTGGTGGCGGCGCCGTGGAGGTAGCGAGGGTTGACGAAGAGGCAGGCGGTACCCCAGAGCAACCGGATCCCGGTACGTTCTTGTTCGGCTTTGAGGACTTTGACGACGGCGTCGAGATTCTTATTACTTTCCTTGAGGTTTTTTCCCTCGGGAGCGACATCACGGTCATGGAACGCGTAGAACGGGACTCCGAGCTTTTCCATGAACTCGAACGCGACTTTGACGCGTTTTTGGGCCATCTTGACGGAGTTGGTGCCGTCCTCCCAGGGGCGCACGGCGGTGCCGACTCCGAACATGTCAGCGCCTTGGCCGCGGAAGGTGTGCCAGTAGGTCACGGAGAAGCGGAGGTGATCCCGCATGGATTTGCCTTCGACGATTTCGTCGGGGTTATAGTGTTTGAAGGCGAGCGGGTTTTTGGACTTGGGACCTTCGAATTTGATCTTTGGGATTTTGGGAAAGGCGGCCGCCATAGGAGATGTGCGCTTCGGATTTAATTGATGAGCGACGATTTGGTCGCGTTTTTTGTGGACCTTATTTTAATCTCCTTGCGCATGCAATCCCTCAAAAAGTTCCACCACCAGAGCACTGGGATCTTGGGGTCTCGCCGGGGGGGGAGACTTCTTGAGATTCGGGGCGTCGCGAAGAATGCGGCGAACATGGAAGGTTCCGCTAAGGCGTTAGTGATGGGGCGTATCGGGGAGACTTAGGGGAGGGGGTAGGCGGATAGGATGATGATTACATAAGCGGAAAGATTTTGTAACATGCGCTGTCGAGCGTGTGTTCTGGAAAGCGACATGAGAAGCCAACCAAGGCCAAGAGCGGGTGCCGTCGAGTCGTTACCGTCCTGGGTAGCGACGGGCGGTGCGGATTTGGCGTGCGGGCATTCGGAGTGCCCTCGGGGAAGTGCGAAGCGGCGCGGTTAGGCATTCGAACATGGCTGGATTTGACACCTTTGAATCGTTCATGCGTGCGTACCAGGACATGGTATACAGTCTGGCGATCCGTCTTTTGGGGCAGGAGGCGGATGCCCAGGACGTGGCTCAGGAGGTGTTTTTAAGGGCCTACAATCGCTATGCGGATTTGTCACAAAGCCCAACAGCGGGAGGTTGGCTGAAGACGGTGACGCGAAACCTGTGCTTGAACCATCTAACACGCTATCGAAACCGATGGCGTTTCTTTTCTGAGCTGAGCCGTGACGACGATGGGGACGAGTTACCCTGGGATGTGCCGGTGGAGGAGTCGACAGGGGCGGCGATGTCGGAGGCGGATCAACGGCAGGTGCTGGAAGTTGCCTTGCGAAAACTTCCGAGTGCGCAGCGGGTTCCGTTGGTTTTGTACCATTTTGAGGAGATGAGTTACGAGGACATTGCAGCGCAGATGAAGATCTCTTTGGCGAAGGTGAAGACGGACATCTTTCGAGCCCGCGAATCCTTGCGGAAGAAGTTGAGGGTGTCGATGGAGACCGGCGAGGTGATGGGGCGGGAGGAGGCGGCGGGACGAGGGCATTAAACGTGTGAAGCGGAGAGGAATGGACATGAACCAAGAACCTAGACAACGGGCAGAGGATCGGGACGCGAAGGATTTGGATCGGATGCTGCGGGACCTGCCGTTGGTGGCGGCGCCCGAGGGCTTGCGACTCCGGGTGATGCAAACGATTGAGCGTCGAGCCGTCGGGTCGTGGTGGCAGAGGGCGTATTGGGATTGGCCGCCTGTGGTCCGCTGGTTGGCGGTGGTCTTGGGAGTGATTTTGGGGTGCGGTGCGATCTGGTTAGGCGCGGGTGTGTTGGGGACGCTGGCGAGCAGGGGTGTGGAGGTAGTGGTTGAGTTTCTGGGTCCTGTGGTGGGTTTGGTGCGATCGGTATTGGCTGTTTTGATGAGGGCTGTGACGACCTGTGCGGGTCGGGTGAGTCCAACGGTATGGGCGATTGCAGTTGTGATGTTGGGGGGCGTGTATGCCTCGAGCTTAGGGGTAGGGACGATGTTTTGGCGGATTGCGAATTCACGGGAGTGAGATGCTGGGCTGCTGAGAAGGCCGTGGGAGTAGAAAGCGAGATGAGATATGATTAAGAACCTGAATAGAAAGCATGGGGCGCTTTGGGAGACGCTATTTGGCCTGGGTTTGACTGGGGTGACCCATGAGGTAGGGCGTGCGGCAGTGATTTCGCTCCTATTCGCGACCCTCTTGGCGACGGCTGCGACCGCCAAGGCTAAGGATTTCGCCGTCCGAACGCAGATGATTCGGGTCCACGAGAACGATGCGCGGGTGTCGATCGGCCAGGATGTGAAGGTCCTGAAGGAGGACGTGACTCAGGGGGTTGTGGTGGTGGGGGCGGATGCGTGGGTGGAGGGTCGGGTTGAGGGGGACGTAGTGGTGGTGGGGGGATCTGCGAATGTTCAAGGGGAGGTGACGGGATCGGTGGTGACCGTTTTAGGGTCGACCAAGCTCGGGGACGAAGCGCGAATCGATGGGGATGCCGTGGTGGTTGGGGGACGACTCGACAGCAGCACTGGGGCTGTGGTGAATGGTGAGAAGACGGCGGTTGGGTTTGGAGTGGAGATGCCGAAGTTTAAACGGTTTTTTGAATGGATTGGGGCTGGGCCGATGATGGGGCGCTGGCTTCCGTTGGGGATGAACTGGGCATGGGGTGTGGCCGGGATCCTCTTGGTGATCTACGGGGTGTTGGCGATTTTATTTCCTAGGCCGGCGACCTTGTGTGTCGATTTGTTAGAACAGCGATCCGCAGCCTCTTTTTTTACGGGGGTTATGACCTTCATGTTAGTGGGGCCGGTGTTGTTACTGCTGTTGATATCGGTCGCGGGGATTCTGGTGATCCCCTTTGTTCTGTGTGGAATCATCGCCGTTTTGTTGTTTGGTAAGATGGTGAGCGTTCGGTATTTGGGAGAGCAATTTGGGCGGCAGTTGGGAGGTGGGGTGATGGTGCAGCCGTTGGTCGCTTTGGTGACGGGAGGGCTCCTGGTTGCGGTTCTCTACACGGTTCCGATTCTGGGACTTGTGACGTGGGGCCTTTTGACTCCCTTGGGGGCAGGCGCTGTGATCTTGGCGATCTCGAGCAGCCTGAGTCGACCTCGCGTGGGCGTGGCAGGGGCGGGTTTAGGGGTGGGTGGGGGAGTGATTGCGCCAGAGGCTGGGTTGGGCGAACCACCGTTGACCGGTGGCGTGAGTGGTCATGGGACAGGTGGGGTGGATCCGATGTTGCTCCCCCGGGTGGGCTTTTGGAGGCGGTTTTGGGCTGCTTTTTTGGATGTGATTTTGGTCGCGCTGGCGAGTGCGATCGTGCAGCAACCCTTAGCATTTCTGTTGGGGTTGTTGGTGTATCACATTGGGATGTGGGGATGGAAGGGGACTACGATTGGGGGGACGATCTTGGGTATTCGCTGCTATCGGACCACGGGGGCTCCGATGGATTACGGGGTGGCGACGGTGCGTGGGATTTCCGCGATTTTTTCGTTCTTGGTGTTGGGTTTGGGGTTTCTGTGGGCGGGCTGGGACCGGGAGAACCAGTCGTGGCATGACAAGATTGCGGGGACGATGGTCGTTCGCATGCCTCGGGGTACACCGTTGTTGTGAGGTTTAGCCCTGAAGATTTGGAAGGGTCTTTAACGCGAAGGCGCAAAGGGCCAGAGGCGCAGAGGAATTGATGTTATTTCCAAGGAATCAAGCGGGCATCGGTTGGTGCGTGGAGTTCAGCGCAGCAACGGATGGCGAGGGTGACGCGGGCTGAGGCGCCGCGTCGGGGGACGCGGCCTACAGCACGGAGCTTGGAAAGCTGCTTCGAGAGCGTGGGGTGGTCTAGAACACGGAGCTTTGGCGGGTCTAGATCTCGACCTGCATTCCGAGTTCGACGACGCGGTTGGGAGGCAGTTTAAAGAAACTGGTCGCACGATGGGCGTTGCGGCCCATGAGGGCGAAGAGGCGGTCGCGCCAGAGGGCCATGCCGGGTCGGTTGCTGGGGATGACGCTTTCGCGGCTGAGGAAGAAGGTGGTTTCGTCGAGGGTGATTTCCATGCCCTTTTCTTTGCAGGCGGCGAGCACGGTCTGGACGACGGGTTCCTCCATGAAACCGAAGCGAGCGATGACGCGGTGGAGGCCACCTTCGAGACCTTCGACGGTGACGCGGTTCGGGTGTTCCACGTGCGGGATGGTTTCGTTGATGATGGTGAGGATGATGGTGCGTTCGTGGAGCACCTTGTTGTGTTTGAGATTGTGGAGCAAGGCGAGGGGAGCACCTTCGGGGTTGCCGGCCATGAAGACAGCGGTGCCTGGGACACGATGGACGGGGGTGGTTTTGAGATCTTCGAGGAACAGATCGAGGGGGAGCGAGCTTTGCTTGAGGTTCTCGCGGAGCAGGTGGCGTCCCATGCGCCAGGTGGACATCAGAGTGTAGACGATCGTGCCCACGGCGATGGGCACCCAACCACCGTGGATGAACTTGGCGAGATTTGCGCCGAAGAAGGCGAGTTCGACGACGAGGAAGACGCCACAAACGATGAAGAGAGGGAGGAGCTTCCATTTCCACAGATCACGGGCGGCGCAGAAAAAGAGGAAAGTGGTGATGGACATGGTGAGGGTGACAGCGATGCCGTAGGCGGCGGCGAGTGCGCTGGAGGAGCCGAATCCGACGACGAGAGCAATGCAGGCGGCGAGGAGGGTCCAGTTAATGAACGGCAGATAGATTTGGCCTCTCTCGGTTTGGGACGTGTGCTGGATTTGCATACGGGGTAGGAACCCGAGTTGCATGGCTTGGACGGTGATGGAAAAGGCCCCTGTGATGAGTGCTTGGGAGGCGATGACTGTGGCGAGGGTAGAGAGAACGACGAGCGGGTAGAGAGCCCATTTGGGTGCGAGGAGGTAGAAGGGGTTCGAGACTGCTTGTGGGTTGTTAAGCAGAAGAGCTCCTTGACCGAGGTAGTTGAGGACGAGAGCGGGGAGGACTAGGTAGGCCCAGGCGAAGCGGATGGGGCGTATCCCGAAGTGGCCCATGTCGGCGTAAAGGGCTTCGGCGCCAGTGACGGCGAGGAACACGCTACCGAGCACGAGAAAGCCCTCATAGCCATGGTGAATGAGGAAGCTGTAACCGTAGGCTGGGTTGAACGACTTGAGGATCTCGGGTGCGGCGACGATGCCTTTGATACCCAGGAGCGTGAGTACGACGAACCAAATGATCATGACGGGGCCGAAGATGATTCCGACTTTGCCGCTGCCTTTGCGTTGGAACATGAAGAGGCCGATGAGAATGGCGGTTGTTAGAGGGATGAGGAGCGGTTTGAAGGAGGTGGTCGCGACCTCGAGACCTTCGACGGCGCTCATGACGGAGACGGCCGGGGTGATGATTCCATCGCCGTAGAGCAGCGCTGCGCCGAACATTCCCATCGAGATCATGAGGCCCGGCCGGCGGGGGCCGTCGTTGGCGGAGGGCAGCGCGAGAGCTAGCAGGGCGAGGATTCCGCCTTCCCCCTTGTTATCCGCCCGCATGACGAGGGTGAGGTATTTGAGGGACACGATGAGATTGAGCGACCACAGGATCAGGGAAAGGATCCCAAGGATGTTCTCGGGCGTTGCCGGGACGTGATGATGCGGGCTGAAGCATTCCCTGAGCGCATAGAGCGGGCTGGTGCCGATATCGCCATAGACGACCCCCAAGGCGGCAAGGGTGAGGGAAAGGAAGTAGTTTCTAGAAGGACAATGGTTGGGCGAGGACATAAGGAATCCCTTCAGGCCGGGTTGAATATCGGCCTTACTGACATGCCATGTGTAGGTTCACCGACGCGAACATTCCGTGGGCATCACGAGGGATTGCCCTTTCATGTGCTGACGAGGTTAGCTGTCGGGCTAGGTCTTGAAAGTGACCTCGGCTACCATCGGACACCCGCCGACGCAACCGTTCGCCCCTGTCCGCCCGATGTCGGGCGGGGATTTGGTTCCCCCGCATCTGCGGTTCCCGAGGAGCCTCAGATTTAAGCTGCGCGGAGAGAATGCCCACAAAACCGTGGTTGCGTCAAACTTTGGATTTTCGTGGGGGCTAGGCCTCGACGCGAGTTGGGGTAGATTGCCTCGGAGCTAAGACCTCGCGCACTGGGGCCATGAACACGAGGGAGGAGGGACAACGCCGTGTGAGGGCACACGGCCTACAAGTGGGGGCGCAGATGACCGTTCATGGGCAGGAAGGACGTGGTGGAGCGGGTGCTATTGGGCGCCCCATTTGGTGTTTTTGAGGAAGGCGAGAAGGTCGGCGAGTTCCTGTCGGCTGAGTTGTTCTTCCAGTCCTTGGGGCATGGTGGAGAGAGTCCCGGGCCGCATTTCGGCGATCTCGGTGCGAGCGAGGCGAACTTCGGCCCCTGGGCCGGTAGCGATGAGTACCTCGTCGGGAGAATCCTTGCGGAGCACGCCGCTGTGTTCTTCACCGGATTTGGTCTCGACGATGACGGGTTCGAAGCTGCGCACGAAGCTTGCGCTGGGGTAGAGGATGGACTCGAGCAAATCGCGTTCGGTTCGGATTTGGCCGATGCTGGTGAGATCGGGGCCGATTTGGCCTCCGAGGTAACCGATGGCGTGGCAGGCTGAGCACGCGGCCTTAGGGCTGTTGAACACGAGTTGGCCACGGCGTACGTCGCCATCACGCATCTGCGATAGGAGCGACTCGAGACGTTCTTTTTGTTTGGCCAGATCTGAGTGTAAGGATGCGATCAGCCCCTCGGCAGCAGCCTTGGTTGTCTCAGGCATCTTCGCGGTTCGTTGCCTGAGAGTGTCGGCGGGCAGAGAGGCGAGGGACTTGGATTGCTTGAGCGCCTCGATCAACTGGGCTCCCATGGTGTCGTCGGTGCCGTTTTCGAACACGCCGAGAACGCGGGTAAGTTCGAGGGGGCCGAGATCGTGGAGGGTTTTGATGAGGTCCCGTTTCTGTTCGGTGCTGAGTGCGGCACGGCTGAGGATGGCGCTCGCGGCAGAGCGGGTGGTGACCGGGGTTGCGGGCGAGAGCCGGGCGGCGAGGAGTTGGAATTCGGCGGCGCTGAGGGCGGAGGAGGCTTGGATCGAGGCGTCGAGGGCTTCGATGCGGGCTTCGTCGTCGAGTGTGGTGTCGGTGGCTACCGCTTTGAGGGCCTCGGCGCACCCGGGGGGTGAATTCTTTGGGCGAGGCAGACTGCGAGCGGTTCGGATGGCTTGGCGTTTGAGGGTGAGTGATTTTTCGGTCAGAGGGGCGTTGAGGGCTGTGAACCAATCTGGCGGGGTTTCTCTGAGACCGGCCCGAGACATACTCTTGAGCGCCGTGAGTCGGCTGATTTCTGGAACAGTAGGAGAGGAGACGGCTTGGGCGAGGCGTTTTTGGATTGCGGTGGAGCCTGCGAGGCTGGCGAGTTGTTGGCCGACGCGTTCGAGCTGTTCTTGGGTTGAAGCGGCGGATTCGAGGGTGGCTCCGAGATTTTGGGCGAGGTCGGCTCCCCAATCGGTGTGGTGGCTGAGAACCCACGAAGCGGCGTCGCGGATGGAAGGTTCTGGCGAACCGAGAAGTGCGATGACGGTGCCTGCTTTGAGGGGGCTGGAATCCATTTGGTCGAGCGCGATGAGTGAGGCACGGACGACCGCAGCATTGGTGGAGGACAGGCCTATGGCGGTGGCGGTGGGGTCGTTGATTTCGATGAGCGCGTAGGCGATGGAATGTTCGAGCGTGCGGTCCGTGATTTTGCCTGCGGCTTGGAGCAGGTGAGGGACACTGGACTTTTGGCCGAGTCGGCCGATGGCTTCTGCGGCGGCACGGCGGACGGCGGGGGAACCATTCTTGATCCGTGAGATCAGAATGGACAGGGACTTGGAGTCGCGGTTGACGCTGGCGGAGTGCATGGCGGCGACAGCGGTGGATTCGTCCTGGTTATTCATCGCGATCTGGACGAGGTCGCGGGCGACGGCACTTGGGGAGCGAGTCATTGCCCAGACGATGTTGCGTCGGCCGCGCGCGCTGAGATTGCGCACCCATTTTTGGACGGTTTGGAAGAACTCCTCGGGATTGGAGGTGTTGGCGAGTTGGGCGAGTTTTTCAATGGCTTTTCGATTTACGGCTGGACGAGGGTCATCAATGAGCGTCTCGATCTGGTTCAGTTGCAAAGAGGCCCATACGATGTTTTTGCCCCGGGGGTTCGAGAGTGTGCGTGGGGTTTTGGACCTTATCCTATAGATCCCACCCAGAACATCCGGTTTCGAAAGTTGGGAGGTTGGGCAACAGAGTTTGTACCAGCCGCCGGTGTCGACGACCAGCAGGGAGCCGTCGGCGTCTTCGAGCACGTCGGTGGGGTGGAAGTCGGTATTATCCGAGGTGACGAAGTCGAGGTCCTTGGTTTGGAATGTGGCGCCGTGTGGAGTGAGGATATGGCGTTGAACTTTGTGCAGATTGAACTGAGCGGAGAACAGATTTCCTGTGAATTCACCGCCGAAGACAGCGGATTCGTAGGTGGCGAGCCCACTGGGAGCGGCGGCACCGAAGTGGGTGAGTACGGGCATGAGTTCGCCGGTCCGTTTGTGGCCATCGAGCACATCGTGATCCTTGCCGTAGACACCGCCGTAGATGGCATGAATGAGGCCGTCGCGTCGACCGCCCCCTGGGTGTTGGAAGAAGGTGGTGGTGAAGATACGTTCGCCGGACAAGGTGAAGGCGATTTCGACGGGGTTATCCATGCCGCCGGTCATCACGGGTTCGATGGAGGAACCATCGGGGCGGGCTCTGAAGAGATGAGCAGCCTTGGTGACGAAGGCGGGTTGGTTGGGGCGGGAGTAAGTTTGCTCGGCGAAGGCGCCCTTGGCCCAATAGATCCAACCATCGCGACCTTTGTAGGGACCGTGGAGATCATTGGCGCAGCCGGTGAGCGTTTTTCCTTTGAACCATTCCTCGCGTTGGTCGGCGATGCCGTCCCCATCGGTGTCCGTGAGTTTCCAGATTGAGGGAGGAGCGGCTACGAAGAGAGAGCCGTCGTGCCACATGGCCCCCTCGGGGAACATCATGTGGTCGGCGAAGACGGTGCTTTTGTCGAATTTTCCGTCCCCGTTGGTGTCTTCGATGCGGAGGATACGGTGGGGACGTTTTTCGAGTTGGAGCTGAATTTTTTCGTTCGAACCCGACGAATCGGCGACGTAGAGCCGTCCTTCATCATCGAGGTCGGCGACGATGGGCCGAGGAACGAGAGTAGGTTCGGCGACTTGTTCGATGGTGAACCCATCGGGGACGGTCAAGGTTTGGGTCGGGAATTTGAACGACTCGGAGTGGGCGTAGGCGTGGGAGAAGAGAACGGCGACAGCGAGCGCGTGAAGTGACGCGGAGCGATGCTTGTGTTGCATGACGACATCATGCGACGCGCGCAGAGGTTCGTCGAGTGGGATTCGAGGGTGGATCCATCGGCTTTTCCGACATGGACACCGTGCCGGAGGCCCGGTGAACTGTCAGGTCGGAGACCTGCCCCACGAGGGATGCTATGCGACTCCCGGCCTCGGGAGGCACGGTCGAGCATCAAGTTCGACAGGGAGGCTTACAGACTTACAGAGAATGCGCTCGGTCTTGGGTTGGATCGACTGAGGCTGGGGGCAGGTCGGGAGCGACCTTGACGACGATGACAGTAAAATCGTCGTGTTGAGGTTCGGTGCCCGAGAAGGAGCGGACCTCGGAATAGAGCGTGTCGACGATCTGACGGGCGGATTTGTGGCGGTGTGTTTTTACGAATTCGATCAGGCGTTCCCGTTCGAAGAACTCGCCGGCTGGGTTGGAGGATTCTTCGACACCGTCGGTGAAGATCATGAGCGTATCGCCTGGGAGGAGTTGGACTTCGGTCGCGGGGGTGTAGGTGGTCTTGGGGTGCATGCCAAGCGGCACTCCGGTGCGTTTGAGTTGAGCGCGGAGGTTGCCGTCTTGGCTGATGAGGCAGCCGGAGGGATGACCTGCGTTCGCGTGGATGAGGGTTTTGCGGGCTGGGTCGATGCAGACGAGGAGGAGTGTGATGAACTGTTCGGGGCTCAGATCTTCGGCGAGCATCATGTTGGCGCGAGTGAAGATTTCGCCGATGTTCTCCCGATTACGTGCCAGGATGCGGAGGTAGGCGCGGGTTTCGGCCATGAGCAGCGCGGGGCCTACGCCGTGGCCACTGACGTCGGCGACGACGACCCCGATTCGGCCGTTGAGCATGGGGATGAAGTCGTAGTAATCGCCTCCAGCGGCAGCGGCGGGGATCGAGCGGCCGGCGATATCGAAACCGGGGATGGAGGGCGAGTTTTTGGGAAAGAGCCGTTCTTGGATTTCCCGAGCAGCGCGAAATTGTTCGGCGTTTTCTTGGAGTGTCTTTTCGGCTTCTTTGCGTTGGGAGATGTCGCGGATGAACGCGAC
>Ga0172367_10000710_pt1 | contig 50798 bp, 38 predicted proteins | sample Lak10m_FD_114542 | JGI IMG/M metagenome (GOLD analysis project Ga0172367, IMG submission 114542) | Freshwater microbial communities from Kabuno Bay, South-Kivu, Congo - kab_022012_10m | ecosystem: Environmental > Aquatic > Freshwater > Lake | place: Democratic Republic of the Congo: South-Kivu...
CAGGCGTTCTGTTTGTTTCGAGAGTATGATCGATCAGATGGAGGTTAGATAGCAGATGCTGTGGAGGCAGGTAAGAGTGCCGGTTTCGGACTTTTATGATCACATTGCAAAAGGCCGCAATATGATCACAAAAGTTCCGAGCTTATTTAAAGTCAAAGGCAAAACCAGATACTGATTGATGTTGTTTTATTGTCTATGACGGTGCTGATATTCTGCATATTGGTACAATAGTGGTACAACAGAAAAAAGAAAGCACCTACGAAATCTCGTAAGTGCTTGATATTAGTGGTGCCCAGGGACGGAATCGAACCGCCGACACGAGGATTTTCAATCCTCTGCTCTACCGACTGAGCTACCTGGGCAAAAGGATTTACTTTATACTGTATTGTGCTTTTAGCTGTCAATACAAAAATCAATTTTTTACTCTTGAAGAGCGTTTTTGTATGTCTAAATTATCTTCTTGCTTGTGCCATGCGTCGTTTCATGGTTCCGCCCATTGCCTGCATCTGGTGCTTTTGCAGAGCGGCAACGCTTTCCAGGTGGAACTGGAACCACTGGTCGCCATACTGGCGCATTTTCATTTTTCGCCCCTGTTCAAGATTCTCAAGGTTCTCTTTTAAGGGAGTATCTCCCGGAATTTTCTTAAGCCCTTTTTGAAGTACTTCCTTTGCTTTTGCAAGCTCGCCGGATTCGTTCAGGCAGTATGCGTATAGTCCCCACAGAAGCGATTCTTTGCTGTTCCATTGCACTGCTTTGTCAAATGTTTCAATCATTTTGTCTTTTTTCTGGCGTTTCATGTAACTGATGGCAAGCATCCCCATTGCGGCGCCATTTTTAAAGAATGATTTTTGCAAATATGGGAAAGCGTTGGAAAAATCGCGTTTCATATAATAGATCATCCCTATTTGGGCATTAAGCTGTCCATCCACATATACCTGCCATTTCCCATATTTCTGCAGAGTGTCTTTAAGCTCCCTGATCGCTTTTTCAAAGCGTTGTGCCTGAAGATCTTTCCCAGCGATTTCCAGGGCGGCTGTTACCTTGTTCATGGTTGTTTTTGTCAGGAGTACAAAGAGCCCGGCAAATATGGCAAGTCCCAGTAAAATTCCACCCCACCATGGCATGGATAGGGCAAGGGTTGAAATAAGGGCAACTACGATAAAAACAGCAGCTGCAATGAGGATGTTATACATCAGTACTTCCTTTCAAAATAATTGTTGTTATGAAGGTTTTCTTTGGTCAGCTTTTGTCCTGCACCGGATGGAGTTCGCCATTTTTTTCATAGAATCTGGCAATTATTATGCGACGTCCCGGTTTCAAGGCTACTTTCTGCTTTATGTTGTTCCAGGTTGAGAGCAAACGGGACGAAACATTGAAACGTTTTGCTAAAGAGGCAACGGTGTCACCTTTTTTAACTGTGTAATATTTTGTGTATTTTGTGCTGTCGGCTTTAGGTGTGTGATCGCGCCCTTCGTGGGCAAAATCTACTGTCTGTTTTGCAGGTACACTCAAGGAACGTCCTGCTATACGAGTTTTGGTTGAAATGCCGTTCATCTGTGCCAGTGCTTCTACTGTTGTTCCGTATTTACGGGCGATTTTTTTCAGTGTGTCGCTTTTGCGTGCATGGTAGCGGGTATATAGTATGCGCTCGGAAAAACGCTTATCTTCCGCGACTTTTGCATATTCCAGCAGGAACTGCTGCTTTGAGCCTTTCGGTATCTTTAGCTCATAATCGGGGTAGTTGGGAGGTGTACACCAGTGTCGCAGATCAGGGTTTAGTTCCTTTATGTTTTCATAAGTTGTTCCGGCAAGTGTTGCAACCAGTTCCAGATCTGTGCGGGATGGGATTGTGACAGTGTCAAATTCTATGGCTGGAAGATAAGCTATGTCTGAAAAACCGAAGCGCGCTGGTTCTTTGGCGATAATGGCTGCAGCCAGAAGCTTTGGCACATATTCTTTTGTTTCGCGGGCAAGATAGGAGCCACGGGAGAGCTCCCAAAAATCGTTGGTATTATATTTTGTAATGGCACGCAGTATTTTATTTTCACCAGCATTGTATCCGGCGGCGGCAAGATACCAGTCTCCGTTGAACATGCTGTACAGTTCCTTGAGGTAGCGGGCGGCAGCAGTTGTAGCCTTGACCGGGTCTTTACGCTCATCAACCCATTGATCAATTCGCAGATCGTAGCGACGACCGGTGCCGGAGATGAACTGCCAGGGACCCACGGCGTTTGCCCACGATTTGGCATGAAGATGAAATCCGCTTTCGATCATTGCAACGTAAACAAGATCTTCAGGCATTGCTTCCCGTTTCAGGATTTCTTTCATCATCGGAATGTAGCGGGATGAGCGAGCGAGCCAGCGGGAAAATGATTCTTTGCCACGGGTCTGGAAATAATACAGGAAGTATTCAACTTTGCTATTCATTGTCAGCGGGATGTCTGCCAGCGGGAGGTCGATCTCTGGTAGTTCAAGTTCTGCAGGTGCTTCCCGTTTTTCGTGGAGTTCTTCCAGGGTAAAAAGTGTTTCAGCGGCAGCTGTGCCCCGATTTGTTTCGCCAAGTTCTTCGGAAGCGACTAGTGTCGGCAAATATCCGGTATTAAGCTCTGGCGCATTAGGTTTTGTCAGCTCGTTCAGGAGCGCTTGCGCAGTTTCCCCCGCATAGCACGGAAGAGCAGTCATAACCAGCAGTATGAGGGTAATCCCAAATTTCATAGACATTCCTTGCAAAAAGTCAACGTACTATAGTTGAGTTTGCAGTGAAAGTCAACGGCGCCAAAACTCCCGCAAATTCAAGCAATTATAATTGGTTTCTCATGCGGAGTTTCAGTACGGAGCCTATTGGAAATAAAGTCCTTTTTCAGTCGATTGAGACAAGATTTTTACCGCGTTGTTTGCTTTGATACATTAGTTTGTCTGCCCGATCTATGAGCGTTTGAACTGTTTCTCCAATGTGTGCGGCAGTAACCCCGGCTGAAACTGTTACTGAAAGTGTTTCGTCGTTTTCAAGCGGTAAACGGGAATTTTCTACCAGACAGCGGAAACGGTCTGCAATCTTGAAAAGCTCGTCATCTGGAACATTAACAAGGATAACAACAAATTCCTCTCCACCCCATCGACCTATAATGTCGAAGGAACGAAGACTGTTCATCATGGTGCTGCCGATCATCTTGAGTGCACGATCTCCAACAGAGTGACCGTAGTTGTCGTTAAGATTTTTAAAGTTATCAACATCCATGAACATTACGGCAAATGACCAGTTGTAGCGTCTCAACTCTTCCAATCTGGTTTCAAGACTCATTTCAGTATAACGACGATTGGCAATGCCGGTCAAAGCATCGTACATTGCCATTTCCTGCAGCTCTTCCAGGCGTTGGTGCAGTGCGTAGCGGGGAGAATTACGGCTATGAATTTCAACTGCGACAACAAACTGTCGCTCAACTTCACGAACAGGGGCAATGCGAATTGAAATGGGTAGGAGGTGACCATCTTTGTGGCGTATATAGGCATCGATCTCCATGAGTTGAGAGGAAGTTAAAACATGGCGTATTGGGCAATCTCCAAATTCACACAGGTTGTTGCCGAATTTATTGAGCGGTTTGAAAATATCGCAATAATTTTTGTTGATTACGTCCGGCGGGGGGTATCCGGTCAGCTTGACAGCTCCATTGTTCCAATAGGTAATAGCCCCCTTGTCATTTACAAAAAAAATGCCGTCATAAAGGTTGTCCAGAATTTCCTGATAAAATTCCACGTTGTTAAGCACGACTGCCCCCCCTTTATTACATATTCAGCTCATTAAAATATAGAAACCAGTACACCCATTCATATAATCAAATAAAGCAACAAATAATGATGGCTTCGTAAAAAGACTATCTGCTTTGTTATGCTGGTCATTCGTCACTGCAGCGTAGATTTTAACTATGCTTCATTCCTCAAGATTCGTAAGCCCTGCATCTTGAACTTTTCTGCTTTGCCATTGAAATCAAGAGAATTTGCGAGGGGATCAATGATAGGAATTGTTCATACTATTCCATCATGCAAGTCTCTACGATTATACCGCCATGCAAATGCTGCACCACGGAAATACCAATCAATCAAAAAGACTCCCCAGACGGCATACAGTGAGAGGTGAAGCCAGTTTGCCGCCATATATGAAAGGAGTACACGTATTCCCCACATGGCAACCAGCGTGACAATAAAGACATAAAAAGTATCCCCAGTTCCACGCAAGCTCCCGGCATATACAAATGAGATAGCAAGCGGTATCTGGGCAAAAGCGACAAGGCGCAGGAACACTACCCCTTTTTCGATTACCTCCACATCGTGGGTAAACAGTTCCATGAGCGGTTTTGGGATGGAGAGAAAAATAAGCGCCATGATTGTCATAACAGCAAGCGCCAGGCGTAATGCCTCATTATGGCTTATGCGCGCCCTCCGTATTTTTTTTGCTCCCAAAGCCTGTCCCATCAGCGTTGCAGCAGCAATTCCCATGCCTGCTCCCGGCATGAATGAAAGTGATTCTATGGAAACTCCTATCTGGTGGGCGGCGTATGCGCTTGTCCCGTAGCTGATGATAATCCCTGAATAGAGTAGCTGTCCGCTCTGTTGAGCGATACGCTCCATTGCTACAGGCCAGCCAATGTGCCATATTTTGGAGAATATATGAAAATCAGGGAGTTCAAAAACCAAATAACGCTTGCGGATCGCCTGTATCAAAAGGTAACTGCACCCAACAAATTCCGAACTGTTGATGGCAATGGCAGCTCCTTCAACACCAAGTGCCGGGAATCCCCACTTTCCGTAAATCAGTGGCCAAGCCAGCAGAACATGGAGAATATTGACAAGGATGATCGCTTCCATCGGTGTACGGGTATCACCCCTCCCATGCATGATGGCGGAAAGCACGTTCAGACCGGTGGTCCAGATTAACCAGAGAAAAACGAGCCGGATGTAGGTAGTTGCGTAATTCTGAACATCCGGAGCGGCTCCCATGAAGCGGGCAATGTCGCCCCCCCATGCGCTGCCGATGAAGCTGCAGAGCGCTGTCATTAAAATGCAGGTGAATAGCGCCACAAGGGCGCCTTTTCTTGCATCTTGCTCATTTTCTGCGCCGATCAGATGGGCAATAACAACAGTTGTCCCGGTGGAAAGTCCCCAAAATACTGTCATGGTAACAAACATCATTAGCTGTCCAAGCCCGGTTGCAGCAATGGCAGCAGCCCCAAGCCCGCCGGTAAGGAATATATCTACAATGGAAACCAGACGCTGAAAGAGTGATGAGAGCAACACTGGCATGGAAAGGCGAAAAACATTTCGTCGAATGGAGACCGGTTTTATTTTTTTTGTTGAACGGTCAAGCGAGATCATGATGATAATCTCGTGAGGATGATTTTGAAACTGTGAGCGCTGTTTTTAACTGTGACATGGTGTGCCATAGTAACAATCATTGAATATAAAGTCCATATTTGCCCTTTTATTGTTCATTTTGGCGTGTTATAAAACATCATTCTGTGGATAGGGGAACGTACATGATTCTGTTCAAAGATGTGAATAAATGGTTTAAACAACTGCATGTGCTAAACAACATAAACCTTCGTGTTACGCCAGGGGAAGTGCTTGTGGTCTGCGGTCCTTCCGGTTCCGGCAAGTCAACCCTGATCCGCACCATTAACCAGCTTGAGCCGATTAATGACGGCTCTCTTGTTGTGGATGGACAGGATCTTGCCGATAAAAAAACCGATATTAACAAATTGCGTGCAGAAATCGGTTTTGTATTCCAGCAGTTTAACCTTTATCCCCACCTGTCGGTTATCAATAATATTACGCTTGCGCCGATAAAAATCAGAAATACTCCGAAACAGGAAGCGGAACAGATTGCCATGCAACTGTTGACCCGCGTCGGTCTGGCTGACAAGCGGGATGCCTACCCTTCACAGCTTTCCGGTGGACAGCAGCAGCGTGTGGCAATTGCCCGGGGGCTTGCCATGAAGCCTAAAATCATGCTTTTTGATGAGCCGACCTCTGCTCTGGATCCGGAAATGATCGGCGAGGTTCTTCAGGTTATGCAGGACTTGGCAAAAACCGGTATAACAATGGTGGTTGTAACCCACGAAATGGGATTTGCCCGTGAGGTTGCCCACCGGGTTGTCTTTATGGATGCCGGGACCATTCTGGAAGAAGCGGCACCGGAAGATTTTTTCTGCAATCCGCAACATGAACGTGCGAAACAGTTTTTAAACCAATTGCTTACGCCGATGCATGGGGTAAAGTGCAGTTAGCCGATCCCCTAAAACTATAGAAGCACAACATCTAACAGGAGGTAACACCGATGAAAAAACTGGTATCAATGTTGGTTTTTGCTGGAATTGCCGTACTCTCTGCTTCTGCCTTTGCCGCACCACCTGCCGACACTCTTGCAGCAATCAAGCAGAAAAAAGTGCTGGTCGCCGGGGTCAAGGATTCCCTGCCGCCGTTCGGTTACATTGATGAAAAAACTCGTACTATCGTCGGTTATGACATTGACTTTGTTAATGCGATTGCCGCCAAGCTTGGTGCAAAAGTTGAACTGAAGCCGGTCACATCTGCCAGTCGCATGCCACAGCTGCAGGAAGGAAACATTGACATAATTGCGGCAACAATGACAAAAAATGCCGAGCGTGCCAAAGTTATTGATTTCAGCCACACTTATTTCTTTACCGGTCAGAAATTTATAACCAAAAAAGGAGCAGTTAAAAGCCTGAAAGATCTGGATGGTAAAAAAATTGGCACAGCCAAAGGCTCAACTTCAGAGCAGAACGTAAAAAAAGCTCTTCCAAAGTCAACAGTCCTTTCCTTTGACGATTATCCCCAGGCTTTTCTCGCTCTGCAGCAGGGAAAAGTTCAGGCTGTGACTACTGACGAAGCAATCCTTGCCGGTATTCTTGCCAAAGCCCCTAACAAAGCGCAGTTTGAGATTCCAAATATCCAGATTTCTGATGAACCGTATGGTCTCGGTATGCGTAAAGGTGACAAAAAATTCGTGGAATTTGTGAATAAAACTATTCTTGACATGGAAAAAAGCGGTGAAGCAAAAAAAATATTCAACAAATGGTTTGGCTCAACAACCCAGTTTCACCTGAATCGTAATTTCACCATCAGCGCAGGAAAATAATAAAGAATAACGGGGTGTAGACTACTATCCGTAGTAATCTACACCCTCTTCGCAGGTTTTAAATGCTCAGCTATCAGTTTGACTGGTCAATCATACTTTCGGGCAAATACTTTGAGTGGCTTGTATCAGGACTCAAGGTAACCTTGCAGCTTTCCGCGTCAGGAATCGTACTTTCATTTCTGCTCGGTCTGTTGGTTGCTGTCATGCGTATGAGCCATATATCACCGATTCGCTGGGCAGCCATGACATTTCTGGAATTCACCCGCAATACGCCGTTGTTGGTACAGATTTTCTTTTGGTACTTCGGGTCGTATAAATTACTTCCCGAGGGGATCAACACATGGTTGAACGAAACCGGTTTTGAATTTGCCGCAGCGCTTATGGCACTGACCATCTACACCTCGGCATTTATTGCAGAAGATATACGCTCCGGAGTTTTATCAATCCCTAAAGAGCAGATGGAGGCAGCTCGTAGCGCTGGTTTTTCCTATCTCCACTCCATGCAGTACATCATTCTTCCTCAAGCGGTTCGCATTACTATTCCGCCACTGGTGAACCAGTTTCTTAATCTTGCCAAAAACTCATCCCTCGCTATGACCATCGGCGTCATGGAGCTGACCTATCAGGCACGCCAGGTCGAGAGTTATACCTTTAAAGGGTTTGAAGCATTCACCGCTGCAACGGTTGTCTATCTTGTCCTTTCAGTACTAATTACTTTTCTGATGGATCAGTACAACGAGCGTGTTCTGAAGCGGCACAAGGCGGCATGACATGAAAATGACACAGCAAAAAAATCATCTGCTGCGTTACGCACAATCTTCGTCATTGCGATGTACTGGACGTACGTCTCATTCCTCATATTTTGCAAGCCTTGCATCTGAAGTTTTTTGCTGTGCCATTGCGTACGAGAGCAAGCCATGAATATACTTGAAAACTTCCAGGTCATAGCCGACAACTTCACCTACTTTATGATTGGTCGTTATCCCAACGGTCCGCTCGGTGGGGTCGGTCTGACTTTATATCTGGCTGTTGTTTCCTGCATCCTTTCATTCTTTGGTGGATTGCTTCTCGGTCTGTTAGCTGTTTCACGGCATACCTTGATTCGCGTCCCTTCTACCCTCTTCATCAACCTGTTTCGTGGAATGCCGCTGTTGATGGTTATATTCTGGATGTATTTCCTCCTGCCGGCAATGTTTGGCAAAGTTGCCGAAACCAACACCGTCATCATGGCATTGACTCTTTTTACTTCCGCCTATATGTCACAGATTGTACGGGCAGGAATTGAAGGGATAGCGAAAGGGCAGACGGAGGCCGGAATTTCCACAGGTCTGACAGAATGGCAGGTCATGCTGTATATCGTTCTCCCCCAGGCGTTGCGCAACATGATCCCCTCCTTTGTCAACCAGTTTGTATCTCTGATTAAAGACACCTCGCTCGCCTTTATTGTCGGCGTATCTGAATTGACACATGTGGCGACCCAAGTGAACAATCGCACCATGGCATTCCCCACCGAGATTTTCTTTTTCATCGCAGTAGTTTACTTCATCCTCTGTTACGCATTTACCTCCCTCTCCCGTTGGTTGGAACAACGGCTTTCATGGCGTAAAGCGATTTAGAACGCCGTGCCACATGAACTTCTTCTCCTTCTCCTCTTTATCGCTGCCTTTATAGCCGGTCTAATTGATTCAATTGCCGGTGGCGGCGGGCTAATAACCGTTCCTGTATTAATGGGCATTGGTCTTCCACCCCAGATTGCACTCGGCACCAACAAGCTTCAGGCATCTTTCGGCTCCGGAAGCGCCATGCTGCACTTCATACGCTCCGGTACAGTCACGCTCTCTGACTGCAGGCACGGAATATTCTGGACAGCAGTCGGCTCTGGCTTTGGGTTTTATGCAGTGCAACTGCTGGATCCTGCCATGCTGCGCCGCATAATCCCCTGGCTGTTGGCACTCATCGCAATTTACACACTTGTAACCCCAAAGCTGGGGAGCGAAGATCGTCATGCACGCCTAGCTCCTGCATACTTTTATTTCATCTTTGGTCTTGCCATCGGCTTTTATGATGGTTTTCTCGGTCCCGGCACCGGATCATTCTGGTTTATGGCATTTATCCTGTTCATGGGATATTCCATGATGAAGGCAACAGCCACCACCAAGGTAATGAACTTTACCAGCAATGTGGTGGCACTACTGTTCTTCATGAAAGCCGGGCAGGTACATTACCTTGAAGGATTCATCATGGGTGTCGGACAGTTTATCGGGGCGAGGGTCGGGGCAAAACTGGTTATTACAAAAGGGGTCGGACTGATACGACCGATTTTTATCACCATGGTGCTTGCGTTATTGGCAAAGTTGGTCTGGCAGGGGTGAAAAATAACAAGCCCTCTCATTACATCAAGAGGGCTCGCAGAACAGATAGCAATATAGGTTTACTTTTTTATGGTGTCACAAAAATACTGCTTACATCGGTAATGTTAAGAAATGGTGAGAGATTGTCATAGGTTGGTGACAGATCACTAACCAGCACGTATTTCCCGCCGACATACAGCATGCCTGAGAAGATGGCATTATCAAGGATGAGGAAATCAGCTCCTGAAAGTGCCCCGGCTGTTGTGAACTGTTGCCCGTATATCCTTGTTGTTGTCGGTCCCAGACGCTCATCTGACCATGCAACCATAAATTTGCTACCATCAAACGCAACTGCCCCGAACCTCTGACTACCTGCCTGAGTCGAAATCGGGAATTCTGCCCCTGTCGGTACGCCGGCACTCGTTACCATTCTTCCATACAGTTTCCATTCGGCGCCGATTAAATAATTCATGACAACCATATAATTTGCCGACGTAGTATCGTAGGCAATGAACGCCGGATTCTGCTGACCGTTGCTAATTGTCTGATTGACCTGAACCGCTGTTCCTAAAGCTCCGGCTGGAGATACCGTTACCAGATATGTGTCATATAAGCCTGGAGATGCAGCAAGATAGGATTGATAGGTTACAGCATAGCTATTGAGTGACGGAACATAGATTAACACGGGTGAGAAGGAGAAATGTGTTCCGATCGGTGATATGGCAAAAGAAGCACCAGAAAGCGTACCGCTTGGTGTAACAAACTGTCCCGTGATTATGCTGTTGATTTGTGACTCCCATACCACCAGAAAATTGGTGCCATCAAAGGCAACAACAGGAGTTCTTGTGGGAGGCGCAGCCGCTATGGCAAAGGGAGCACCGACCGCTGTTCCGGCAGCACTTATCAACTGACCATAAATTTGCGGGGAGCCGCCTCCGACATCACCCCATACCATAAGATAATTGCCACCGCCGTATGCAGCAGCCGGCATACCATTACCTATTGCACCCATTGTCCTGCCGGTTGTAATAACGCCTCCTACCGGCTGACCGGTGCTGACGGACATCAATTGTGCCTGCACGCTAAACGGAGGGGTTCCTGCCGCTCCTATACCCATAGGTACGAGATAATTTGTGCCATCTGTTGCCAATCCGGAAGCAAACTCCTGTGATGGCGTATTTGCAACACTTTTTACCGTAAGAGCTTTACAGTTAATCGTTACCGGGTTGGTTGCCGGCGCCGGCAACATGGTTTGCGTAACGCTGCCGGAGTAGATAATAGAACCACCGGCATCGTATGCAACAACACTGAATGTGTAGTCTGCATTATCTGTCATGTTAGTTATGGAATATGTTGCGCCGGCACTGGCAAGTTCAGCCTGACCTAATGTTGCCTGTGGCAGTATAGTCGCAGGAGTGCCTGCACCTACCGGTGTCACAGACAGAACCAGTGAAACAATGTTCGTCGGTACTGCAGCAGCAACAGATTTGCCAACATTTTTAGTTGAGTCATTAAAATTTATGGTTATCGATGTTTTTGCGCTCCCTTTGCTCTCAGCGCCACCGCTGCTGCATGCTGCAACGGTCATTATGGCAAGGGCGCAGAGGATGAACTGTATAATTGATTTTATATTCATTGCCTTATTCCCCCTGATTAAAAGAAGTATTGTGTCAAATTGAAATTAATACCCCAGCTCCGTGCTTCCGGAGCAGTCACGTCGTTGTCATAGAGTGTAAAGACAGGAAATATCCCTGTCAGTCCGAATGCGGTATTACCCCAAAAACGATACTTGATTGTTGCGGAAAAATCGCTGGCAAGTAGAGAATCGTTTGAATCCCTCAAACCGAGACCATCTCCCTGAAAGTTTGTTTTCCCCTCAAAAACCTGGACAACACTGAAACGACCAGTCGCAGAAAAGTTTTTCATAAAGAAGTACTCTGCTCCAGCCATTGCGGATAAACTGAGCCCCTTCTCTTCATGAAGCTGACCTTCCAGATGGGTTGTTGCCCCTTTCGGCATTTCATAGTGGTAATAATCCGTCGGGAAACAGTACTTGAGACCAACTGTCCCAAAAACTCGCGCTTTGTTATCCCAAAGGTAATAACTGGCGTGTTGGTTTGCAGCAAGGCTTACGGCGCCGATGCCAAGAGGAACGGTCTGTGTAGTCCCGTTGACAGTAGATTTAGCATCAATATCGCCGGTCGGGAGAGTAAAGCTAATATCAGTAGAAAATTCCTTGATTTCGTCAAGTAACCAGCTGTAATCAAAACTGAGTCCCAGGTCGCCGAGACCGTCAACCGAATAGCTACGCTCTGTCGGCGCGCCTAATGTCGTAACACCGCTTGTAGTCGTAGTTGGTGTAACTGTTTTCTTGATTGTCCGCTGAATATACGGAATTGTGACAGTGGTTTTGAAGTTGCCGAAGAGTGTGTAGCTTAATGGTACGGAATATACTTTGAGGTATGGGGAAAAGAATACATTCGCCGAAAATGATGTTGTAGGTGTCTGGGTGCCAGGAGTTTGCAGAGGCGGCACTGTTGTGGCGTCTCCCGTAGTGACGGCAATGGTTGACGGTGAATAAAGGACAGCTTCGGTTGCTCCGGCAGGGAGAGCGGTTGTCTGTCCTGGGAATCCGACACTGACAGTCGCCGTTGCTGAATAGGCGGTTGATGCCCATAGCATAAGGGTTGGAACCAACAGTGTATAACGCTTGAGTTTCATATTCACCCCTCCTTTTGTTTGCAATCTGCTGCAAAAATATACGAAATGAATAAAACCTATCATACAGCTTGCAAATGTCAAAAATATAATAACAATCATGCAATAATTTATAAAACTCTATTTTTGCCTACATCTATTAGAGGCGAGGCAATTCCCATGTTTTTTTGAATCAGCTTTAAACAGCATTCGCATATTTTGGGGAAATATGGCAAAACATATCAGTCGTGGTAAAAAATATGGGGGAAACGGATAATGTTCACTAGTCACAACGATCTTGGCGCTTCTTTGTTTAAAACATGGACCGATGAACAACGTAAGGATGAAATTGAAAAGTTGGTAGTCGGCTATAGAAGCGGGGTTCCGATCGGGATCCTGTGCAGGATGTCCGAGACAATTGCCGGTAACAAAAAAAATGCAAAAAAAATTCTGAAACAGCTTATGACCGGTGATGAACGGAAGAACGCAATCGAGAGTGCAAGCGCCGCCATGAAACCTGTTGTCACTTCTTTGCTTGCATAGGTGGTTATATGAATAAGATTGTTATTGCCGGGTGTGGTTATATCGGCGAGAAAATAGCCCGGCGTTATAATAAGGAAGGTGCAGAGGTGCATTGCCTGGTTCGTTCGCCGGAGCATGCCCGCACACTTAATGACGCTGGATTTGCCGCTTCAATATGCCAATTGGATTACATACCGGAACAATTACCATGTTCGCTGGAATCGTCCTCCCTTTTCTACCTGGTTCCACCTCCGGGGGGTGGGGTTGCAGATAGTCGTGCCAGGAATTTTATTGATGTCATGAAGCGGGGCTCGGCTCCTGCAAAAATTATCTATATGAGCGCCACATCGGTTTATGGGGAAGCAGATGGAGCTGTGGTAAATGAGTCCTCATCCACCAACCCGGGGTCTGCCATGGGTAAACGCCGACTTGATGCAGAACACGCTTTTCTGGAATATGGAGAATCAACCGGCACCCCTGTCGTTATTTTGAGAGTCAGTGGTATCTACGGACCCGGTAGGGTGCCGCTCATGCAGATCAGCCATGGACATCCTCTTTTGCGTGAGGAGGAGTCCGGACTTTCCAATCGTATATATGCGGATGATCTTGTCTCTGTTTGTTGTGCTGCAGCGGATAAGGGGGATGGTGGCGATCTGTTTAATGTTAGTGATGGGCACCCCTCCAGCATGACGAGTTATTTTGATCTATGCGCAGATGCACTCGGCTATCCGCGCCAGCCAAGGGTAACTCTTGAAGAGGCGCACTCCGTTATGTCCCCTCTCATGCTTTCATACCTGAAGGAATCAAAGATTGTTGACTCATCACATACATTAAGTAAACTTGGCGTGAAGCTGCAGCACCCGGATATGACAACTGGTGTTCCAGCCGCTTGCCGGGAATCAAATTTTCCTCCAAAGGTGTAGGATTAATGCATATTGAACGTTATTACGATGATTTTCATCGGATCATGACTACAGCTGATCCATTGGAACGGAGCAATGAACTCGCCCTGTTTCTCCAGAGACACGGTTACCAGTATGGCGCACGCTCTGCTGATAATCTACTTCTTCTTGAGAATATTCTCCCTCTCCATTTTTTGCACAGAGTTGTGGTCTGCTCGCTTTTGACTCCTTCGCCAGACATGGCGCTCAACACTTTTGAACGTTTATGCGGGGTTATCCCCCCTGAAGCGTTGCATGGTATTTTTGCCCATAAAAAACGGTTGTCTCAACTTGTTTTTGTATGTGGTTCTTCCCCGTTTCTTGTCAATCTTATGTTTAAAACCCCGGATATTGCCAAAACGGTTTTTCTTGAAAACAGGATTGAACTCTCCAGATCTGCGGATGATATGTTGAGGGTTTTGCGCTGTGAGCTTGGTGATGAGTCGGATTTTGTACGGCTGATGAAAATTTTACGCGCTTTCAAACGTTCTGAAATAGTGCGTATTGCAGCTCGTGATTTAAATGGACTCGCTCCGCTGGAAGATGTTACCGCCGAGCTTTCGAGCCTTGCTTCCAGCTCGCTCCAGGCTGCGTATGAGGTTTGCCGTAGAATTCTGATTCGTGAGCATGGCGCCCCCCTGTTGCAGGGAGAAGGGGCGCGGGAAGCTGAAATGACAGTTATCGGCATGGGGAAGCTCGGTGGGAATGAACTGAACTTTTCATCTGACATAGACATCATTTTTTTCTATGAATCCGATGCCGGAGAAACGAGCGGCATTGATACCGGCGGCGGCAATTGCAAAGGTGTTATTTCATTACACTCGTTTTTCAACAAACTGGCAGAGATGACCTGCAAGGCATTGTCACAAATTACGGAGGACGGTTTTGTTTTCAGGGTAGACGTCGGGCTTCGACCGGAAGGGAAATCAGGAGATATGGCGGTTTCTCTGCGATCGGCAGAAGTTTATTACGAATCATGGGGACAATCGTGGGAGCGCACCGCCATGCTCAAGGGGCGACCGGTTGCAGGTTCGCTGGAGTTGGGGGAAAAACTGCTCAAGACTCTTCATCCGTTTGTGTATCGCAAGTATCTTGATTACAACCTGATTGAAGATATGAAACAGATGAAACAGAAGATTGATGCTTCGCTGACCCGCTCCCGTGAGACGGAAATTAATCTGAAACTTGGTCGCGGCGGAATCCGTGAAATAGAGTTTTTTATCCAGGCGTTGCAGCTTGTATATGCTGGTAAAAATCCGAAATTGCGTGAACGCACATCTCTTAAAGCTCTCGTAACGCTTAAGGAGGCAAAGCTTATTACAGATGATGATTATCTGGTTTTGTCTGAAGCGTATCGTTTCCTGCGTACTACGGAACATCGTATACAGGTTGTGCAGGAGCGGCAGACTCATAATCTCCCTGTAAAAGATGAGGAGATGTTGGCGTTATCACGTCGCTGCGGTTTCTTGAGGTCAAATGGAGTGGAGCGGTTCCAGGAGACACTGGAAAATCACCGCAGAGCTGTTTCGGCAATGTACGGAGCACTCTTTCTGTCCCGGGATGAAAAGCTCCAGCAGGATATACAGCCGGAGATTCTTCTGTTTCTTGATCACAAGGCAGATGAAGATCTGGTCAAGGATATGCTGGCAGAGCGGAAGTTCGAGGATGTTGAACGGGCATATTCCAATCTGGTCTCTCTTCGCAATGGTCCTCAAAAGGTTAATATTACCGAGCGGATTCGCCGTTTACTGGAAAAGATGGCTCCACTTCTCCTTCAGGAGGTTTTTGACTCCCCTGACCCTGATATGGCTTTATCAAATCTGGAACGTTTTCTGATGGCGATTGGTAGTCGCTCATCCTATTACGCACTACTGGCTGAAAATCGTGAAACGGCAAAGCTTCTTGTTTCACTGTTCGGTATGTCCGAGTTTCTATCCAAAATCCTTATAAATCATCCTGAACTGCTGGATAGCCTGGTCTCTCGCAGTTATGTTTCCACACTGAAAACAAAAGAACAGATGAAGTCAGATCTCCATAATCTGCTGGAGCAGAGTGATTATTTCGAGGATCAGCTAGATTGGCTCCGGCGTTATCGCAACGAGGAGTTTCTTCGTATTGGTCTCAATGATATTCATGGCAAGTTGGGACAGACAGAAATAACAACCCAGTTAAGCCTTGTGGGAGAAGTATGTCTCGAAACGGCATACGCAATGTCTATAAAGGAGCTGGGTCGATTCGGGATTCCGCGCTATCAGGAGGATGGGGAAGAAAAGCAGGCAAACCTTGCAATTATTGCAATGGGTAAGCTCGGTGGCGGCGATCTGAACTACCACTCTGATCTGGATATTATTTTTGTTTATGACCATCAGGGGTACACGGATGGTGAAAAGCAGATTTCAAACCATGAGTACTTTGCAAAGCTGGCTCAAAAAATCATATCCGTCCTGACCATGCAGACAAGAGAAGGATATGCATACAAGATTGATACTCGGCTTCGTCCTTCTGGCAATGCAGGTCCGTTGGTAACTTCATTGGAATCATTCCTTGAATATCATCGTAAGGAGGCGCAGATATGGGAGCGTCAGGCAATGACAAAGGCGAGGATTGTTCTTGGTGGGGAAAGGCTTTCGTTGCAACTTAAAGATATTATTCGCCACACTGTATATGGCGCCAGTATTGATGAGGAAGGACGGCGGGAAATCAGGCGGTTACGCATGCGCATGGAAACCGAGCTGGCAAAGGAAACATCTGGCAGTTACAATATAAAAACCGGACGGGGAGGGATGGTTGATGTGGAGTTTGCCGTGCAGTACCTGCAGCTTAAGTATGGGCACGACAACCCTGAAATTCGTGCCGTCAACACAATTACGGCGCTCAAATTTATTCGCAGTTCAGCACTTCTCCCAGTGGATGATGTGGAGATCTTTCTGAATGGATATAAATTTTTGAGAAAGCTTGAGAACCGTCTGCGCATTATTCATGACTATTCTGTTAATGACTTGAGCGGACCGAAAAATTATATCAACAAGCTTGCCAGGCGTTTGGGGTATGATCCGAAATTGAAGAACCCGGGAGCCGTGCTGATATCTGATTATGAGGAAACAACAGGGAAAATACGCGCCTGTTTTGACAATATTTTCAGGGACGATTGAGAATTGATCAAAAAATCATTCCCCCATTGCAGTAGCTCAAAACAGCCGGCTCCATGTAATTCGCGTGGCAGTTCCATTCCAAGGGACTTTAATATCCACTCCATCAAAACCCCTTCTTTTTCCTTCCAGTTCTGCAATTGACAAGAGACAAGATTGTCACGTTTGCTTAATTTGGTGCCATCATGGTTTGTAACAAGTGGCAGGTGGGCATAGGTCGGTTGTTCTATCCCAAGCTGTTGCTGGATGAAAATCTGTCTCGGTGTTGACCATAAAAGGTCAGCTCCCCTGACGACCTGATTGACGCCTGCGTGATAATCGTCAATTACCACTGCCAACTGGTATGCAAACGTTCCATCGCCGCGCTTTACAACAAAATCTCCACAGCTCTCACCGATTTTTTGAGAAACATCCCCTGCGCAAAGGTCTTCAAAAAAAATTCTAGAATCATCAAGCTTCAAGCGCCAGGAGCGGGCTGTTCCGAGTTTGGCGCTCCCTTCGCGGCAGGTTCCTGGGTATATAAGCGTGTCGTCATCCCCCTCTGGAGGAGATGCGCTTTGTGTGATTTCTTTGCGGGAACAGTAGCAGGGGTAAATAATACCGAGTGATTGCAGTTTCTCAAAAGCGAGTTGATATTCGTTGTTGTGGCGGCTTTGCCAATATACGTCACGATCCCAGAGCAGTGAAAATCTTTCCAGCGTACGCATGATATCATCGGCAATTCCCGGAACAACCCTTGGTGTATCGAGATCATCCATGCGCAACAGCCATTCGCCGTGGCGGGCGCGAGCCATGAGCCAACTCCCCACCGCCGTCACCAGTGAGCCGATATGTAGCGCACCGGTGGGGGATGGGGCAAAACGTCCAACTATATGCGGGGTATTTTTCATCAAGAGGGTATAACGCCGGGAAATTATTCCAATTTCAAATCAAAGATGAATTCAAGGCGGCGAGGATTGAGGCAACGAAGGCATACTGATACGTATGTCGAGGTGCCGAAGACGAGCCAACAAAGAAGGCGCTTTGATTTGGAATTGGGGCTAACTGGCAAAAGAGCAGCAGTAGTCAGTAACAACCGGAACTTTCATAAGGAAGACGGAATTTGCTGGAACGTTGAACGCTTCGCCACCGATAATTTTTTTCCACTCTGATTCCCCTTTCATCTGCCATTGCAGCTCTCCAGAGAGAATCTCCATAATTTCAGCTGCTCCGGTGGAGAACTCATAATCACCTGCCTGCATGACGCCGAGAGTTTTTTTGCTACCGTCAGGGAACAAAACCGTGTGGCTGACGACATTTCCATTAAAATAGATGTTGGCTTTTTTTACAGCGGTTACATTTTCAAATTGTGACATAGATCCTCCATTTTTGTATTGATTGGTCAGGTTTGGAATCGGATTAAACCGGGGTTAAAGCTCCATTGACATGGCATTTTCATCGCAGTCAGGAAATTTCGGGCACTTTATGCAATCCCCCCACACCTTGTGAGGGAGTTCTGATTTATCAACCAGTCTGAATCCCTGTTTGCCAAAAAAATCCGGTTTGTAGGTAAGACAAAAAATCTTCTTGAGCCCCAGGATACGGGCTTCTGCAACACACGCCTGAACGAGCTGTCCACCGATACCTTTTCTTCCGGCATCCTCCAGAACGGCAACGGAGCGTACCTCCGCCAGATCATCCCATACAATGTGCAGCGCTGCTGCGCCTAAAATATGACCATCTTCTTCAAAAACATAAAAATCACGAAGCGATTCGTAGATCTCTGAAAGAGAGCGGGAGAGCATATCTCCGCGACTGGCAAAGGTCATGAGAAGCTTCTGGATTTCTTTAACATCAGGTATCTGCGCTTTCCGTATCATGGATATTCCTTTCTCTGCTACGAAATGCCGACTGTTACGGTCACCGGCTTGAGAACCGTGACAAGTTCTGCGGGTGACATACTAACAAGATATCCCCGTTTGCCACCATTGATATAGATTACAGGGAGTCCGGCGATACTGCTTTCCATATAGACCGGCATCTGTCGGCGTACGCCAAAAGGAGATGTTCCGCCAACCATGTAACCGGAATGTTTCTGTGCAATATCAGGATTACAGGTGGAAATCTGTCGACATCCGATCTGACGTGCCAGTTCTTTGGTTGAAACCTGCAGGTCGCCATGCATCAGAATAATGAGCGGGTTTTTGAGCTCATCCTCCATAATAAGTGTTTTAATGATGCAATGCTCGTCAACCCCGAGCAGACGGCTCGATGTTGCGGTTCCGCCCTTTTCTTCATAATCGTACAGATGGCTTTCAAAATGTATCTTTTCTGCACGGAGTATCCGTGTTGCAGCGGTAACCGGAATTTTTTCCTTTGCCATCAGCAGATCCTCGGGAGTTGTTCACCGGCAAGCATTTCTACACCCCTCATTCCTGATATGACAGTTTTCATGCGCACCTTGCCGGCTGGTGATTCAGCAACTTCACCGATAATGGCTGATTGAAGACCATCGGGATGACTTCGCATAACTTCCAATGCTTTTTCAGAAAGATCAGGAGCGACAAAGGCGAGCAGCTTTCCTTCATTTGCAACAAAGAGCGGGTCAAGCCCCAGAATGGAACAGACCCCGCGAACCGCTTGTTGCACCGGAAGGGACGGTTCATCAAGTGTTATGGCAACCTGCGACTGCATGGCAATCTCTTTGAGGGTGGTGGCAACTCCTCCCCGGGTTGGATCGCGCAGAACATGCAACCGATCCCCAAGTGCGGCGACAAGGGCGGCAGTTAATCCGTTCAGAGGGGCTGAATCACTCTTTATATCCGTATCGACGGTTAGTCCCTCACGTCCTGCCATGACTGCAATCCCATGGTCGCCGATAGTGCCATTGATAAGAATTTTATCTCCGGGGCGTGCATTTCCACCATGAATAGTGAGAGAGTGTTCCAGCACCCCTATTCCGGAAGTCGTGATAAATATCTTGTCTGCTTTACCTCGTGGAACAACTTTGGTATCTCCGGTCACAATAGATACGCCTGCCACATCTGCAGCGTTGCGCATATCTTTCAGGATGGTGAGCAGATCCTGTTTGCTGAACCCTTCTTCCAGAATCAGGCTCACACTCAACCAGCGGGGGGTCGCACCCATCATGGCAAGGTCGTTGACAGTGCCATGAACCGCCAGACTGCCGATTGTGCCGCCGGGGAAAAAAATCGGATCAACCACAAACCCGTCGGTTGTGTATACCAGCTTTTCGTGAACAGAACCGAGCAGTGCGGCATCATTTTGAGCGACCGAGTCACCGTCTGAAAGTGTCGGAATTATGATTTCATCAAGAAGCTGGTGGGAAAGTCTGCCACCACTACCATGACCGAGCAGAATAAGGTCTGAATTCACGAGGTCGGTTTCTCCCTTAAAGGTATTTTTAAAATAATAGCATGAACTGGAGGGGATTGTCACCACCTGGCGCTGCATTTTCTATTCACTTTCGCAATCTGTTCGTGGTATGAAAGATGCTCAATGATCTGATGAATTCGTACATAAAAGAGGAATGTTTGATGACTGAATACAAGGCTATGCAACAACTCCCTGCTTCTGCAGGTTACAAAACAGGGGATACCTTGGTACTGATTGGCGAGCTTTTCGGTCGTGGTTATGCAAACGGACTGGTGGATGAAGCGGCGCGTCTTGGGATGACGATTATCGGCACAACAGTTGGCAGACGTGACAGCGACGGAAATTTGCGTCCGCTTACTCCGGAAGAGCTGGCTGAAAGTGAAGCACTGCTCGGCGGAAAGATTATAAACATACCGCTTGAGGCCGGCTTTGATATGGAACCTGCGCTTGGGCACCCTTCGGTCGCCGAACAGCTTAAAAAAGCGCGTCCTGATGACTGGTCCACGATTTCTTTTGATGAACAGTTTGTTGCTGCTGCAAAGCAGGGAGGGACAAGCCGTTTCAAAGCCGCGCTTGCAAGGGTGGTGGCTGAATTGGCTCAATCTATCCCGGCCGGAAGCAATCTTCATATCGCCCATGCCATGGCTGGCGGTATTCCGAGGGCTCGTGTTTTTATGCCACTCCTGAACCGAGTTTTCAAAGGGACGGGAGAGAAATATCTATCCTCATCTGATTTCTGGAACAGTCCCCTTGGTCGTTTATGTGATGTCAGCTTTAATGAGGTTACTGCCGATACATTCCGCTATCTGCTGGAAGAAACTGCCGGTTTGAGAAATCAGATCGCCGCTTCCGGCGGACGGATATGTTATAGCGCATACGGCTATCATGGAACGGAAGTGCTGGTGGGGGGGAATTATCAGTGGCAATCTTACATTCCGTATGTTCAAGGCTTTGCCAAAATGAGACTGGAGCGGATTGCGGCTGAATTTACTAATCAGGGGGTTATGGCAACCGTATTCAACTGCCCTGAAATACAGACCAATTCAAGCGCGTTGTTCCTTGGCGTTGAAATTTCACTATATCCCCTTCTGACTGCTATCAAAAAAAATGCCGGAACATCGGCTATACCGCTTGTGGAGCGGTGTCAGGGGATGCTTAAAGAGGGGGAATCGATAGAAAAGCTGTTGCAGAAAGCTGATGACTATCTGGCGTCTCCTCTGCTTGCGACGATTCAGGATTACGGGACATGGCCGCAACACAATACGCTTGAGCAGGCTGAGCTGATGCTGGCGTGTTCAGCCGAATTGATCGGGATGCATACCGACCAGAAACAGCTGGTCTGTGCCGAACTTTCCCGTATCGTATTCCAGTCTACCGGCAGATTGATGCTCCACGCATCATGGCAGCCGGAAGCTTCCGCAATTTGGCTCAATCACGACATTATCTCCCGTCTGGTGGCAGACCAGTCAGGCAAGGATCTTCTCAAATGAAAATGACAACTGTTAAAATCTGTTGTGCCCGGATTGCTGTTACAATTCTTTCAATTCTATCGCTGCATGGATGCGCTACGGTAAATCCGAATGCCCCGCCTGATGTCATGTTTAAAGAAGGGGAGCAGATGTTTCAGAATGGTGATTACTCAGATGCAATCGCCCAATGGAAAAAAGTCAAGGAAAGCTACCAGTCCCAGGAGCTGACGACCCGTGCCGAAATGAACATTGCGGATGCATATTTCCTGAACAAGGATTATATCGAAGCTGCAGCTGCTTACGAGGATTTTCGCAAGCTTCATCCAAAACACGAAAGAGCCGGATATATGTTATACCGGCAAGGGATGAGCCATTTCATGCAGATTCATGGTATTGATACGGATCAGACCCCGGTAAAAAATGCACGCATCGTGTTTGAATCGTACCAGACTCTTTATCCGGCGGGAGAGCATATAAAGGAAGTAGCTGAAAAAACTGTTGAATGCAGAGAAAAACAGCTCGCCTACGAACTTTATGTTGGCAAATTCTACCTTAAAACCGGGAAACTGCCCGCTGCCATCGCCCGCTTTGACAATGCGCTCAAAACCTACTATGACCTGCCGCAAAGGGATGAAGCGTTGTATTATCTCGGCAAGGCATATCTGGAAAACGGTGAAAAATCCAAAGGGCGTGAAGCTTTTGGAAAACTGTTCAAGGATTTTCCGGTTAGCCAGTATATTAGCGACGCAAACAAATCTATGGACAAATTTTTTTGATGGCTTGGCAAAAAGTTCATCTACCGTGCCGTTGAAAACAGAACAGATTTACGACTGCATCTTTTTTGATACATCAAATACTCTGAAAATGGGAGTTGAAACCTTAAAACTAAACGGTCAGCGGAAATTTCCGCTGACCGTTTAGTTGTTCTGATTCTTTAAGTTTAAACTGAAATTTCCTTGTTTGGCTTTACCACGACTTTTGGCGTTTTTGCCATTGTCCCGGTTTTGGGAGCTGGAGGCGGATATTTTTCCAGCGCCAGCTTTAATGCTTCCGTAACTTCAGAGACCGGTACAATTTTGACCTGCTTCAAAATTTCCGGGGGAATCTCTTCCAGGTCTTTCCTGTTCTGTTCCGGGATAATGACCAGCCTCATTCGGGAACGTACCGCTGCAAGAATTTTTTCCTTCAAGCCGCCGATTGGCAGTACTTTGCCTCGCAGGGTTACTTCGCCGGTCATGGCAACGTCTTTGCGGACTGCTGTTTTGGTGAGTATGGACATAAGTGCCGTTGTCATTGCAACACCTGCGGACGGACCATCCTTTGGAATGGCGCCAGCCGGGACATGGACATGAATTTCGTGCTCCTGAAAAAACTCCGGTTTTATCCCTGTTTCCCCTGCGTGTGCTCTGATGTAGGTGTGCGCTGCCTGCACAGACTCTTTCATGACATCCCCCAACTGTCCGGTCAGAGTAAGTGCGCCTTTCCCCTGCATCAGTGTCGCTTCAATATGAAGGATTTCTCCACCTACCGGAGTCCATGCCAATCCGTTCACCACTCCGATTTCATTGTGATCCAGATCTTCCTCACGCAGATATTTCGGGGCTCCAAGATAGGTGTGGAGATTCTTAATACTTATCTTCACAGTTCGCTTTGACCCTTCCGCCACTTTGCGTGCTATTTTACGGCAGACGGTTCCTATTTCACGCTCCAGATTACGCAACCCTGCTTCACGGGTATGCTTGGCGACGATTTCTTGCAACGCCTCATCATCAAAAGAAATCTGTTTCTCTTTCAGACCGTTTTCCTTTATCTGGCGCGGCACCAGATACTGTTTTGCAATCTGCAGTTTTTCCTCCTCGGTATAACCGGAAAGGGTGATAACCTCCATGCGATCACGCAAAGCCGAGGGGAGCGGGTCAATCTGATTTGCAGTTGCAATGAACATGACATTGGATAGATTAAACGGCTGATTGATGTAATGATCGGAGAATGAGTGATTCTGTTCCGGGTCAAGCACCTCCAGCAGAGCGGATGACGGATCTCCCTTGTAGTCATAACCGAGCTTGTCAATTTCATCCAGCATTATGACCGGATTGTTGGTGCCTGCCTGTTTCATTGCCTGAATAATCCGCCCTGGCATTGCGCCGATATAAGTGCGTCGATGCCCTCTGATTTCAGCTTCATCACGCACACCGCCGAGCGACATTCGCACAAACTTGCGATTCATGGCGCGTGCAATAGATTTTCCAAGGGAGGTTTTGCCAACTCCGGGCGGGCCGACAAAACATAGAATCGGTCCCTTCATTTTCTTCTTCAATTTGCGCACAGAGAGAAACTCAAGAATCCGCTCTTTGATTTTATCAAGGTAATAGTGGTCATCATTGAGTATTTTTTCGGCCCGAAGAATATCCAGACTGTCGCGGGAAGATTTGCTCCATGGAATTTCCACCAGCCAGTCAAGATAGGTGCGGATTATTCCAGCTTCGCCCGCGTCCTGATGCATATTTTCAAGGCGTCCCAACTGTTTCAGCGCTTCTTTTTGAACCGATTCAGGCATTTTGGCGGCCTCAAGCGCTTTTCTGATTTCGGCCAGTTCCTCTTTTCCTTCATTGTCACCAAGCTCGCTCTGTATCGCTTTCATCTGCTCCCGCAGATAATATTCCTTCTGGTTTTTCCCCATTTCCTCACGCGCGGCGTTCTGAATCTTTGCCTGCATGCTCAAAAGCTCGACCTCGCGACTCAAGAAATCATTGACTTTGGTCAACCTGGCTATCGGGTCGTTGATTTCCAGCAACAGTTGCGCATCGGAAACCTTGAGAGCCAGATTGCTCGCAATCAGATCAGCCAGGCTACCAGGATCCTGGATATTCTCAAGTATAACCATAACTTCCGGGGAAACCTGTTTTCCCAGCTCTATTATTTTAGCAAGTTGTTCGCGAACCGTGCGAATCAAAGCCTCTGTTTCAAGTGTAATATCCTGAACAGCCAGATCATACTGGCGCTCTGTCCGTACGGTATAAAATGGTGAATCGCTCACAAACTCTGTAATACGAGCCTTTGACAAACCTTGCACCAGTATTTTGACACGTCCGTCCGGAAGTTTAAGCATCCGCATAATCATCGCTATGGTGCCGACTTCATAAATTTTATCAGCCGGAGGATCTTCGTCCCCCACGTCGTGCTGGGTGGCAAGCAGAATCATTCTGTCACCGGCAAGGGCGCTGTCAACAGCCTTGATTGACATTTCACGACCAACAAAAAGTGGAATAATCATAAAAGGATACACAACCACATCCCGTATCGGGAGGAGTGGCAATACTTCAGGTATTTTCAGATCTTCGTTTTCCTGTTGCTCGTTTTTTTCTTCCAAGACAATCTCTTTATTACTCAATCGAGTATCTCCTTTATGGGGACGTGACGTTCTTCGGCTTTTGGGCAAACAACCTTCAAAACTCCCCGTCGGTATTCTGCGGTTAATGTTTCCACATCAAAATTGCCAGGGATGGAAACGGCATGGTGAAATAGGCCGTGAGAGCGTTCCAGACATATAAATCTTGGCTTTACGTCATCTTGACGGCAACTCCTGTGGGCATCAAGAACTACCGTTGAGCCGCAAACGGTTAGTGATATGTCGGAGCAGGCAAAACCTGGTAGGTCAAACTCAAGAACTATGGAGTCTGCAGTTTCATACATATCCACCAGTGGTCTGTTTTCGCCTTCAACCGTTTCATCCCGTAATTCCAGGACATGGAGAAGGTTCCGTATTTCACCCAGATGGCGGTTGTAAATCTCCTGCTGAAACGGTTTTTTCCCGGTAAAACGTGGCATAATGCCCCCACCAATGCGCCAAGCATACGTTGTTGTATGTGGCTTTCAGATTTAATCATTCTTGGAGCTGTTGTCAAGGTTGCGGCTATAAATTATCTATCCATGGCGAGGCGCCATGGCTTCTTTCCCATCACTCCATAACTGCGGTAAGCCCTTCCTGAACAGAGGCGACCCCGACCAGTTTCATCCCCCCCCTTTTCAACCGCTTCAGATTGCCGGCTGGTAGGATGCAGGTTTTAAACCCGAGTTTTTCTGCTTCGGCAATTCGTAGCTCCGGCTGTGAAATGGCACGCACTTCCCCTGCTAACCCGACTTCGCCAAAAATGATGGTTTGTGGCGGGACAACCTTATCAAGGTGGCTGGAGGCAACAGCCATTATGATTGCCAGATCGGATGCAGGTTCATTCATTCTGACCCCGCCAGCTGCATTCAGGAAGATATCGACCCCGGAGAGGTGCAGACCGACCTTTTTTTCCAGGACTGCTACCAGCAACGCAAGACGGTTGCGGTCAATTCCTATGGTCGTACGGCAAGGAGTTCCGTATGATGTTTGCGTCACGAGAGCCTGAAGTTCCACCAAAAGCGGACGGCTCCCCTCCACGGAAGCTGTGACAACGGAACCTGCGGCTCCGAGGGGGCGTTCGGACAGGAATAGTTCGGAAGGGTTTGGCACTTCGCAAAGCCCCTCCTGCTTCATCTCAAAGACTCCTATTTCATTGGTTGAACCGAACCTGTTTTTGACGGCTCGCAGAATACGGAACGGGTGACTCCCATCCCCCTCAAAATATAGAACCGTATCAACTATATGCTCAAGCACTCGCGGTCCTGCCAGTGAACCGTCTTTTGTGACGTGACCGACCATGAATACTGTTATGCCGCTGTTTTTTGCCAGCAGCATGAGTCGTCCAGCGCATTCACGCACCTGGCTTACACTACCTGGGGCTGATTCAAGCGCCGATGTCCATACGGTCTGGATGGAGTCAACAACCATAACTTTTGGTTTCATAGATGTTGCGTGGTCAATTATTGATTCCAGTGAGTTCTCTGCCAGCACCATAAGCTTTTTGTGTGATGCGCCGAGGCGTTCCCCTCGCAAGCGCGTTTGTGATGCCGATTCCTCGCCTGATACATATAACACCTGACCTGCGGTTGCCGCCAGTTTGTCCATTGCCTGGAGAAGGAGTGTTGATTTGCCTATTCCGGGATCTCCGCCGATCAGAACCAGAGAGCCGGCGACGATTCCTCCACCGAGCACGCGGTCGAACTCGGCGATGCCGCAGGTGACACGTGTTTCGGTCTGCGGCGGCACGTCACAAATGGCAACCGGGCGGCTCCGTTCTCCCGATGATCGTTCCCGGGATCCTGACTTTAATACAGTCTCTTCGGACATACTGTTCCATGAACCGCAGTCAGGACATTTCCCTAACCATTTTGGGGATTGGCTGCCACATTCCTGACAGGTGAAAATTGTTTTTTGCTTCATCCAGGCGCCCCTTTGGCTGTCGCGTATTAATAATCCCTATTGGTTTGACAAAGCTGATAATTTGTATACTATTACACCCCGAATCCAAATTCCACAAGGAACGAGCATGAATTTTTACCGTCCTCCTGCAATGCATGAGGCTGTGGAGGCTATCGGAACTGTCTATCGCGCATTGCGGGCGTGGCAATTTTATCCGACCGGTCATCCAACTCGCAGAAGCACCATTACCAAGGCGTATGACGCGTTGCGCGGAATTCTTGGAGACAGCGATCTTTGCCTCACCTGTGGTCGTGCAGGATTCAGTCTCCCTGATGGTGAAGAGCTGAAAGATGTCGGTAAGTTGTGCGACGCTTTGTCATTTGAGCTTTTTATCCGACGTGCCAAAACAATTACTTTTCTTCATGATCTCAGGCAAGAAGATCTGCTCGATCTTGTGCGGGTTTTAGTGATTAATCATGAACAGCTCCGTGTTTCAGGCGGGATAGATACTATCCTTGAACAGCATGGTGTTGCCACAATCTGGCTTAACGAGTTTGATCTTTCCATTATCAGAGGCAAACGCCAACAGGTTGAAGCAAAGGGGGTTGTGCCGCTATCACTTGATGAATTGGAAAACTCACCTGTCATTGGTGCTTCCGAGCCTGCCAGTCAAACGTTAATCTCTGAATCGGTAATGTCACCTGAACAGGAACTTCTGCACCTTATTACCCAGCTTGTATCTGTTAATGATAGCGATCGTTATTTGATGCTGGTCAGGCAGGCAGTTGAATGTGCAGATCTTCTTATTTCCAAGGGGGAGGAAGCAAAGGTTACTCCACTTCTTGAAGTGATTGCCGAGCATGCCTCTGACCCTACAATGGATTACATTATGCGGCAAAGTGCAGAATCTGCGCTGGAACAACTCGCCGTTTCAAATCCCCTACTAAAGTTTGTAGTCGGCAATCTTGAACAGGAAGGTGGAATATCCACAATCGCTGTTACCGCGCTACTCAATGGAGCAGGGGTTCGCGGTGTAGCTGTTGCCGTGGAAGCTGTCGGATCGCTAAAATCGCTGGGGTTGCGACGGATGCTCAATTCCGTCCTTGTGGGAATCGGGGATCCGGCGGTGCCAACCCTACTCTCACTCATGGATGATGAGCGGTGGTATATTGTTCGTAATCTCTGCTCCGTATTGGGAGCAATTGGTAATCGAGATGCTATTCCATATATTTTAAAATGCCTCAAACATGATGACATACGCGTCTGCAAAGAGGCTGTACGAAGCCTGGCAAAGCTTGGCGGGGTTACTGCGGAGAATGCCCTGATAGCCATTCTGAAACAGGGGGATTCCCGTCTTATGCCGCAGATAATGATGTCGTTAGCCGGCATGAAAAGCAAAAAAGCTCTTGTGGAGTTTTTAACAATAGTATTCAGCAAGGATTTCTTTCTTAAAAACCTATCGCTTAAATGCGATGCTCTTTCTGCAATAGCTTTAATCGGAGAACCGGTGGTTGCCCCCAAGCTTGCGGAATTAATGAATAATAGTTTTTTTCTTGCAGGTAAAAAAGGGGTTCAATTCAAGATTGCCATTGCGGAATGTCTCGGTAAATTATGCAATGTAAGCGTCATACCGACATTGCAAAAGTATATGGATACCGGTGAAGAGCTTGGCAGGGCTTGCACCCAGGCATTGGAAAACCTGCAGTCGCGTTCCTGTCATGCGAAAGAAAATCCGGGAAGGAATACTGATGGTAGGATTTGATATAAAAAACGCTCTCCGAATGATTACACTCTTGTCAGGCGCAATCAAGGGGATGGCATTTTATCCCCCGTCACACCCCTCAATTCACCAGCCGATGATGGAGCTGTATAAAATGCTGTCGCAGCTTTTTTTGACAGAAACGGAATGCTCGTGCGGTGTTATTGACGGACTACTGTTTTTTGAGGATCATCTTTTTGTAACTCCCACAACAGCAGTGGCAGATTTGAGTAACCGGCTGATTGAAAAAAAGATCGGCAGAATTATTTTTTCAAACGGATGCAGCATTGATGACCTTAAAGCAGTTGTAAAGCTCCTTTCATCCAGAGCCACAACCGCAGAGCAGATTATTACAAAGCTTGCCCAACAAAAAATAACTCATATCATGCTTGTGAAACAGGGGGACGAAAACTACACGCTTCCTGCTGATGAAGGGAACCAGGATGAAGCTGCCGCCGTATGCAACATGGAAACATACAACCATGCCCTGGATGCGATAAGGGGGGTCTGCCGCGACATTGAACGAGGTCGCATACCGAACAGTTTGCCGGTCATCAAGGTTGTCGATCGTATGGTCGGAATGACCATGCAGGATCCGTCTGCATTGCTCGGGCTGACCATGATTAAAGATTATGATAATTATACCTTTAATCATTGTATCAATGTGGGGGTATTGGCGATGGCGCTTGGAGCCTCACTTGGCATGGACTCCATATCGGTACGGTCACTCGGAATCGCAGGACAGCTGCACGACATCGGAAAAACCATGATTCCCAAGTCCATAATAAACAAGCCTGGAAAACTTTCCAGCAGCGAGTTTGAAGAAATTAAACGGCATCCGGAGCTGGGGGCTAAAATAATACGAGAAATGAATGGGTTGGAGCCACATATCGGACAGGTTGTCCTTGGTCATCATCTCAATTATAACCGTAAAGGTTATCCAGGGTGGGCGCAAAAACTTCCATTCAATCAGATGATCGATATTGTTTCCATTGCTGACACATATGATGCCATAACAACACTGCGGGTTTATCAACATCCGGTCAGTCCGTACTCCGCCATAAAAGAAATGCAACATATCGCAGGGACAGTTTTAGATGGTGAGCTGCTTTGTCGTTTTGTTGATCTTATGGGGATTTATCCGGTTGGGACCTTGGTAAGACTTGACAACAATGAAGTTGCAGTTGTGTATCGCCCCAATCCTTTAGACCATGAAACACCGATGGTGCGTATACTGATTGACGCTGACGGGACCAGGTTGGCGGTGCCGAGAGAACAGCGTCTGGTGGGGCAGGATGGGGTGCGCTACGCAGCAATAGTTTCTGTTGTCGACCCGCTACTAAAAAACCTTGATGTGGGAAAATTTGTTTTGAGTGGAAATTATTGACAGATGAAAAAGCTAATCTTTTATCTTATCGTTGCAACTATTGCATATCTTGCCTATATCGGCATATCTCTATCCCTTCTACCTCCGGTTTCCGAACTTGCCAGCAAAAAGTTTACAACCGAGATTCAGGTAAAGGATTGGAACGGTGAATACCATCCGTTTGTTGTTGGTCCCAAAAACAGGAACTGGACCTCGGGCAGCCGTATTCCGGCAGAAATGAAATGGGCGGTAATTCTTGCCGAAGACTCCAATTTTTACAAACATGAAGGTTTTGATGTCAAAGCGATCAAAGCAGCCATAAAATATGACCTGGAAAAGAAAAGCCTCAAACGGGGCGCTTCTACCATCACACAGCAGACCGCAAAAAATCTGTTTCTCTCCCGCGAAAAAACATTCACTCGCAAGCTGAAGGAAATTTATCTTGCCTACCGCATGGAACAGGAACTGACCAAGGGACGTATAATCGAATTTTATCTAAATGTTGTGGAACTTGGACCAATGGTTTATGGCATTGGTCACGGCAGTCGATACTATTTTGGCAAATCGGCTTCCGCCCTGACCCCCAGAGAATGTGCTTTTCTGGCAGCAATGCTTCCAGGTCCCAGAATTGCTTACAACCCGTACAAAAATCTGAATAAAGTTTTGAAACGTTCTGACATGATACTTAAACTGTTACGCCAGAATGGTGTTCTTTCCGAAGGGGAATATCAGACAGCGTTGGCATCGGAACTTAATATAGCCGGGATGCAGAAAAAAGTTGATACCAGCGTGACCATGCCACCACTGTTTGGTGCGGTGTCATCTGCAAAAGAACCGAGAAAATCTGAAATATCCGGTGGTGAAACAGAGATAAAAGAGGAAGCAGAACCTGTTGATAATAAAACAGATGCTATGCCATCTGCTGTGCCAGAAAAACAACAATAGCAGGTGCGTTTTTAACGCTCAACTCTGTTGTCCCACTTACGCTACCGCCCGCGCCTGAACCTCTTCAATCAGCATCAATAATTCATCCACCTGTGCCGACGTGAACAGACTATCCGGGCCCTGTGGAGTTATATCGGTGAAGGGTGATTCGTACAGCAGCGCTGCAGGCATGATCCCATGTTCGGTCAGGTGATTCACGATCAGATTGACAAATTCAATCTGGTTGCCGCCTAAGGATTTACCTGACAAAAAAACTGCCAACGCTTCCTTTGCCGCCTCCCGATCCATACCGACCAGAGAGCGCACAAAAAGACCAAGACCATGAGCCTCATTCTTGGCGCGGTCGATATCTTCAGTTGCTCCAATGCCACTCTGAACCAGCATCCGCTCCAACTCTTCCAGGTCGGTTGGTGTCAGCTCTCTGTTCATGCGTAGTTTGTGGATGGTCAGGTGATCCTGATGTTCTCGAAGAAACACACGGGCTTTGGAGCGAAACTTTTCAAAGCTGTCTGTGCCGGTGAAGCAGGGAAGTTCAATGCTGGTTTCTCCTCCAAGCTCGTCCTCAAAGTCAGTATAGATCGGCTTACGATTGGCTTTCTCAATCAGCTTTACCAGCAAACGCACTCTTTTGCGTACAACTTCAAGCATCGGTACGGTGACATCCTGCCACCATGCTTCGGTTTGTACATCCTGTAGTAATGCCATTTGCTCACGCACCATAGGGATGGCGGATTTTTCCTCCAGCAATCCGGCAATCGCCTTGACCTGATCCCGCAGGCGTGTAAATGCCGGTTCTGATCGCAGAAGCGCCAGTTGCAGATTCAGTATCAGCAAATCGAAGCGTTTCGCTTCTTCAGCATCGCTATCAAGTTCCGACGGCAGGCCGGCAACCTCGTGAGCAAGTTCTGAAAAGGCTTCGCCGGATAGGGTCGTCCATTGACCAGCGTCGGTATATTTCTCCACCAGACGACGTTTTGGACGAACAACGAAATTGTCCAGGTTCATGGCAGCAACTTCACCATGCAGCAGTGCTGCTACATCCAATCGAACTTCTTGTTCCGTCACGGCAACGGCATAGGTCGATGGCGGTTCATGCACTGTCCCGGGCTGACCATCGATCAACAGCTTATTGTCCAGTTCGCCTATAAGTTCCAGACGAGTCACGAATAGACGCTTTCCGAGTGAGACGCCCAGCGCACCATCGGTTGTCTCCGGATCCTGACTGAAATATTCCAGGTTCTGGCAGTAGTCGAAGAGGAAAAAGAACTGCTTGTTTTCTCCCGGCCCGAAAAGATCCGGGCAAAGCCTTGTGCCACGTCCCAGCATTTGCCAGAACTTGGTTTTTGAACGCACCAGCTTGAAGAAAACCAGATTCACCACCTCCGGAACATCGATGCCGGTGTCCAGCATGTCCACTGAGATGGCAATATGTGGCGCCTTTTCCTTATGGGAGAAGTTGTCGATCAGGCTTTGGGCGTACTCGGTCTTGAAGGTAATCACGCGGGCGAACTCCCCCTTGTAGTGGGGATAGTTGCTGTTGAATCGGTCGGCAATGAACTCGGCATGGGCATTATTCTTGGCGAAGATGATCGTCTTGCCCATCCGGTCACCGCCGGCTACCTTCACGCCATGGGTCATCACATGCGCAAGCACCTTGTCCACAGTGTCCTTGTTGAACAGCCATTTGTTGACCGCTTCAGCCTCCACCCGATCAGGTATGCCATTCTCGTCATCCCACTCCAGGGCATCCCACTGGTCTTTCTCATCTTCAGAGAGCTGATCATAACGAATCCCCTCTCGCTGAAACCTTAACGGCACAGATACCGCTTTGGGCGGCACGAGAAAGCCGTCGCGAACGGCCTCTTCCAGGGTATAGGCATCGGTGGGCACCCCATTCTCCAGATCAAACAGACTGTAGGTGTTACGGTCGACTTCGTCCTTGGGAGTGGCGGTCAACCCCACCAGCAGTGAGTCAAAGTAGTCGAAAATCGCCCGGTATTTCTGGAATACCGACCGGTGTGCCTCGTCGATTATTACCAGATCGAAATGACCGACGCCGAAGCGGCGCTGTCCATCTCTTGTTTCGTCGATCAGCCCCATCATGGTCGGATAGGTGGAAACAAACAGACGCCCTTCCGTATCCTTTTCCGTGACCAGGTTAACCGGCGCGCTATCAGGGAGGTGTATTTTGAAGGCCCCGACCGCCTGATTGACCAGTGCTACCCGGTCGGCAAGGAACAAAATCCGTTTAGCCCAGTTGCAACGCATCAACAGATCAGATAACGCAATCACCGTTCGAGTTTTGCCGGCGCCCGTGGCCATGACCACCAGCGCCTTGCGGTCGCAGTCCTGTTCAAATGCTTCGGCGATGCGCCGGATGGCGCGTGTCTGGTAGAAGCGCTCAACAATGGAGCCGTTGATCTCTGCCTTGCCCAGAGGCTTACGACTCCCCCGGCGCTGAATAAGAAGTTCCAGTTCAGCCTGCTTGTAAAAGCCTTGTATCAGACGTGGTGGGTAGCCGGTATCATCCCACAGCCAGTTTTCATACCCGTTGGAATAAAAGATCAGCGGTCGCTGGCCAAACTGCGCCTCAAGGCAGTCGGCATACAGTTTCGCCTGTTGTTGACCGACACGCGGGTCGCGCCTGGTGCGTTTTGCTTCCACCAGCGCCAAAGGCTTGCCATCGTCTCCCCAGAGGACATAGTCAACAAATCCAGTCCCCTGACTGTTCGGCATCCCGGTCACCGGGAACTCACGATCCCGTTCCTGGCCAAGCGGCCAGCCAGCCTCTTTCAGCAACAGGTCGATGAAGTAGTCACGGGTCTCGGCTTCCGAATAATCATGGGTATCCGGTTGTTCTGCCGCAGCCTTTCTGGCAGCAGCCACTTCCAGACGCAAACGCTGCAGCTCTTCATCAAGCGAAGTCTTGTCGGCCAGCAGCGCCGACAGCTTTTCATCGCGTTCTCGAAGCTGGCTTTCCAGTCGCTGTAATTGATCGACGGTCTGACTGCCGACTGTGGCCGCTGGCGGCAATGCTTGCAGATTGAAGCTCAGTCCGGATTGCGGCTTTCCGCTGCGGGCGTAGGTGCGGACCAGCCAATACCCCAAGTGAAAAAGCTCACGCACTGCTGTCAGCGCATCTGTCGGTTGTACCGGCCGGTGGCTGTGTACTGCCTGATTGCCGAGTTTGGTAATTACCCGGGCTTTACTGAAAATTGCTTCACCGGCCAAAGCCTTAAAGGTCGGCTCGTGGATCAATGCGCTCAGATTGTCTTGATAGGGAAGCTTCAGGGAGGGGTCATGTTTGAAGAGCCAAGCCATTGCCAGCTCAAGAGAACGACGGGCATAAAAGCAGGCTGTACGTGGATCACCGTGTACTGCCTCTTCGGCCTTGGTCGCAGACTCGAAAACGGTAGGCCACTCTACTTGAAGGAAGGTGAAATGGCTCATACATAAACCCCCGATAAAAACCGGATAAACCCAAATGTCTTTATGACTGTGTTATATAACATGCTGATATCAAGTGACTTTGATGGCTCTGGCCGTTTTTGTGTGTTTATAAAATCAATCTTGTTGGTCTTTAGACGAAGCAATTATCTGTGTTGATCCTTTGCGACTCCCCAAATTGCGACCACATAGGTAAGGCATGCAGTCACAACTGTGTCAGAGAGTGATGCTCAAGAATCCTCTTGGTTTCGATCTCGTTTACGCCGGCTTCTCTGGCGAATTCAGGCCAGGCAGCAACCGCATCCCGGACCTGCCTGATAATCTTATGCACAGTGCCGATGCCGAACCGATCCGCTACCGCCAGCACATCCGCTTGAGAAATGCCGTTGAACCTGCCGTTTACCGCCATGAGATGCTGCCAGGTCCATTCTCCTGCGGGATTAAAGGCGTAGGTCACGTCATAGGCCGGTGACAATTCCCATTGCCCACCCTCCCGCAGCATGAAGGAGATATTCTTGGTATGGTCATCACAGTTATCCGCCATGACGTTAAAGACCATGCGCCGGAAAGCCTCTTCCAGCACGGCGTAATCAAGCCCCAGTCGCACAACGGTCTGCAGAAACTGGCTGTAATCGTGGGTGGCTTTCTGCTTGTAATCCAGATGCGCCATTGCGCAGAGTGATTGCAGGTGATACTTGCGATTGCCGTCACGATCGAAACGCCGGGTCATGAAGTGCGCCCTGCCGTTCTCCTCAAGAAGACGGCAGGCCGACATGGTGATTCCGGCAGCACAGGCCATCCGGTAGTAGGCATATTCGATCCGGCCATAATCCTGGGAGCCACCCAGTTCCCGGTCCGCACCCATGCCGTCAAATTTGAGCAGCCAGTGTTCAAAGCCGGGCTCTATGTCAAACTGCCCCGGCCTGATCTCGGAGGTCTCCGGATTCCAGGCGATGGCCGCCTTGGCCCGTGCGCCCCCCGCCGAGGTGCCGACCTGAATGATCTGGGCCAGAGCAGCCTTGGCAAGATGATCCGCTCCCAGTTCACCATGAACAGCCTGACGGGCGCTTTCCACCAGGCGCGAAAGCTTGATGGCCGTGCTGCTGGCAATGGCAGGTGTTCGGGCGGGCTTGAACTCCAGAGCCCCCATGCCGCGCTTCCCCATATACGCCAGGCGGTCAAGCGGCGTTATCTGTTTATTGTCAATGCCTTTACTTGCCATCCAGGCATCGATCAGAGCGTTGCCAAAATCGTCTGGAAGAGCATCCGCCACCATCGCCGGCAATCGCTTGAAACTCAGTTCGGGAAGATCAGCAAAAACGAACGGTTCCCGGGCTTCGGCCAGCGGCATGGTAAGCGGAGCCAGTTCAATGCCTGATTTCACAAACCTGCTGTCATACTCGAAGGCGTAATAGCCCAGATTCGGCGCCATGGCGACTGCACCGACGGTCTTGTCCCAGATGCGCACCTCGATGGCCTGTACCGGTTTATACATTGGGGGTGCCTTTGGCTTTGGATGCACGTTGCCGCAGCTGCTTTGCCTTCAGCATCTGCATCGGGCTGATGGTAACTGCTGGTGCCAGGGTTTCCAGCCAGTCGGCTCGCCCGAGGGTACGCAGCACCTTCACCAGTGACGTTAGTGTGGCCCCTCTGCCGTTTTCCAGGTTTTTCACGGCATTCAGGGCAACGCCCGCTTGCTCGGCCAGCTGGCGCTGGTCGATGTTCCGGCGCAGGCGCAGATCACGCAACTGCTGGCCAAAGACAGCCTCCATCTCTTCAGGTGTTTTTGAATTTTGCATAAAGAACCTATTTAGGGCTTTTGATGCTATAAATATAAATAATAGACTTAAAATAGTCCACTAAATATTTATAGTGGCCATCTAAAGCTCCCCCCGGAACGCCCGGTGCTGAAGCGCGGCGAACAGGGCGTCCAGTTCAGCCAACATGGCAAGGAGTGAATATTTGGGGGGTTCCAAGGAGACAATCAGAAAAACACTCAATTAGAAGATCTCCCGGAAAATCGATATTTGAGACGTAACTTTTTCCTTTGCTTGTTTGAGTTTCAATCTGGAAATAGAAACCTCCCTGTTTGCATTTTCAAGTGCTTCAACAAGTGTTTTCTGCTCCTCAACATTTCGCGGGACAGGTACACGGAGACGAGCTAAACGGTCAGTATTCAGAGATACATTTGCAGCGCCTCTCATTAAGGGGACAAGTAATTCATCTTTGTGCGCAAGTAAGTAGTAATAAATGTAAGGCACGTGCAAATCAATCCCGGGCTTAGGAGTCATGACAGCAACAATTGTTGCCGCTTCAAACTTTCCATTTACATAATGAATGGTTTTAATTGAAGCATGCCCGTGCCCTGTAGATGATACTAAAGGAATGCATATTGCTTCAGCGTCGAATGAAAAGCTGCTATGGAATTTTGTTTCTTCAGAAGACGTGATGAATGTGAATGGGCCTTCTTCCGCCTGTGCCGCACCAGCACTACCTTTTGTGATGTCGAATAGCTCTCCCAAATGACATAGAGGTACATTACTTGGATATTCATAACCACTCAGATATATCCTCTCACAAAGATCATAATCGTTTTCCACAATCTCTTTTCGACTTACAAATCGATGTTTACTTTTAACCGGTAAGTATCCTTTAGAAAATCTGCTTTTCCACAATTCCAAAACTTCTGGTATTTCACTCCCGAGCCTAGTACTTTTTACAGCATCATTATTATATCCATCATTTTCGAGCCGATAGAACCACACAGACTCAGTTTGCCCTGATCGTCCGAACAATAAAATTGCGGTTGCGACACTGGCGTATGGCTTAAAAACCCAATGAGGTAAAGCAATAATTCCTTCTAGCCTATTTTCATCAATCAATATTTTTCGTAATGTTGAATGTGCCTCACTATCTGACTCCAAGACTCCAGCAGGAACGATGACCGCCGCGCGGCCGCCCGGTTTGAGCAGGCGGAGAAACAGGGCCAGAAAGAGCAGTTCCGTTTTCTTGGTCTTGACGATCTGCAGCAGGTCCTTGGCGGTGTTCTCGTAATCCAGCGAGCCGGCAAAGGGGGGATTGGCAAGGACCAGAGTGTATTTCTCCTCTTCACCGGCATGATCCTGCGCCAGGGAATCGCGGTAGCGGATGTCCGGGTTCTCCACGCCATGCAGCAGCATGTTCATACTGCCGATGCGAAGCATGGTGTTGTCGAAATCAAACCCATGAAACATCTGATGGTGAAAATGCTCCTTTTGCCGGGCGTCGTGCAGGATGGACGGATGCTTTTCCCGCAGATATTCGCCGGCGGCCACGAGAAATCCGGCGGTGCCGTAGGCCGGATCGCAGATCACGTCCCCCGGTTGCGGTGCGGTCAGTTCAACCATTAACTGAATAATATGGCGTGGGGTGCGGAACTGGCCATTCTGCCCAGCAGTTGCGATCTTGCCGAGCATGTATTCGTAGAGGTCCCCTTTGGTGTCACGCTCCTCCATCGGCACATTGTCCAGAAGATCAACCACCTTGGCCAGCAGCGCCGGTGTGGGTATGGTGAAACGGGCATCCTTCATGTGGTGGGCATAGGTGGAATCATCACCGCCAAGGGTACGGAGGAAGGGAAATACATGCTCTCCGACAACGCTATACATTTCCGCCGGGGCGAAATGTTTGAAGCGCGACCAGCGGTAATTGTCATAGGGTCGCGGCGTGCGCGGGTGATCGTCGTTTCCTTCGGGAAAGATGCGGCGTTCCATGGGGCGCTTCAGTCGGGCAGACTTGTTCTCTTCCAGGGTATGCAGATCGTCAAGGCGGCGGAGAAAGAGCAGATAGGTGATCTGCTCCATGACTTCCAACGGGTTGGAGATACCACCGGACCAGAAAGAGTCCCAGATACGGTCAATTTGATTGCGGGTTTCGCCGGTTAGCATCGAATATATTTTCCTCTCATGGTTTCATTTCAAATATCAGGCTCTACCTCGGCATTGACATACAGTTGCCAACGATGGTCTTTTGTGGCTCCTCTCATGCCCTTGCGAGGTATCAAAGCCGTCGGCACGGCCCGTTTGCTGCGGATGTAGTCGGCAAGCGGCTTTGCTAGATCCTTTTCTCCGACGAATTCCAGCAAATAACCAAGCCTCTGTGCATAGGAGACCGGAGAGAGTTCAGCCATTTTCTGGAGTTGGGCAGCATTGAGACGTTCTGCCAACTCGGTGAGAATGGTTGCGACATTATCCAGACCGCCACAGTGGTTGACGTAACCGACTACATCAAAAGCAGTCGCCTCAGCAGTCGCAACTCTGATAACTCCAGCCGTCGTGTTTCTGAGTTCAGTGGGGATATCTGAGGTGTTTTTCCTGAAGATGAATTCAACTCTGACACGGCCACAGACAATGGGGCGGCGTGGTTTAGCAACTACCACCTGAAAAACCTGTGGCCGCTGATGGGCTGCACCATGATATTCCGCTGCACTTAACAACCCGGTGTAGTAGTCTTCACCAAGGTGAGCCATCAAGTGGGGAATAAAGCAAGACGCCGGCAGACACCCGACAATTCGGTGCTCCGGCGGCAAAATGACATAGAAGCCGCGATACGGCATGGCTATTTCGTTTTTTTTCTGGAGTCGATGCAGGGCAGCTTTGACCGCAGCCACAGAAGATCCGGAAAGTTCCAGAAACTCTCCGAAACTGAAGCATGACCGGCCTCGTGCCGCCAGGCTATCGACTAACTCCAGATACATGCGCCACCTCGCAAATGTTGTGACGTAAAATAACACATCGTGTAACTATTTGCAAATTATCAATATGAATGGCTGCTCACTGTACGCCAAGTGGATATTTCGGACAAATTACCGGAATAATGTGTCGTAATAGCTGTTTTTACGACAAAATCTTCCGCAAGAATGCAGGAAATCTCTGTTAAATATCCTCTTTAGACGGGGCTGGATGTGCCTGGACGCAAAAACAAAAAGCCCCTGATTTCTCAGAGGCTTTCGGACTTCATTGAACATCGCCAGATTTTTAAATGGCGGAGAGAGAGGGATTCGAACCCTCGGTACGCTATTAACGTACACACGCTTTCCAGGCGTGCTCCTTCAACCGCTCGGACATCTCTCCACAAAAGAGGCGTATTTATACTATAGATGTGCCAGTTTGTCCAGTTTTTCCTGTTATTGTCATTCCTACCCAAAGGGTGTTTTTGCTGGTTTAAGCGCGAACTCCTCAAGGTGAATACAAAACGAAATTAGACTATGGCAGTTCGCTTGTTCCCATCAGATATCGGTCACATTCACGGGCAGCTTCGCGCCCTTCGTTGAATGCCCAGACAACCAGACTCTGCCCTCTACGGCAGTCACCGGCTGCAAAAATTCCCGGCACGTTTGTTGTGTATGTCCCATAATCAGCTTTTATGTTGCTGCGGGGATCACGTTCAACCCCAAGTTGTTCCAAAATGTTCTGCTCTGGTCCCAGGAAACCCATCGCCAGAAGCACCATATCTGCAGGATAAATTGTTTCAGTGCCAGTAACCGGCTGGGGGATGAACTGCCCCTTGTCATTTTTCTGCCATGATACCTGTACAGTGTGAACAGCTTTCACATTTCCGGCAGCGTCTCCTTCAAATTTTGTTGCTGTTGTCAGAAAGGTGCGCGGGTCAGCGCCAAACTTTGCCGCTGCTTCTTCCTGCCCATAATCGGTCTTGTGGGTTTTCGGCCATTCGGGCCAAGGATTGTCAGCAGCTCTGGTGTCAGGAGATTTAGGCATAATCTCAAGCTGCTTCACCGAGGTGCAACCATGTCTCAGCGATGTGCCGACACAGTCTGTACCGGTATCGCCTCCGCCAATGATGATGACATTTTTCCCTTGCGCAGAAAGTTTTGTCTGGCGATTTTGAAGAATTGCCCTGGTATTGGATCCCAGAAACTCCATGGCGTAGTGTATCCCTTTCAGCGAACGCCCTTCAATCGGTAAATCGCGGGGAACTGTTGCTCCGGTGGTAAGCAGAATTGCATCAAATTCGTTCTTCAGCTTTGCGACAGGGAACGTATCCGAACCGACAGCAGTATTGCAGACAAACTGAATTCCTTCTTCTTCCATAATCTTGAGACGACGTTGTACCACCTGGCGTTTATCAAGTTTCATGTTAGGGATTCCGTACATGAGTAGCCCGCCAGGCTGATCGGCACGTTCAAAAACAGTTACTGTATGTCCGGCTTTATTGAGTTGCGCCGCAGCTGAAAGCCCGGAAGGACCAGAACCGACAACAGCAACTTTTTTGCCGGTGCGAAATGCCGGAGGATTCGCCACTACCCATCCTTCTTTAAAACCGCGCTCAATAATACTCACTTCAATGTTTTTGATGGTTACAGGAGGGTCGTTTATGCCGAGGGTGCATGAACCTTCACACGGTGCAGGACATACTCGCCCGGTGAACTCCGGGAAATTGTTGGTCTTGAGCAGACGATCCAGCGCCTGCTGCCAAAGGTTGCGATATACCAGATCATTCCACTCCGGAATCAGGTTATTAATCGGACAACCAGCCGCCATGCCGCTGATAAGTTTTCCGGTGTGGCAAAAGGGAATACCGCAGTCCATGCAGCGCGCACCCTGTGTTTTCAGTTTTTCGTCAGGCAGATGCAGATGAAATTCATCCCAGTCCTTGATCCGCTCCAACGGGTCGCGATCGGCGGGGATTTCACGCACATATTCCATAAATCCGGTTGGTTTTCCCATGGTCAGTTCCTTCTTGCTATCATCAACAGAATAGTCTGATTTTATTGTGTTTAATGTGCATCTGCAGTTGCCGTATTTTCCTCAAATGCGGCATTCAGGGCAGCTTCTCCGCTCAAACCGGATGCCTCGGCACGTTTTAAAGCCTTCAATACCCGTTTGTAATCACGCGGCATGACTTTTACAAATTTTGTTCTGTTCTCCTGCCAGTTTTTCAAAATTCCGGCTGCACTAGCGCTGCCGGTAAGGCGGGAATGCTCTTCAATCATTGCTAGAACTGTTGCAAAATCATTATCTGTAAGTCCTTCCAGATCAACCATCTCCAGATTGCAACGGGTTGCAAAATCGGCGGTCTCATCAAGGATATACGCAATACCACCGCTCATGCCTGCGGCAAAGTTGCGACCGGTTGAACCAAGAATAACAACTGTACCGCCGGTCATGTATTCACAGCCATGGTCTCCAACCCCTTCAACAACTGCGTTGACGCCGGAGTTACGGACGCAGAAGCGTTCTCCTGCCATGCCGTTGATATAGGCATCGCCTTTGGTTGCGCCGTAGAATGCAACGTTACCGGCAATGATATTTTCTTCTGCCTTGAAGGTGGATTGTTTGGGAGGGTATAGAACTATTTTGCCGCCGCTTAAACCTTTGCCAAGATAGTCGTTGGCGTCACCAGCCAGGGTAAGGGTAATTCCCGGTGGAATAAATGCACCAAAGCTTTGCCCTGCAGAACCGTTGAACAGGAGGCTGACAGTTCCATCTGAAAGCCCCTTGGGTCCATGGTTTCTTGTAATCTCATTGCCGAGGATTGTTCCAGCGACCCGGTCAATGTTGGTTATTGAGAGTTCAGCAGAGACTTTCTCGCCTTTGTCGATAGCTGGTTTGCAAATATGAAGCAATTGAGTCATATCGATGGTTTTATCAAGTCCGTGATCCTGTTTTTCGGTGCAGTAACGACCGATATGCAGAGGAACCTGTGGCTGGTGGAGAATCGCGGAAAAATCAAGACCTTGATCTTTCCAGTGCTGCAATGCTTTTTTAGATTCCAGCAGATCAACACGCCCGATCATCTCGTCAACGGTGCGGAAACCAAGTTGCGCCATGATTTCACGCAGCTCCTGAGCGATAAAGGTCATGAAATTTACGACGTATTCCGGTTTGCCGTTGAAACGTGCCCGAAGGGCAGGATCCTGTGTGGCGACACCAGCTGGACATGTGTTGCTGTGGCATACGCGCATCATGATGCAGCCAAGACTGACCAGAGGACCGGTGGCAAAACCGAATTCCTCGGCGCCAAGAAGCGCTGCAATGGCGACATCACGACCTGTTTTGAGTTGCCCGTCTGTTTCAATGACAATTCGACTTCGAAGGTTGTTCAGCACCAGCGTCTGGTGGGTTTCTGCCAAACCGAGCTCCCATGGAAGCCCCGCATGCTTGATGCTTGAAATTGGAGAAGCGCCAGTGCCGCCGTCATAACCGCTTACCAGTACAACATCGGCGTGTGCTTTTGCCACACCTGCCGCGATTGTTCCGACGCCGACTTCCGAAACCAGCTTGACGCTGATACGGGCACGACGGTTGGCGTTTTTCAGGTCGTAGATCAATTCGGCAAGATCTTCGATGGAATAAATATCATGGTGCGGTGGCGGTGAAACAAGTCCGACGCCTGGTGTCGTATGACGGGTTTTGGCAACCCATGGATAAACCTTGTGCCCCGGCAGCTCTCCACCTTCGCCAGGTTTTGCGCCCTGTGCCATCTTGATCTGAATTTCGCGGGCATTGGTCAGGTAATCACTGGTAACCCCGAAACGCCCTGATGCAACCTGTTTAATGGCGCTGTTTTTGGAATCCCCCGACTCGTTTGTCCATTTAAAGCGCTCCGGATCTTCACCACCTTCACCGGTGTTTGAAAGTCCGCCGAGACGGTTCATGGCTATGGCAAGTGCCTCATGAGCTTCCTGACTGATTGAACCGTACGACATGGCGCCGGTTTTGAATCGTTTTACAATGGACTCCACCGGTTCAACATCATCCAGTGAAATGGACGGCGCTGAACGGAAATCGAGCAATCCGCGAAGAGTGTAGTGACGCTTGTCCTGTTCGTTGATAAGTTTTGAGAACTCTTTGAATGTGTTGTAATTACCGGTCCGTACCGCTTTTTGCAATGTGCTGATGGTGAGAGGATTATACTGGTGTTCTTCCCCTTCTTTACGCCATTGGTAAACCCCACCTGTTGCTAGAGCTGTATCTGGGGCGACACGGGCAGGGTATGCGCGTCGGTGACGCTCCAGCAGCTCGCGGGCAACCCCGTCCAGACCGATACCGCCGATACGGGACGGAGTCCAGGTGAAATATTTGTCAATCAAGTCGTGATTCAGTCCGACCGCTTCAAATATTTGAGCTCCACGGTAACTTTGAACCGTCGAGATCCCCATTTTTGCCATGGTCTTTACGACCCCTTTGATAGACGCCTTGACGAAGTTTTTAACTGCTTTTTTGTATTCAAGATCCGGCAGCATCCCCTGGCGAATCATGTCATCAAGCGATTCGTAGGCAAGGTATGGGTTGATGGCATTCACACCATAGCCAAGCAGTACGGAGAAGTGGTGGACTTCACGCGGTTCACCAGATTCAAGTACCAGAGCAACCCGGGTGCGGGTTGCGGCACGGATCAGGTGATGATGAAGAGCAGCTACTGCCAGAAGTGCCGGGATAGCAGCGTGATCCTTGTCTATGCCACGATCGGAAAGAATCAGAATTGTGTTTGCATCTTCAATCGCCTTGTCTGCCGCAGCAAACAGATCATCAAGAGCTTTGCCCAAGCCATCTTCCCCAAGGGAAACCGGGAAAAGTAGCGAAAGTGTTGTTGAACTGAAACCGGGCTTGTCAACATGGCGCAGTTTTTCAAGCTCTTCATTGGAAAGAAGAGGATGATCAAGCTTTATCATGCGTGCGCTTTGAGCCGTCGGTTTTAACAGATTTGCTTCCGCACCGATCAAGGTTGTGGTTGAGGTAACTATTTCTTCACGAATCGGGTCAATCGGTGGATTGGTAACTTGAGCGAAGAGCTGTTTGAAATAGTTGTACAGAAGTTGTGATTTTTCGGAGAGAACCGCCAGCGGCGTATCGGTTCCCATGGAACCGAGCGGCTGGATACCGTCTCTCGCCATCGGTCCGAGCACAACACGCTGATCTTCAAAAGTGTAGCCAAATGCCTGCTGACGCTGCAATACGGTGGCATGATCAGGTTGATGAACCATTGGCGGTTCAGGTAATTCTTCCAGAAGAATATGATTATTCTGCAACCATTGCGCATAAGGATTGGCAGTTGCCAGATCATTTTTGATTTCTTCGTCCGGCACAATACGTCCCTGAACCGTATCAACCAGGAACATTTTGCCAGGCTGGATTCTCCCCTTTTTGACCACCTTTTCCGGTGCTATCGGAAGAACTCCTGCTTCTGAAGCCATGATAACCAGATCATCATCCGTAATATAATAACGGGATGGTCTCAAACCATTGCGGTCTAGCACTGCTCCGATGATGCTGCCATCTGTAAAGGCAACAGCAGCAGGGCCATCCCACGGCTCCATCAGACATGAGTGGTATTCATAAAATGCCCGTTTTTCCGGGCTCATGCTTTCATGACTTTCCCACGGTTCAGGAACCATCATCATGACGGCATGTGGCAATGAACGACCTGCCATAACAAGAAGTTCAAGACAGTTGTCAAACATGGCGGAGTCAGAGCCGTTTGTATTTATAATCGGCAGCGCCTTTTTAATCTCATCCCCGAACAGTTCGCTCTCAAGAAGTGACTGACGGGCATTCATCCAGTTCACATTCCCTCTTAAGGTATTTATCTCGCCGTTATGGGCAAGAAAGTGATATGGATGGGAACGGTCCCAGCTTGGGAAGGTGTTGGTTGAGAAGCGTGAATGAACAAGCGCCATGGCGCTGACCATATCAGGATTGCGCAGATCCGGGTAATACTGATCAACCTGAACCGGCATCAACATCCCTTTATAAATGAGGGTGCGGGTGGAAATGCTTGAAACGTACCAGAAAGGATCAACCTCCGGTCGGCGGATTTCGTTGGTTGCTCGCTGGTTTATAATATACAATTTGCGATTGAATGAAGTTTCATCATCGCACTCTGTTCCACGCTTAAGGAACAGTTGGCGTACAAGTGGCTCACCTTCTTTTGCGGTGTCACCAAGCGGTGAGTTGTCTGTCGGAACGTCGCGCCATCCGAGAATTTCAACATTTTCTTCCCGCAGGATTTTTTCAAGAATATGACGGGCGCTGTTCCGCTCTGGCGCATTGGGGGATGTAAAAATCATGGCAACGCCGTACATGCCTCGTTCTGGAAGCTCAAAACCGATGCGACTGCACTCTTTGCGCAGGAAAGCATCCGGCATCTGCATGAGAATACCTGCACCATCGCCAGTGTTCGGCTCGCAGCCGCATGCGCCACGATGGTCAAGGTTAACCAGAACCGTCAACGCCTGCTGTACGATTTCATGAGAAGGTTTACCCTTTATGTTAACAACAAATCCGACGCCACAGGCATCATGTTCAAATTGTGGATCGTAGAGCCCCTGTTTTTTGGGCAGATTGAATGTTTTCATAGTCTCAATAACCTTTATTCCCTGAATATCCTGCGCACAATTTCAACAAAACCGACCATCAGCACAAAACAAGCATGGCCAAGAGACAATTATGTCAGTCTGGCAGGAAATCGGCATAATAGCGCATGAGCAACCAATTATTCAATAAAAAATACGAAATTGATGCAAATTTTGGTGATCAATTTTTAAATGACATAAGATTCAAAGATAGATTTAATGTGACAGAACAGGCTTTACGGAATAAGAATAAGTAATATGATTCCCATCAGAACAAGATAAGCCAAAACTATTTTTTTTGAAGCAGGATAACTAATGCCTATCCCATCCAACATACAACAGCACATTTTTGATCTGCTCAACAAGACATCCAATGTCTCTTTTGTCAGCGCCGAACGTCTTGAAAAGAATCTGGGATTGGCGCCAGGGGAGGTCGTCGCAGCTGAAGTGAAGGCGGTTTTGCCGTATAACCGTGCCCAGGTCAGTATTGGGACAACCGTGGTTAATCTTGAAATGCCACTGGCGGTGCGGGTTGGACAGAGTCTTGAACTGACTTTTGTTGCGGATGAGCCACGTCCAACTTTTGCCATGCCGCGCATTGGCGAACCATCGCCTCCCGTGCGTCTTTCAGATGCATCAAGACTGCTTGGGATGCTCCTCGGTAACAACCAGATTGCAAACCCAGAAGTGCGTGCCTCCCTCTTGAGTGTCAGCCAGCTGTTACATCAGACTGATGGTGATAACAACCTGCTTGCCACTGTACTTGATGAAGCGTTGACCTACACACCGCAAAAAATGCCATCCTCTTCAATGCCACCCTCATCATTGCCGACAGAACCCCAGGATCTCGCTTCTAAAACTATTTTTGAAAGCAATGCTTCCCATATTCTTCAGCAGGTTGCCAGAAACGCCCGTTTTACAATGCTGGAAGCAGTAAATCAGCCGGTGACCCCGCTCCCGCTTTTACCCGGTGAAGAGGTTAATGCTTCGGTCACCGGAACCTTGCCAGGTGGTCGGGTGTTTGTGCAGGTCGCTGGAATTTCCCTTGAATTGCTCATGCCGCACGCTCTACCGCACGATGGGATTATCCGGCTGACCTATTTATCATCTCTTCCCAAACCATTATTTGCTCTGCAGAGAGCCTCCTCAAATCTCCCTCCAGGAAGTTTGAGCGAAGCTAGCCGGTGGTTGAGCGTGCTGGAACATTCACAAGGCGGTATTTCCGGGGAGCAGATGAATGTTCTGGATCGTCTGAATACGGTCATGAGTTCACTCCCTCCTGATTCACCCGCTTTTACGGCAATTCGTGACGAAGCGCTGACATATGAGAATATTCTGAAGCGCGGAGTGAATGAAAATAGTCAAAAATCTGCAGGTGGGGCGCAACAGAGTGCAATCCCGACTAACGTCGTTCAGAACGGCAACGGGATTGTATTGCATGATGACATGGCAAAACTGCTGCAGGCGCTGATAAAAGGGAATAGGCTGGCGCTTTTGGAAGCGATTAATCAACAGGCGCAACCGATCGGTCTACTACCGGGACAGCAGATAAGGGGAGATGTTCTGGCAACTCTTGGGGGCGGGCGTTTTATGCTTGATGTGGCGGGCAAGGCGATGGAATTTTCCCTCCCAAAGGGGATAGCAGTCGGTAGTCGATTGCAACTTTTCTTTATCACTGCAGATCCACGCCCCACGTTTCTTCTGGCTCGTTTTGGTTCTGCATCAGATTCAACTGTTAGTAGCGCCGGTCGCTGGATTGGCAATCTTCTGGAAAGCGTGCAGGAAGGTGAGGGGGGCGCAAAAACAGCCAGGCTGTTATCACTTCTACTTGCCGAACCGCCCCGTGATGCCACTCATTTAAGCCAGACACTTGAAAAAAACCTGAAAGGGAGCGGACTGTTCTATGAATCACACCTGACCCGCTGGTTTGGTGGAGAATACCGACTGGAAGAAATTCTCAAAGAACCCCAGGGGAAGCTATCCACCCTTAAACAGCTTATGATAGCGGGTCAATATCAGGAAATTACTGATGAAGCCACTCTTGCCATGAAGGGAGCGGGGGGAGAGCAGATGGCGCAGGGATTGCTGCGCCAGAATAATGCATCAACCGGAGCTGAAGGAGGCGCTGATCCCCGAACATTGCCAATTGTTCAGGAACAGTTGGCAACATTGCAGAGTGGGCAGTTGCTTTTTCAGGGGGAGCTGTTTTCAGGGCAACAGATGGAGTGGTCGGTTAATGAACGGGAAGCGAAACGGAACCGGGATGGTTCAACTGAACGGAGTTGGGAAACCGTCCTGGCGCTGGAGTTGCCACGTCTGGGGTCGGTCAGGGCAGAGTTAACGCTGGAAGGGGATAGGGTGTCAGTTCGTATCAACACAGATAATGAAACGAGCGGAGCAAAGCTGGAGCATGGGAAGGGGATACTGAAAGGGCAGCTTGAAGCTGCAGGTTTAGTGACAGAAGAAATCAGGGTGCATCATGAAGAACAATGATTCTCAACGGAAAGCAGCAGCTTTATCCTACAAGCAGGGGTATTACGCACCGGTTGTTGTAGCGAGCGGCAAGGGGGTTGTGGCGGAAGCAATCATCGCCTGTGCCAGGGAAGCGGGGGTGTATGTCCATGAATCGCCTGAACTTGTGCAACTGTTAATGCAGGTTGATACTGACAAACACATACCCCCTGAACTGTATCGGGCAGTGGCGGAGATTCTGGTCTGGCTCTACAGAATGGAACAGGAATAATTCCTGATTTACGAGGTTTTTGCACAACGACTTAAGAGTTTATTTTGCGGTTCCGCTCTGCGCGCCATAAACAGGTTTAATAATTTCCCGTAATAGCGAGGTGGCATACGACCCTTTCGGTAATGAAAAACCGAGTGTCAATCGGTTCTCTGCCAACTCCCAGGCAATATCTCCAACAGGGACGCGCAGGGGGCGACGTTCTCCCTCCAGGCGCAATCCCCCCGGGAGGTCGAAACTGGCGCATTCGATTCCTGCCTGCGCCAGAATCTGGTCCTCCAGTTGGCGCGCATCACCTTCTGTCTGCTTCATTTTGCAGCCGAACATCGGACCAGACGCAGAAATTTCAAAAGTGTCAGCCCGCTGCTGTTCCGCTGCCGGATCCTCCACCAGAAAACAGGCACCATTGATATGTTTGCACGCCAGGTCACCGGTCATCAATTTGTCCAGATGCTGGATGCGCCGTGCAACCACCTGATCAAACAAGAATGATTGGAATGCTGAAAGATAAAGTTTTTTCAGGCGAGGATGAATGACAGAGAAAGCCTTTTCATACTCTTCCGGACGCGCAATAAGCTTTTGTAAAACTTCCCGTTCAGTGCGACAGTGGCGAGGGAAAAGTTGCAACGCAAGCTCCAGGTTCCCCTCTATATATGCGAATATCGCGTTTGACCATTCCGGGTCACGAACTTTGTCCGGATTACCAATAAGATTGTCAACCGCCTCTTTCCACTCCATGCGCAGCATGGAAACTCCTATCAGTTGTGAGTTCCCCTGTGCGCCGTAGCGTTGGTAACCAAAATAGTTTGGCATGCCGACTGTGGTGAGTCGGTCGATAATTCCTGGAATCGATTGAGCCGCACTGTCAGAAACATCGCGTACGACAATCCGGAAACGGTTTCCCTTGAGATGTCCCAATTTCAGTTTGTTGCTGTGACGCTCTGCCGCCAATATCCGTATTCCGTCAAGTTCCAGGGTAAGCGCCTGTTCCGGTTTCAGCTTCTGAATGGAGATTGTTTGTCGGGTGATGCCGACACTATCCTTCATTCCGGCATAGCCAATGTCCCGTTCCTGGATTTTCAAGGCATTGGCGATACGCCGAACTGCCTCTAATGTCGTAATTCCCTGTTTTTCAACTGTCAGGTAACAATGTTCACCAGAACCGGATGGCAGGTAAGAGGGGATTTCTTCAACCAGAAAATCTTTGGGAGATTCTTTAATGGTTCCGCCGATACCTGGAATGTCTGCTGTGAGATAGGGATGCATACAAATAGATTCCTTTATGATAAAAGCCCGCCAGCAGTGCTGACGGGCTTTGGGTATATTGGTTGAAGCAGTCCGTAAGCCGGGTTCTGTTGGTGGCTTTTAAGCCGCAAACTGCCACTGATTTCAACATGTTATTAGATTATTAAATTGGCTCTACAAAGCGACTACAAAAAACTAAAAATCACCGGTCAATCATATCCAAAAGATTTAACAGGGTCGTTATCTTCAGCTATCGTATGAACATACAGTTTTGTTGTATTAATATCAAGATGTCGTAGTGCATCCTGTACATATTTCAAATCTCCTGTGCTTTTAAGTAACCATGATCCGAAAGTATGCCGTAAATGGTGAAGTGATAACTCCCGAGGAAGCCCTGCTCTTGCCATAACTTTTTTCACCGCAGAATATATGCTCTCCGAGCCGACAGGTTTTTTACCTCCAAAAACAAATCTGCCATTACGTGGCATTGTGTCGATTACTGATGCAAGCTGATCTGGGATTGTTATCGTATCTGCTTCACCTGATTTAGGTGTAAAATCAGATTCGCCCTCTATTTCTTTAGCATGCACTGCAATTTTACGGATATCGAGATCAACATCATCCCAACAGAGTGTACGTAGTTCTGACTTTCTCATACCAGTAAACAATGCGAACATGATAAGTTCATATGCATATCCTCTGCAAAGTTTCCTGTTTTTGTCTGCTGATTCAATAAGTTTATGGATTTCATCACGCCGTAGTGTTCTGCGTATTTTTTTATTTTTCTGCGCAACTTTCACCTCGCACGCCACGTTTGTTTCTACCATTCCAAGTGCTATAGACTCATTAATCAAATCGCGAAGAGTTTGGATTTCACCTAAATCCTGCAATCTATTGAATAAATGTAGCGCTAAAACGAAGAAAAAGGTAATATTCCCTAGAAGTTAGACGCCAATCAAACCAACAGGGAGTATCACCTTTTTCATGCAAACCATA